>Ga0255774_10003771_pt1 | contig 11004 bp, 12 predicted proteins | sample 101ome_17_FD_179972 | JGI IMG/M metagenome (GOLD analysis project Ga0255774, IMG submission 179972) | Coastal salt marsh microbial communities from the Groves Creek Marsh, Skidaway Island, Georgia - 101407AT metaG (version 2) | ecosystem: Environmental > Aquatic > Marine > Intertidal zone >...
TAATTCATTGATTGATGTGGCATCCTATCTAACCGGGGAAAAGAATGAAGAAGATGAGTTAGCAGGGTCATTGGCTAATGAAAAAAATTCTGTTAATTCAATATTAAGCAGTATGAGAGGGCTTTTGGATCTAAACTCGACCACGCCATCAAGTGGCTTTAATACATTTAGAGACCTGGGGATAAGTGCTGAACTTGGTGGTAAGCTCTCCTTGAGAGAGACAACATATGCCAATGCCATTGAAAATAATCTTGATGATGTTAGGACAATGTTAACTGCGAATACAAATGATCAACTTGCTACTGATTCGAATCCTAAGGGGTTGGCATTAGACGCCCAGAATATTATAGATGGATACCTCGCAGATTCAGGGACTATAAGAGTCAAAACAGATTCCGCCAAGGAAAGTATGTCTAAATACGAGAAAGATTTAGTAGATCTGCAAGAAAGGTTGGAAAAAATTAAAAGCAGATATCTCGCACAATTTGCAGCAATGGAAACCATTGTTCAGCGAAGTAAAAATACTGGAGAGTACTTGTCAGGTCAGATTAAGTCTATGCAGAGCATGTATGACAATTAATGGAAAAATTATTGTCTCTTTTATGAGGTAGAAACTATGGCCAACCAAAATGACTGTTTAGTTTGTAAATATATTAGATGGTACTTATTAATTGGTCTTCCAGTTTTGATTTTGGTATGGACGAGGCCTAACTTAGTGGTGCTTGAAGGGCTGAATTTAATAAGCATAGTTTCGTATTTGATTGGCCTTGGTCTGATAGCAACAATCATATGGAAATACTTTAATGAGTATAAAAAATAAAGTTAATTGCCAGGATTGTCAGCATTTTTTTATAACTTGGCAGGCCGGACATCCCTATGGTTGTAAGTCTATGCAATTTCAAAGCAAAAATATTCCCTGCATTGACGTCCTTGCTCAAGAGGGAGTCCCTTGTATGGCTTTCAGGTCGAAAAGGACTCTTGAAAATCAAGAAATATATCCTATATATGCTAAAGAAGGCGCTAATAACGACGAAATATTAGATGTAACTATCTGATTATCAATACTTATCAATAACTAGTAGGAAAGGGTGCTCGATATCTTTTGGTTCCAGACAGGATATACTGCCTTTGTAGCTATAATATGTGCATGCTAGGTTATTTCGAGTGACACTTGAGGAGGATGACCAAAAGTTCTCGGTTATCATTGACGGAAAAATATTAGTATTGACGGCGGGATCTATACAGCTTTTTTCTGTAATCTGCCCGAAATCATTGCGGGAGGGAAGATGCACTGCCCTATTTGATTTTTCTGAAAGATCCTTAGCGTATTTGATAGCTTCTTCATAATTAAGATAGAGGGCGTCCCCAATACACTTGTTGGGAGGGGAGAATGTTTGACCGGCAGGACACCTTACCCAATATAAATTTGAGGATAGGGAAGTTATTAATGCACCCTCTGGGTTTAAGAACGATGAGAAGTTGCTCTTATTATTTACATAGTAGTCGTAGCAATTAGACTTGGCTGAAAAGTCGCAAGAGGCCAACCCTAACGACGAGACTATTATAAGAATATTTAACTTCATTGGCATGGTGGTCTGTAGCACGTTTTAGAAAAAACTTTGAATCTGTACTAATTTGTTTAGCTTAACGCGTTCATCTTGTATCGGTTATATCGGTTATATCGGTTATATCGGTTATATCGATTATATTGGTTATATTGGGAGTAAGTGATGGATATTGCAACTATTGTAGGCCTTCTAGGCGCTTTTGGCCTTATCATTTTTGCTATGTTAGATGGTGGAGACCTTGCCGCCTATACAAATGTACCTGGGTTGATGATTGTTGTAGGTGGATCAGTAATGGTCGTGTTACTAAGATCCTCACTTGAAGAGTTTTTAAATGCGATAAAGGTGGCAGGGAAGGCTTTTGGTAAGCCCCTTGAGAAGGCTGATGAGTTAATCACTCAGTTAGTAGAATTTGCGGCTATTGCTCGTAAAGACGGCATGATTGCTCTAGAAAATCAAGATATACAAAATAAGTTCATGAATAAAGCTATCGCGATGCTTGTTGATGGAACGGATGAGGCAATGATCGTTAAGTCTCTTAGGCGTGATATAGAAATCATGAAGCTTAGGCATAAGCAAGGCGCCAGCATATTTTCATCTTGGGGTGAGGTCGCTCCGGCTATGGGTATGATTGGAACGCTTGTCGGTTTGATCCAAATGTTGGGCAACATGTCCGATCCAAAGTCAATTGGGCCCGCGATGGCGGTAGCCTTGCTTACTACAATGTATGGAGCCATAGTGGCAAACTGCTTCTGTATTCCTATTTCTCAGAAATTAGCAAATCAGTCAGAGGCAGAAAGTGCAAACTGCGAGCTAATACTTGAAGGGATACTTTTTATTCAGAAGGGAGGTAACCCAAGAATCCTTACAGATCTGCTTATTTCTTTTGTCGCCCCGAAAAAACGCGATCAACTTGTCAATGCCTAACGTTAATGCATGAGCAATTATCATGGCTGATGAAGAAGACATACAGCAAGAGTCTGCAGATGAATTGGAGACTGATCCGGCTGCCAATAATCCTAGTGAGGATCTAGAGGATCAGAATGATGTTGACAGCAGCGACTTAGAAAATGCTGCCGAAGAGGCGAGGCAGGCTTCTGTTAGCAATGGCTCTAGAAAAGAAGAATGCCCGCCATGTAAGTCAGGTTCTCCGGCTTGGATGGCAACCTTTGCCGATATGGCAACCCTCCTGATGGCGTTCTTTGTCTTAATTCTGTCCTTTTCAGATACCGAGCTTCCAAAATTTGAATATATAAATGGTTCTATACAGTTTGCCTTTGGCGTAAATAAAGTAATTCCAAAAATATCTATTCCATCAGCCCGAAGTATTTTGGTAGAAAATTTCACGCCAAACGAAGCCGCGCCTACTGTCGTTAACAATCCAAGGCAGCGTCCCTTAGACCCCACAGCTGAAAATTTACTTCGTCGCACTGAGAGTTTTGATGAAAAATTTATAGAAGAGCTCGAAAGAGCTAAGATTGCCATGTCTGAGCAAATTGCAACTGGCTTAGTATCAGTTACTACCGATGGTCAGCAGATTATTGTCAATGTAAAAAATGATGTCAGCGGAGACATATCTGGGGTTGAAGAGGATATCGTTGGTACCGTAAGTCAATTATTAATCGACACAAGTAAGATAGTTTCAGAACTTCAAGAGGTCACCAATCAAGAGATAAGTGTGCTTCTGACAGATACTGAACCTGAGCAGACAGAAAATCAGGAAGACGTTGCGCAATATTTTGGACAATCGGCGCAGGACGATGCTAACAGACGTTATGAGTTCATCAAGGCGGATCTGGGTACAGAAATAAATAACGGCCTTCTTGAGGTTGAGAGAGATGGCAACGACGTCATAATTCGAATTGCAAACCAGGGTTCTTTCAACTCAGGAAGCGCTGAATTGGCTAGCTCATTCCTACCAACGCTTGAGCGAATTGGAAACGCACTCTCAAATGATGAGGGTGTGATTAGTGTTGAAGGACACACAGACAATGTACCAATAATGTTTAGTGAATCCTTTACATCCAACTGGGACTTATCCGCAGCACGATCATCATCTGTTGCGTCTTACCTAACGACTGCCAGTGGCATAGATAGAACTAGGGTCCAGGTTATTGGGTTTGGTGATTCGTCACCTGTGGATACTAATGCTACCGCTGAGGGCAGGGCTAGGAATAGGCGGATTGAAATCAAGATTTCAGATAGCTAAACAAACCGAACTATATTTTGGAGCATTATCGTGGCTGAAGAAAACAACGATGAATCTGAGCTCGTAGAAGATATTACAGACGACCTAGACAAGCAAGAAGAGGTCGGCGAAGAGTCTGGTCCAGAAAATCAGGATGAGGATGTTGGAGCAGATGAAGAGTCGGCGCAGACAGAAATAGAGGAAGAAGAGCCTGGTGATCCTGAGGATTGTCCTCCTTGTAAGTCTGGTTCTCCTGCGTGGATGGCAACATTTGCTGATATGGCGACCCTTCTTATGGCCTTCTTTGTGCTTATCCTTTCATTCGCCCATGTCAACGTGCCTAAGTATAAGGAGGTTAGCGGGTCAATGCGATCACGTTTTGGGGTGCAGACAACGATACCAATTGTGGAAGCGCCAACAGCCCATAACATGGTTATGACACAATACAGGCAGTCCGTTACTGAGGTCACCGCGGCAAACGTCATTGAAGAGCAGTTGGTCAGAGAGGAGCAGGACATGGACGCCGAGCTTGATGTTGACCTTGGTCCGGGGGAGTCAGATACTAACCTGACAGAAGACGACATATTAGAAGAGTTTCGGGATGAGATCGCCGAAGGCAAGGCTACCGTTACTGTTGAAGACGGTTTTGTAGTAGTGAATGCACTAAATACAGTTCAAGAGAATCTCGAACCTGGGGAATTAAGCCAGGAAACTATTCAATTACTTGCCAAAGTTTCTGAGGTCCAGAGGGAAAAAAATCTTTTAATAAAAGTTTCAGGAGATCAGTTTATCTCACCAGCCAATACACTAGTAAGCAATACCACACCCGGTACTGCATCAATGAGGAATCAAGACCAATTTGAGCAGATCAAAGCTAATTTATCAGACGAAATAAGTAACGGGTTGGCCGAAGTCTTTCGCGGAGAGAATGGAGAAATTATTATCAGGATAGCGGAGAGGGGAAGTTTTCTGAGCGGATCTGCAAATCTTCAAAATGGATTTCAGGAATTGTTGGATAACGTAGGTTTTTCAATTAGAGGGGCTACCGGAGCAGTCCAGATTCAGGGTCATACGGACAATGTTGGCATGGCTTTTGGAAATAGGTATCGCGATAACTGGGATTTATCCTCTGCCAGAGCGGCAACGGTTGCTGACTATATCCTTGAGAGAGGTTTCATAAACCCAGGAAATGTTATGGTCAAGGGGTTGGCTGATACACAGCCAATAGCAAGTAACGATAGTGCAACGGGGCGCTCACAAAATAGAAGAATAGAAATCGTATTAACGCCAAATTAATCGGTATCAGTTCAGACACACCTCAAATCCCTCTAAAATACAACGCTCTGCTATTAAATTTGCTTCATCTATCTCATCCTTATCCAACGGGATACCTGCTATCGAGGTTACGTTGACCGCCTCACCCTCGCCATTTAATTCCGCAATTCTGCCCCACAAGTAGCCATTGTACGAGTCTGAGTCTCCACCTTCTCCGGCCTGCAGCATAAAGGCGTACATTAATTGGGCGGGCGAATAGTTTTTCTTTGCTGCCTTAAGCAAGTATTCTCGCGCCATGGCATAGTCAAGCGAAACCCCCTCACCCCTCTCATATGCGAGCCCGACCATATACTCAGATTCCATCAGTCCTTCATCGGCCGCCTTCTTGAACCAGCGGAATGACTCAACTAGGTTCTGTGCGACTCCATATCCATGATAGTAAAGGAGGCCCATATTGTGCTGGGCCTCTGGCAAATCATTGTCAGCGGCTTGTCTATACCAATTCATGGCTAATATATAGTTTTGGGGCACTCCCAGACCTTCCTCGTACATGTGACCAATATTATTCTGAGCTTCGGGTACCCCATCTTCAGCAATTGGCATCCATGATCTTATGGCGGTCGCATAGTGCCCCCTCTCCATGGCAGCTAATCCAGCCTCAAGCCTGTCAGTTTGTGATAGGGCAAAGGTGGAGAATAGGAAAAAAGCTAATGAAGATGCTAGGCTATATACAGACTTATTAATTATCACGATTTTTCAATTTCTCTTATATGCCCTTGAATTTCTAATACTTTCTTAAACAAGCTACTCTCTGTGACCACAAGCTTGAGGTGCCTCTTGTCTTCAGAGACTACTGGTATACTCTCTCCAACAAAATTTCGGAGATTCTCTATTCCTTCTTGGATCGACTCACCTTCGCTTAAAAAAGTATAACCCGTACGGATGTGAGATTCGATACTATCTTGTCCTGCTTCTTGGGCATCGAATACATCTAACTTGCCTCTAAGGTTACCCTCTTCATCAATGACATAGGCCTCTGTGTGCCCCTCATTGAGCATTTTTTTATAGGCTTTATCCCCATTGATGGATGGTAGAACTTGGGTGTAATTTGCAGCCTCACAAGAAAGTATCGACTCATGTGCCATGGCAATGACCTCCCGGCCTAATTTAATGTCTATCCCCCGGTCCATTAGCTGCCTATCAAAGTATGAGAGTCCAAACACCCTGTAGCTGATGAGGTTGGCGATTATAACTGCCACCATTGCTGAGATGGCGTGATCATAAGAGCCGGTCAATTCCAACACAAGAATGATGCTGGAGATAGGTGCTCCGATGACACATGAGCTTACGGCTGCCATACCGGCGATCATTATTATCTGGGCATAGTCTGGGTGACCGAACATAGTGGCAATAGATGCTGCAACAGCGCCTGTGGCTATGCCGATGAAGAGGGCAGGTGAAAAGACACCACCAAACAGGCCCCATCCAAGGCACAGCGCTGTCATAAAAATCTTGAGTATAAGTAGCATTATCACCCTTTGGGTGCTTATATCTCCTTCAAACATGGCACTCATAGATTCTACGCCTATCCCTAAAATTTCAGGATAAAAAACCCCGGTGGTTCCACAAATTATGGCTGCATAAAATAAATAATAATTTTTTATTTCTTGATCCCTATCTGCGAGTTGAGTCATTAATCTGATCAGACGCATGAATACAAGCCCGACAACAGAAAAGATGGGCCCAAGGAGTAAGAATAAGATCAGGAGGTTACTGAGGGGTACTTGCGTGCTCGAAACCTGAAGTAAATTATCTACATTACCAAAAGCGAATGTCCCAAAGGCACTTGCGGTAAATGAAGATATAAAGATAGGAGCGATGGCCCTAATGGAAATATGCCTGAGTATTGCCTCGTGAGAAAAAAGCACGCCAGCGATAGGCGCACCAAAGCCTGCTGATATTGCTGCAGCAACACCACATCCAATAAGGGTATCGCTCCCAATCTTAAATTTTGCCTTGAACGTAAGTGCAATGGTCGACCCTAGGTGAACCAACGGGCCATACTGGCCTACCGAACCGCCGCCGCTGGCAACTGCGAGAGCGGCTAGGGTGGAGCCTATCCCTTGTTTGGCCTGGTTAGACTCTGTCTCGCTATGCGCGATATAGATAGTGTCAGCAGGTCCCTTCCATTTATCAATATCAAAAAGTTTTTTTATGATTACTACAGAGACAGCTGCAAGAGTGAGTGTCAGGATACTTAAAAGTGAGTATGTATTGGCACCAAGGCTGATTACAAAAATGTCTGATGAGTTTCTGAGCTCGGTGGCGGCTCTGACAAGGCTTACAAAGCCATATGCTAGGCATGACATAAAAATGCCAATCAAAACCCCGGCCAGTAAAAGGTTAGATATTTCTTTGCAAATATTTTTTAACATAAATAAACGCCCCCTACTTGTGTAGGGGGCGGGTATTACTTTTCGAGATTAACATTTACTCTAATATTTACCATCGAATAGGATTCCCTTAAGGGCTTCAATATTTTGTGAAACCTTAAGAATAGCCTCTGACGGCACCTCTCTAATAACGTCCCCTGTATCTTTGTTGATGACTTTTACTACAACACGATTTGTTGCTGCATCAACCTGAAAGTCAAGGTTGGTTGACCTTGCTTTCATTTCAAAGTTGAGAAGCCCGGATATCTCTTCTAACTTTTCTCTAACAGAGGTCAGGTATTTAGAAGAATTTATCTTCTTTTCCTGGGCCTGGGTATAAACATCTTCAGTTTTGGGATAATCCAACTTTTCAATGTCTAACCTTGGCTTATTAGTTGGGGTGCCTCTATTTACTAGACTGTTATTATAATAATTGAACCCTACTTTAGTAGGATCTGAGTTTTCCATGTCATCCTCCTATTTGTAGTTAAAATATACCATTATTGTAGAAGCGATAGCACGGTCCCTTTCTGCGCATTAGCTTGGGCCAGCATTGCAGTAGCAGCCTGAGAGACAATCTGTGCCGTTGCTAATCTAGCTGATTCAGCAGCGTAGTTGGAATCTCCGATGGCTGATGCGTTACTCTCATAGCGATCAGCAAGGTCAACCAAAGAGTCAGCAGACGCTTTTAAAGCATTTATAGATGCCCCGAGCTCTGCCCGCGATTTCCCTATTCCTTCTAAAGCTCTTGTAACTTTTGCCATCGCAAGTAGTGCCTCAGCACCAGAGTCAATATCCTCATCTGTAACTCCTGCAGCCGCAGTAAAATCGAAGCCCTGACCTGCTACGTCTGCTGCTGCAGCTGTAGTTGCACTTGTAGCGTAATCATCTGCAGCACCTCCGTCATCTGCGACATTGGCATTAGTTTGCCAATCATCAATCTCGACGGTAATCGTACTTCCTGAACCTACGCCAACTGTGAGATCAGTTCCTGTCATAACTTGAACGCCATTCCATTTTGTATCAGTAACTATACGTTCCCACTGACGACCTAGTGCCAAGTATTCGGATTCTAATGCCGCTAATTGATCGGCGTCTGTAGTGCTTGTCTGAGCTTGAACTGCAATTTCTTTCATTCGCATTAAAATATTTTCTATAGCGGCACCTGCATCATCAACAGTTCTCAAATAAGAAACAGCATTGTTGATGTTTTCTATAGCTGCCCTAGTTGTGAGGGCTTGGGTTTGAAGGCCTTTATAGACTCCTATTGTTGCAGCTCCATCTTCCGCCCGGCCCAATTTGACACCGGTTGATAATCGACTCATGGCATTAGTCATGACCTTGTCATTGCGAGTCATCGTCGTCGCAGCTCTCTGAGCAGCAATGTTATAATTAAGAATAGTCATATTATTTCCTCAATTTACTATTTTAAAAGGGCTAGAACAGTGTTTTTCTGAGCGTTAGCCTGAGCCAGCATAGCTGTAGCTGCTTGAGATACTATCTGAGCTGTTGCTAAGCTAGCAGATTCGGCTGCATAGTCAGCATCGCCTATAGCTGATGCGTTACTCTCATAGCGATCAGCAAGATCTACCAGAGAATCAGCAGACGCTTTTAAGGCATTAATATTTGCGCCAAGTTCTGCTCTTGACTTACCTATACCTTCAAGAGCTGCAGTAACCTTATCCATGGCTAACAGTGCTTCGGCGGCATCGCCAAGGTCTTCAAAAGCGGCAGTAAAGTTAAAGGCTTCTCCAGCAGCGGCATCTGCTGCAGCACTTGTAGCCCCCGTTGCGATATCCGCGGCAGTTCCATTAGCAGTACTTTGCCAGTCATCTACTGCAGCAGTGATTGTTGACCCAGAACCAACTCCAATAGTTAGGTCTGTGCCGGTCATTACTTGAACACCATTCCATTTGGTATCTGCTACTATTCTATCCCACTGATCACCAAGAGCATGATATTCGGAATTTAATGCAGCCCTTTGATCTGTATCTGTAGTGCTTGTTTGAGCTTGAACTGCAATTTCTTTCATTCGCATTAAAATATTTTCTATAGCGGCACCTGCATCATCAACAGTTCTCAAATAAGAAACAGCATTGTTGATGTTTTCTATAGCTGCCCTAGTTGTGAGGGCTTGGGTTTGAAGGCCTTTATAGACACCTATTGTGGCCGGCCCATCTTCAGCCTGACTTAGCTTGATGCCTGTTGAAAGACGGCTCATGGATCTGTTCATAACAGCGTCGTTGCGCGTCATTGTAGTTGCTGCTCGTTGAGCTGCAACGTTGTAATTAACAATTGTCATAGTTGACTCCTAGTTATTAAAAAGGGTGCCCTTTAGTTAAGTAATAAATTACAGAGCATTTTAATTTTGGTTAAAGCCTGTTTGCCTGTTGTATTCCTCCTTATTGAAGTAGTGCTAACACTACCTGTGAATTCTGATTTGCTTGGGCTAGGATTGCCGAAGCAGCCTGTGAAATGATTTGTGTCCTAGCTAAGTTTGTAGATTCGATAGAATAATCAGTGTCTACAATCCTACTTTGAGACAGCTCGAGTCCGGTTGCTAAGTCGGTTGCACCATTGATATAAAATTCGAGTCTGTTGATATAGGCGCCATATTTTGAGATTTCTTGAGAAACGCCTCTTAAGGCATTATCAATGTCAGCCAGTGCTGATTGAGCCGCTGCTGTGGTTTGAATATGGCTTGGGGAGATAGGTGGGTTTGCGGCATTACGTGCAAAATCGAATGCGTCTCCACCATTGTCAGCTGCCGCGGCTGATGTCGCTCCAGTAACTGCAGAGCCGTCTGTAGCGTGAAAATGATTGGGGCTCCATTCCTTAATTCTGATGGCTAAGGCATCGGTACCGCCTAGATTTATCGTGAAGGCTGCCTGTTCTGTATTCATTAGCTGCATATTATTAAAACGAGTGTTCTCCGCGATTCTTGCCCATTCATTACCCAGCAAGTTGTATTCAAGGTCCAATGTCTGATGATCGTCAGCGGTATAGGTGTCAGATGACGCAAGCACGGCCAGCTCTCTCATTCTTTGGAGTAGGGTCTGAATATTTTGGCCAGCTGTAGATATCGTTTGCAGCATAGACACCCCATCTACTGCGTTTTTGATGCCTATCTTTTCTGCACGCCAAGATTTTTCAAGCTCACTAGAAATAACGATTGAGCCTGGGTCATCTGCCGCAGTATTAATGCGCTTGCCGGTTGAAAGTCTTAACATTGAATTCTCCATGCTTAATGAGTTTATTCTTAGCGCGTTGTAGGTTTTGGTGGCAGCAATATTTGTGTTAACGCTTAGCATGTTGTTATCCTCTTGAAATATGGAATAAATATTCCAAAATATGTTAAATTTAGCCGTTAATCTGAAATTAAAAAATTAAAATATTTCTAGGTGGTTATCATTGGTCAAATCCTTAGAGAAAATGCATAATTTTTTCCCAGACTGACCTCTGGCTGATGATATTTCTGATTGAGATATATATGTGAGCTATTAATCTGCTAAAAATAGCTATAGAGATTATGAAATAGTGATGA
>Ga0255774_10003779_pt1 | contig 10988 bp, 13 predicted proteins | sample 101ome_17_FD_179972 | JGI IMG/M metagenome (GOLD analysis project Ga0255774, IMG submission 179972) | Coastal salt marsh microbial communities from the Groves Creek Marsh, Skidaway Island, Georgia - 101407AT metaG (version 2) | ecosystem: Environmental > Aquatic > Marine > Intertidal zone >...
GCCTTGACCGTATTGCCCCTAGCGTATAAAGGACTCGACACCCTACAAAATCGCAAAATGGTCTTGGATGAATTGGTGCTTGCAATCAACACCATTGCACTTGAAGACAGCCTTCAGTCAATGTATGGAATGAGCAACGCTGATTTACGTGAGAAGTTTGAGCGGTTTATAGAGGCAAAAAAGAAACGTGAAGAAGAGGCTGCAAGAAGAGCGGAGTTAGCAGAGATGCGGGCTGAGCAAAACGCACTTTTGGCAAATGCAGGACCTCAAGCTATTGGTGGCGGCCAATGGTACTTCTACAACGCTTCGGTTCGAACGAGCGGCCTTGCATCTTTCAAAAAGACCTGGGGCGAGCGACCACTGGAAGACCATTGGCGAACCAAGGAAAAACCAAGTCAAGGTTTTGGAGGAGGCGTTGATTTAGCTGAGGTTGGCGAAGAAGGTGATAGCACTGATGTAGTGCTTCCGTCTAACGATAATTCGGTTGAGTACTACATGTCTCGAGTGTTGCGCACTGATGAGGATTTCAAACAGAGTTTAGCTCGAGAAGCCGCTGCAAAGGCGGAACTAGGGTTCATTTACAAAGACGGGTTGAATGATTTGGTGGCGGCCGATTTAGCTTGGCTGGACTATCTAAAGGAGTTTGAGAGCTATGCGCAGCTTACTCCGAAAGTGCTCTACGGCGTGTATTTATTGCGTGGGGAGCAAGAAAAATTGGACGACCAAGAAACCATTATGTCTAAGGTTCTAAAAGAATACCCAAACAGCCCATATGCCGCTTTATTAAGAGGTGAGCTACGAGGCCCGGAGGTTCCCCTTGAAGAGCAGGAGTCCTACGGTCGTGCGTTTGCTGCCTTTACTTCGTCGAATTTGAAAACAGCACAAAAGGAATTGGACACCTTCAATAAGAATTATCCAAGTTCAATGCTCAAGGCCAAGTCGTTGCTGCTTCAGGCCTTCATCGATGGGGGCAAAGGCAACGAATCCGAGGTGATTACGGGCCTAAAGCTCGTGGTTAAGGAATACGAAGGAACAGAAGAAGCGGCCGCAGCGAGCCAAATGCTTGCTTTGTTGCTGGATGAAAACAAAGGAAACACGGAGGACTTTAAAGGAGTTGGCGATCAAAAGGTCCAGAAAATCGACTTCCCAGACCAGCCAAATGCACCACATAAGTTTGTATTAGCTATTCCAGCGGAGAACGCAAATATTAATGAGTTGCGGAACGCCCTAGCCGATTTCAACAAGGAACATTTCAAGTTTGATAATCTGCGTATTCAAAACATATTCTACGATCAAGCAACCCAACTCATCATTATTAGCGGCCTGAGAACCAAGGAGAAAGCAGAGGTTTATTTAAATACTTTTAGTACTTTAGGCGGCCATTTAGAGCAATATTATCCCGCAGCTGTTAGCGAGGCGTTTTACATTAACAACCCAAACTTCGGCAAAGTATACAGGGACAAGGTTCTAAAAGAATACTTACAACACTTCAAAGCACTATGATTTCATCAGCAAAGAAATATCCAGAACAAGCACAAGCCTCAAACCGAATTCTAATGGGAACCAGCATCGAAGGAGATCTTCTTTCGGACGGTGATGTTCGCATTGACGGCACGGTTAAGGGCACGGTAAAAATTTCCGGAAAGCTTGTTGTTGGAGAACACGGCGTAGTTGAAGGAGAAGTAGAGTGCAAAAACGCTGCTATTGCAGGAACAGTAGAGGGCACTTTTAAAATTGCTCAAACCCTTAGCATCGCACAGTCAGGCAAGGTGAGCGGTCAAATTCACACAGAAAAGCTCTCTGTTGAGCCAGGTGCTGAGTTAAATGGCTCAGTAACCATGGGAGCGGTAATGCGCAAGGTCTCTAAGGAAGAAGAGAGTAACGCCAAGACGGCTTAAGTAGTATCATCATGGCGGACAATAAGTTTTTACGCTTCAGCTCTTTGGGCGTACAAATGGCTGTCCTTATCTATTTGGGGTCCGAGTTGGGCAAGTACCTAGACGTTAAATACGAGTCTGAAAAAAATCTCTACACCGCAATTTGTGTAATGTCTGCTGTAGCCATTTCCCTGGTGCAGCTCGTTCGTGAAATGCCGAAAGATGAGTGATCTTTTCAAAACAGTATTGCGTTTTATCATAGTACTTGCCGCTGTTGCCCTCTTTAGCCTGTTTCTTCACGCCCACTTCACGCAATTTCCAATCAACGGCATTCTTGGGGGAGCATATCTTCTAAATACAGTGACAGCTACTACCATATTCACGGTCATTGTTCGTCTTCGTGAGCGGTATTCGGAGCAATTAGGTTTTGTCTTTCTTGCCGGCAGTGGGCTTAAATTTTTACTCTTTTTCCTATTCATGTACCCCGTTTTTCATGCCGATGGTGAGCTCAGTAGAACGGAGTTCGCGACGTTTTTCATTCCCTATTCCATCACAACAGGCATCGAAACAATTGCATTAGCAAGAATATTAAACCGATTGTAAGTCCATAATTGGACTCTTTAAGATCTTGTCAAACAATAATTTAGGTGGATTTTCAACAGCGCAACCAACTTCTGTTAATATCTGCAAATAAATAGACCCATTTCTTTTAGGGGGTGGACATTAAGTATTAATTTTGCATCGATTTTTAGCCGCTTTAATTCCGGATAGGGAAATGCACACTTGTATGAGATCTAAGTTTACTGTCTTTTTTGCCCTCGCAGGGTTCATGTTTATCACTGCTCCAGCGGTTGCTCAAGACGAAAACCACGAAGAACTTCATCACGAACAAGCACATGTTGAAGATGCGCATCACGAGGATGCACATGCAGCAGATATGGGCGCGCATGATCACCACCAAGAAGGAGCACACGACGCAGAAGTGCACGGTCATGGCGATGCGGGTGATAAAGACATTAAGACTATCATCAAAGAAACCATTGATCACCACCTTGCTGATTCATACGAATTCCACATTACAGGCCCTGTAGGTTTCCCACTTCCAGTTATTTTGTTTGACGAAGGGATGAAAGTGTTCTTGTCGTCAAAATTCCACCACGGTGAAGCGGTAGCGCACATTGGTGATAAGCACTATGTCTTGCACCACGGTAAAATCTACAGCACAGACGAGGCGGGAACCTTGAACTACGATGAGCACCACCACCCAACAAACGCTAAGCCATTAGATTTTTCTATCACGAAAAACGTTTTCATGATTCTAGTGATGGCAATTTTCATGTTCTTCTTGTTCTCAGGTGTTGCTAAGTCGTACAAGAACAGCTTGGTGCCGAGCAAATCCGGAAAGTTCTTAGAGCCATTAATCATCTTTATACGTGATGAGGTTGCCATCCCAAATATTGGCGAAAAACACTACAAGCGCTACATGAGCTTCTTGCTCACCATCTTCTTCTTTATTTGGTTTTTGAACCTTGCTGGTATGACACCACTAGGCGTTAACGTAACGGGTAACATCGCAATCACGCTTTCATTGGCATTGATGACTTTCATTATTACGCAAGTGAGCGGAAAGAAAGATTATTGGATGCACATCTTCTGGATGCCAGGGGTGCCGGTATTGATTCGTCCAGTTTTGGCGGTGATTGAGCTTATCGGCTTGGTAGTAAAACCGTTCTCATTGATGATTCGTTTGTACGCGAACATGCTTGCAGGCCACGTAGTTATCATGAGTATTCTTGGATTGATCTTCATTTTCGGTAGCTGGGTAGCTTCAGTTCCGTTCTTGGGATTGACTTTATTCTTGTCTGTTCTCGAGCTATTAGTAGCAGCATTGCAGGCATATATTTTCACAATGTTGGCTTCTCTGTACTTCGGCGCAGCCGTAGAGGAGCACGACCATCACTAAACAAAGAGTATTAATTAAATTTTATATACTATGGAAATTCCAACTATTGTAGGTGCAGGCTTGATCGTAATCGGTGCTGGTATGGGTATCGGTAGAATCGGTGGTTCAGCTATGGAAGCTATCGGTCGTCAACCTGAAGCTTCAGGTAAAATCCAAACAGCTATGATTATTGCAGCTGCACTTATCGAGGGTATCGGTTTCGCAGCGCTTTTCGCAGCTTAAGACAACCAAAAAGGCAGGTGCAACGGTTGGTTGCACCTCCTTTTTATTTCCTTAACTATAGAATTTGATTGTAATCAAAAAAAATGGAAAAGCTAATTAATGATTTTTCGGTAGGCCTATTCTTCTGGCAGTCTGTGGTGTTCATCTTATTGATTCTCTTGTTGAGAAGATATGCTTGGAAACCAATCTTGAATGCAGTTAACGAAAGAGAACAAAGCATTGAAGGTGCATTGAAAGCTGCAGAAAAAGCGCGTGAAGAAATGAAGGCGCTACAAGCAGATAACGAAGCTATTTTGAAGGAAGCGCGCGAAGAGCGTGAGCGTATCTTGAAAGAGGCTCGTGACATGAAGAATAAGATTGTTGCTGAAGCCAAAGAAGCAGCCACTGCAGAAGCAGATAAAACAGTTGCCGCTGCAAAAGCGACGATTGAAGCTGAGAAATCAGCGGCTGTTGCAGAATTGAAAAAGCAAGCAGCAACATTGAGCATTGAAGTTGCTGAGAAAGTATTGGGTCAAGAACTAAGTTCTGAGAACAAACAAGCGGAAATGATTGGTAAAATCATTGACGACGTGAAATTCAATTAATAGAAAAGATGAATTACCCAAGAGTCGCTTCACGATACAGCAAAGCTTTACTTGATTTGGCTATTCAATCGAATACCCTGGATCAGGTAAGTGCTGATGCTACTGCGTTGAGAGGGACCATTGCTTCTTCCCACGAATTGGAGCTCTTGCTTAAGAGCCCTATCGTAAAGGCAGATAAAAAGCAGGCCATCCTCAAAGAAATCTTCGCAGGCAAATTCTCTTCATTGTTTGAGGAGTTCGTGATGCTCCTGACCAAGAACGGTCGCGAAGGCAACCTTAGTGCCATCTGCGAGAAGTTTGAAAAAGATGTTCTAGCACACAAAGGTATCGTTGAAGCACATGTTGTGACGGCGATTGCTATGAGTGACGCAGATAAGAAAAAGCTTAGCGATAAGCTAAAAAGTCAATTAGGTAAAGAGGTATTACTTAACGAGCGTGTAGATGCGTCAGTGGTAGGTGGCCTTAAGCTCCATGTTGATGGATACGAGATTGACAATACAATAGCAGGAAAGCTTAGAGCGCTCAGAAACGCACTTTTAAGCTAATAACAGTACAAGAAAACAAAGACCTTAAATAAAGGATCATGGCAGAAGTAAATCCAGCTGAAATTTCAGCAATTCTTAAGCAACAGCTCTCTGGTTTTGACGGAGGTGCAAACCTACAAGAAGTAGGTACCGTATTGGAAGTGGGTGATGGTATCGCTCGTGCATACGGTCTTACAAATGCACAATCAGGTGAGTTGGTAGAATTTGAAAACGGTCAAAAGGGTATCGTTTTGAACCTTGAAGAAGATAACGTAGGTATCGTATTGCTTGCGCCTTCTACAGATATCAAAGAAGGATCTACAGTAAAACGTACAAACACTATCGCATCTATCAATGTAGGTGAAGGTATGGTAGGTCGTGTAGTAGATACCTTGGGCAACCCGATCGATGGTAAAGGCGAAATCGCAGGTACAACTTACGAGATGCCACTAGAGCGTAAAGCTCCTGGGGTAATTTACCGTCAGCCGGTAAACGAACCAATGCAAACCGGTATCAAGTCTATCGATGCAATGATTCCTATCGGTCGTGGTCAGCGTGAGTTGATCATTGGTGATCGTCAGACTGGTAAGACCACTGTTGCCATTGATACCATCATCAACCAGAAGGAGTTCTTCGACAAAGGTGAGCCAGTATACTGTATCTACGTTGCTGTAGGTCAGAAAGGTTCTACTGTTGCGGGTATCGCTAAAACGTTGGAAGATGCAGGGGCATTACAGTACACTACTATTGTTGCTGCGAATGCTTCTGATCCCGCGCCGATGCAGTTCTACGCTCCTTTTGCAGGTGCTGCCATTGGTGAGTACTTCCGTGATACAGGTCGTCCAGCATTGATTATTTACGATGATTTGAGTAAGCAAGCGGTAGCCTACCGTGAGGTATCTCTACTTCTACGTCGTCCTCCAGGTCGTGAGGCGTACCCAGGTGATGTATTTTACTTGCACTCAAGATTACTTGAGCGTGCTGCTAAGGTGATTGCTGACGATACCATTGCTGCACAAATGAACGACCTCCCTGAGTCTTTGAAAGGTATGGTTAAAGGTGGTGGTTCTTTGACCGCTCTTCCAATTATTGAAACTCAAGCAGGTGACGTTTCGGCGTATATCCCTACGAACGTAATTTCTATTACTGACGGTCAGATCTTCTTGGAGGCTGATTTGTTCAACTCTGGGGTTCGTCCAGCCATTAACGTAGGTATTTCGGTATCTCGAGTAGGAGGATCAGCTCAGATTAAGCCAATGAAGAAAGTATCGGGTACGTTGAAACTTGATCAAGCACAGTACCGCGAACTAGAGGCGTTTGCTAAGTTCGGTTCTGACCTTGATGCTGCTACGATGGCTGTAATTAACAAGGGTGAGCGTAACGTAGAAATCTTAAAGCAAGGTGTAAACGCTCCTATGTCTGTAGCACATCAGGTGGCGATTATCTACGTAGGTACGAAAGGTAAATTGAACAAGGTACCAACGAACAAGGTGAAGGCCTTTGAAGTAGCACTTATTGAGTACATGGAAGCAAACCAGAAAGCTGCCCTAGATAGCATTGCAGCGGGTAAGTGGACAGATGCTGAGATCGCTGCGATCGAAGCTTCCGTTGCAGAGGTTCTGCCTACGTACGAAGCATAAAATGAAACTTAGCGCTGCGCCAAGGTGCAGCGTCTAAATATTCCCAAATATGGCGAATTTAAAAGAGCTAAGAGTTAGAATTACTTCCATTGGTAGCACAATGAAGATTACTTCTGCCATGAAAATGGTAAGTGCTGCTAAGCTAAAGAAGGCCCAAGACGCTATTGTTCAAATGCGCCCCTACGCATCGAAGTTGACTGAAATTCTTCAAAAGGCTTCAGGTACTTTGGATGCAAGTGAAAATGCATTTGGAGAAACGCGCGATGGCAACAGCGTACGTCTAGTGGTTATTACGTCTAATAGAGGACTTTGTGGTGCATTCAACTCAAGTGTTGTTAAGGCTGCAAAATTGTACATGGAAAACAACCCAGCAGAGTATACCATCTCAACAGTTGGTAAGAAAGGCGGGGAGGCATTTAAGTACGACAAGCGTCTTGTTAGCCGCAATGTTGGCCTTTGGGATGAAATCACTTTTGAAGGCGCAAAAGAAGAGGCAGAATCTTTGATGAATGGCTTTTTGGCAGGGGAATACGATAAAGTTGTATTGGTGTACAATGCGTTTAGAAACGCAGCCGTACAAGAGCCTACTACGGAGCAGTTTTTGCCAATCGCAATGGACGAGGTTGCAGGTGAAAGCACAGATACAACCGAGTACATTTACGAGCCAGGGAAAGCCGAAATCTTAAAAGATTTGATTCCTACATCTTTAAAGACACAATTCTTTGCGGCTTTACTAGATGCGAATGCTTCTGAGCACGGTGCACGTATGACAGCAATGCACAAGGCAACAGATAACGCTAAAGCATTGCAAGGCGATCTTAAGTTGGAATACAACAAAGCACGCCAAGCTGCCATTACCAACGAAATCCTCGAGATTGTTGGGGGTGCGGACGCATTGGCCGGATAAGAACTGCTTATTCAACTATAAAAAAAGGCTGAGTTTTTTGCTCAGCCTTTTTCATTTTATCTCATTTTGAATCAACGCGTGAATAGTTGAAAAGATTGTGTGAACTAGGCTCTTTATCGAGTGTTAGAGTTTTGTACATTAGACATGAACAAAACCATTTTCTAAACCAATGACGCAATCCAAACTTTTGGAGAAGGAATTTATTAGCGTTGCTGAACTGATGCAGTTATTCAGTGTATCGCGCGCTACAGCTCAACGCCTTATTAAATCTGGAGAGATTCAGAGTGAGAAATTGGGCGGTAAAGTCATTATTCCGACCCAGCCGATTAAGGAGAAATTTAACCTCGAGAAATAGTTCTGCTATATCTGCTGAGGTACTAGTGCAATGTTCTAAATTTAGAACATGACTTTTCTGACCCTTCGCGTCCGTACATTTTTATTCATGTTACTCATTATCCTGGTGGCCTTTGTGCTAACCGGGACGTTTAGTTTGTACCACTTCAGGGCAGAGAATAAGCAGTACCATTTTGAACGACTGGAGCGAAAGGAAAGTGCTATCGTTAGTCATATAGATTATATCACGAAGGAGTTACAAGGCAAAAACTTGACCAACCCAGAATGGCGTGAGGTTTTAGCAGAGCGGCTTCCAGAGATTAGTTCGGTTCACCATTTAGACCTCGGCGTATATTCAAAGCGTGGTGAGTTTCTTGCAGGTAGTTTATTGTATACCAATGATCCTAAAACGCTGCCTTCAACGATCACCATTGACGCTGCCGCCAAGCCTGGAAATGCAGTTCCGTTAAAAATTGTAGAGCGTCCACCGTACCTGATCGGAACAAGAGAGTTAAGAAACGCCTCCGGAGAACTTGAACTTATTGTCCGCGTCCCTTACGTGGTCAGCGCAAACAATATCCCAGATGAAGATTATGAATTTTTAAGACAACTAGCGTTCATTTATGTGGCCCTGTTTGTGCTTGGCATTTTCATGGCGTTGTTCCTATCGAATTATATCAGTAAAAACATGCGTGCGGTTTCGGAACGATTAAAAGAGTTCCGATTAAACCAAAGCAATGAAAAGTTAGAATGGCGCTTCAAAGACGAGATAGGTGAGCTTATTTCAGAATACAATATCATGGTTGAAAAGCTCGAAAAGACCGCGGTAGAATTGGCCCAAAGTGAACGCGAAAGCGCTTGGAAAGAAATGGCGCAACAAGTGGCTCACGAGATCAAAAACCCGTTGACTCCCATGAAGCTTACTCTGCAAATGATGCAGCGCGAAAAGGAAGTCGAGGAACTTCATGAAATGGCCGGAAATCTACTTGAGGAGATTGAATCTTTGAGCCACATTGCGGAAGCATTTTCGCGTTTTGCTCAAATGCCAGATATGCGTTTGGAAGCTGAAGATGTTAGTTACCTAACGAACCGAGCGGCTTCGTTATACCTAGATCAAGGCGTTCAGTTTGTTTCGACAGGCCCGCTGCATTCGCGTGTTGACAAGGAGCAGTGGACACGCGTCATTCATAACCTTATCAAAAACGCAATCCAGAGTATTCCTAGTGATCGTGATCCCGAGATTGTCGTGACCGCGGCTAAAGCAGATGATAAGGCCATGATTAGCGTACGGGACAACGGAGGCGGTATTCCAAAAGAGATGCAGCACAAGGTCTTCGAGCCGAATTTTACAACCAAGACTTCAGGTATGGGCTTGGGCTTGGCGCTGGTAAAGAACCTAGTCAATAGTTTTGGTGGAGCAATTGGCTTTGATACCACTGCGAAAGGAACCACATTTATTATCGTATTACCACTCATGAACCCAAAGCAGAAATAAAATGGAATTTTTACTGTTAGAGAAAAACGCAGGCATTGCTTTACTCACGATCAATCGTCCACAACAATTAAACGCTCTGAATAAACAAACGCTAAGCGAAATCAACGCTGCCTTTGAGTCGCTTCGTGAAGATGATGCGGTAAAAGTGGTCATCTTAACAGGCTCTGGCGAGAAGGCGTTCGTTGCCGGCGCGGATATCAAGGAGTTTGCTCATTTTAGCGGTGAAGAAGGATCGGAATTGGCAAAAGAAGGTCACATGACCGTTTTCAACCTCATCGAAGAATTTCCAAAGCCTGTCATCGCAGCGGTGAACGGGTTTGCTTTGGGCGGTGGATTGGAATTGGCTATGTCGGCTCATGTTCGAATAGCCTCAGATAATGCCCGTATGGGCCTTCCGGAGACTTCTCTTGGCGTTATTCCGGGTTATGGCGGCACCCAACGTCTTCCACAACTTGTAGGCAAAGGACGCGCGCTTGAAATGATCTTTAGCGCGAAGATGATTGATGCCGCGACTGCCTTGAGCTACGGTTTGGTGAATCAAGTGGTTCCTCAAGAAGAGCTCATGCAAGCAGCAGAAGCAATGGCGCACTTGTTTATGAAAAATAGCATTGTGGCCATGGGATTTGCTATCGAAGCAGTAAATGCTGGGCTTCTTGAAGGCTCTGTAGGTTATGATGTCGAAGTACAGGCTTTTGGTGATTGTTTTGAAACTGAAGATTTCAAAGAAGGAACTTCCGCATTCCTTGAGAAACGCAAGCCAAATTTCCCAGGCGCTTAATGGCAACGAATTGGCTTGAAGTCTCGCAACAGCAGCGTGTCGATGTAGAAGGCCAATTGTCCCCAAACACGGAACACCTGTGGCTTGGGTTGCACGGCTATGGCCAGTTGGTACAATTCTTTTCTCGTCATTTTCGCGATCTCTCCAATACACAACGTGCCTTCGTATTTCCGCAAGGGCCGCATAAATTTTACCTCGAAGGCGTTCACGGTCGCGTCGGGGCTTCTTGGATGACCAAGGAAGATAGGCTCGTTGATATCCAAAACCAATGGAGCTACCTCGACGAGGTTATTGCATGGGCTAAAGCTCAGGCGCCAAATGCTACTCTACATTTTGTGGGTTTTTCCCAGGGGGTAGCTACAGGAATGCGTTATCTGGGCAATGGTAAATTCACGCCGGCGAGCTTCTTGGCGTGGGCAGGATCGTGGCCGCCGGACTTGGAACCACAAAGTGTAGAAGCACTGAAGTCTACTCGATTTAAAGGTTGGTTTGGCTCTGAAGATTCCTTCATCGGAGTAGATAAACAAGAACAGATCATTACACATTACCGCGAAGAATTTGCATTGGAGATGGATTGGGACCGTTATGAGGGCGGCCATACCTTCGACAGGGTTATCTTAGCGGAAGCCATCACACAATTGGAACAATAACTATGCACGAATCAC
>Ga0255774_10003783_pt1 | contig 10984 bp, 11 predicted proteins | sample 101ome_17_FD_179972 | JGI IMG/M metagenome (GOLD analysis project Ga0255774, IMG submission 179972) | Coastal salt marsh microbial communities from the Groves Creek Marsh, Skidaway Island, Georgia - 101407AT metaG (version 2) | ecosystem: Environmental > Aquatic > Marine > Intertidal zone >...
TTAGCTGGTCAATCGAGGGGAAGTTTGGTTGCATATTGCATTCAATATTGAATCATAGTGCTGCGAGCTTTTCGATGGATGAAGATTATTTGATTGCTGAGGTTTTGGCTCAAACCAAAACCATTGCCATGGTTGGGGCAAGTGCCAATTGGAAACGACCATCGTTTTTTGTCATGACGTATTTGCAAAAGCATGGCTTTAGAGTGATTCCGGTTAACCCCGGGCTTGCTGGGCAAACATTAAATGGTGAAATTTGCTATGAAAGCTTATCGGCAATACCTGACGCCATAGACTTGGTCGATATATTTCGTCGCTCTGAGGAATGCCCAGCTTTGGCCGAGGAAGCAGCAGCTATCGGTGCAAAATCACTATGGCTCCAAATTGGCGTTATATCCGAACAAGCACAAAGAACAGCCGCTGATCATGGCATGCAGTTTATTCAGGATAAATGCCCTAAAATTGAACATTCACGGCTGTCTGGCCTCCTTGGATTAGGCGGGTTTTATTCGGGAACCTTGTCATCGCACCGGGCTTCACACAGACAGCCGCCCTCGCCCCGCCGGAACGGCGGTCTAGCTCAATCTCAGCATATTGAAACGCTGAGCATTCATGCAGGAAACCGACCTGACGCCGCTACTGGATCGCGTATTACGCCAATCTACCAGACCACAGCCTTTTTGTTTGATGATTGTGATCATGCGTCTAGTCTCTACAATTTACAAGAACCAGGAAATATTTATGGGCGTCTCTCAAACCCGACAACTGCCGTATTAGAACAAAGGCTTGCCGCGCTTGATGGCGCGGTTGGTGCATGCTGTGTGGCTTCGGGGCACGCCGCTCAGCTTGTTGCACTCTACCCATTGATGGCACCTGGAAAAACCATCATTGCCAGCGACAAGCTTTATGGTGGATCCATAACGCAATTTACCAGAACGTTCACGCAATTTGGTTGGCAAGCAAATCTGGTCAACATCCATGATCTGGATGCCGTTCATAAAGCTGTCTCTAAAGAAGATGTTGCTGTGTTATTTGCAGAAAGTCTTGCCAATCCTGATGGGAATGTCTCGGACATAGAAAAGCTGGCCGCAATTGCGCATAACGCCGGCATACCATTAATCATTGATAATACGATGGCCACGCCGGTTATGTGTCAGCCGGGCAAATTTGGCGCAGATATCATCGTCTATTCCACGACCAAATTTCTCTCAGGGCATGGTAACGCACTGGGGGGCGCGGTAGTGGATATGGGCAGTTTTGATTGGTTGCGTAGCGCAAATTACCCATCACTTAGCGCTCCTGATCCGGCGTATCATGGAATTACATTTGCTGAAACGTTTGGAAAACATGGTTTTATAACATACTGCCATGCCAGCGTTTTACGTGATCTTGGCCCGACCCTGTCACCTATGAATGCGTTTCTTACCCTCACAGGCCTAGAGACATTGCCGCTACGTATGAGACAACACAACGAAAATGCAGAAAAGGTGGCCAATTTTCTCAATCAGCATGAAAAAATAGCACAAGTATCCTGGGCGGGGCTTTCCAGTAGCCCTTATTATTCGTTAGCAAAAAAATATCTTCAACATGGGGCAGGATCAGTTTTTACCGTGTCTCTAAAGGGTGGTTATGAGGCTGGTATCCAGCTCGTGGAAAATTGCAACCTTATTTCCCACCTTGCAAATATTGGCGATACGCGCACCTTAATCGTTCACCCGGCTTCTACAACACACCGGCAATTGACCAGTGACCAGCGTGAAGCGGCGGGTGTTGGCGACAGTATTGTGCGGTTATCAATTGGTATCGAACACGCTGACGACATAATTGCAGATCTAGATGGAGCGCTAAAAAATATAAATTAAATGTTTGGTTGGGCAAATGCGGAGAATCATTGTTTCATCCCATATTATCATCATTTAATCAATAACTTGCGCAACAAATCTGACTCCCCGCCCCTTCACCGCTATGTTGCTTAGCGAGAAAAATACAATGTCTGTTCATCCGATAAATCGGGCTGATAGGCATAACCGCCAGCATCAAATGCCATCAGTTCCTGTGTTGTTGTAATTTTATTTTGCATCACAAAACGCGCCATCGCGCCACGCGCTTTTTTCGCATAGAAACTGACGATCTTAGGCTTGCTGGCCGCATTTTCGAGAAATACTGGCGTCACCACCTCTAGCTCTAGGGATTTTACGTCTATCGCAGAAAAATATTCTTTTGACGCACAATTTAATAACAATGACGTGTCTGTTTTGATTGCGGTTTTATTAAGCTCACGCGATAGCTCTGTGCCCCAAAAATCGTATAAATTCTTGCCGCGATCAGTCGCCAAGCGGCTTCCCATCTCTAATCTGTAGGGTTCAATTTCATCTAGTGGCCGCAACAGCCCATATAAGCCAGACAAAATTCGCAAATGGTCTTGCGCCCAAACCAAATCATCATCTGCAAGCGTTTTCGCATCCAGACCTTGATAGGTGTCGCCGGCAAACGCATACATAGCCGGCTTTTTCTCCTGCGTTCCGAAACGCGCAAACCGTTCCCTATTCAGATCAGCTAAATTTGCGCTTATGCCCATTAAGTGGCCGATGTCGTCAGAACTGAGCGCCTGCATCACCGTAACGAGCTCTTCAGTCTTGCTGTTAAAAGAGGGAAGCGATGCCTCAACAGCATCATAGTGGGTCATATCAAGTTTTTTTGCCGGAGAAATTACAACTAACATCTACATTCACTATGTTAAAATTTAACGGTACCGAGGAACTATGCTAGCAAAGAGTTTGGCGAATGGAAATAAATCTGGACAATTTAGGCAGGTTCTAAAATTAATTCGCCCGGGTCATTGTCTGTGCGCAGTAAAAAGAAAAAACGCCAAAAAAATAAGCGTGTATGCTAGGCTGATATATGATCAAGGTAACGGTTTTTGCCCTGACAACTCGCCGTAAACACAAAAGACCCATTCCGTATCAAGACAGCAATGACAAATAATGCACAACTAAAGCAGGATATCATTGAACAGTTTGGCACCCCGTGCGCTGTTATCGATTTAGATATTGTTGACAAAAATATCGCGCATCTTCAGGCACGGTGTGATCACGCCCGCCTTGCCAATAGGCCACATATCAAAACACATAAATCGCCGGTGCTGGCCCGCCGGCAATTGAAAGCTGGCGCCATCGGTATCACCTGCCAAAAGCTTGGCGAAGCCGAAATTATGGCAGAGGCCGGCATCAAAGATATCTTGATTGCCACCAACATCATCGGCGCCGCAAGATCTGGAAGACTGGCCGCATTACAACGCCGCATGCCTTTAAAAATTTGTGCGGATAACCCAGTCTCACTGGGCCTCTACGCAGACGCCGGGCGCGCCGCAGAACGGCCGGTGCGTGTTGTCATTGAATGCGACACCGGACAAAAACGTGCAGGCGTTGTGACACCAAATGAGGCCGTGGCTCTGGCAAAAATTATTCAAGACAACCCTTGGTTAGAATTTGGCGGATTAATGTTTTATCCCCCAATAAGTGGCTGGCCAGCGACACAAGGGTTTTTAGATGCAACCGAGGACGGCTTGGCTAGCTTGGGCCTTGTTGCCGACATCATTTCAACTGGGGGGACGCCAAATCTTAAAAATATTGGCCAGCTAAACGGGGCTACAGAACATCGTTCCGGCACCTCTATTTTCAATGACCGTATGATGATGGCGGCCGGCGTCGCTGATATTACGGACTGCGCCCTTACGATCTATACCAGCGTGGTCAGCCGGGCCGAAGACTCGCGCGGTATTCTTGATGCTGGGTCAAAAACATTTACACCCGATACAGGTGGGTTAGATGGGTTTGGGCTGATCTTGGAACATCCAAAGGCACGCATTCATAAAATGGCCGAAGAACACGGATTTCTTGATGTTTCAAATTGTGACACCAAGCCATCGGTTGGCGACGTCGTGCGGGTTATACCCAATCACGTATGTGTTGCGGTGAATATGTTTGACCAACTTGTCGCTGTCCGTGACAACGCCATTGTCGAAATCTTGCCGGTTGCCGCGCGCGGACGACTTGTCTGATTGGTGCGGCCGTTTCCACAATTATGTTTGTCTTACCTTGCTATTTACACAGCGATTAGTGAACACAAACCCTTTAAGACAGCCACATCCACCATACCGTCAACGATTTTAGCGCTCTTTTAATCGCCTCTTGTGCGCCATGCGGCGAGTAGTGAAATGTCTTTTTTATCCCAGCCGGCATCCTTAGCCCCCGTCGCCGTGTCCAAGGCCGCGGTGATGATGGGGCATTCAAACCCACATTGACCCGCTTGAGATTTCATCAAATTCATATCCTTGATCGCCTGATCAATGGCAAAATTAGAAACCCCAGACTGGCCATTTTTGATCAGGTCAATAATCGGCCCCTGACGGGCTTTTGCCGGACCAATGGCACCGGAACTATCGGTCAGAATGTCAAAAGCTTGTTCAACATCGATATTGTGCCTGCCAAGCAACGCAACGGCTTCACCTAAAGCGCCCCAATACACCATTAATGGTAAATTTATTGCTAATTTCATGGCGGCCGCATTGCCCACATCACCAAGAAAATCAAGGCGGCGTGTCATTTCATCAAGCAGCGGGCGAACCCTGTCAAAGGTGGCACGATCTCCAGCAGCCATGCCAACCAAAGCGCCATCTAGTGCTGGTTTTACAGTCCCACCAACTGGACATTCTAAAAATGCGCCGCCGGCGCTGTGAACAGCGTGGCACAATTGCCGCGCTCTTTCAGGAAGCATCGTACACATTTCTATGATCACTTTGCCATCCAGCCGCGTTTCGCAAATGCCGCCGGCGCCAAAATAAGCATGCTCGGTCGCCTCATCATTAGCCAAAATTGAAATAATTATGTCTGACTGATCTATGACCTGCCTTGGAGTTGATGCATACGCGGCGATTTTTGATGCCTCAACTTTGCGTTGATCTCGCGACCAGGCAATCAATTCGTGATTACATGCAAAAAGGCGCGCACCGATTGCACTTCCCATTTTGCCAAAACCAATAATACCAATCTTCATTTATCCCCCCCGGTGTGAATCATTACCGCATTGCGCTCTTTATATAAGCTTTGTTGCCTTCACCATGAGGCTGAGTTTTTCTGCAGCAATCGCTGGCGGCAGTAAACCCAAGCCACAATCTGGAGCAACCACCAATCGGTCACGATCTATATGGTTTAACGCCGATTTTAATCTTGCGGCAATTTCCTCAACCGTTTCAACCCGGCTTCGTGCCACCGCCACTGCACCAAAAATAATTGTTTTTTTACTGAATTTATCAAGTAAAGACAGGTCATTGCAGCAATGCGCGTCTTCAATGGACAGCTGATCAAACCCGGCTTCGTCAACATAATTTGCAAGTTTAGAGTAGCTATCAGGATCAGCTTTTTTGTAATCCTCATCATCTAGATGGTCAGGATACCCACAGCACATATGCACAATTCTGGTAACGCCTTTGGGCACGCGATGGAAACAATGCTCTAATCCCTCAAACCCAAAACGCACGGCATCATCAACTTGGCGGGCAAATAATGGTTCATCGACTTGTATATATTTGCAACCAGCTTCAACCAAACTGAGAATTTCTTTGTTAACCGTTTCAGCCAGATCATGGTTAAGCTTTTTCCGGTCGTGGTAAAAACAATCGGCGTTTGTATCCATGATGGTCAGCGGACCCGGTAAGGTAAATTTTAACGGCACCGGAGATAATTTTTGCGCGGCCAAATAGTCTTTTACCGCATATGCTGGCCCCTCTTGCTTGACCAGTCCCCTGATGGCAGGCAAGTCAGTTTCATAGGCACCATCCCGCAAAACACGGTGTTCCAGATGGTTAAAATCAAAACCACTTAGATGGCGACAATGATAATGGATATAATTTTCCCGGCGGACCTCACCATCAGTTGGGATGGTAATGCCAGCGTCTAATTGAATATCGATTATTTCCTTCGCCGCTTGTTGAAACAAGGCTTCGTCAGCTTCATTCAATGTTTGGCTGGTTTTGGTGTAATCTTTGGTGATTGAGGAAGAGTTCATCCCCCCGTCTTCGCGCGCAGCATCAAACCAATCTCTGACTGGTAAATATTTTGGCTTTGGAAATGATCCAATTGTCGTGGTGGGAAGTGGCTGTTTCGTCATCAAAAAATCTCTTCTAGCTCGCCGGGCATGAGTCTTGCCACAGCTTGTGCAAATTTAATTTTTAGCTACAGAGATTTAAATATCTACAAATGAAACATACAATCGATTTTTATTCGCCGTATAATTCTATTGTCGATTGGCCGCAGTTAACACCATGGTCAACAATGGCGCACCGGCGGTGATGAATCAACCTAACCAATTATATTCATTTAAACTTAATTGTATTTTTAGAGTGGAAATTATGCGCAGTTACGCCATGTTTCCAAATGCTTGTTCAAGGTCAGAAATTAAATCATCAACCGTTTCTAGACCAATATTTAGCCGCACAATACGCCCAGCAAAATCCTGATTTGGACGGATTAAATCGGGGTAAACCACCGCCAGGCTATGCACCCCACCCCAGCTCATGCCAATCCTGAAAATTTCAAGATGATTGATAAAATCAATCACTTGTTCAGCGCGGATATGATCATCAAAAACGAATGAAAATACGCTTGTTGAACCAGTGAAATCGCGTGCCCATATATCATGCCCGGGGCACGACGCCATCGCCGGATGAAGCACGCGGCTAACCAGAGGATGCGCCGCCAACCAATGCGCAACCTTCAGCGTGCTCTGTTCAAGCACATCAAGCCGTACAGCCAATGTCTGCAACCCACGCAAAGCAAGGCTACAATCGTCAGGTGACACCGCTAAACCAAGCTGTTGATAAATTGGCCCCAATTTGTCGTAAGCGGCCGTATCACGCGCCGACACGGTACCCAACAATAAATCGCTATGTCCCCCCACATATTTCGTCAGGGCTTGCATGCTGACATCAACACCATGGGCAAAGGCATCGAACATAACACCAGCGGCATAGGTGTTATCCAAAGCCACGGCGACGCCTTTGGCATGCGCCGCGTTTACAATAGCCGGTACGTCTTGCACCTCCATCGTGACTGACCCCGGGCTTTCACACCAGATCAAGCTGGTATTTGGGCGGATCAGGGCATCAATGTCAGCCCCAATAAGCGGGTCATAGGGTTCAACATCGACATTTAGTCCGCGCATCAACCCTTCGGCCATGGCTTTATTCGGGCCATAGGCAGAAACCGGCACCAGAGCATGACTGCCAGCTTGACAATAAGATAGATAGATCAACGCAATCGCGGCCTGACCACCCGGCACAATAAACGTCTCTTTTGCCCCTTCAATGCCCGCAATTCGCGCCGCCAGTTCAAGCGATGTTGGCGTGCCGTAAAGCCCATAAGAATAGCCGTTTTCAGCCTGACGCCAATCATCAGTCACCGCGTTTTGATCATTAAACACAACGGTAGAGCCACGATATACTGGGGTGGCCAGAGATTGATAATCCTGCCGCGCATGCGGTGTCGGATTTAGAAGTTTTGTACGCCAGTCCATTTACCACCCCTACTATAGTAATCTGCATCGCCCTGTGGCGGCGCAAAAACAGATATTTCACCGCGCCACCCGACTGCTTGGTGATACATGGTCATTCATCAGCTGACAATAAGCCAATATATATGCTGTGGTTTGCTGGCGCATAATTTTTGTTTTTGTTATTATTATGATATTTGATACACCGTAGACACCCTTGTAACCGCAGCCATTTTTTAATTTGATCAGGATGCACTATGTCGGAAAGACGAAAAATTAAAAATGCAGAACGTTTGGCAAATGATGTGAAGGCCGAGGCCTATCAAACCCGTTCTATACTGGAGCAGACAGCAGCTCACCTGCAGGCTGTGGCCTCAAAGATTTTTCTTGGCGACAGGCAAATGGCCAATCAGGTGACAGCGATGATCACCCAAGATTTTATTCTTCTGTCAGAAGATATTACCGATGACACAAATATTATTTCGAGCCTTGATCACAAAACAGCCTTGCGCAAAAAATTACTCGAACACCGAGCCTATCTGAATGAACGACTTATCGAAATTAATGATCTGCAAACACAGATTCTAGATATGATGATCGCGGTTAACAAGATCAGGTCTGTGGCGAATATGGAAACAGCAAAATTTAATCAAGAGTTTGATGATGAATTAAAGAGGCTGTCTAAATCATCTGACTTTAAGCCATTTACGCAGGCAAAAAAGGTCACTCGGCTATTGAACGACCCCACATTTATCGATGGAATTAATGCAACAAGCAAAAAACAACTGCAACAAAGTAAAATCCAAAAACGCGCCGCTGATAAACTAACCAAGCACATTGAAATTTTGCAAAAACAGTCGCATCAAACCCGTCACATAATTGATACAACACTCAAAAATATAAAATGAGACCTAAATAATCTGGTTACATCACGCCCAAATCATTCGCGAAAAAAGCGAGGCACAAAAGCTAGCGTGTTGCCATAAGCGTCAATGACAGCGAAAACAGCCGGCTTTTAAACCGCGAGCCTTCACGCCGTTCAAAAACAGTTATGCTCGGTCGGTTGGTTTTTGATTTTTGCGGTGTGATAACGATACTGGCGGGGAGTGATATACCAAGCTGGTCAAGACAAACGGCCGGATTGGCGACAAAATATTTTTCAAATTTGTCATTGACCCAGCATAACGCCATGATTTTACCCATTATGGCCGGCAGCTGTTCTTTCACTGCTTCAACACTGTTCAAATTTTCCTCTTCGATATTCAAACGGGCCCAGTCAACCACGTTTGAAATCACCACAGATGTGCTCTTGGCATCGAACGGAACAACCGCGGTGGATTTGTTTTTAGGGTCAGCGCTCATCAATTATGTCAGTTCACAGATTGCCGTTTCAACCTCCTTCAATTATCATAATGATATATAGTTGAACAGCTTTTTGATGTGTTTTTTGCGCCCAAATCAAGCAAAAATGATGGATTTCTCACATTAGACTGCGCCTTTGCTGGGCATAGCAGCGGCAGTTCACACATAGTTTCCTGAACTGCCGCAAAAAGTTGCTAAACCCGATAGGACCAGCGTGGTGGCTGTGACGATTAGTTTCAAAAATAAGACAATCGCCACGAAAACATTTGCGCTGGTTGTTTTACTTACGAAATGAGATGAAGCATCATCCCTTTCGATGCATTTCCTTGCGCCAACATAGCGATTGAAGCCTGTTGCAACATTTGAGATTTCGTCAGCCGCATGCGCTCATTTTCAACATCAGCATCAGCCACTCGACCTGCGGCAATTTTTGTATTTTTTGCCGCGTTGCTTAGATGATCAATACTGCTTGAAATGCGGTTTACACCAGCACCAATATCACTTCTTACCGAGCTGACCTTTTGCAACGCTGCGTCGATTGCGCCAATCGCATCTTGTGCATTTTTGGATGTGTCAAATGATATACGCCCCCCATCCAACTGCAGGTCGCTTGCACGCACCCCATCAACGGTAACATTGATCTGTTCGTCAGCTGATGCACCAACCTGCAAATCCATCTGGGTGCCGGAAAGCGGGGTGTGGCCATTAAACGACGTGCTGTCGGCTATCCGGTTCATTTCAGCGGTCAATTGATCAGCTTCGCTCTGCAAAGCCTCACGTTCTGCAATGCTGTTCGTGCCATTCGCGGCCTGTATCGCCAGTTCACGCATTCTATTCAAAATATTCGAAACTTCGGCGGCACCAGCGTCGGCGGTATGTAACAGGCCCTGCCCATCTGCTGCATTTCTGATCGCTTGTTCCTTTTCAGACAAAGCGGCCTCTAATTTTGACAGTACTGCCAACCCAGCGGCGTCATCAGCGGCGCTGTTAATGCGTTTGCCACTGGACAATCTATCAAGAGGATTTTCGGTAAAATTTCGATTTGTATTGGACGCAGATGCCCCCAATATAAACCCTGGTTTTGAGTTAAAACTAATAGCCATCGTGATCTCCATAGTTAGGCTTCGCCCATTCGATAACGACGCAAAGTCAAAATCTTTTAAGTCTTTTTTGCATTTTTTCAAAAATATATTAACATACTAATTATAAACAATATTTTTTATATAAAACTGGAGCCATTAAAATTGTCACAAAATCACATGCAGGATAAACAACATGCAAAACGCACAACCGCATAGGTGTGATGATCAGCTTGCTTCCCACGCGGTGATTTTGCGTCTTTTACATTTTCTGGCCAATGTGACAGAGTTGGCCATCAGGAAGTCTTTTGGCCCCGTCAAGGCCGTTAAACCGTGCAATTATTGAACCGAGAAGAAAATGATGAAGAGAGTCTATCTCCCCCTTATGCTGATGTTGATCACCGCCAGCGAAGTTCAGGCTTGGACAAAATATGGGGGCGACGCCAGTTGCAAAACCATCCTGGCAAATGACAATGATGAAGCCTTCAGCGAAAGGGCCAAAGGCTGGACATTTGGATATATCAGCGCGCTGAACGAAATGATGCAACAACGGTTTGAGACGCCGCCGCAGGATGAGTTGATATGGCAGGCGGTAAAAGAATTTTGCGCAGATAACCCAGATGCGAGTCACTATGTGGCGTCAGCAACCATCTATATTGAGCTATTAAGAGACCAAGGCGGCCCGCAATAAAAGGTGTTAAGACAGGTTCTTTTGTGCAATCGCGTGCCGCGCTGTGGCGGCATGCCGTGGTATAACATCATATCCTGCACTCCTGCGCTCGATGCCGATCGATAATGCCAGACTAAAATAAATGTAACGTCCATCAGGCCTCATAAACCAGCTCCCTCAACATGGCTTGACTTTCCTCTAAGGGGAGATTTTACACCAGTATTTTTAGATAGAGGCAAAGATGGCGATTGCACTTAACGCATTAGATATTCATTGGCGATGCAGACACACATGGAAAGCTGCCAGCTATAATACCAGCTGGTGTTTG
>Ga0255774_10003791_pt1 | contig 10980 bp, 10 predicted proteins | sample 101ome_17_FD_179972 | JGI IMG/M metagenome (GOLD analysis project Ga0255774, IMG submission 179972) | Coastal salt marsh microbial communities from the Groves Creek Marsh, Skidaway Island, Georgia - 101407AT metaG (version 2) | ecosystem: Environmental > Aquatic > Marine > Intertidal zone >...
GACACCGCTGGAACGTTGTACTCGGTGGGCCGCCAAGCCGGTTACGTCAACGAGGATGATGAACTTCAGAACTCCGACGAAGCCTTCATGTCCGACGCCGTCGCTACGGTGATTGGCGCTGCCTGCGGCACCAGCACCACCACGACCTACATCGAATCCGCTGCGGGTGTTGAAGAAGGCGGCAAGACCGGCCTCACCGCCGTCACCGTTGGTGTGCTCATGCTTTCTGGCCTCTTCTTGTCCGGTTTGTTCCAAGCCATCCCGACCTTCGCCGCCGCTTGTGCTTTGGTGATGATCGGCGCCATGATGATGAAGCAAGCCACGGAAATTGACTGGGAGGACCAAGACATGGTCTTGCCAGCGTTCCTGACGATGGTGATGATGCCGTTCACCTATTCCATTGCTGACGGTATCGCTTGGGGTGTCATCTCCTTCGTCGTCATCAAGCTCATGGGCGGGATCACCGACCGAGAAAAACTCAACGATGTCAGCCCCATCATGTGGGGTGTGGCCATCTTCATGTTGATGTTCTACCTCGGCCCCGGCGACCAATCCACCTTCGGCTGGTTGTTCAACAACATCTTCTGAGTGGACAAGGCGCCCTGAGGGCCTCGGTGCTGATGAGCGTCCGCTTTGAGCACCTAAGGGTCGATCCGTTCGCCAACCAACTCAGCGATGATTCGGCGCAGCCTGCGGTTCACCGAGTTTGATGACAAACCGGCACGTTGCCCCAACTCGGTCAAGGACAAGCGGCGAGGCGATTCAAAGTACCCTGAGACGTAGGCCAACCGGAGCAGATTGACGTCTTGGGAATCGGACTGGTGATCCTCGTCCACATCCACGGGCGTTGTTGTGTTCATGGAGACCATGTAGGGCTGACTTTGTTGAACAAAGTTCCATTCCATCGAGGCCTCATCGTGAACGTAAAACGAGTATTCCAGGCCCTGCTCGCCCCACCGAACCGACAACACCCGGAGGCGTTCCTTCCGACTTTGCAAACGTCGCCCTGTGGTCAGGTGCGTCATCCGATTCAGGTGAGCAATGAACAGGCTCTTCTCGCCGTTGTCCCAGATGAAATCAACGCATGCAGCCTGTTCCAACCGGGCTTTGTCGTTCGCTGTTCCTTCGCCATGAATGACGATTTGACCGGCGGCATTGACCGAGACGTACAACGAATGAAACGAGTCAAAACCGAAGTACAGGTCGGCGAACACCGTGTTGGAGGATTCGATCAATTCGAGGTATTCTTGTCGAGGGACCCGGCAACGGTACAAACGGGGAAAGGGAACGTTTTGTGCCATGCCGGCGCCTCGTAGGAGTGACATATGAGGTTGGTGAGCGTTTGACCTGCATCGCTTTGAGTCCCGTGCGAAAAAAGGCGTTCTGTGACGTTGTGCCTCAGAAAGGAACCCTGCGTCAGGCTTCTTCGTTGATGTTGAGTTTCTCACGGACGGCTTTCTCAAGTTCCATGGCTTTTTCCGGAGTGATGCCCAATTCCGTGGCGCTTGAGGTCAACAACGTTCGCTCCAAGTCGGTGATGATGCCGTCGTCGTACGCTGAATGCAAGAGCCGTTCGTACATGTTTTGATTGATGGCATCTGAATTGACCATATCGGCTTCAATGATGCGGGAAGCAATGATTTCGAGCGGAATCAGAAGGGAGAAAATGGCCAATTTTGCTAACTGTAGGAGGGCTACATTTTCAATCGATTCTTCCAACACGGGTTCAAGGGTGAACTCGCTGATGATGAACAACACCATGGCGACCACGACGGTCACTTTGGTCGCTACGCTTTTCACTTCGTGCGATGTTAACCGGATCATCGTATCGTTCAGTTCCAGGATGGTTTCCTGCAACTTTGAATTGCTTTTGTCAAGCGCCCTGTTGGCGGCGTTGAGTTCTTCGTAACTTTTCTTGAACGTGCGTTCCGCTTCTTGCCGAGCCATTCGTTCTTTCTCAACGGTCCGCTGGAGCAACTGGACCTCATCCATGGCATGACGAACCTCTTCAAGGCGATCGGCCGAGGTCAATTCAGGTTCTTTGTCGCCCATGCTCCTTCGTCGGGGCCTTGCCTCGGTTGATTATCAAAAATCTCGTGATATATCACTCTCGAGTCATGGCGAACGGGTCACATCAAGACGTCGAACGTGTAGATGAAGCCCAAGAAGGCGTGAATGAACACGAGGTAAACGATCAGGTCGGCAGCTCGTCCGTGCTTGAGTTTGGCCACGGCGAAGGATTCTCCTTCGTTTCGTTGGGACCGAGCCTGCTTGCCCAACCGCGTCGTGAACACCATCAAGCCGAAACCGACGGGCCCCATGAAACCGTGGAGGGATTGCGGAACGAGCGAGGCGATGACGCCGTCACCGGCGTACCATCCGGCGAAGCCCCGTGCGAGAAAGGCCACGAGGATGACCGCCCCTGTCGCCCAAAGAAGGCGTTCGCCGTTGGTTTCGTGCCTTGCCAAGTAGACGGCGCGCTCCTCGCCCTTGAGTTCGTAGGACTTCTTTCGCCAAGCGTATTGCCACCACACCCAGACCACCAGTCCGCTGGCCAGCAACGGGTGGAGCAACAGGACGAGGAACGGCAGCGTGTCCATGGAGACTCGTTGTGCCCGAAGCCGCATCGGTTCAAGGAGGTATGTGTTGGCGTTGGATTTCCCATTCGTGGTTGGCGGTGGATTGAAAGGGCTCTCGTCGTGGGGGGAACCGAGGGGATGAAGGGTTGGAGGAAACGTACATGGAGACCTGCCTCAAGGCAGCGTTTTCAAAGCCCATGTCGGGCAACGTACGCATCGCCACCATGAACCGAGAAAACGCCTCGAAAATGGTTGACCGTCCGCTGATGGCGGTGTTGTGCGTTGCCGCTCACGAAACCGAACCCCCTCCTGCCGATGACGAGGACGAATCCAACCAACGTCGTCCGGCCATGGCTCGCCCTCGCGGTCGCAACCGTCGAAGCGGGCGAAACTCAGGACCTTCCTACATGTCGTGGCTACACGAGCCGCAAGCCATCATCGACGAGGCGCCGTACAACGAAGCCTACCGCCTCGCCGTGTTGCTCATCCACAAACAACTGAACAGCGACGATTGGGACGAAGCGTGGAACGCCCACGAGACCGCTCTGCGAACAACGTGCATGGAAAAGGGCGTTCACCCGGTCTGGCACCTCATCGGTGAAAAAACGCCTTTGTTGGGTCAATTTTTGGCCTTCCCGAAAGCCAAGGCCAAGGCTGCAAGCAAGAAAACCAACCTGTCCACCGAATTCTTTTGGGTTGACCCCCGCGACCGAAACGCGCTGGCAACGGTGCTTCAACTGGCAGCCGCCGGTGTTGACGACCCCGATGTCAAGGTGGCGTTGCAAAAGGTCGGGAACCAACTTTCAGGAGCCCGTGCCGTGAAACTCGACAGCACGTTGCTTGGACTGGAGAACACGCTGGCCTTCGTCCCCTATTTGCTCGCTCTTCACAACGGTGAACCGGTTGAGGATGCGGTCTTCAAGCGCTGCGAAACCGCCGACGAATCCTTGGCCCACGCCCTTCAAGACTTTGCAAAACTGAAAGAGGGGAACGTGTCGGACTGGGCTTCCCTGCTTCAACTCGACAAGGACGACCCGCTCACGCTCGCCCGACGAACCTTGGCTTGGCAGCACGCACCTGAGGAAGCCGAAGGGTGCACTTCGGCTCAACTTCAAGACGGCCTCGGTCTTTTGGAAACCGCCAACCTCCACGAAGGAAAAGATCGCTTGACGTGGTGGCGCCTCAAAGCCCTGCTTCGCGAAGACCAACGGGACGCCGCCGTGGAGGTGCTTGAAAGCCTGCGTCTGGACGGTTCCTCCGACGTGACCGAACTCTTGCCGCTCGTGGTTTCGTTGAACGATGAACGGGCGAATGGATGGTTGTTGCGTTTCATCGGCGAACTCGACGAACAGGCGCTTCAGCACATCATCGCAGCGGAGGCGCTGAGCCACGAACTTCGTTTGACCGCCGCTCAGCGCATGTGCGATGAACCCGGAGAGGCTTGGGAAGCCTCGAAATCGGGTGCGTTGATGCTCTTGTTGAGCACGTTGGACATCGACCGCCTCGCAACCGTGTTCGTCCGTGACGAGATGCTCTCCTTGGAGCACCCCTACGCCGCTTTGTTGCTTCACCATCTGGCACCAGCCACGTTGGACGCTTCGTTGCGGGCCGGTGTTTTTGAGTGCAGAACCTTGGCTCTGCAAGCCATTCACGGGGCGGAACTCCCCGAGGTCATGACGCCCGTCGCCGAGCACCTGCTGTTGCTGATGGAAGGGATTCGGCGCGAATCGCCTGACGCCGTAGTCCAAGTCCTCAACAAGAACGCCTTGAAGGCCTTCTCTCCCATCAGCCGAGCGATTGTGGAAGGCGGCGTCGTGAGCGAAACGCACCTCAACAACCTCAGCGGGGCGCTCGATGATTTGGACCTCACCACGATTGAACGGCGTTTGTTCGAGGTGATGATCCTCACGCTTTCGCTCAACGGCCACATGCAAGCCTACGGCATCGGCATGGCCAAGGAAGGCCACGCTGAGGAACTCAACGCGATGGTGGCCAACCCCGTCTTCCCCCTGCGGTTGGTGCAATCCATGTCCCATATGGTCATGGAACACGATTTGGGCCTGCCCAACCTTGTTGCCTGGTACCAGCAACACAACCCGCTCTCCCCTTGGGCCCCCTTGAGCCGAGCGGCCCTGTTCGCCTCAAAAGGGGACGAGTTGAACTCTGCTCGGGAATATTCCAGAGCCGCCGAGTTGTTCACCAAGCAGCGGAACACCAGCGGGGAACATGCAGGCCACGCCTCTGAATCGGACGATGACGACTCGGCCTTGGCGCTGCCGCTCGCGCTCTACCGGAAGTCGCTCATCCACTACGCCCACGCCATGTCGTGGGCCGAGGCCGTTGAACTGCTCGACAAGGTTCCGTCGCTCAAAACCGCCATCACCGAACGCTTCAAACTCTATCTCCGAGTTTGCCACCGGGCCGGCACCGATACGAACGAAGCCGCTCGCCTCGTTCGCCGACACGTCCAACAGCGCATCAAGTACACCGAGGAGGACGTCGAGGGCAACATGGTCGAGCGGACGAAGACGGTGTACAACGAAGAGGAATTGGATTTGCTTCGCAATTACCCCTTCGAACAAGCCCACCTGTTGCCCCCTGAACCCTTCCTCGGCCGGGTCACCGCTGCAACCACCCAAATCAGTCGGGACTTGCGTCGCACGCGAACGCAATTTGAGCAACAGTTCCGCCAAGCCATGATGGGCATGTCCCCCTCGATGGAGGAGATCTATGAGATCGCCAAGAACGCCGCTGAAGAGGGGGCGTTCGAGGGACTCATGTACTTGGAACGGGCTCAAAATTCCTCGAAGTTCTCCATCTCGGCCCTCAAACGCCTCGCCATGGTGGAGCAGTCCTTGTTCTCAATGTACAAGGAGGAAATCCCCACGTCAAAACGGCGTTTCCTCCACAACCTCTCCCTCAAGCCGCTCGTCATCGTCGACACGAACGTGCTCGTGGATGCGCTGGTGGAGAAAATGTTCCAGCGCATGGATTTGGCCTTTGAGACCAACCTCGATGTTTTGGGCGGCAACCGTTTCCACCATCTGTTACGTCACCATGCTTCCGAAAAGCGCCTCTTGCTGATGATTCCCGATGACGTGCGTGGGGAATTGCGCCTCATCGCCAAGGACCAACGCCTGTTGCACCGCTTCAAAGGGTCGATGATCAACACCTCAACGCTCGAGCAAACCTTGGATTCGGCTTCCATGAACGCGCTGGTGGACGAAGTCCTCACGGAGTTCACAACCTGGTCGCCCACCACCGAGATGTTGGCCGGTGTGCCCGAGACCTCCGAGGCACTGGACGACTTTTTGCGGCACCATGCCGAGGTCTTTGACGAGCTCACGGCCCTCAAAGCCTTGCGCAGCGTCACCGTTCGCAGCGAACTTGACGGGGAGGCGATTTATCCAGAATCCACCGACCTCGACATCTATCGTTTGGCGATGCACCTCTCCTCGATGCCGCTGCCGGACATCGGAGCGGTGTTGGTGGCGACGATGGACGGCGACTTCACGTTGCTCGACCGAGCCATCGAGGAACGGTTTGGGTTTGGCGTCACCAAAAACAACCGCACCCTCAAACCGTGGTTGGGCCGTCAAACAAATTGAGGCACATCGCTCTTGTTGGCGGGTTTCAACGGGGCTTTTGCCAGTTCATCAAGGAAGGCTTTGCCGAGCAGCATCGGGCATTTCATGCCGCGTCGGTCAGCGACGGTCATCTCGACATCGTAGGTGATGCGCCCGACGCGCACCTTGCCGGTCACCAATTTTCGCGTTTGGCTGCCCATGGCGTTGCGAACGTTGACCTCGCCCACCACCAGCAACTCAAGGGCGTCGGCGAGTCCGGCATCGATGGAGCATCGCTTTGCGCCGGTGTCAATTTTGGCCTTTGCACGAATCCACCATTTGCGGTCAGCCCCGCCCTTGATGCTCACCCAACGGGCATCGTACGAGCGAGCCATGGGTCCTCCCTCCTCACATGTGGTGGATCATGGCCTCGCCGAAGGCGCTGCAGGACAGCAGTTCTGCATCGTCCATCAAGCGCTCAAAGTCGTAGGTGACGGTCTTGTTGGAAATGGCACCTTCCATGCCCTTCACGATGAGGTCAGCGGCTTCTTTCCAACCCATGTGGCGCAGCATCATCTCGGCGGAGAGAATCAGGGAGCCGGGGTTGACCTTGTCCTGTCCAGCGTATTTTGGAGCGGTGCCGTGGGTGGCTTCAAAGATGGAAATGCCGGTGTCGTAGTTGATGTTCGCCCCGGGGGCGATACCGATGCCGCCCACTTGCGCAGCGAGCGCATCGGAGATGTAATCGCCGTTCAGGTTCATCGTCGTCAAGACGCTGTATTCCGCTGGCCGAGTGATGATTTGTTGGAGCATGGCGTCGGCGATGACGTCCTTGATGACGATGGCGTTGCCCGTGACGGGGTTGGTAAGCGTGCACCAAGGGCCTCCGTCAAGTTCCGTGGCGCCGAACTCCTCCTTGGCGAGGTTGTATCCCCAGTCTCGGAAACCGCCCTCGGTGAACTTCATGATGTTGCCTTTGTGGACCAGCGTCACGCTTGGTTTGTCGTTGTCGATGGCGTATTGGATGGCGGCTCGAACGATTCGGGCCGTTCCTTCTTTCGAGACCGGCTTGATGCCGATACCGGAGGTGGCAGGGAATCGGATTTTGTCGACGCCCATCTCGTTTTGGAGGAAATCAATGACCCGCTTGACCTCGTCGCTTTCGGCTTCCCATTCAATGCCAGCGTAGACGTCTTCGCTGTTTTCACGGAAGATGATCATGTCGACATCGCCGGGCGCCTTCACGGGGGAAGGAGTGCCGTCGTACCAGCGCACCGGGCGGACGCAAGCATACAAGTCCAGCTTTTGGCGGAGAGCGACGTTCAACGAGCGAATCCCACCGCCAACCGGGGTCGTGAGCGGCCCTTTGATGGAAACCAAGCCCGACTGCATGGCGTCAAGCGTGGCTTGAGGCAACCATTCGCCGGTGGCGTTGAAGGCTTTCTCACCAGCGAGCACTTCGGACCACACGATGCTCCGTTCGTTTCCGTAGGCTTTCTCCACCGCAGCGTTGACGACGCGAATCATCACCGGCGTGATATCGACCCCGATGCCGTCGCCCTCAATGTAGTGAATGACGGGGTTGTGGGGGACCTTCAGCGTGCCGTTTTCCATGGTGACCGGTGTACCTGTCATGGCTCTCATCAAGACCCACAGGCATCTCCTTCAAGAATCAACCGCCCCTCCTCCATGTATGCAGGGGCGCGTGGAGTGGACAACTGGCACGGGAATGGTGGGCATCAACGCCTCAGGACAACGCATTGAGATGGATTGGGAGACCGGCCCCTCGCCGATGCAACTGACCCTCCAAATGGTCGGTGCTTGTTCGCTCGTGGATGTCGTGGTCGGCTTGAAAGAACGGCCGTTCTCAAAGGCCTGGGTTGAACTGGATTCCGAGCGGGCCGAGACCACCCCACGACGGTTTACGTCGATGACCATGGTCTATCACGTGGTGGGCGACGTTCCTCAGAAATTGGTCGAACGCGTGGTTGAAAAGAGCCATGAAAAGTACTGCAGCGTCTCGAATTCCCTCGACCCCAGCATCACCATCGAATGGCGGGTCGTGCTTCACGAAGACGAAGCGGCTTGACCGCAACCTCGTTTTCTCAAGCCGAGGTGGAACGGGATTGCGCCACGAGCGCGTCCGAAAGGGCCTTGCACAACGCATCGTAGAGCGGCTTCCACTTGGCGTGAAGTCCCTTGGGCGGACGCATCGGCTTCCACGTGTTGTTGGTGGCGACGACGGTCGCAAAGGGCTTGATGCGCTGGCCGCCCATGTCGACGATGAGCGAGAGGTGGTAGGCCTCTCGGTCCCGCTCAACTTTGAGGCTCATCAGGTCGGCTTCGCCACCCGAGAGCGAGGAAACCAAGCGCTCTTCGTCCAACAAATCCCGGGCGAGCGTAGCGAGAAGATCTTCCACGTTCTGGGGAGCAGCAGCAGGTGATACCTCGTCGACGGGCTCCGTGAAGAGGTCGGCAACCGGAACCTCGTCCTCTTCATCGTCGTCGTCCATGAAGGCCGCCAGCGGGTCGTAGGCTGGCGTTGCGGCACCCGCTTCAACGTCGTCGCCAACGGGGGTGCTCAAACCGAGCGCGGCGTAAATGTCGATGTCTTCATCGTCGTCAACGGGGGGTTCGAACGCGTCCATCATGAGCAAAAATGCCCGCTCTTCCTACTTAATGGATGGTTTCTCTTGGGACCTCTTGCATCACCATCAAGCGGCCAAAGCAAGGCTCATACGAAACCTGAGCAGAGGTGCGGGCCATGGGCGGTCGTCGCTGCGTGTTGTTGGGCGTCTTCCTCGTTGCGCTCCTCGCTCCGAGCACGGGGGTCTCTTCGCCCAACGGCGTGGGGGATGAAGCGAACGAAGGGTGTTTGTGTCATGCGCCGGTGGACCAAACCACGGTGAGGTTGGACGGACTTCCCGACGTTTACGAACGTAACACTTCCTACGCGCTCACGTTGTCGGTGGAGAACCCAAGCGTTCCGTCCAACGGCCTTTATGCAGGAGGCTTCCGAATTCTGGTCAGCAACGGGACCCTTGCGATGAACACAAGCTTGGGGCAAGAACTTGGCACCGGTTGGACGCACACCGAGAGCGGAGCAGGGCAACGATCGTGGGACCTTGTGTGGACCTCGCCGGCCAACAACGACAGCCGCACGGATTTCACGGTTCACGCCAACGCCGTCAACGGCAACAACGCACCCACTGAAGACGGTTGGTCAAGCCTTGAGGTTGCGGTGGGTGGCGTGGCCTTCGAAGGTCCTCTCCAACCGGCTGACGGGATCGACGGCGTTGATGCGGCGGACAAGGTGGTGTTGGCCGTTGGCCTTGCGGTGCTCGTCGGCTTGTTGTGGGTCAGTGCCCGCTCGTGATCAGTTCACGAACTCGATCTGCCGGTTTCGCAACGCTCGGAGTTGTCGGTTTTCCATGGAGCCGTGAATTTGAGGACTCTTCACGCCGGTGATGACCACCATCACGCGCAGGTCGTCGCCGTGTTCGGGTTTGGAATCGGCACCCCAGATAATTTTGGCGTTGGGCGAGATTTGTTCGCTGACCAATTGATTGCAACGTTCAGCCTCGCCGAGGGTGAGGCTTGGCCCACCGATGACGTTGATGAGCGCACCTCGAGCATCGCTCATGTCCATTTCGAGCAAGGGCGAATGCAAGGCTTCCATCACGGCGGCCTCCGCTCTTCCCGGGCCTTTGGCCGAACCCAAACCGATCATCGCCACGCCACCTCCGGACGTGATGATGGCCTTGAGGTCTTCGAAATCCAGGTTCACCATCCCGTCGCTGTTAAGCATCTCGGTCACGCCGGTGATGGAACGAACGAGCAGTTCATCGCCCACACGGAACGCACTGGCGATGGGCAAATCCTTGACGCCTTCGATTTCCAAGAGGCGCTCGTTGGGAATGACAAGAATGGTGTCACAGTATTCTCTCAATCGTTCAAGACCCCATTCGGCGTTCTGCTTTCGAAGCGAACCCTCGGACTTGAACGGGTACGTCACCACGGCGATGGTCAGCGCACCTTGGGCCTTTGCGAGCCGTGCAATGTGGCCCGCAGCGCCGGTTCCTGAACCGCCACCCATCCCCGCGGTGATGATAGCGAGTTGGGTGTCGTTGGTGATGCGTCGCAATACCATCTCCGATTCGAGGGCAGCGGCCTCCCCTTTGGTCGGGTCGCCACCGGCCCCTCGGCCTCGTGCTGTCCGCCCGATCAGGACTTTTTCCTTGATGGGCGATTGCAGAAGGGCCTGTGCATCCGTGTTGATGGCGTATCCGGTGACGTAAGAGGATTCGAAGAGCGATTCGTCAAAGAGACGGTTCACGGCGTTGCATCCCGCACCGCCCACACCGTACACACGGATGCGGGGTTGGAGCGATTCAAGCAAGCTTCGCAATTCTTCGTCGCTGCCTTGGTCGGGCGTCTGTTCGCGAGCGGGGATCCGTTCCTCCTCTTCGGTGAGTTCGAGCACACGTTCAATCAGATGGCGCATGGGCGAAGTTCACTTGAGGACATTTTCAACTTGCCGCACCGGCCAAGCCTTCGCGGGTCGGTTTGACCCCTGGGTGCACAGCGCCGAATCAGTCGCGAAGACCTTCTTCGGTCACCTGGTACACGCACTCGCCGTCAGGCAGGTTGGGTGAGTCGACCAAGCGAGCAATTCGGCGACCGCCCTTTGCCTTTCGGAGGTAGAGTCGGAAGGTGCTGGCGTGGGCAAGAATGTGGCCACCAATGGGCTTGGTTGGGTCGCCCCACATCGCATCGGGCTTGGAGTGAACCTGGTTGGTCACGAGCACGAGGGCGTTGTTGACGTCCGCCAACTG
>Ga0255774_10003830_pt1 | contig 10925 bp, 6 predicted proteins | sample 101ome_17_FD_179972 | JGI IMG/M metagenome (GOLD analysis project Ga0255774, IMG submission 179972) | Coastal salt marsh microbial communities from the Groves Creek Marsh, Skidaway Island, Georgia - 101407AT metaG (version 2) | ecosystem: Environmental > Aquatic > Marine > Intertidal zone > Salt...
GTTGCTGTGCTTTTTTCGCGGAGGTTTGATGGCCTTGTTCTCGAGCATTTGGAACGCGTCGAGCAACTTGGCACGGGTGTCCCGAGGGTGGATGACTTCGTCCACGTAGCCGCGGCTGGCGGCGTTGTACGGGTGGGCGAAGAGTTCCGCGTATTCCGCTTCCTTTTCCGCGAGCTTGGCGGCGGGGTCGGCTGCAGCCGCAATCTCCTTGCGGAAGATGATTTCGGCTGCGCCTTTTGCACCCATGACCGCGATTTCCGCAGTGGGCCAAGCGAGGACGAGGTCGGCGCCGATGTGGCGCGAGTTCATCACGTCGTACGCGCCGCCGTACGCCTTGCGGGTGATGACCGTGATTCGCGGCACCGTCGCTTCACTGAACGCGTAAAGGAGCTTGGCGCCGTTGCTGATGATCCCGTTCCATTCTTGGTCCGTGCCGGGCAGGAAGCCGGGCACGTCTTCGAGGACGACGAGCGGGACGTTGAACGCGTCGCACGTGCGCACAAAGCGGGCCGCCTTGACCGAGGCGTCGTTGTCAAGCACGCCCGCGAGGAAGGCCGGTTGGTTCGCGACGACGCCGACGCTTCGGCCCCCGAGACGTCCGAAACCGACCACGATGTTCTCCGCGTAGTCCGGCTGAACTTCGAGGAAGGAGTCGGCGTCGAGGATTTCCGTCACCGCATCCCGGATGTCGTAGGGCTGCTGGGCGCTTTCCGGCACGAGGCTGTCAAGCTTGGGACGGCTCTCGTCGCTGGCCTTGTAGGCGAGGCGGGCGGGATCTTCTTCGCAGTTTTGGGGCAAGAAGGACAGGACCTTCTTGGCTTGCTCGATGACGAGAGCCTCGTTGGCCGCCGTGAAGTGGGTGACCCCGGACTTGCTCGCGTGCGTGCTGGCGCCCCCGAGCTCCTCGGACGTCACCTCCTCGTGAGTCACCGTCTTGACGACGTTAGGCCCAGTCACGAACATGTAGGACGTGCCCTCCGCCATGAAAATGAAGTCGGTGAGGGCGGGTGAATACACCGCGCCACCCGCACATGGGCCAAGGATGAGGGACAGCTGAGGGACGACGCCGCTGGCCTTCACGTTCCGGTGAAAGATGTCCGCGTACCCCCCGAGGCTGACCACCCCCTCTTGGATGCGCGCTCCGCCGCTGTCGTTGAGTCCAATGACCGGCGCCCCGTTCTGGAGCGCCATGTCCATGACCTTGCAGATTTTTTGGGCATGCGCCTCGGCGAGCGATCCCCCCAGCACCGTAAAGTCCTGCGAGAAGACGTAGACGAGGCGGCCGTTGACCTTGCCGTATCCCGTGACGACACCGTCGCCGAGAAACTTCTGCTTGTCCAGCCCAAAATTCGTGGACCTGTGTGTCACCAACTGCCCCATTTCCTGGAACGTGCCAGGGTCGAGCAGGAGCTGAAGACGCTCGCGGGCCGTCAGTTTGCCCTTGCCGTGTTGTGCTTCAATCCGCGCTTCTCCACCCCCTTTGAGGGCCTCCGCGCGCATCGCTTCCAGACGTTCCGTGGGATGCTGCATGACGCGAATCTACGCAGGATGCGCCCGCTTACTTGACGTTTTTACGGACCAAATCCCAAGGATTCATCTCCAACAAATTCAGGGAAAAGCGCCAACGGTCCGCCGGGCCCCACACGTCCGTGCCGGCCTCGCGTGTCCACATCGGCACCGACACACGCACAGGCCCCAAGTCCAAGCAAGCGGAAGCCACGAGGTGCAATCGCTCGGCAACGGGCGTTCCCACGCCCCACTCCGGGTTTCTCGCCAAGGCGCCCCCGGCCTGCACCGAGATGGGCAAGCCCATCGGAAGGCGCATCTCCGCGCTCAGGGACGAGAAGCCGCGAGACGACACGAGGTTGAGCGGCAATCCACCCCGCTCGAGGTTGGCCTGACGCGACAGCCACGAACCTGCCGACGTGTCCGCACCGCGGTAAAGCAACAGCGCGTCGACCAACGGGTCAAACGACGCTTGGGGGCCAGCAGGAGCAGCCCCAAACTCGTCCCACCCATCCACTGCGACGAGCCGCGCATCCACGCTCCACTGTCCGTCGCGGCCCGCGGACGGCACCGTGCGTTCGAGGTGGTACCACGCGTCCAGGACGGAGTTGTTCATGGTCAAGGGCTGCGGGGGATCGATGAGGAACACGTCCACGCCGTCGTGCTGCACGCGGGTCGTCCGAACCGACAGCGACTGACGTGCGCCCGGAAGTCCCTCCAACCGGTGGTTGACCACAAGCTCCGCGCGTGCAGCCATCCGCCGAATCAACGGTGGTTCGCTCAACCAAAGCCATTGATCTTGGTACCCGTCGATGTGAATGAATTCCGTCGAGATCGTGGCATCCAATGGACTCGTGGCATCGGCATTCAACCGGTACGCCATGCCCAACGACGTGCGGGTCAGCGGCCCCGGATTCAATTCGACGTAAGCCTGTGCCGTGTTGGGCTGAAGGAATTCAATGGCCCCAAACCGCCGGCTCTTCATCGCCCAGCTGAAATCTCCGTGCCGTCCCTCGACCGCCAACAGGCCTTCGAGGTTCAACCCACCTTGGAATCGATCTCGGCCCACCAGGGGCGTCCAGCGCCAGGTCACGTCGCGCCACGGCAACGCGGAGTTGTGCACGATGGCACCTAGCATCAGCCCATCGTGGTGATTCCAACCCATCGCAGGCGCCCAAAAGAGCTGCGTCCGTTCCGGATCTTCCAGCCGGGTCAGCATGCGCACCTGAAGGGGCTCCACCCCGCCGAGCATGCGGGCCTGTCGAGTGTTGTTCTTGCGGTTGTAATCGAGCGTGGACCGGTCGTGGTCCAGGACCCAGCGGTCCACGTCGACCTGAGGACAGGGCGCCTCGCCGACCTCGCCTGGAGCCAGGAGCGGCAAATCGACGACCGCCACCACAGAATCGCCTTTCAGGCCGGAGACACGGGCGGGCGAGCTCAGCTCGCCGACGTTGCGCACCTTGATGCCACGGAACGTCGCCGGTCCGGACGCCTTCGCGTTGGTGGAGACGAGCTTGAGGTCGTTGCGCTGGGTGGTTTGGACCCAATCCTCGAAGAACCACGACAGGTCCTCTCCCGTGGACTTCTCCATGCTCGCCTGCAAATCGGCCGGGGACGGGTGGCGGAACTTCCACGTGTCGAAGTAGGCCTGCATCGCCGCATCAAAGCGCTCGGTGCCCAAGTGCGATTGCAGCATGGCGAACGCGGCCGCGGTCTTCTTGTAGACGATGGCACCGTAATTGAGGGACGTGAGGCTGTTGCTGTGGCATTGCATCGGTTGATCCACCCCCAAGCGCGCTGGAAACAAGTAGCTCAACTCGTCGATCCACTTGTAGCGGAAATCGTCGACGTCAAACCGCTTGGCGAGGTTGCTGTTGCCCACCAGGAAATTCAGGCCCTTGTCCTCGCCGTACTTCGTCAGGATGTAGCGCGTCTCGTTGAACGAGTTGATGCCTTCGTCCATCCACGCGTTGTCCCGCTCGTTGCTTCCAAGGATGCCGTAGAACCAGTTGTGGCCGACCTCGTGGACGATGACCGTCTCCAACCCTGAGGCCGACCCCGTGCTCCCAATGACCGTCACGTTGGGGTATTCCATGCCACCGCCTGCGGAAATGGTCCCGTCCACCGCCGTCACTTGGTTGTAGGGGTAGTCACCGTTCCAAAGCGAATAGTAGAAGGTCGCGTCGTGGAGGTACTCCGGGGCGCGCTGCCACAGCTCCCCGCTCTCTGGGGTGAACATCGACCAGGTGGTGACCACGCGGTCCTCTCCAGGCAAGAGCACCTCGCCGCGCAGCACCTTGTAGCGCTTGTCGGCAAACCACGCGAAGTCGTGCACCCGCGACTGGCGGTAGTGAAGCGTCTTCATGCGCTGGGACGAAGGCGGAAAGTCGTTGGTGGCGTCTTCCCACCCCCCACGGTCGCTCCAGTCCTCAGACGCCGCGACGAGGCTGTCGAGGCGCGCCCACTCCGCGGCGTTGTCCTCCGACCTCGTCACGAAGTCGCCCGTGGCGCCGACGGTGTAGTTCTCCGGAAGCGTGATGCGGACGTCGAAGGTGCCGTACTCGGAGTAGAATTCGCCCTGGTTGAGGTAGGGCATCGGGTGCCAGCCGTCGGCGTCGAAGACCGCGGGTTTGGGGTACCACTGCGTGATTTGGTACGATTCGCCCAAGTGGCCCAAACGCGAAATCTTCCCGCTCGGCAACTCCACCCGGAACGGCGTGCTCAGCTCCACCGACTGTCCCGGTCCAAGGGGCGCAGGGAGCATGACCTTGGCGATGTCAATGTGCTCGGGGTGGTAGCTCCATTCCAAGGCCTGCCCGTTCGAGCTGAAGGCCAGCGAGTCGATGCCGCCGAGGTCCCGGCTCATGGCGTAAAACATGAACATCTCGCCGTCGCGGAACTGCTGCTTTGCCAGCGCAGTCTTGCCGTTCCGGTAGGCGTTGGGCCACAGGTGCATCCACACGAAGTCCAGCGTTTCAGGGCTGTTGTTGTGGTACGTGATCGCGATGTCCCCGTGCAGTTCGTGACGCGTGTCGTCGAGGGTCACGCGGATGTCGGAATCGACCTGTTGTTGCCACGTTTGGGCGAAGAAATCGAGGGAGGTCGCGACGGTGAGGAACAGAGCCCAAACCGCGGCGAATCGAAGGCGAACGTTCATGCGCGCAAGTTAGGCGGGGCAAGCGCTTCCGTGCCCGGGCGGGACGTGGTAACTTTGGGGTCCCATGCATCGAACGCACACTTGCGGAGAACTCCGCCTTGACCATGCAGGCACCCACGTCACGCTCAGCGGATGGGTGCAGCGAACCCGCGACTTGGGCGGGATGACGTTTGTGGACCTCCGGGACCGCTACGGGCTGACCCAATTGGCCTTCAACATGGACTCCAACGCGGAGCTCTGCACCCAAGCCCGCAAACTCGGCCGCGAGTTTGTGATCAAGGTGGAAGGCGCCGTGCGGGAACGCGAGTCGAAGAACAACCGCGTGCCAACCGGCGACATCGAAATCGACGTGACGCGCCTTGAGGTACTCAACGCCGCGAAGACGCCCCCGTTCACGATCGAGGACGAGACCGACGGCGGCGACGATTTGCGGATGCAGTACCGGTATTTGGACTTGCGCCGCAAGCCGGTCCAAAACAACCTCTTCCTGCGTCACCGCGTGGGCATCGAGACGCGGAAGTACCTCGACAGCGTGGGCTTCATCGACGTCGAGACGCCGTACCTCATCAAGTCCACGCCGGAAGGTGCCCGCGACTTTGTGGTGCCCAGCCGCATGAACCCGGGCCAGTTCTACGCCCTGCCCCAGAGCCCCCAAACGTTCAAGCAACTGCTCATGGTGAGCGGGTTTGACCGTTACTACCAAATCGTGAAGTGCTTCCGCGACGAAGACCTTCGCGCCGACCGCCAGCCGGAATTCACCCAAATCGACTGCGAGATGGCCTTCGTGGAACAGGAAGACATCCTGAACACGTTTGAAGGCATGGTGCGTCACCTGTTCAAGGTGGTCCTCGACGTCGAGGTGGAGGAATTCCCTCGCATGGACTACGACGAGGCGATGCGCCGCTACGGCAGCGACAAACCGGACGTGCGCTTCGACATGGAGTTCGTGGACTTCGCCCACGTGGCGCAAGGCAAGGGCTTTGGCGTGTTCGACTCTGCGGAAGCCGTGCTCGGCATTGTGGCTCCCGGCTGCGCCGAATACACCCGCAAGCAGCTCGACGCCTTGACCGACTGGGTCAAGCGACCCCAAATCGGCGCCAAAGGCCTTGTGTACTGCAAGGTCAACGAAGACTGCACGTTCAAGTCGAGCGTCGACAAGTTCTTCAGCCCCGAAGACCAAGCGGCCTGGGCGGCGCACTCCGGTGCCAAGGCGGGTGACCTGATCTTGATGCTCAGCGGCGACCTCGACAAGGTGCGCAAGCAGCTTTGCGAACTCCGCCTGCACCTGGGCGCCGAGCTCGGCCTTCGCGATCCCAAGATCTTCAAGCCCCTGTGGGTCGTCGACTTCCCGCTCCTCGAATGGGACGAAGACACCGAGCGTTACCACGCCATGCACCACCCGTTCACGTCGCCCAAGCCCGAGCAGATGGACATCCTTGAAACGGATCCCGGTGCGGTCAAGGCCAACGCCTACGACATGGTCATCAACGGTGTCGAGATCGGCGGAGGGTCCATCCGGATCCACGACAAGGGCATCCAGGCGCGCATGTTTGACCTGCTCGGATTTACGCCGGAAGAGGCGCAAGCGCAGTTTGGGTTCTTGATGGACGCGTTCCAATACGGAGCGCCGCCGCACGGCGGATTGGCCCTCGGGTTCGACCGCTTGTGCAGCTTGTTTGGCGGCAGCGACAGCATCCGCGATTTCATCGCCTTCCCCAAGAACAACAGCGGCCGCGACGTCATGATCGACGCGCCTTCGCCCATCCACGACGAACAGTACGAGGAGCTTTTCCTGCGCTCCACCGCGCCAGACGAGAACACCGAGGCTTGAGCCGTGTTGACTGAAAAACCCTGAAATTCCACAACGATGTACCCTCCTGAAATGGTAGCCCCCATGAAAGCGGACCTCACTGAGGCCGGTTTCTCCGAATTGATCACCGAAGCCGACGTCGACACTGCCCTCGCCAAAGAAGGCACCACGCTCGTGGTCCTCAACAGCGTCTGCGGTTGTGCCGCAGGCTCAATGCGTCCAGGCGTCAAGCTCGCGGTTCAGCACACCAAGGTGCCCACGAACCTGACCACGGCGTTTGCTGGCGTCGACCGTGAAGCCGTCGACCGCGCCCGCAAATTCATGCTCCCCTACCCTCCGTCTTCGCCTTGCGTGGCGTTGTTCAAGGACGGCCGTTTGGCCGCCATGGTGGAGCGTCACCACATCGAAGGCCGAACCGCCGAGATGATCGCCGATCACCTCAAGATGGCGTTCGACGAATTCTGCTAAACGAAAGGCTCACCTCTCAAAATGAAAAAAGCGCACCAAAAAAGTGCGCTTTTTGTCTTTGTGGAATTCGTTGGCATTCAATCGCCTCCCTGTCCGTAAGTCGAATCGACAAGCTCACCGCCTTGGGCATTCACAGGACCCACAAACGTGGCACCGACTTTTCCTACGATGACGTCGGCTGAGCCTGTAGACCCTACTTGTCTTGGTTCAAGGATGTTTCCTCCGCCTCCAAATATCGACGTGTACCCGGCGCCTCTATTCAGGTTGTCGGCGCCTCCAAAAATGCATCGATTCCAGGTGCTTCCAACCACTTCTGTCGTTGGGGCCTCAAGGTCATTGCTAGAACCGCCAAAAATAGCATTGGTATAACCAGACGAAATCTTGTTGTGCCGCCCGCCAACAACAACCGAAAAACGACTGTCTTCGTCGGCACTTCCAATCGTGTTTTGTTCGCCTCCAATCGTGACAGCATCATTACACGTTCCTTCCCCAATTTGATTTCCGTCTCCTCCAAGATTCAAGGTTCTAGATCCTCCCACTGTGTTCAATCGTCCTGCGACATTGGCAGCATTGGTTCCGATTACAAGATTCTCTTGGCCTGCGACATTCACACCGAACATGCCTGAGACGGTGTTTAGAAAACCTCCGACGCAGACACCGCGGGTGGAGTTGTTCAAATTTGAAAACCCTCCCACAACAACGCTGGAAGCACCCTCAGAAGTGCCATTGTTCACACCACCTACGATGACGGATTTTTCACTGCCGACTTCGTTCTCTGTTCCTCCGAGGGCAGCAGAAAAATCGGATTTTGCCTCATTGTTGAGGCTGGCAAGGGCCGCAGAATAATCTCCATTGGCGCTCGACTCGCGTCCCTGAACAATGGAATATTCGCCGTTGTAATCGTTGGCCCTTCCCATCACCAAGCAATGCGATCCGGTGCGCGCATAAGTGGTGTCTACACCTTGCGCATTGTACCCAAGAATGAGGTTGCCCTTGCCATTCGTAAGGTTTGGCGCGCCGTTGACAACCTGCAGGTTGGCCCCGTTGACGAGCACGGTATGAGCAGAGTCATCAACGCTCATGTAAGCTCCCAAACCAGGAACGGACGACGATTCGAGGGCGGCGACTTGAGATTGGAGGGCGGTGATTTGGGCTTGCATCATCTGGATGACAGAAAGCAAATCGACGCTGTCAATCAGGACAGGCGCTGGTTGGAATTCCTGACCAAATTGGGCCAGAAACCCTGTCAAATCTGACGTGGCGATGTACTCGTCGTTGTCCACGTCTGGGTTGTAGGGATACTCAATGGTCTGCTGAGCGCAAATCGTCACGCTGCACATCAAAAAGGCAAGAAGGAAGTTCAATCGAAGTTTCATGGTTAATGCGATTGGTTGTTGGCTTATTTATGTAAACATACAAAAGGTGGTGCCATTTCGTCGTAACCAATCTCTTGACCTCATTGTCGTCTTACGCAGCGGACACTTTGAGAACCCGTCGCCCTGTCCTCCTCCTGAGTGCCGGGGGGATGGCGTACTTTTGCAGGCATGGCACGCGTCCTGACAGGCATCCAAAGCACCGGAACCCCGCACCTCGGAAACATCCTGGGGGCGATCAAGCCGGCGATTGAATTGGCGAACGAAGGCTCGAACGAGAGCTTCCTGTTCATCGCGGACCTGCACTCGTTGACGCAAATCAAGGACGGCGCCACCCTGCGCGAAAACACGTATGCGGTGGCGGCGACGTGGATGGCGTTTGGGCTGGACACGGAACGGACAGTGTTCTACCGCCAAAGCGACGTGCCCGAATGCACCGAGCTCGCGTGGTACCTGCAGTGCTACTTCCCCTACTCGCGCATGACCTTGGCGCACAGCTTCAAGGACAAGCAAGACCGCCTCGGCGACGTGAACGCGGGGCTGTTCGCCTATCCGATGCTGATGGCCGCGGACATTTTGCTCTACGACGCGGACCTGGTGCCGGTGGGCAAAGACCAAATGCAACACCTCGAAATGACCCGCGACGTCGCGAGCCGTTTCAACCACGCCATGGGCGAGACGTTTGTGTTGCCGGAAGCCCTGACCCGCGAAGCCACGATGTACGTTCCCGGCCTGGACGGCGGCAAAATGTCCAAGTCGAGGGACAACACCCTCAACATCTTCGACGACCCCAAGGCCCTGAAAAAGCGCATCAACAAGGAGATCGTCACCGACGCCACGCCACTCGAAGACCCCAAGGATCCCGAAGCCAACGTCACCCACAGCCTGTACCGCCTTGTGGCGAGCGAGGCGAAGGCCGTCGAAATGGCGAAGCAGCTGCAAGCCGGAGGGTACGGCTGGGGACACGCGAAGAAGGCCCTTCTAGAAGCCCTCGTAGACGGCTTCGCCCACGAGCGCGCACGCTTTCACGAGCTCATGGCCGACAAGGCCCAAATCGACGAGGCCCTCGCCAAAGGCGCCGAAAAAGCGCGCACCGTGGCAGCCGACGTGTTGGCCCGCGTTCGCGAGCGCGCTGGCTACTAAGAGAGGCTTTACTTATTTGTTGGTCGCCGGACTGTCGAGCACTTCGGCGCCGTACTTCGTTTGGAACTTCCGGTAGAGCTGACGCTGGCGGTTGTCGAGGTCGATTTGGCGTCCCTCGATCCACGCATGCGTCAAGCTGTTGGTGCGCATGTCAAGAGCATCCCCTTCCGACAAGAAAAGCGTCGCCGTTTTGCCGCGCTCCAGCGTACCGACTTGGTCGTCGATGCCGAGGATTCGGGCCGGGTTGCGCGTCAGAGCCTGGATGGCTTGCTCCTCCGTAAGGCCGTAGGCACGGGCCGTGCCAGCGTAGAAGGGAAGGTTGCGCGAGTTCATCTCGGTCATGCGTTTGTCAACTTGGAGCGCCACGGTGAGGCCTTCGTCCATCAGCAGCTTGGGCAGTTTGAAGGGCAAGTCCACGTCGTCGTCCGCAAAACGGGGCAAGCTGTGCACGCTTTGCAGCATCACCGCCACGTTGTTTTCACGAAGGAGGTCCGCCACGAGGTAGGCGTCGTAGCCGCCGACAATGGCCATGCGTTCGATGCCGAGGTCGCGCTTGAAGTGCACCGCCTCGGTGATGGCGCGGGCGTCGTCCGTATGAACGTACAGGCAAAGCGACCCGTCGAAGAGGCCGCGCATCCCCTCGTGCCGCACGTCGGTGACAGAGCCCCGAGGTGCGGAGGCGTAGGCTTGAGCCTCGCCGAAAAAACGCTCGATCTCGTGCTTCTGTTGGTCGTACGTCTTGCGGCGCTGGATGTCGATTTTGCCGTCCTTGCGATGCCGGTGATGGGTCGAAGGCCAGTTGAGGTGGATGCCGTCCACCATGGCGATGGCCGCGTCCTCCCAGTTCCACCCGTCGAAGTGCACGACCCCGCTGGAACCGGAGACGACGCCACCGCGGGGCGTGATTTGGCCCATCAAAACGCCGTTGGTGCGCACTGTAGGAGGAATTTCACTGTCCGTGTTGAAGGCAATCACCGAACGAACGTTGGGACGGAATGTGCCGACCTCGTACTGGTCTTGCGTCGCGCGCACGGCTCCAATTTCTTGGAGGCCGAGCGTGGTGTTGGTCACGATGAAGCCAGGGTACAAGTGTTGGCCTGTAGCATCAACAAGGTCGTCGTACTTCTGGCGGTTGACCTGGAAGCTGCGGCCGACGTAGTCGATTTTGCCGTCGCGGAAGCCCACGGCACAGTCTTCGAGCACGTCGCCCGTGCCAAGGTGCGCCGTGGCACCCAAGATCAAAACGGAGCGTTCCTGCTCCGGGGCAGGCGTTGGCTGGGACCACGCCCCTGCCGTCACCGCGGCGAGCGCGGCAGAAAGGAAAAATTGCTTAGCGGTTTTCATCGGTCAGGGTGTCGCAGTGGTAATGGGTTTCGACGCGTTCGGTGGGGCGCTTGGCGCCGCCGCGGTCCGAACTCGAGCCTTCGTCGTACATCTTGGCGGTCAGCCGTGCGCGTTCAGTGCGCAT
>Ga0255774_10003832_pt1 | contig 10922 bp, 6 predicted proteins | sample 101ome_17_FD_179972 | JGI IMG/M metagenome (GOLD analysis project Ga0255774, IMG submission 179972) | Coastal salt marsh microbial communities from the Groves Creek Marsh, Skidaway Island, Georgia - 101407AT metaG (version 2) | ecosystem: Environmental > Aquatic > Marine > Intertidal zone > Salt...
AAACGCCGTGTCCGAAAGAGGCTATCAAAAAGTCCGGCGCGGTTGTATGTTTCGACGCCGTCTATAACCCGCTCGAAACGAGATTATTGAGAGAGGCGAAGGAGTGCGGCTTAACCGTCGCGAGCGGATTGGACATGTTCGTCGGCCAAGCGGCGAGGCAATTCGAATTGTTTAACGAGGGTAAAAAAGCCGATTACGCCGGCATGCGCGAGACCGTGTTGAACGCGTCGAAAGGTAATTAGGATTTTACGGTTGTTATTTTACAAATGACGTGCAACTTTTGTTGTTGATGATGATACAAGTGTTTTTTTTATGTTTTTCTAATTTTACATGATCTCGGCCGCGACGGGGACCGATGTCATCGCTGGCTTTGGTTCGCTCGCTTCTTCTCTGATGCTTTGTTCTCCTTCTTCTACTTCTTCGTCCGTGGCAAACTGCTCGGCCATGCGCGGTTGCGAATCTTCTATGGGTGGTTTCCTCCGGTATTCTTTGCGCGTCGCCAACCTTCTCGCCGCTTTTTCTTGATCTTTTTGTCTTTTTTTCTCGCTTTGGAGTTGCTTTTTCATGGATTTCTTGCCTTTTGGTGCCGGCGTGGATAAAGAAGACGGTGGCGTTGTGCCAAATACCGGCGTTCCTTTCGCCGTCGTCGGTGGAGAAGCGCTCATCGTTTTCATCGTTGGCGATGAACCCTTCATTTTCATCATCGAGTGTTGATTGTTCGGCGAAGACGAAAATGCAGCCGAACCCATCTTTTCTTTTTTCATCGGTTGCTGTATCGGTCGGGCCAGCGCTCGTCCACTCGCCACGAATCCGTTCGCGCCAAATCGCCGGTTCCCAATCACTACTCTCGCGCCGCCTCTCTTCGCAAAGTACTCGTCGTCGATGTCGTCGTAATACGCGCTCTTGTTTGACGACTTCATTCGATGATAGGCGTGACCATCTTCCTCTTCAAACGAATCATCGAACGAAGATTGTCTCCCTCCGTACATCTCCTCCTCCGTTTCTTCCAAACCTAACCATTTCGACCGTTTCAACAAACACAACGGGTGTTCCCGTAAATCCAACTCTCCGCCGAGCCTGTGCACCGACCCGTCCAACTCCCGATAGCACAATAAATTCTCAAACGGCACGCGGCAAGACGGACACTTTGCCGCAAAGCTCGCCTGGCCGTGGTGGTGATTATGATGCGTAGACGATAACCCGCGTTTTTTCCTCTGCGCGTTTTCCTCCTCCTCTTGGAAGTTCGCCCATCGAACGATGCACTTGGCGCAAAACGAGTGCAAACACGGCACCGTGAAACAAGAATTTTCCAAACTCGGCGCGTTGAGACAAATAGCGCACGACGGTAAATTCGAATCCTCCTTTTCGTCGTCGTCGTTGTCGTCACCATCGCCTTCTCCCGCGTGGATGTTGTTCTTGCTGCTGATACTCTCACGCTCAAACCCCTCGAAATCGTGCGCCGACGAAAACATCGTCGTCTCCGCGTCGTCGTCTTCGCCGCAGAAGAGAAAGTTGCCTTCTCCTCCTCTTCCCCCGAGGAGGACATCTTCACCGTCTTTCTCGCCGTCGTCGTCGTCGTCGTCGACGCGGTCCATCAACTCCAACCGCGCTAAAGTTTCGCTCAACCTTTGGTTAATCGTCGACATCCTCTTTTTTTCCCGTTTTGTCTTTCCTTCTCTCTCTTCCGGTCTCTCTTTTTATCAATAAAACTTTTAGTCTCTCTTCACGACCAACGGACACACGAAGAGCGTTTTATCTCTTACACAAAATGGAGAAAAAGATACGTTTCTCTTCCTTAAAATAAATATATGCGCGCGCAGATCAGCGAATGAAAACAAAACAGAGAGAGAGATGTGTAACTTCTTCTTCTCGCTCTTTTTCGTGCTCTCTCGTGCAAGCGCGCGCGCTCTCTCAAGCGCGGTTTGCGAAAGAGAGAGAGAGATGTCTCTCTTCTCTTTTTCTGACGCTCTTCGAGTTTTATTTTTATTTTTTTGTCCTTTTTTTTTGGTGAGGCACTAAATTCAGTCTATAGTTGGTACCCTTTTAAGTCTCTATCTGGTACTCAAGAAGACGTCGCTTCGTGCTGCTTTCTTTTAGTACGTTGGTGCATATTTTGTAGTACTCTCTCTCTCTCTCGCGTGGGTCTCTGTGCCGAAGTGTGCTTACTTTTCGTCAAAACAACTTCACATCAACCGAAAAAATGAAAGAAAAAACGAAGGAGAGAGCGGATAACCGTCGCGTCGCATAATAAAACGGCTCCTCTCTTTTATACGCTTTTCCCGGACGACGATGATGGTGATATCGACGACGCGGAGAACCGGAAGCGGTGAAGAGAAGGAAGAGTAGACGTTCACTTTTCTTTCAACGCGCAGACAAGAGAGAGAAAAAGAGAGAGAGAGAGAAAGAGAGAAACACATGCGCGTCGCCACCGCCGCCTCGGAGCTCTCCGCGCGCATCGTGCGAGAATACGAAAGGCCTTCGACAATCACCACGCACTTGGCTTTAACGCTCGTGCAGCTCATATTCGCGCTGATGCACACGCTCGCGAATCCGTCTCTGAAGTTTATCAAACCGTTCGCGTTTTGCACGCTGCGATTGGCGTGCGCGTTGCCGTTCTTGTGGCTGTTTGCTTCGTTGGAACGACCGACGCAGACGCCGAAACGAAGCGAGTTGACGCGGACGCAACGCTTTTGGTTTCTCCCGATGGGGACGTTTTTGGGAATAGCGTACGTGCTCGTGTTCGTGTGTAACGAACGGTCCGGAGCGATCGCGGTGGCGAGCGTGCAGCCGTTGATGCCGGTGTGCACGGCGTTGCTTTCGTTCGCGTTTGGATTAGAAAAGATGTGCTTTTTGAAAGCGTTCGGGTGTTTGCTCGGATTCGCGGGGACGGTTATGGCGGTTCGAGCGCACAGGATATTCGACGAGGTGGGTCCGTCGGTTGGGGACGTGTTGCTTTTACTGTTACAAACGTGCTCGTATTCGTTTTACGTCGTGATGGTGGTGAAAGCGACGAAGAGCGGGATGAAAAATTACGGCATGACGTTTCTGTTTCGATCGACGGTGTTCGCGTGGACGTGGATATTCTTCGCCGGAGGGTTGAAGCAGATTTTCATAGACATAGATTGGAAGAACGACGTGCCGGCGTACGCGTGGGGGGGTGTGCTTTTTAGCGGATTCGGCAGTGCCGTTATCGCTCACGGCATCAACAGTTGGGCGATCACCAGAGTGAACGGCGTGTTGCCGACGGTGTACTCGGGCGTTCAAGTCGCGTTCACCGTGCTCTTCGGGCTGACGTTTCTGAACGAATCTCTCGAAGCGATTCAGTTCGCCGGCATCGCCATCACCGTGGTTGGTGTATACTGCGTCGCGCGAAGTCGCGCGGACGAACAGGGAGAAATTCTAGCCGCATCGACGACGGCATCTTCTCCTTCCTCTTCCGCCGAAGAAGAAAATGAAGAAGAAAAAGAAGAAGAAAACGTAGTCGTCGTGACCGTCCCAGACGGCGCCGTCCCGCACCGCGCTTCGCTCGATTTATAGAGAGAAAACGGAAAGAATATATAGTATTAGCACTAGTAGCAGCAGCAGCAGCAGCAGATGTTTTTAAAGAGAGAAAGAGTTGTAATAGCGCGGCGGGCGAGAGAACGTATTTTTTTATACGAGAGAGAAGGAAAAATCTCCTGAAACCCTAAACCCTAAGCTGACAAACCCTATCCATATCTGTGTATGGAATAAAATCTCAATCGCGCTCTCTTCACTTTTTTACACCCGGCGGCGGTACCACACTCGCACGCGCACACTCTCGAAAGAGAAGAAAAAAGAACCTCCTCCTACGACGAAGAAAAAGAAAGAAAGATGCTTCGCCACGCGCTCACGCGTTCGTTGCGACGAGCGACCGCTTCCTCGCAGACCCCGGGCACCGCCATCCGATGCATGGCCTCGGGAGCCCCACGCAACGCGACGGAAATCTCGGACGAGTTGTTGGACAAACTCGGCACGTTATCCACGCAAGCTTTGATCGATGGTTTGTGGGTGATGGGATGGCCAACGTCGCACATCATGGGCGCGCGACCGCTGACGGAGGGTCAGCCGAAGACGGTTGGCCGGGCGATTACCGTTCAGTTTGTTCCGCAAAGGCCGGACATCATGAAGGATAAACCGCCTGGGATGGAAAGTCCGGAATACGAAGCGTTCGAGCTCGCCGGGCCGAAAGAGGTGGTGGTGATGAACTCGGTCGGTCCGTGGGAATCTGTCGGCGGCGACATTAAGTTTTTGCGATTGATGCAAAAGAAAGTCGCGGGTTTAGTCACGGATGGGTCGGTGAGAGATACCGCGGTGTTGCGAGGCTACGGGTTCCCGGTGTTTAGCCACTCGACGACGCCGAGACAAGGTCCGCACGTGCACCAGCCGTGGGCGTGCAACTTGGTCATCAACTGCGGTGGAGTCACGGTCAGACCAGGTGATGCGATTGTAGGGGACCAAGACGGGGTGGTGGTCATCCCGGCGGCGGTTGCGCAGGAGGTGTACGATATCGCGCACTCGAGAGAAATCATCGAGGACGTGGTGAAGAAGGAGTTGGAGGAAAACCCGGGCCCGCCGGGAAGATACTATCCGTTCCACTCGAAGATGATCAAGGAAGATTCGCCGTTGGGAAAATTGTTGACGAGCAAAGGGATCACGCCGACCGGAGGGTTCATGAAAGGAATGCACTCCATGGCGAGAGGAGGCCAAGAGAAGTATTTCAGCAACAGTTATTTTAGAGGAGGGGCGAAGATCAGTAGCAGCAGAAACACCAATACGAGAAACAGCAACAACTTCATGTTTAAGCGCAACATGTCGTCGTACGCGAAATCGCAATCGGATTACGACGAAGTTTTGAAGACTATTCTTCAGCACAGAGCGTGCGCGGTGTTGCGCACGATGCACGAAGGCAAAGCCGAATTAGCCATGGACGCCGCCGTGAGAGGTGGGTTTAAAGTCGCCGAGTTTACGTTGACCACCCCGGGCTGCTTGGACGCGGTCTCGAACTTTGCCAAGCGCACGGACGTCATGACTGGCGTCGGGACGGTTATGAACGTCGAGGACGCGAAGAAAGCCATGGACGCGGGCTCCAGATTTATCGTTTCGCCGATTTTGATCCCGGAAGTTGTCGAGTGGTGCAAGGCTAACAACATCGTGTGCATGCCGGGTTGCCAAACGCCGACGGAGTTGCACTACGCGTACACGTTGGGTGCGCCGATCCAAAAGTTGTTTCCAGGCGTCGCTGGCGGCCCGGCGTGGGTGAAAGCCGTCTCTTCGGCGTTGCCGCATTTGAGAATCAACCCGACGAGCGGGTGCGATTTGGCCACGTGCCAAGACTATTTAAGAAACGGTGCGTCTTCGGTAGGTTTTGTAGCACCGGCGTTTGACCAAGATAAGATCAAGGCTGGCGATTGGGATGCCATCGCGGCGACTGCTAAGGCTTTGACCGACGCCGTCAAAGCGGCGTAAGGAAGGAAGAGAGAAATTTTAATTAAGCCGTGCTTGAAAATACATAATAAAATGATACCATCCTTTTTTTTCACAAGTGCGAGAACGTAATACATCTGGTACCTGCGCTCTAAATCGATACTACAATGACTAATTTATTTGACTACGCGCGTTAATAATCATCGACCGTTTTGCGACTTTCTTCGACCGGAAATACCGTCGGCCTGTATTCGGGCACGTATTGAGCTCTTTTGACGTACTTGTACAACTTGGTGTCGTGTTCGTCGTCCGACTCTATGATCCGAACTACGCTTTTTTTCGCTTGGCCTTCCTCAGCGGCTTGTTTTATGACCCTGACGGCGACTCGTGCCGAGATGTTGCGAATCTCTTTAATGAGTGGGAAAATACAGCCTCTTCGAATTTGGTCTTCGGTGAGCATATCTGCGATTGCTTTCGCCGAAGCGACGAGCATTTCCTCGGAAATCGTCTTCGCGCCGCTCAACAGCGCGCCTAACCCGAGACCGGGGAAAATGTACAAGTTGTTCCCTTGGTTCGCGCGCATTAAACGCCCCGAAACGGCACCTTTTGCATCTTCAAACGGCGACCCACTCGAAAAAATCGCTCTCCCGTCGGTCGCTCTCGCCGCCTCCTCCGACGTGCACTCCGCGTTCGAAGTTGGATTAGACAGAGGGAAAATAATCGGTCGTTCGTTTTGCTCGCCCATTTGCCGCAAAACGTCCTCGGTAAACAACCCGTTTACTGTTGACGCGCCCAATAAAGCGGTGCACTTTGACTTTTTAACCACGTCTAACAACGAAGCACCGTCGGGTAACTCTTTCGTCGCTTTCCTCGCCTTTGCGAACGGTTCCACCGCGGCTTCCCTCGGAAACTCCAATTTACGCTCGTTCGTAATCAAGCCGTTGTTATCCAAGATGTAAAAGTTATCGTACGCTTCTTCTTCGCTCAGACCGCCGCTCTTCATGACCGCTTTGTGTAACATGGACACGATTCCCATGCCCGCGGAACCGGCGCCGCACATGACAAACTTCTGTTTTCGAATCTCGGATCTATCTTTACCGCCCAACACCTTCAACGCTCCGTACACGCCGGCTAAAACTACCGCCGCGGTGCCTTGAATGTCGTCGTTAAAGCACAAATAATCGTTTCTGTAATTCGTTAAAATCTCCAATGCGTGTTTGGTTTGGAAATCTTCAAACTGAATGAGCGCATTTGGCCATCGATGTCGAATCGCGCGCATGAACTCGTCAATCACGCGGTAATAATCGCCGCCTTCCAACCGCTCAGAGTTCAAACCGAAATACCACCTATCGTCCAACAAACTCTTGTTATTCGTCCCGACGTCTAAGCACACCGGTAGAACTTCCTGCGGATCGAATCCGCCTCCAGCGACGTATAAATCTAACTTCCCGATCGATATTCCCATCCCGTGTGCGCCTAAATCACCCAAACCTAACACCCTCGACCCGTCCGTCACGACGACAATCTTCACGTCCCCTCGCCAGTTATACGTCATCGAGTGCATGTGCCCGACGTCGTCTTTGGTGAAAAACATCCCCCGCGCGCGTCGGAAAAACCGAGAATAGTTCAAACACGCCTCGCCGACCGTTGGCGTATAAATCACCGGCGCTAACTCCTCCACGTGCTCTTGCAACAACCGATAAAACAAAGTCTCGTTCCTATCTTTCAGCGCTTGCAAATGTCGCCATCGCGCAATCTTCGGCGCGTTTGATTCTCGCATCGTCACCTGTTGCTGCCAAATCTTCTCCGCTTGCTGCTCGATGGAGAAATACCTCGGCGGCACTAACCCTCTCACCCCTAACCGTTCGCGCTCGGAGTGGTTAAACCCGGTCCCTTTGTTATACACCGCGTGATGTAATATCTCGCTCCCGCGGTGAATATTCCCAGTCAAAACGACAATCTCGTCCACGCTTCTCTTCCGACTTTGCCTCGCTAACCAGTCTCGCAAACTCTCGTGCTTGCTGTATTCCATCTGCTGCTCTCGCGTTCGAGGCGGAGAGGTCGCGTCGTTGATGAAATCGTCCTTCGACGGGTCTCGCGCGTTTGAAGGGAGTTCTTGGGGAAAGATGGAAAAGCCGTCGATGGCTTCGCTGATTATCTGCGCTTTGGAAGCGTCGTCGTCGTCGTCGTCGATGTTCGCGGAGGAGGAGGAATACCATCGAAAAGAAAAGGAGGAAGAGGAGGAGGAAGAAACGAACGAGGAAAAAAAGAAGTCGTCTCTTTCGTGTCGGCGACGACGAGGAAGAAGAGCGCGTCGGAGTGCCGCGCGCATCGTCGTAATCTTGCGGTGTGTTTTGTATGTCCGAGAGAAAGGCGCTTTTCTTTTGTTGTGTGGATAACGGTCTGTCTACGTGTCGAGAGAATACGCGAGTAAGCGAGACAACATCGTCTTCTTCTTCTTCTTCTTCTTCTTATGTAATCATAGTCTAATGTTAATACACTTTAAAACTAAGCGCGCGCGATGGGGAAACTAATGTCGCTCGCAAAAGTAAACTCACTACCCTCCGGCTAACTCTTTCGCGGTGAATTGTTTCCGAAACACGTCCTCGCGGATGCTCCACAAACACTTGCCTTTGTTTCTCCTCGTCGGCTCGGGCGGGACGGGAGGTTTTAGAAACGTGAGCGTTAACAACGCGCGGCGACCGCGCGTGTTTTCGCCGCCTTGGTGAAACGCTCGCGCGTTGTATAAGACCGCGTCGCCTTTTTTCAAGAGCGCTTCCGCGCAGGTTTTCGTTCGCAAGATGTCGAACTCTTTCTCGGTCCATTTGGTTTTCGGGAGTTGGTCGTGCGTCTGTTTGTCGTGAGAGTTTAAAACGAACAGCGTTGGACCCATGTCTTGCGTGACGTCTTGCAACGCGATGAACACGGAATATAACGTTTCGTGCGGGGCGTCGTAGGCGACGTCTGGGTGCAGCACTTGGCGGTCGGCGCCTTTTTCCGTGGCGAGGACGGAGAGTTCGACCAACACGGCGTCCTCGGTGGCGTCCTCGATGTAGGAGAGGATGTTCCGTATGTTTCCTCCTTCTTCTTTGCACGCGGATTCTAACGCTTTTTTCACCCCGTTGATTTTACCATCGTTATTATTGCTGTCGTCGTCATCTTCATCACCCAGTCCGAGCAACACGTCCGTCCTCCGCAACGCGTCGCCGTACGTCTCTTTACACTCGTCGCATATCGCGTTCAAGTCTGCTAAAATCTCGTCGCACGTCTCCTCCGGGACGACGGATTTCAAAAACACCAACCCGTGCGTCCGCAAGATATCCGCCGCTCTCTCCGCTTCCCTCAGTTTCTCGCTACTTTTCATCGTTCCGTTCATATCTCCGCGACTATCCTCGACGACACCCCCGACGGCCATCGACATCGCGCTCAACATGTTTTCCCTCTCCTCTTCGCTAACGAACTTTTCGACGCAGTCTCGCTGCTTCCCGGATTCCAATCTCAAATACATCTCCAACGCGGCCGCGTCTGAAACGACGCCTCCTAACCCATCATCGTCTTCGTCAGCATCTTCTTCACCGTCCGCCCTGAACGAGGCGTCCACCACCGCGGTCACGTGCTCGTTAATCTCTCGCCAGACTCGCGTTTTTATCGTCGCTTCTCTCCTTCTTCCTTTTTCCCGAGTGGGATTCCGCGCTTGACTTGTCCTCTTTCTCGGGTGAGAGAGGGGGAGTAAACGCGAGACAGTCGTCGTCGTCGTCGTCATCGCGAGAGATAGAAGAACGGGGACGGTATTTTTATAGTCTAGTTGCTTTCAGCGCGAGTAGTTTCGCGTCATGTGTTCTCTCCGTTCTCGTGTTTCGGATTGGATAAAATGGAGTTTCAGAGAGAAACGTTTCGTCGTTTTCTTCACATCAGAAAAAAGAAGAAGAAACGCACAAAAAAATAATAATGGGGAAGAAGAAACTCTCCGGCGCGGCAAAGAGGAAGAAGAAAAAGGAGAAGGAAGAGGCGATCGCAGAAGCCGCGGCAGACTTGGAGCGTTTGAAGCTCGGTCCGACGAGGTTGTGGACGGGTTTGGTGTTGCATCACAAGGATATTTTTGTATCGCATGTGCTTTCGAAATTGAACGAGACAGATCGGTGTTTCTTTGGAGATGCGAATACCGAGAGTTTGAATTTACTCGAATACGCGGGGATGGACGATTCGTGTTGGTGTATTCACGAATGTTCATCCATTTCGATGTTGGAACTGGCGTGGAATAGTACGAACTGGGGATGGAAATTTGAGGATGGAACCGTGAAAGATCAAGCGTGGTTTTGCAAGGAAGTTGCTTTGACGAATAAACTCGAGTTTCTCAAGTGGGTGAGAGAAGTGAAAAAGTGCGAGTGGGATGAACAGACGATTAATGTGGCAGCACTACATGGTAATCTCGAGATATTAAAATACTGCTTTGCTAACGGTTGTCCGTATGATGAAACGGCGGCATGTGATATCGCTGTCAAAAAGGGAGACCTCGACTGTCTTCGCTTTCTTTTCGACAAAATGAAACCTTCGCGAGAAACGGAACAGGAAGTTGCCGAAACGGCGTCACAATTGGGTCACGTAGATATCTTAAAATACATGGTTGAAGAAAGAAAGATATCCGATACTATTAAGATTTACTGCATGTTACACTCCGTGACCAAAGGTTGCCTTAATTGCCTCAAATACATGGTCGAAGAGGCGAAAGTACCTCTTGACGACTGTACACCCATCGCTTTCGCGAGATATTTTAAGTACCCCGAGTGCTTACACTACTTGCGAGAAAAAGGGTACCCGGAACCAACAGACGAACAATACGCTCTTCATGTTAGAAGTGTTAAAGAAGCACAATCATCCCGTCGGTAAATCAGAGCAGAATAGTGCGCGCGCACGAGAGATAGAGAGATATTTCTCCTCCTTATAAATTTAGATTTTCATCGCGCTTCTAGTCTTGATGTAAAAACTCCTCTCTACGTACAAACGAGCCTGTTGACTTGCTTTCCCCCGCAGAAAAAAAAACGGTAAAACTTGAAAAGCACAAAAATAATAATGGGGAAGAAGAAGCTCTCCGGCGCGGCGAAGAGGAAGAAGAAAAAGGAGAAGGAAGAGGCGATCGCAGAAGCCGCGGCAGACTTGGAGCGTTTGAAGCTCGGTCCGACGAGGTTGTGGACGGGTTTGGTGTTGCATCACAAGGATATTTTTGTATCGCATGTGCTTTCGAAATTGAACGAGACAGATCGGTGTTTCTTTGGAGATGCGAATACCGAGAGTTTGAATTTACTCGAATACGCGGGGATGGACGATTCGTGTTGGTGTATTCACGAATGTTCATCCATTTCGATGTTGGAACTGGCGTGGAATAGTACGAACTGGGGATGGAAATTTGAGGATGGAACCGTGAAAGATCAAGCGTGGTTTTGCAAGGAAGTTGCTTTGACGAATAAACTCGAGTTTCT
>Ga0255774_10003834_pt1 | contig 10921 bp, 7 predicted proteins | sample 101ome_17_FD_179972 | JGI IMG/M metagenome (GOLD analysis project Ga0255774, IMG submission 179972) | Coastal salt marsh microbial communities from the Groves Creek Marsh, Skidaway Island, Georgia - 101407AT metaG (version 2) | ecosystem: Environmental > Aquatic > Marine > Intertidal zone > Salt...
CCGATGGAATGCGGTCCCCGCTGAATCCCAATAAGAGAGAAGACATAATGACCCGAATCCGGTTTCGCGTGACCCAGTGGGTGTGGCAACGCATCCTGTCGGTTGCACTTGCTTTTTTCTGCGTGGTGGCGGCACCTGATCTTCTCTCCGATACGCTGATAACCAACGCGCGCGTTATCGACGGCACCGGCGCTACGGCCATTAACGCCAGCGTACGAATCAGCGGAGTACACATCATCGCGGTGGGCGACCTCGTGCCCACGGAGTCAGATACGATCGTCGACGCCGGCGGCTTGGTGCTGGCACCGGGTTTTATCGACACTCACAGCCACTCGGACCGACTGATCCTCACCGAGCGCAATGCGCTGGCCAAGATCACTCAGGGCATTACTACCGCAGTAGTGGGTCAGGACGGTGATTCCCCTTTTCCCCTCGCTGACTTTTATGCCGCGCTGGAGGCTGCGCCACCCAAAATCAATATTGCCGCCTACGCCGGTCACAACACCCTGCGCGATGCGGTCATGGGCGCGGATTTCAGGCGCCCCGCGGATGTCGATGAGCTGACAGCCATGTCATTGCTCCTGGAGCAGGAGCTTGCAGCGGGCGCTTTGGGGCTCTCCACCGGCCTGGAATACGAGCCCGGGATTCACAGCGAAACCCGCGAGGTTTTGCATCTCGCACAGCTTACGGCCGCTGCCGGGGGGCGTTACATCAGCCACGTACGCAGTGAAGATCGGTGGTTCGAAGAAGCGCTCGAGGAAATCATCCAAATTGGTCGCGAGACCGGCATGCCAGTGCAGATCTCGCACCTGAAACTGGCCATGGCCTCGCTGTGGGGGCGCGCCGATGAGATTATCACGCGTCTCGACGCGGCCCGCGAAGAGGGCATTGACCTCACTGCCGATATATACCCGTACACCTATTGGCAGTCGAACATGATGGTGTTGCTACCCGAGCGCGATCCGATGGACCTCGCCGCCATCGACTTTGTCATGGCGGAGCTCGCGCCTCCTGACGGTATTATTTTTACGCACTTTGCTGCTGAGCCCGGCTACGTTGGTATGTCGCTTACCGAGATTGCCGCGGCACGTGAGCAGACCGCTGCTGAGGCCTTCTCGTCATTGGCGCAGCTGTCAATTGCCCATGAAACCGCGACCGGTGAGGCGGGTGACATGATCATCGGCACCAGCATGCAGGAGGGCGATATTGCCCAATTGATCGCCTGGCCCCACGCCAACATCTGTACCGACGGCAGCCTGCGTGACCGACACCCCCGCGGCGCGGGGACCTTTCCGCGCGTATTAGGGCGCTACGTGCGAGAGCAGGGCCTACTGACGTTGGAGAGCGCGATTCACCGCATGACGGCCTTGCCTGCAGAACATATGGGCTTTGCCGAGCGCGGTGTGATTGCGCCGGGGATGATGGCCGATCTGGTGTTGTTTAATCCCGATACCGTAATCGATCGCGCCACCACTGACGCGCCCTTTGTGCCTTCCGAGGGTATCCACAGCGTATGGGTGGCGGGGGAGCGGGTATTGCACGAGGGTGTTGTGGGTCCGACCTACCCCGGTCGCGTGATTCGCCGAGTCTCTATCCGGCCGTGATCGAACTGCCTACACCATATCTGCTGTTTTTGGGTGATGTGACCAACCCCCTCGATGCCAAAACTGCTATTGGTCTGCGCGACTGGCGACCGGAACAGTGCATCGGGCAGTGTCGGTTACCCGATTGCACAGTGGATTTGGGATTAGCGGAAATGACGGTTGAGGCTGCGGCTGCGGCGGGCGCAAAAAGTATCGTTATCGGCGTTGCGCCGTCGGGTGGAGCACTGAAACCGGCTTGGGTGCAAGTGCTGAAGGCCGCACTGGAGGCGGGGCTCTCTGTGGTGAGCGGCTTACACCGACGCCTCTCTGAGGAGCCGGAACTGGTCAGTGCTGCCACGGCATATGGGCAACAGCTCTTTGATGTGCGAGTCCCCCCGGAGCGTATTCCGATTGCCACTGGTCGAAAGCGTTCCGGTAAAAGGCTACTGATGGTGGGAACGGATTGCTGTGTCGGTAAAAAATACACCGCACTGGCGATCAGCAGGGCCCTCGAACAGCGAGGTGTTTCGGCGGATTTTCGTGCCACGGGACAGACCGGTATTTTGATTGCCGGCGGTGGTATTCCCATGGATGCGGTGGTGTCGGATTTCCTCTCCGGCGCGGCCGAGATGCTCTCGCCCGATGCCGAGCCAGACCATTGGGACGTCATTGAAGGGCAGGGGTCGTTGTTCCATCCGGCTTACGCTGCTGTCACGTTGGGGCTCATCCACGGCAGTCAGCCTGATGCGATGGTGTTGTGCCATGCGGTTGGACGTACTCTCATCGATGAGTACGAGGACTTCGCGGTGCCTGATTTGCGTGGCTGCATTGCGCGCTATGAGCAGGCCGCAGCGCTCACCGCGCCTCTATCACGGGTGATAGCGATCAGCCTCAATACGGAAGCCTTGAGCGATGCTGCAGCTTACCAAGCGTGCGAAGACGCCAGTGCCGCCACCGGAATCCCCTGCCTGGATCCGATGCGTCACGATCTCAGCGTGATTCTTGATGCGCTACCGTGACAGCGACGCTACGGCCATCATCTACTCAGGTCGCCTGATGCCGTGAAGCTCATCCTGACCCAGCATCGGTGGCACATGGTGGCGCCCTTTGTGACAGCGGGCGAGACGGTGAATTACATCGACGTTTTGCACGTGATGCTGGAACACGACGGAACGGTGGGCCGAGCCGAGACTATGGGCGTCGATTACTTCGGGGAGACCGCGGAGACCCTGCACGCCGAACTATTGGCATTAGAGCCGAGAGCGCTCGACGCGCTGAATCGTCAAACGGTGCAAGCCTTGCTACCGCCAGGCGGTAGCCGCAACGGTCTCGACTGTGCGCTGTGGGATTTACAGGCCAAACAGGCCACAGGTGGGATTGCCATGTTGACCGGCATCTCAATGTTGCCGCTTGATACGTTGTTTACCTTGTCACTGGACGATCCGGACGCCATGGCGCGGCGCGCAAGCGAGGTGCCCGACCTCAAACATCTGAAACTCAAATTGAATGCGCAGGCTCCCCTCGACTGCCTGCAGGCCGTTCGCGAGGCACGCCCCGACGCGCAGCTGGTGATAGACGCCAACGGTAGCTGGACCCCGGAGGTGATGATGGCGGTGGGGGACGGGCTGGCCCGATTCGGCGTTGCGTTGCTTGAGCAGCCCCTACCTCACGGTGATGATGGTGCGCTCGAGAACCTGCGCTATCCAGTGCCGCTCTGTGCGGATGAGTCCTGTCAAAGCAGCGCTGACCTGAATGCGGTGGCGGATCGTTACGATGCGATCAACATCAAGCTCGACAAATGTGGCGGCCTGACTGATGCGTTGGCGATCCGCGACTGGTGTCAGCAGAACAAGAAGTTGATCATGGTGGGTAATATGCTGGGTTCCTCGCTGGCCATGGCCCCGGCGTTAGTGGTGGCGCAGGGCGCGGACTTTGTCGACCTCGATGGCCCGCTCTGGCAAACGCACGACGTCGAGTCTCCGCTCGCCATAACGGCAGGCCGTGTCCAGCCACCTGCGCCTGAGTTGTGGGGTTAATCCATTCACTACTCCCATTGCGTATGACCGGGGTCAAACGCGCCTGTGGTTTAGTCAAACTGTGCGAGAACGCTCCAAAACCTGTGACTCTTGCTCGGCCCTCACGCCGACGCTATATCGATGCCGGGCCAATCGGCTCAAGAACTGGAAGTTCTTTTGCCGGCGCTGCGTGGAACGCCTGAAGGCTGAACGTCCAGATACCTACCAATACGGCGGTACCTGGAAGCGCTTCAAATAACAGGGCCTCTCAGTCCCAACCTTGTTGCTCAACCTTGGTTACACTTTGTCCATGGATTTAATGATCATGGCATTACCCGTCTTTGCGCTGCTTATCTTGGCGGAGGTGGTGTTTACTACGCGGCAGGGGCGCAATGCCTACGCCCTCAAAGATTTTGGCGGCTCGATGTCGCAGCTCGGCATTAACAGCCTGGTGCGCTTGGCCATCGGCGGCGCGCTCCTCAGCCTGCACTTTTTTCTGTATCAGTTTCGCCTGTTCGAGGTGCCCAACACGGTTTGGGGCTGGGTCTTTACCTTTATAGTGATCGACTTTGTTTTTTACGGGTACCACCGCGCCCAGCACCGGGTGCGCTTTATGTGGTGCGCCCACGTGGTGCATCACTCGAGCGAACATATGAATCTGGGTACGGCGCTGCGGCAATCGCCTACCGGTCCGTTTACCCGAGCGCTGTTTTACTGGCCACTCCCACTCCTGGGTTTTCACCCGCTGATGGTGGCGAGTGCTGGCGCGGTGGCGACAATTTATGCCTTCTTCACCCACACCGAAGTGGTGAAAAAGCTGTGGGCGCCGTTGGAATGGTGGTTGGTGACGCCCTCGCATCATCGTGCGCACCACGGCTCGAACCCCGAATATGTGGATCGTAACTATGGGAATGTGTTCATTGTCTGGGATCGGCTGTTTGGCACCTTCGAGCCCGAGGTGGCGCCGGTGCGCTACGGCCTGCTGACCAATATCAATACCTACAACCCCTTGCGGATTGCGTTTGCCGAGTGGGTGCGACTGCTCAAAGACTCTTTGCAGGCTCGTTCATTCAGGCAGCTGGCGCAGCTCTGGTTCCGCCCGCCGCGGAGCCAGCCGGTGCTGGCCGAGCCGCATTAGCCGCCGGCCTGTTGCTCCGCGATCCACGCCGTCACTGATTCCTCAAGCATGGGCAAGGTAATGCTACCCATGCCCACCACGCGGTCGTGGAAGCCGCGCAGATCAAAGTCTTCTCCTAGCGCCTGCTCGGCCTTGGTCCGCAGCCTCCGGATCTCGAGCATTCCCAGCATGTAAGAGGTTGCCTGCCCGGGCCAGGAGATATAGCGGTCGACCTCGTTCTGAATGTCCACGGGCGCCCAGCCCGAGTTCGCCATCATGTAATCCACCGCCTGCTGACGGGTCCAGCCTTTCGTATGCAGGCCGCTATCCATCACCAGTCGCGAGGCGCGGGCAATCTGGTCTGAGTACAACCCAATTCGGTCCACGGGGGTGGGGTAGAGTCCCAGCTCATCGGCAAGACGCTCGGAGTAAAGCGCCCAGCCCTCGCCATAGCCTGAGTTCCACAAATAGCGCGCCAAGGGGTGCTGGCTTTCACCCAATTCGAGCGCAATGGCGCCTTGCAGGTGGTGCCCAGGAAAGGTCTCGTGGTGAAGCGTTGCCCGCTGATTTGAGCGTGAGCGCCCTGTGGGGTCGGTGACTGCAATATAAAAGATGCCGGGTCGGGTGCCATCCTCTGATGACGAGTGATATTCGCCCGAGCCGCTCTCGGCAAACTCGGGGTAGGGCTTCACCAGTACGTCGGCCTTTGGCAATACACCAAAGGCTTTAGGCATAGCGGCCTTCACGGCATCCAGTGCATCGGTGGAGTACTTGAGCACCGCCTCTTCGGTATCAAAGGTAAAGGCCGGGTCCTCATTCACTCGGCGAAGAAAGTCAGACACATCGCCGCCACCAAAATGCTCATCCAGCGTGGCCTGAATCTCTTGCCGGATGTTGGCGACCTGCTCGAGCCCCACGGCATGGATCTCCTCGGCGGGCACACCCACTGTGACGAAGGCGCGCACCAGGGCGGGGTAGCAAGCGGCACCGTCGGGGTTGCCCGAGACCGCCAGCGTTTGCCGTGCTTGAGGCAGATACTTCCGCTCAATGAAGTCTGCGTAACGATTTAGCGCGGGTGCAATCTGCTCGGCATAGATGGTTTCTACAGCTCCAACGAACGCTTCATCTTCAGTGCGCGTTGCCGGGCTCATAAATATGCTGTCGGGGCCGATGAGTGATCGCACCTGATCGGGCACGGCCTCGACCGTCACGCGAGGGGCGCTGTAGCCGAGCCGCAAGCCTTCGTGCAAATTGGCAATCTCGTTATCGATGTAGCTGGGCACCGCGCCGAGCCGAGCAAGCGCCTGCATTCGTAAATCAGCCGTTTCAAGCGGCTGAACATCGAACACAAAGGGCAGCCAGGTATGCCAGCTGGTGGTGGTACTCGCTTCCCACAGCTCATTGCGGCAGATGCGCGTGGCGACGGCGCCTTCCAGCTGCTCCTTGAGCAGTCCGTGCGTGACCCAATCTCGGCTCCCGACTTTCGTGGGCGCTCCCATACCGTTCAGCCGTGCAAGCCAGGCATCTTCTTTTGCTTGCCACTCGGCGATTCCTGCCAGCGAGTTGTCTGGCAGTCGGTCATGCCGGGCACCGTCGATGGAGTAGTAGGTGCCCATCAGGGCATCGGCTTCCATCAGGCCATCGAGGTACTCGTCAGCAAGTTGCTCTATGGCGCTGGGGGGTGGGGTAGGTTCGCTACACGCGGTGATAAACAATGCCGCAGCGAGCAAGCCCATTCGAAGTAGTGAGATCATGTTCTTATCCTGATGCGCGAGTGACAGGCCCGCGAATTCGATCACCATTTCGGCGCGTTAACAATGGTGGCAGTGTGAATGGATTGTCGGATCCGCGCGCTCAGCGCTGTGCATGGCGTCGAACAGGCGAGCCGGCGCTCAGAGAGGCGACTGAATCGTAGCCAGCCAGGAGCATGCAACGTCGGGTTTCCGATGCCAGTATCTCAATAGCTTTTTCTACCCCTGCTTCCCCGCCTGCAGCCAGACCATAAAGGTAGGGCCGCCCGATTGAGCAGGCCGATGCGCCCAACGCGAGTGCTTTCAGAATATGGCTGCCGCGGCGGATCCCGCCGTCTACAATCAGTTCCAGATCATTGCCGATGGCATCGCGAATGGCCAGGAGGCAATCAATGGGCGCCGGCGCCGAATCCAGCTGCCTGCCCCCGTGATTGCTGACCATGATGGCGGTGGCGCCGATGTCCCTTGCCTGTCGCGCATCTTCCGCTGACAGAATGCCCTTGATAATCAATGGGCCATGCCAGCGCTCTCTGAGCCAGGCTACGTCTTTCCAGCTGACAGAGGGGTCAAATTGTCGGTTCACGTAATCAAAAATGCTGAGCGCGCCTGACTTTCGTGGGTCAATATCGTCACTCAGATTAGCGAGCGTGAAATCTCGGTTATGCAGCATCCCCCAGAGCCATGACCATTTGTTGGCAAAGCTCATTGCTGAGCGCAGCGAGATTGAAGGTGGGATGGTCATGCCAGTGACAATATCCCGCTCTCTGTTGCCTGCTATCGCAGTGTCAACTGTGATGCACAGCGCGTCGTAGTTGGCTTCTATGCAACGGTCTACGAAACTACTCGTTAGCTGACGGTCCCTGAAAACATAAATCTGAAAAAATTTAGGCCCTGTTGCGGCAGCGGCCACTTCTTCGATGGTACTGGAGCCCATGGAGGACAGGCCGTAGCAGATATTGGCATTGCCGGCAGCGCGCGCGACGCCGAGCTCTTTTTGGTGGTGAAAAAGTCGCGACATGCCGGTTGGGGACAATATTAGCGGGAGCGACAGATTCTGGCCGAACAGTTTGGTGCTCAGATCAATTTGAGTGATACCGGTGAGCATGGATGGCATCGTCTCCCACTGCTCAAAGGCGTCGGTGTTGCGGCGCAGCGTCCACTCATCATCCGCACCACCATCCAAATAGTGAAAGATGGGTGATGGCAGCTTCTTTTTTGCGGCCTTGCGTAATTCGGCGACGTTAAAGCAGCGATCTATGCCAGCCATTCTCATATCCCCCTGCAATCAATCGGGATTGAAAGTGCTTTGACAGTCTGACCGATCTGCGTCATATCAATGACTCATTTCCGTCTGAAGTGGGCCAGTAGCGAACTAAAAAAGTGCCCTCCGAGATGGCTCCCGAGGCATTGTTGCCTCGCCACTGGAAGTCGTATTGCACGCGGAACCCTTCCGATCGATCCTCGACTGCGGCGATGCTCATGGTGAGTGAAATGGCTTCGTCAGCGTTGGTAGGGCGCAGTACGCGAAAGCGATCACTCCCCACGAAAAGCGCCTTCAGATTCACCAGCTCTACATGCTCAAAAAAGGTCGCATGCACGAGTGCGAAGGTGAGCGACCCGGGTGCAATGATGCCACCGAAGCCGGCCGCCTGGCTGCGTTTCTCGTCAAAGTGAAACCAATCGAGCTGATTCAGGCTGCGGCAGTAGTCCTGAATCTGTTCTCTTGTGACTGCCCGTGGCGTCGATTCGAACAAAACCGAGCCGATCAGCTCCTCAAATTCGTTCTGAGTTTGCAGGTTTATTTTCACGGATAGTGCCGTCGCTCCAGTCGGTCCTGTTCGGTATGGCGAACACGCGAGAGCGTAACAGGCGCTATGGGCTTGATCACCTGTCTTTCCATGCATTTCGGTTGTCGCTTTACTGGGTAATTGTGCGCGTTTTAAGTCTGGGCGCGGCTCAGGGTTTGCTTCAAAAGGGAAAAAGCGGATGATGGGTGGGTTGTTTCCCGCTGGAATTGATTCCGCCAACCATGATTGCGCAGACATTTTCCACGATCGGGCCAATTGGTGTGGTGATATGGCAGGCGCTGGAAGATCTGGGTGTCGCGCCGGAGCCGCTGTTTGCTGATGCAGGCATCGAAATGGGCCCCTTGATGGACCCCAACACGCGTATTACCGACGGCGCGTTCAGGCGCCTGTTGACCGCGATTGAGGAGCAACCTGTCGATCGCGTATTTGGTCTCCATCTCGCAAAGTTCATCCATCCCACCACCTTTTACTCGCTGGGGGTGGCCGCCTACTGCAGCGCTACGCTGGGTAACTACATCGAAAAGATGATTCGCTATTACTCGGTGGTTACCACCAATGATGTGATGTCTCTTGAGCGCGATTCCATAGATTCTGAGGTGTGTTGTCTTAACTGGATCGCCAACAACCCCGAGCCATTCCCTTCGGTGCGCGAGGACGGCATTGCCGCTATTTTTGTCACGATTCTTCGTGTTGCCACCCAAAATGCCTTCTCGCCCCGCCGAGTGTCTCTCGCTCGGCCTTTCCCTGGCGATAATGCAGACCACTACGCTTCTTTTTTTGGCTGCGAGGTTCAATTCGAGGCCCCCGCAACGTCACTGGTTTTTGACGCGCAGTTGCTTGATATCCCATTAGTCAGTGCCGACCCGGACATGGCGCGGTCATACGAGCAGCTCACGGAACAGTACATTGCGAAGTTGGAGAAAGCTGACTTTCCAGCCAGAGTTCGAAATGAACTGATCAGGCTCCTACCCACGGGCGTATCCGGCAAGGATGCCGTCGCGAGGGTGCTCTGCGTGAGCACACGAACGCTATACAACCGATTAGAAGAGGCGGGCACTACTTTCCGCGAGGTATTGGACGACACACGGAGGTTGCTCGCAGAGGATTATCTGCTCAAGGGACTGCCGGTCAACGAAATTGCGTATTTGACCGGGTTCTCAGATACCGCCAACTTCTCCCGCGCCTTCAAGAAATGGACCGGCCATTCTCCCGTTGGTTTCAGAGAGCTCGCGACTTTGCGAGATGAGCAGGCTAGCCCCTAGGCACACCAATCTTGCCGGTTTTGACATGACGGCTTCCGCCATTGATTTTTATGCTGTGTGACTTCTGATCAGATTGGAATCCACGTGGCCGTCGATACCTATACCCAACTTCTGTCTGAGGCGTTGTCGTCTGTAGGGGACGCCATCGCGGTCTCAGATGTAGATGGTCGCTCCGTATCGGGATACGAACTGCTCGGGCGCATCAACCGTATTGCCGGCCTCCTGGCTGACCTCGGCCTTCTCCCCGGCGATGGGCTTGCGCAGTTGGCGAGCAATCGTCTGGACGCGTTTGCAGTGATGGCGGCGTGTTTGCGCGCCGGTATTCGGTATACCCCGTTGCATCCACTGGGTTCACTCGAGCAACAATCCCATATTGTGCGCGACGCGCAAGCGAAAGCACTGGTTATCGACTCCCATGCTTTTTATGAGCATGGCGCAAAGCTGGCTAAGGCATGTGAGTCCCTCGAAGTGTTGACGCTCTCCAGTGCCGAATACGGCCGGCGTTTGGGGGATCTGCTCGAAGGCAGTTCGGCACCTCAATACGAACCCAAAGGCGCTGACATTGCCTGGGTCACCTACACCGGGGGCACCACGGGAGACCCCAAGGGTGTTGTACACACGCAGGCGGGTATGGCGGCGACGGCGGAGATCTCGACTAAGGCGTGGGAATTTCCCCAAGACCCGCATTTTCTGGCGTGCTCTCCGATCAGTCATGCGGCCGGATTTTTGGTGCTGCCGGTGCTTCGCTTGGGTGGCACGGTGTCCTTGATGCCGTCTTTCTCACCCAGCGCGGTATTCGACTGTATTGAGCGCCAGGGGGTCAACACGCTTTTTCTGGTGCCAAGCATGATCTACGCTTTACTCGATCACCCCGACATCGAACGGAGAGATCTCAGTAATCTGGAACACATTATTTATGCCTCAGCGCCAATCGCTCCCGAGAGATTGAGAGAGGCGCTGCATGTGTTCGGGCCCATTCTCTATCAGTGCTACGGGCAGACCGAATGTATTCATATTGCGAGTATGACCCGGGTTGATCATGACCCCGCGGTCGCGCGGCGCTTGGAGAGCGCGGGGCGTGCCACACCCGGTATGACAATGGCTGTGCTAGACCCGACAGGCGAACCAGTCGAACCGGGTGAGGTGGGTGAGATCTGCATAAAAGGACCCTGCGTGATGAGTCAATACTGGGGGCGACCCGAGGCGACCGCAGACACGCTGCGCAATGGTTGGCTACACACGGGTGACGTCGGGCGGATGGACAACGAGGGCTTTGTCTACATTGTCGATCGGCTGAAAGACATGATCATCAGTGGCGGGTTTAACATCTATTCCCGCGATGTAGAGCAGGCGATTCAGCAAGAGGCTGAGGTCCAGGAAGTTGC
>Ga0255774_10003838_pt1 | contig 10912 bp, 8 predicted proteins | sample 101ome_17_FD_179972 | JGI IMG/M metagenome (GOLD analysis project Ga0255774, IMG submission 179972) | Coastal salt marsh microbial communities from the Groves Creek Marsh, Skidaway Island, Georgia - 101407AT metaG (version 2) | ecosystem: Environmental > Aquatic > Marine > Intertidal zone > Salt...
ACCGGCGGCGTCATGACCCGCTGCGAGTCCACCAAGACGCTCGTCACCAACAAGCTGGACTGCGGCAACTTTTACATCAACCGCGACGTCGTTGGCGCGGTGGTCGAGTCCCAGCCTTTCGGCGGGCACGGCCTATCCGGCAACGGCGTCAAGGCTGGCTCGGAAGGGTACCTCGAGCAATTCGTCGCGCACAAGGTCATATGTGAGGACACCACCGCGGCTGGAGGTAACGTCGAGCTGATGAGGACGACAACTTAAGCCCAACAGAGACTCTTCCCGGGTGCGACAATGAGTGAAGAGAGGTTGGACTCTGAAAAGGTGGTGCAAACCCTGTTCAACAGGGCAAACACATCCGCGCCGTCGGTCGTTCTCATCGACATGTACAACGCACTACTGTATGTATGAATACGTTGAGTATTGAACGGTTGAAGCAGCAACAAGGCATTCTTTGGGTTTCATCAAACCGCAGATGCATGAAATACAATCCATTTTTTAAAATCCTGTCCCGTCGCTACATGAAACGCCACACGCTCTCTCGGTTAGTCTCGTCGGGAGCACTGTGCAGGTGAGTCGCATCGCAATAGACCATCACCTCGCGCCCAGGGCTATACTCTGGTCGTCCGATGGCACTCACGGGGAGCTCGCCGGCTTCGTAATCCTCCCACTGGATCACTTCTCCCTCGTCACCATCCTGACGCAGCGGGTGGGACAGTTTGCACGAGTGACTGAAAACCCCGACGCCTGTCCAGTTGCTCTCCGGCGGAAAGCCGAACATCACCGTGAACCGATCCAGCCCCGAGTCCTGGTGCCATGAATGACGTTCCTGCTTCCGTCCGGTGCTGGTGATGTCAATCAACGAGCCGTGGCTCACCGGGCCGCACAGCTTGCCGAGAGTCTGGATAAAGTTCTCCCCCGTCAAGTTTTGCACTGCGTTGTCGGCAAACACTTTCGTCAACGACGCGTACCCCGTCCGCGAGGATTTCCAGTTCACCATGAGCGAAGAGCTCAGTGACGATATCGCGGCGTTCACCTTATCGCTCGCGTTCGGGTCCGGGACGAACAGATCGTCGCGAATAGCCCTGCGAATGGCAGTCCTGAACGCTGCATCCGCATTGAACTTTTCTTGCAGCCCCGTGCTCGGGAACAGCTCCTCCAGGCCGAAAAACTTCACGTGCTCAACCACCGCCTCGGCGCCGGGCCTTCGAAGATCAGACGGGACGTCGAACACCTCCACGTCATTCCAGGCGCGGTAGTCAGCCTTTTCTACCAACTTGCCGTGTCTCGTTTTCCTCGAGTTTTCGCCCCATGCACCTCCACCTTTTTCCTTGCGATCGGTTCCCGCTGGCGCTGTGGAGAGTTGGGATAGATGGGTGAGTGCCGGGATGGCTACTGTGGACGGCTGCAGAAGAATGGCATGGTGTGGCGGGTCCTGTTTCACCTGCCGCAAACGGATCGACCGATGACGCTCCAGTGCCGAAAGGGCTTCCACCACCGGCTCCACCGAAAGGCCTCGAGGAGGGCTTCCCAAAGGGAGATGCCGAGCTCTTGCCGCTAACCTCGCCGAAAGGGCTCCCGGCGCATCTCGTGACGGATGTGCACCGCCGTTCACGCGTGAGAGGACGCCGTGATGGCGCGGAAATGGACCACGACGTCTGCGCGCCGTATGCCATCGCGCCTTATCCAATTGACGCCCGAGAGGAACCCCGCGGTGCCTTCTCTGATTTTTTTCTGGACAGGACCGCCCCGAGAGCCCTCAACCCTCAGAGCTTGGAACACACGGCAACCGTGCTACGCTGGAAGTGGACCAACCTTCCTCGGTGTTGATTCGCAATATGCGGTAGGCTGCCGCCGGGGCAATGCTGTGGCGCTCCGCGTTCCATTCACGTTCGTCACGAGGAGTGGTCCAGATGCTTCATCAGATGTTGGGAGGTCTCGAGTTGTCGCCGAGAGTAGCTTCGAGCGGATGCGTGGACGGGAGTCGTGGGGGCCGAGCCTCGTCGGCAGCGTCTACGCGATGCCGCATAAGCTCTGAACATCCCCACAGCCTCGAGTTTCGCCGCCATAGAGGCGTTGTAGGGAGGCTTTCGGGTCGGCGCTCGGTTTCGGTGCTCGCCGAGGAAACCGGGGCTTTCGGGGCGCCCGTCTCGTCCCTGGCGTTGCGCATCGGAGAGGTGCTCCGGGAGCACGACATCGTCCGTCACGCCGATAGGGTGGTCTTGTGCGTGAGCGGAGGCGTGGACTCGGTCGCGCTGCTGCACCTGATGGTCGAGCTTCGACAGGAATGGGCGCTCGACCTGCACATCCTGCACTTCAACCACGGCAAGCGCGCCGAATCCCGGGAGGAGGAGGCGTTCGTGAAGGATCTCGGCGCGAAACTCGGGGTCGAGGTGCACGTCAGGCGCCCGACGAAGGCGTTCGACACCTCCGGGTTCCAAGCGAAGGCGCGGGCCTGGCGGAGGGACGAGGCGGAGAAACTCCTCGACGCCGTCGCGGGCCGGGTCATCTTGCAGGGGCACCACGCCGACGACCAGACAGAGACGGTCCTCATGAAGATGATGCGGGGGTGTCACGTATCAAACATCGCGGGCATGTCGCATCGAGCGGGCAAGTACGGTCGCCCCCTGCTGGACGTTTCGAAGGAAGACCTTCGTCGTTACCTGACGTCCCGAGCATTGGAGTGGCGGGAGGACGCGTCCAACGCGGATGTCGCCTTTTTACGGAACAGGGTCCGCGCCGAGCTCGTCCCGGTGTTGCGCGAGTTGACGGACGGGGGTCTGGAGTCGCGCGTGGAGGATATCATAGAGCAGAGCGCGTCTCTCAGGCGGTGGCTAGACGCGCAGCCCTCGTCCATCGTGGACGCTGGAGCGGGCGTCGACGATCTAGCACATGGCGAGGTGGACGTGGCCGCCTGGTCGAACCTTCCCGAGCTCGCGCAGGAGGACCAGCTGTTCGAGTACGTGCGTCGATCGACCGGGGTTGCCGTCCGATACCACAACCTGCGTAAGGTTTGTCGACAGATGCGGAACGACACGCCGGCGTGGGACTGGAGGCTGTCGAAGGAGTGGAACCTGGTGCGGGTGGGGAGCCGGGCCTGGACGCAACGCAAACGGGGGATCGACAAGGTCGAAGCGACGCCGTCGGCGCCGAGCGCGAGCGAGGTTGAGCGGGTGGTAGTCGACGGGGGTGTCGTCGTGTCGTATCCGAAGGGTTGGCGCGTGAGGTGCTTCTGGGAAAACTCGGCCGCGGCGGCTGCGGCGGCTGCGGCGGGCGACGGCGTGGCGCTCGCGAACCTTCCCGGAGGTTGCGAGCTGAGTCTCAGGACCCGGCGGCCCGGCGACCGCTTTCGCCCGCCGACGAGGGCCGAGAGCGTCAGGCTGAAGGACTGGATGCGAGCGAACGACTTCCTGTTGCACACCAGGGACCGAACCCCGCTCGTCTGCTCCGGGGCGGAGGTGCTCGCCGTGTACCCGCGCGCCGTCGCCGCGGCACACACACCCGGCGACGGCTCGTCGAAACCCGGCGACGGCTTCGTTCTGCGCGTGGTCGTCGACGGCGTGACGCTGTGAAATCGCGATGAGATCTTACATCCTCGTGGCTAAAAGTTTACGTGCGTGTTTCGAAGACGGGTGACTTGATCTCATCGTCACGAGCCCCCTCAGTCTATGAGGTTCCAGAGGTCGTTTGCGAGCTGGTACTCCGACCTATCCCCGACGGCGTAGTCGATCACCTGCAGGTCCTTCCCCTCGTGCGCGTTCACCCGACCCTTGATCCTGTCCGTGGTCTCGTACTGCCACGAGATCTTGGATATGTGCGCGTACAGCGAGAGCTCGTGCTTCGCCCTGGGCACGTCGTCCATCTCGATGGCGTCAACCTCCTGCTTCTTCACCTTGAGGTTGGCGCTCTGCGACTTGAGCTCCGCCTGCATGTGCTCCAGGGCCTGGGCCTCAGCCTCCATGTGGGTGAGGAACTCGCCCGCGGCGCGCTTCTCCGCCTCGACCTGCGCGATGCGCTTCTGATGTTCGGAAGGGGACTCCGACGGGGTCGCCCTCTTCTCCGCATCCGCCACGCGCTTCACCATCTCCTTGATGACCGTCTGCATGTGCGCCTCGCGGTCCTCGCAGAGCTTCCGCACCTCCTTAAACTGCTGGTTCAGCGCCCTGACCTTAAGCGCATCCTCGTCCGTGGCGTAGATGCGACGCATCTCCTCGATGAGCTCATGGCACTCGGCGAAGGAAGCCTCGGGAGCCATCTCCTCGCGGGGAAACTCTTCTTCCCCGGATTCAAACGGTTGTGGGCGCGGACGGCGACGGGTCAGTCGCGCTGCTTCCACTGGAGTCGCGGATCTGGTCGCGGTGTTCTTTACGGGTCGCGAGGAGGTCCGCCGCGTCGTCGGGGGGACGCGCGAGTCGCTGTGCGCGTGTCTCCACCGGGTTCCCCCCCTCCGGTTTCAAAAGGGGAGCCGACAGGAAAAATGGGCCCAACTTTGCAAAAAACGGTCAACCGCCGATGTTAGCAGATTTCGTGACAACACCGGGGGGGTTTGGTCTCGGAAGAGCTGGCAGTCCCGGAGCCCTCGTCCGGCACACTCGAAGCGCGCTGCGGCAGCGCCGAGGTCCTATCGAGGCTATTCGAAGCGCGAGAGCGACCTGCGTTCGTACGTTCGGTGCGTGCGAAGTCCCCAACTGCTCCAACCGAACCGGGCCGCGGGTCCGCGCCGATGCCAAAAAAAGTCAACGCTCTCGTAACGTGAAATCTGCTGACGACACCAAACCCCTCATACTCCACCCCGTATGCTCCACAGGCGATGGCTGCGACCGGTAGAGTGAACGTGTTCGCGCGCGTTCGTCCCGGCGTGGCGCGCGAAGATGGCGACCAGCACTGCGTGGACATGAACACCGACACCGGCAAGTGCCTCGTCAGGCTCCAGGATGGGGACGCGGTGGAGCGAGTCCTCGCGGGGGGCTCCGCGGCGATACGCACGGTGGAGAAGGAGTACACGTTCGACGGCGTGTTCGACCAGGAATCCAACCAAAAGGAAGTTTACGAGGACGTGGGTAAGCCCGTGCTCAAGGATGTGCTCCAGGGGTACAACGGAAGCATCTTGGCGTACGGCCAGACGGGCGCGGGCAAGACGCACTCGTTGTTGAACAGCGGCATGGGCGTGGACGGCAAGCCCGACCCGAAGCAGGCAGGTTTGCTCCCCAGGCTCGTCGCGGCGCTCTTCGTGCACGTGGGCGCTGATGTGAAGCACGTGTACACAGTGGAGGCGAGCATGCTGCAGATTTACAACGAGCAGGTGGACTGCCTCCTCGGCGACGATCGCGAGAAGGCGCAGGGGCTTCAGGTGACGGGCAAATCCGAGGTGAAGGGCCTGGTATGGCACAAGTGCAAGACGCCGAACGAGCTCCTCCAGTGCTTTCAGAAGGGTCGTATGAACCTGGTGTACGCGGAGACGAAGATGAACAAGTCTTCCAGCCGCTCGCACGCGGTTTTCCAGATCAAGGTTTCAAAGCGGCCGAGGGCGCTTGACAAGACCGGTACCAAGGGTGGCAAGGTTGAGATGAAGGCGACGTTCGGAAAGCTCACCGTGGTCGACCTCGCGGGTTCGGAGCGAATCAAGAAGAGCGGGGTCACCGGCACGCAGCTCAAGGAGGCCACGAACATCAACTCCAGCCTCCTCTCCTTCGGGAACATCGTCCAGGCGCTGGCCGAGAAGAAGAAATTCATCCCGTACAGGGACTCGAAGCTCACCAGGATCCTGGAGGATTCCGTCGGCGGCAACTGCAAGACGAGCCTGCTGGTGTGCTGCTCGCCCTCCGCGGAGTCATCCGACGAGACTGTGAGCACGCTCGAGTTTGCATCCCGCGCCGCGCGCATCGAGATCACCGCCACGATCAACGAGGGCGTGGTTGTCGTCGACGCCGCCTCGCTCGTCGCCGACGTCGCCGGCGACGGGCTGGACGCGGCGCTCAAGCTGAAACACTCGGAGATGATGGCCATGGAGAACAAGCTCAAGGCTGACGCGCAGAAGGAGACGGCGCAGCTCAAGAAGGCGAAGGAGGACGCGGTCAAGGCGCAGCAGGCTGAGAAGGCCAAGGCTACCGAGGCTGGCAAGCTCATGGAGAAGTGGCGGGTCAAGGCGGAGGAGGCTGGTAAGAAGATCACCTCGCTGGAGGCTGCGGTGAAGGAGGCTGCCGAGGCCAAGGAGGCCAAGGAGGCTGTCGCCAAAGCAGAGAAGCAGGTGGCCGATCTCAAGGCCCAACTCGCCGAGGAACGGGCCGAGCGCGCGAGGGAGGCTGACGCGGTGGCGCAGGACCTCAGGTCGCAGGTTGAGGCCACGCAGAGGCTCTTAAAGGAGGCCAACGCCAAGACGGAGACGCTCGAGGGACGCGTGAGCGAAGCCGACGCCCTCTGCGCCGCGCTCAACAAACAGCTGGAGGAGTCATCCGCGGCGCTCGAGGCGGCGCAGCGAGAGGCGCTCGAGGCGCTCGCCAAGGCTGCCGAGGACAAGGCCGAGGCGCTGGCCAGGGCGGCTGAGGATAAGGAGGATGCGCTCCGAACGGCCGAGGCTGACGCGGCGGAGCGCGCCGAGCAAGCCGCCGAGTTTGCCAAATGCGAAGCCGAGGCTGCGGCGGAGGTTGCGCGCGAGGCTCTCGCGGCGGATTGGAGCAGGCGACTCGAGCAGGCCAAGATGGAGGGTTCCACCGAGCTCTCCGTCGCCGTCGCCGCGGCGGCCAACGAGCTCAAGGCGGCCAAGGCTGCGGCGGCGGAGGAGCTCGAGGCGGCGAGAACCGCGGCAGAGAGGGAACTGTCGTCGGTGAGGTCCGCGCTCGAGGCTGACCTGGCGACGCGGGCGGGGACGATCGCCGCGCTCGAATCCTCGGCGACGGAACGCGCCGCGCGTATATCCGCGCTTCAGAAAGAGGCTGAGGAGCTCAACAGGGAGATTGAAGCCACCCGCGCCGACTTGCTGGCCACCAGGGAGAATGCGGCGGCGGAGGCTGCCAGGTTGGACGCGGCGCACGCCACCGCGATTGCCGCGGTCGAAGCGCGGAGACGGGAGGAGACGGAAGCCGCGGAGAAGCGCGCGAGGGAGCAACGGGAGAAGCACGATGCGGAAGTTGAGGCGCTCGAGACGCGGGCTGAGCTCAAGGGGAAGCGGCTGTCGTGGGCGTTCAGCGCGTCGAGGGCGCTGCTCGACGAGACCAACGCCGAGCTGAAGCGCGACTGGGAGGACATGAAGCGACGCTTCGACGCGAGGGAGAGCCGCGCGGACGACATAGCGCAGATCAAGGGCCTGAAGCAGGAGGTTAGGGTGCTCGCGCAGACCTGCGCCAACCTCAAGATTGAGAAGACGCACCTCGCGCTCGAGCTCGAGAACCGCGACGTGACGGACGCCGTGTTTGGTAACACCGGGGGTAAGAGGCACCACACCGGGACCAAGAACCCGGCCGTTAACGGAAGGAACGCGCTCGGACAGCACGCCACGCCGAGTCCAAACGTTCGGGCGAGGCGAGCGGCGACCGTCTCGAGCGCGGCGACAATCTCGAGCCGCAACAGGGAGCTCGCGGCGACGCTACGCGCCAAGACCCCCGCGACGGGGCGTTTGCGGCCCACGCCGCCAAGCGGGAGGGCGCCGGTGACGTTTCACGCCAGGGACACCCTGGGGGGAACGCTGAGGTTCTCGAGGGAGTTTCGCGGATCGTCGGAGAAGCTTCCGGCGATCGACGGGGCCTTGAACCCCGAGGGGCTGAGGTTCTCTCGCCTCAACCAGCTTCCGGTGGGGAAGATGCGATATTGAGTTTGGGGGGGATCAGGGAAAAGTTAGAGGATATAGAAAAGTGTCGCTGTACAGGGGGAGATATTTTTGGCACACCCCGAAGGCTCATCGCGACCGACAAGCTCGGCAAGGCAATATCGGAACATGGCGACCATCTGTGCATCGACCATAATGACTAGCGTTCGCGCGTCTGCGCCGCCGCACCGTCTCTCTTGCTCACCCGGTATCCGCACTCAAGTTGGCTGGACCGAACTCAAAAAGCGCCCGATGATGACGCGGATCCAACAACGGGGCGATCTGATGATGCGCTCCGCCTCGAACCGGTCGTACGACGAGCTCGTGCACCACGACCTATACGCCCTGCTCGGCGTGAGTGACACCGCGACCTTCGACGAGATTAAGGCGAGCTACAGGGAGCGCATGAAGAGATGCCACCCAGACATCGCGATGGCCACCGGCTCGACCGAGGAGGACGCGGCGTCCGTTTCCGAGTTGCTGAATCGAGCCTGGCACACGCTCAAGGACAAGGGCAGACGGGCCATGTACGACTCCGGCCGAGTTTTGTTCGGCAAGTCCAGCCTGTTTAAGGATCCATTCACTGGCGTCCCCCTCAGCAAGAACGCGAGGCCCGATCTCGACGTCGCGCTCTTTGTGGACGAGGGAAGGTGCATAGGCTGCCACCAGTGCAAGCATGCGGCTCCACACACGTTTCAAATGGAGCCCCACTTCAACGTCGCGAGGGTGGAGACGCAGTGGGCGGACAGCGAGGAGGACCTCGAGACCGCCGTGGCGTGCTGCCCCAAGGACTGCATCCACACCGTGCCCAAGGCTGACCTGGCACTCCTCGAGTGGATCCACAGAAGCCAGCCGCGGCAGAGGATCGTGACGTGCTCAGTCGAGTCCATGAGCGGGAAAGGCCGCGGCTTGGAGGAATCACCTTTCGTCGCGATGGAACGGTTCGAGCGCAGGCGGACGGAGATGATGAGGGACGCGGAGGAGGCGGCCAAGCGAGCCAAGAAGAGAGAGGAGGCGGAGGCGGCGATGGAGATGGTCAGTAACGTCGTCGGGATTGGGTCGTGGGCTGGGTTCTTCAGTCGCCAACGCGCCGACGAACCAGCGGAGAAAACGCGCGCGCCATCGTGCCCCTTGCCCGCCGTGTACGTCAACGCGTCCCTGCTCCTTCCTCAGTTCTCGTCCATGATCTCCGAGCCCGCGATTGACGAGTGAACCTAGGGCGCCTAATCAGTCTATTCGTTTCGCGAATACAGAACAAAGACTTGTCTACATCTCGTCCTCGTCCTCGTACTCCACCTCCTGCGTTCCGTCCTCTCTCGTGCCCTTGTCCCAATCCTTGAGCTTGTTCCGGCCCATGAGGTACCCGTCGGTGAGCACATCCCACTTTCCAGCCTTGGGTTCCTCCTCCTTCCTCTCAACCGGCTCCAGGCCCAGCTTGTGCATCGGTGAGGGCTTACCCAGCGCTGAGTTCCTGAGCTGCGCGAGGAACTCCGCCTTGGTCATGTCCTTCTTCTTGGCGTTGCCGTCGGTCTTCTTATCCGCCGCCGCGCGCTGCGCCTGGGATACGGCGTTGAACAGTCGCACCACGCCCCTGGTTGCCGTCTGCAGCAGCTTGCGCTCGAGCTGGTCGCTCGCCGGGTCCGCCACCCCTTTGACGGGCACGACGTGGCCCCGCTCGCGGAGCTCGAGCTTTCGCTTCTTATCCGCCGCCCTCACCTTCTTCTCGCGCCGGAGTTCAGCCTCCTGCCTGCGTTGTTTCTTGGTCTTGGGCAAGACGTCGCCCGCGGCGGCGCCGTCGCCGCCGGCGCCATCGCCAACGAGGCTGCTGAACGCCTTGGCGAACCCGAACATGTTGGCGCCGCCCTGCTCGCCGCGGGACGCAGCAGCAGCAGCCGCCGCCGCCGCGCGCTCCTCATCTTCGCCGTCCTCCCCGTCCTCGTCGCCGTCCTCGTCGTCGTCACCGGCGTCGTCACCGGCGTCGTCGGCGTCGAACTCGTCCTCGCCCGCGCCGTCCGAAGAGTCGTCGCCGCCCTCGCCGCCGAGCTCGAGGTCGTCACCCTCGAACTCCTCGTCGTCGAGCTCGTCGAGGGAGTCGTCGTCGCCGTCGTCATCGGACACTTCTTCGTCGTCGTCGCCGCCGTCGCCGTCGTCGCTCATCTCTTCGTCGTCGTCGCTCATCTCTTCGTCGACGTCCTCCTCCACCGAGCCATCCTCGCCCACGGGCTCATCCTCGGACGCCTCCTCCTCGGACTCGCTCTCGGGCTCGGACTCGGACTCCGGCTCGGGGGCTCGCTTGCCCTTCTTGCCGTTGACGTTGGCGGCGGGCGCCTTCCTCTTAGGTGCCATCGTCCCCGTCGATACGCGCCTGCACTTCTGTTTCGACCGCCGCCGCCCATCTTTACGTCGGCGGCGGTCTTGTGTCCGACCATTTCGTGGTTTTCGTGGTTTATTTTCTTGAGTCATTTGATTGACGAGAGGTCGGTTGCCACACAGGAGCGCGCAGGAAAAGATCGCGAAGGGAGAATCAAATCCAAGTTCGTGGCTCGCACGCATCGTTTCAGTTATCGAGGCACGGGTGCCGCGGCCTCGCAAGCAGCCGGGATGGGTGGAGGCTACGGAAACGATAAGGCGCCCTGGCGATTCACCGGTAGGGCGCTGTACCAGCTCAACCTCGTGAGATCCTCCGAGGCCCGCAAGCACGTGCCGAAGGACCTCAAGCTCGTCGAGCTCTTCGGATGGACGCTGGGCGGTGTCTACTTGGCGAGGTACGACGACTCGCCCGCGGGAACCTTCGACGAGATGGTCGCCCTGGGCGGTCTGGTGTGGAACCCGCCCACATCGTGCGCGTGGGCCGCGAGGGTCCTGGTCAACAGCAAGGAGGCGAGGCAGCACGGCGTCAAGACATGCGGGCTCCCCTCGCACTTCGTCGACTTCAACGACGAGCTGGATCGTGCGCCCGAGAGGCACGGTTGGTGGAAGGACACGAGGCCCGAGTCCGGGCTCGCGCGGGCCGAGAGGTTCGTGAAGGGCGGATGGAAGAACGCGCTGCGCAAGAATGATGAGGCGCCCAAGGAGACGAAGGGCGGGGAGAGGGTGGTCGTGAGGGACGGTAAGGGC
>Ga0255774_10003843_pt1 | contig 10907 bp, 9 predicted proteins | sample 101ome_17_FD_179972 | JGI IMG/M metagenome (GOLD analysis project Ga0255774, IMG submission 179972) | Coastal salt marsh microbial communities from the Groves Creek Marsh, Skidaway Island, Georgia - 101407AT metaG (version 2) | ecosystem: Environmental > Aquatic > Marine > Intertidal zone > Salt...
CTTCCAGCACAATTTCAAGGTCGGCCTGGCGTTTGGCCAACTTCTTTTGCCAGCGTTCAATATCGTTCCGCGCACCCTTGGCACTTTTCCTGGCGGTGCGGTTCTTGGGGTTGTCGGCCAATACGGCCTCTGCCTGTGCCAGTTCAGCCTGATATTCGGCAATCATGGCCCGGGCCTTTTCCACCCGGCCTTCGCGATAATCAACAATATATGCCGCATTGCGCAGGCGGTAGGGCATCACGTCACCGGGTTCAGCACAATATTGGGTAATGTTTTCTGCTTCCTCGCCATGCCGCACCAAGGCCAGATGGCGAATTTTCCATTGCCCGCTCTTGCGAACCAAAAATGCTGTATAGCTGCCAATGGGGCGACCGTCTGCCCCAAGCACCTGCCACCTTCCCTGCCCGTTAGAGCCAAGCCCCCCGCGCACAAATTCCTGCGGCTTCACCATCAGCGTGGCGTCGGCCCTGGCGAGAAAATCGGTGGGCAGGTCGATTTCCTCTTCGCCGACGGTCTGTTCGCCATCGTCCCAGCGGGTCTCTTCATCCAATACGAAGAAGGATGACCGGGGCGCGGCACGCTTTGGCATGGCTTCAAAATAGAGCTGCATGGCATAACCCCGCGCCTTGAGTATTTTTTTCTCGCTTCGGGGTGCCCCCAATCAGGCAATCATGCCGCGCGTTTCCCCCGGCATTGGCGACGGTGGCAGCAATGACGTCGACCATGACATATTGGGCCGATGCGGGCGGCGGCGCCACAACACCCAGGGCCAAAACCCCTGCCGATAATGAGAAGATGACGCGGTGCCGAAGGGAGGCAATGACCATAATAAATCCTGACCAAAATTGATTTGAAAGACCTGTGGAACACTAATCGGGGGCGCAATGAGCGTCAACAAAGGCCTAAAATTCAACGCGTTCCAGCCATTTGGACCCGGTGAACGAGCGGTTGGCGCCCCGGCGACCGTTCGCCGCGCCCATGCAGCCGTAAGCCGCAGGCTTGCTGGCGCCAATGAGAAAAACCCCTACTTCTTCTCCGCCACCAGCGCCTTGAGCTCGCGGATTTCTGCCTGCAGGGTTGCCAGGTCTGGCTGCTCGCCCTGTTCTTCCCGCGTGGCTTTTTCGTGCTCGTCTTCCATCACCCGCACGACAATGCCGATCACCATGTTGAGGAAGGCAAAGGCCGTAAAGAAGATAAACGACAGGTAGAACACCCAACTGGAGGCATAGACAGCCATGGTCTCGTACATCACGTCGGTCCAGTCTTCGAACGTCATGACCCGGAACAGCGTCAGCATCGCTACCGCAATATCACCCCAAAGGTCGGGGTTGATCTCAGCAAACAAATAGCTGCCGACAGCGCCATAGATGTAGAAGATGATGAACATCAGCAGCACCACATAGCTGAGCGGCGGCAAGGCGCGTAACAACGAGCTGATCAGCACCCGCAGCTCTGGCACGAAGGAGACCATGCGCAAGACGCGGAAAATGCGGATAAGCCGCCCCAACAGGGCCATTTCACTGTCCTGAATGGGGATCAGGCTGACAACGACCACCAGCGTATCGAAGACATTCCAACCGTTTTTGAAGAAATTACGCTTGTCGTCATGGGCGATGTACCGCACGGAAATCTCGAACAAAAAGAACAGGGTGATGGCAATATCGAGCACGCTGAACAGTTGGTAGACCAGCGGCGGCAGGTCATAGGTTTTGGCGCCGATCTCGAGTGCGCAAATAATGATGACCGTTATCACCAGCACTTCAAAAACCCGGTTTTTAATAAGCGCTTTCAGCCGCGCCTGAACGTTTTCGTACATAACCCTGACCCTGGAAAACAACACCGTTGCTGTGGTGCAAATGATGTCGCGGACCTAACAATACATGGCAGGTTTATTCAAGGAGTTTTGGGGAGGATTTATCTCGCGCGCGGCAGGTCGCCGTCCAAGTTCTAAACGAGAACCGTTCGTCCCGAGTGATCCTGAACGCAGTGAAGGATTGCATCGAGGTACGGACGAACGGCAGCTAGACGATAATTACACCCGCACACACCGCACCCCGCCGGGGGCCTCGATGGTGCCGACACATTCATTGCAATGAATACAGCGGCTGCGCCAATTCAGGTCAAGCGCGGCTTCTTTGGGCAAATCCGGGTCCGCGAGCAGCGCCCGGCCCAGTTGGATTAAGTCGAACCCGTCTGCCATCAGGCTGGCAAATTCCTCGCTACTGGCAGCCCCACCCACATAGGCCACCGCGCAGCCAACCGCGTCGCGCACGCGCCGGGCATTGCCCCGAAAATAGAGCGGCTTATAGGGGTAGTCCTTGAACATGAACGGGCTGGCGACCCGCATGGCCAGGCGCATCATCGGGTTAGGCTCAGCCTTTAACAGCGGCCCGGCAATACTGTCGCCATGAAACAGCATCATCGGGTTGCCCGACGACGACCCGCCGGATGTGACCAGCGCATCGATGCCCGCAGCATCGAGCATCTTGGCAATTGCGATGCCTTCATCTGGCCCGCGGCCATCCCCCAGATCGACCGAGATTTTACCCAGCACCGGCAGGTCCACCGCCTGCTTGACGGCCTCGAGCACCCGTAGTGGCAGGCGCATGCGGTTTTCAAGCGACCCGCCATAATCATCCGTCCGCCTGTTGGTGTGCGGGTTGATGAATTGCGACAGGGCATAGCCATGGCCGAAATGAATCTCCAGCGCATCAAAGCCGATCTCCGCCATCAGCTGCGCCGAGACCCCATAGGCCTGCACGAGGTCATCCATATCCTGTGTACTCATAGCATCACAGAACACCAACCCCTGGGCGGCGCCATATTTGTTGAAGCCCCGGCTGGGCCCCAGCGGGCGTTTGCGGCTGAGGTTGCGGTTCTTGGTAAAGCCACCGGCATGGGTCATCTGGCCGCAAAGCTTTGCCCCGGCCCCGTGCACCCGGTCTGCCAGTACACGTAATTGCGGGGCGATGGCCTCATGCATATGCATCTGGTGTTCGTACAGGCGGCCGTCGGGTTCCACCGCGCAATAGGCCAGTGTCGTCATGCCGATGCCGCCCTCGGAGATACGCGCGTGAAAGTCTGCCAGCGCATTCCTCGGCACGCCGCCCGGCGTCATGCCTTCGCTGGTCGCCGCCTTGATCAGCCGGTTACGCAGGGGCAAGCCCGCCAGCGTGGCGGGGGAAAATACCTTTTCCAGATGATCATGCATTGCACATGCTGCTCAATGACCTAAGCTCTTGCCAACAATAAGACATCTATCTGGAAACACCATGACGAACGCCCTGCCCCAGCGCACCATCCACTATCGCGGTGGCGCCACCAACCCCGACCGCTGGGACGCCTATACCCCGCGGGAAGACGACATCTTTATCTGCACGCCGGAAAAAGCCGGCACCACCTGGACACAGACCATGGTGGCCATGTTGCTGCTGGGCACGACCGATCTGGACCCACCAGCAACGGTGATTTCACCCTGGGTTGATGCCGAGCTGATGCCGCTTGATATGATGGTGCCCATGCTGGAAGGGCAACACCATCGCCGCTTTTTGAAAACCCATACGCCGCTGGATGGCATCCCCTTCGTGGAGACGGGTACCTATATTTGCGTCTTCCGCGACTTGCGTGACATTCACTTTTCCATGCGCAACCATGTGCTGAACATGAAGAACGACATGTTCGACGACCAGTTCCCCGAAGACGTCAATGAAGGCTTCCGCCGCTGGGTCGACCTGCCCCATGTTGAAGGGGCGCAGGAAGTTTTCTGCCTTGAGGCGCTGGTGAACCACTACCAGACCTTCAAAGCCTTCGAGCATCTGGAGAATATCCACATCTTCCACTATGCGGAAATGACCGCCGACCCCGCAGCGGTCTTGAACCGCCTGGCCGATATTCTCGACCTGATTATCGCCCCGGACCTGTTGGAAGAGATTTTGCAGGCCTCCAGCTTCAACCATATGAAGGCCAATGCGGAACGGTTCGTTCCCGGTGCGGGCATGAATATCTGGCACAAGGAAAGCAACTTCTTCAACAAGGGCGCCGGCCGCCAGTGGGAAGGCGTGATCACAGAAGAGAACCTGGCGGCATACGATGCCCGCATGGCCGAGTTGCTGCCCACCGAAGATGTGGCGTGGCTGGAGGGTGGGCATTAAGTCACTCTCGCCAGTAAGCCTATGGCTTATGGCTCCGCGAGGGCGGCGAACGGTCGCCGGGCCGCAGTCGCGGCCTTCTCGCAGGCGGCACTATAGTGCTATTCGCCTGCTCGTTGTATCGCTCACGGCGGTGAGGGGCTGTTTCTCAACACGTACGTTCGTACCGAGTGAATTGATGCGGCAGCAGCAATTTGTATCGAGGTGCGAACGGATTAACTATCGCCGTTACCCCCTTCCGCGCTAGACTGCCGCCAGCTAAAGAGGGAACCCATCATGAGCACAGCAGAGTCCTGCCCAGCCGCCGGCGACATCAACATTTTTGAGACGGAAACGCTCATCAACCCGTGGGACGCCTACCAGACCCTGCGCGACGAAGCACCCATTGCCTTCATGCCTGCCATGGGCCTGCATGTGGTCACCCGTTATGACCTGCTGATGGAAGTGATCCGCGATACCAAGACCTATTCGTCGCAATTTGGCGCCTTTATGGCCCGCGCCCGTGGTGCCTGGCTGGAAAATGCGCCTGACGACATTCGCGCGCAATATATGGCCATCGACAGCCAGGCCATTGTGCCGCCGCCAACGCTGCTGACCCTCGACCCGCCGGAGCACACGCGTTACCGCTCGCTTGTGAACCGCATCTTCACCGCGGGCCGTGTGCGCCAGATGCAGCCTTACATTGAAGCGTTGATTTCCAAGACCATCGACAAGATTGAAGATAAAGACGTCATCGACTTCATGGCGGACTTTGCCTTCCCCATCCCGCTCGAGATTATTGCTGACCGAATTGGCATTCCCTCAACCGAGCCTGAACGGTCCTTCTTTTATGATGCTGCCACCGCTGCGGCCTCGGGCCTGCGGCTGACGACGCCGTCGGATGCTGAGGTGCTGGAACGCGCGCAGCTGAATGTCGATTTGCAGAAAATGCTGATCGAGCTGGCAGACGACCGCCGCAAAAACCCGCAGGAAGACATGCTCTCTATTCTCGCCAATGCAACCATGGAAGAAGAATACGACCGCCCACTGACCGACGCTGAAATTATCGGCATTCTGGGCCAGTTTCTGGTGGCCGGGCATGAAACCACAACCTCCACCTTTGGCTGGGGCATGCTGCTGCTGTGCCAGCAACCGCATATTCAGGACGCGCTGTTTGACAACCCGGCCAGCACCAAGACCTTTGTGGAAGAGGCCATGCGGCTGGAAGCCCCGGTACAGGGTCTGCCGCGCGTGGTGACCAAGGACACCGAGCTGGGCGGCTACGCCCTGAAGGCCGGTGACATGCTGATGCTGCGTTATGGTGCGGCCAATCGCGATGAGCGCCAATTCGCCTGCCCGAATGATGTTGATCTGGAGCGCCGCAATGCGGGGTCGCAAATGGCCTTTGGCTCTGGCATCCACCACTGCCCCGGCGCACCGCTGGCACGGCAGGAGCTGAATTTGGGCTTCCCCATGCTGATGCAACGGCTGAAGAACTTCCGCCTCGACCCAGCCTTCCCGGAACCAGAGGCCGAACCCAGCTTCATTTTGCGCAGCCTGCCTAAGCTGCATATTCAGTTTGAAAAGCGGTAGGTAATACCGTGAACCAGCCCCCTTGGAGCCGTGAGCAAGGCGAACTGGCGAGAACGATATAAGGCCGCGATCGTGCCCCGTCACTTATGTGACGCGCCCGCGCAGCCGCAAGCCAATGGCTTGCTGGCGTGAGCGACATAGAGACCTATCCATTATGAGAGTTGCGGCAATGCGCCCGCTTGCTCATACTTTTGGGCTTAACCAAAGGATTTCCGGGTAATTAGGGTGCCCGGCACCGAACGCGCAAAGGGGAACAGCATGTCACGGGACGCATTGGTCGATATTGCCAAGGAAAACATGGCGCTTTACGACGCTCAGGATGTCATCCTAGCGGATGATCTGATGAAAATTCCGGCCGATATCTACACGTCGTCCGAGCGCTTTGAAGAAGAAAAAGACCGTATTTTCAAGCGCATGCCGCTGGTGCTGGCCCCCACGGCCGAGCTGCCCAACAAAGGCGACTACAAGGCCATGAAGCCTGCCGGTGTCCCCATTCTGCTAACCCGGGGTGATGACGGTGTTGTGCGCGCCTTCATGAATGCCTGCGGCCATCGCGGCGCCCAATTTGCCGATGTTGGCACTGGCAACACCAAGCGCTTTACCTGCCCCTATCATGGCTGGACATATAACCGCCAAGGCGAGCTGGTCGGCATTGCCTCCAAGGAACGTTTCGGCGAAATCGACGAAGACTGCTACGCGCTGGCCGAGCTGCCGGTGCTGGAAAAAGCCGGGCTGATCTTCGGTATTCTCGACCCGAAATCAGACCTCGATATCGAGACATTCCTGTCGGGCTATGAAGACTTCCTGGCCCATTTCGGCTTTGAAAACTGGACGCTGTTTGAAAGCCGCACCATCGAAGGCCCGAACTGGAAAGTCGCCTATGATGGCTACCTCGACTATTACCACCTGCCGGTGCTGCACAAGAACACCATCGGCGGGGCCATGAGCCCCAACGCCACCTATTATTCCTTCGGCCCGCACACCCATGTGACGGCGCCGGAACGCTTTGAGCCCCTGCGCGGGCTGGAAGAAAAAGACTGGCCCATGGAAACGCTACTGATTGGCGTGTGGACGATCTTCCCGCACATCTCCATTGCCTCCTTCCAGGGGGGTGGCCGGTCGGTGATGCTGTCGCAGCTGTTCCCGGGCGACGAGGTCGGCACGTCGTATACGACGCAATATTACCTTATGGAAAATGCCCCGTCTGACGAACAGCGGGCCGAAGCCCACGAGCAGTTCGACCTGCTGGAAACGGTGGTGCTGGACGAAGATTACTGGTGCGGCAAACAGGTGCAGGAAGCCCTGGCCTCTGGCGCCCGCGACCATGTACTGTTCGGCCGCAATGAAGGCGGCGGGCAGGTTTTCCACGGTTGGGTGCAGAAGATTGTCGAAACCGAAGACGACAAGCTAAACGAGCTGTTTGAGGGATAGTGAAAAACCCGTCCGTACCTCGATACAATCCTTCACTGCGTTCAGGATCACTCGGCACGAACGGAATCACCCTTCTCCTCCACCAACCGTTCCATCGCTTCGCGGATGATTTTGCCGGTTTCTGAGCGGGCAAAATCACTCATCTCCACAAAGAGGATCTGCTTGGGCTGCTTGTAGCCGGCCAGCTCGGCACGGCATTGGGTGGCCAGGTCCTCAGCAGTCAGGCTGCCATCGCGGCGGGCTACGAGGGCGACAGGCACCTCGCCCCATTTGGGGTCTGGCTGGCGGATGACGATGGCATCTTCCACCCGCGCGTCAGCCAGTAATATCCGTTCAATTTCAGCGGGATAGATATTTTCCCCGCCAGACTTGATGAGGTATTTCGCCCGGCCAACGAACTGAATGCCGCCAGTGGCATCCCGCGTGAACAAATCTCCCATGCGGAACCAACCATTCTGGAATTGCTCACGATTGATCTCGTCTGCTGCCCAATAGCCACTGAACAATGTTGGCCCGCGCACGGCCCCCTCACCGGCTTCACCTGGTGGCACGTCATTGCCATCCGGGTCCACCAGGCGAAAAGCGCAATAGCTGCTCTGGCGTTTTGACAGGTCTGACAGGTCACCACCCACCGGCAGCAAATGGCCAGAGGCTGGCGGCAGGCCCGTTTCTGTGGCGCCAAAACTGTTGAAAAACGGCGCATCCAAAACGCGGGAAATCTCGGCAATGGTCTCGAGCGGCACAAGGTCGGCCATGCAGCCCACGCTGCCGACATGTTTGACCACGGTATTCTGTGATTTCAGCTCCGCCAACAGTGGGTCGATGGTCGCGGGCACCAGCAACAGCCAGCCCAACCGGTGGCGGGCAATGGCGGCGGCCATGGCGGCGACATCCAGCCCGTCGGTGACAATGGCAAAGCCGCCCATCATCAGTTCTGACAGGCAATGTTCGGTGCCCCCCATATGGAACATGGGCGACCAGGCCAAATAGCCGTCTTGCGGCGTGACACCCAGGTCGAGCCGCAGCACCATCATGCGGGCCACTTCTGCCCGCTGCGAGATCACCGCCGCCTTGGGCAGGCCGGTGGTGCCGCTGGTATACAGAATGAGCAGGCCGTCTTCTGGCTGCACCGCCACAGGGGTTGGCGCAGGCGCATTGGCCAGCAGATCGTCAAAACCGTCATCATAGCTGATACGCGGCAGACCATGGGTCTCGAGCCCGTCGAGCAGGTCGTCAAAACGGCCAGACTGCAGGATCAGCGAGGGTTCCACGAGGTCGAGGCAATGTTGCATTTCCCCCGGGGCAAGCCGCCAGTTCTGGCAGGCGACAATGGCCCCAATGCGCGCTGCGGCCAAAAAGGTGCAGAGATACTCCAGCCGGTTTTCGGAGACGACGGCAACACGGTCGCCGCGCGCTATGCCGCGCACCTGCAGCAGCCCGGCCAGGGCATCGACCCGACCCAGCACGTCGGCATAACTGTGCTGCGACAGCACACCGGCGTCGCCGACATTGGGCGGGCCAGCAATTTCTAAGGCCAGCGCGTCTGGCTGCAGCCGTGCCTGTTCGGCAAACAGGGCGTAGACATCCAGCCAGCCAGCGGCGGTTCCGTCAGGAAATTGATGGTCGCTTGTCATGGCAGCGAGTATGGGCGGCTGATGGCCTAGTCGTCCACAAAAGGCTGTGAAGCAAAGTCCGGCGTCTCACCCTTGAGCACGGCAATAATGCCCGTGGTCATGTTGGCGAGCGCCTGTTCCAGCGCGCCGCCAATGGCGTTTTCGTCGGCACTGCCGTCGCCGATCATCTGCCCGGCCCAACGGATGGTGCAGCTTTCAGGGCCCGTGGGTGTCACAGTGGCTACAACGGCATATTCCTTCATGCCCAGCGGTTTGCCGTCTGTCAGGGAATATGAAAACATGCGGGCAGCGTCATCATAGGCTTCCAACTTGTGTTGCACAAAACCCATGGTCGCCAGCTGAATGTCGCGGATCGCGCCCACGCCTTCGCCCGTCACGGTGATGGTGCTTTCGTCACCGCGGGGAATCCAGTTAAGCACCCGGTCGTAATGGCGCATTTCTTCCCAAACAACGTCTGCAGAAATGGCGACATCGCGCTTGTGTTCAATCTTAACCATGGTGCTCCCCCGAACATGTGTTGTTTGGCGCGCAGTCTACCGACACGCCTCGCACAACTCAAGCGCGTAAAGGCGTGTTTTCCGCTTATTGTGCCGGAATTTTTGCCCCGCCGGGCTAGTCGTTAGCGGGCGGCGGTACCGGCATGGATGACGGGCTCTGATCGGGCTGTCCCAACGCCCCCAGGACCGTGTCTGTCAGCGCCGACATGGTAAATGGCTTGGTCATATAGTGGCCATCCGGGTCGTCCTGCAACAGGCGGGTCACCTCTTCATCGACATAGCCGGACATGATAATGACCTAGCAGTCGGGAAAGCGGCTGCGCGCCGCACCGGCGAGCACAGGCCCGGCCAGGCCATCGGCCAACACTACATCGGTGAGCAAAATATCGAGCTGGCCCAGTTCTTCAATGACCTTGAGCGCTTCGGTTTCGCTGGTCGCCACGCTGACATCGAAGCCAAGGTTCTCCAGTGTCCGAACCACCGCGCCCTGGATGTCGATACTGTCTTCCACCACCAGAATATATTTCTCGCTGGCCTGGTCCGGCGACAGGGGTTCGGCGGTAATGACACCTATATCATCACCGACAACCAGACAGGGGATGCCCGCATCTTTGACCTGCGGGGAGACAACACGATTGTGCTGGCTGATGGCCTCAATATCGTCTCTGGCGCCATGAATGCCACGTTCCAGTACGAGATCACCCTCGACAATGGCGCTATCATCGCCATCGACAATGCTGAGGCCTATGACTTCCAGGTGGGCAATGACGGGACAACAATCGACTTCACCGGCCTGGAGGCGCTGTTGGCTTACAACCCCATAGAGATCCAGAGTGACTTGCTCATCCTCGGCACCGATGGTGACGACAACATCGTCGGTAGTAATGATAACAACATCATCAATGGACTTGCCGGTAGCGACACGATCAGCTCTGGCCTGGGAACCGATATGCTGGTCTTTGATGGTGACTGGGGCGCAGATGCCGTTACAGACTTTGAAGACGGTGTTGACCTGCTGGACTTTTCCGACAGCGGCCTGGGCTTTGGTGACCTGACCATCACCCCCGGCGCGGACACGCTGATTGAAGACGGGTTGGGCAACAGCATCACCCTCACCGGCTTTGTTGGCACCCTCGACGAAAACGACTTCATTTTCTGAGCCGCATTCTAAGCCTCAGGTTCATCCCACACCTATAGTTTGTAACAGGTCTTCGTGATCACCATTGATTACGCGGGCCAACCGGGTGACACTGCCGCCCTATCAAACAGACCAACAGAGACCGAAGGGGAGTGCCACCATGGCCATTGATTTTGAAATTCCGGCAGAAGCCAAAGCCGTCCGCGAGCGTGTGCGCCAGTGGGTGGAAGACGAATGCCGCCCGGCTGAAAAAGCCATGGAAGATGGTGCGGACTTTAAAGAAACGCTCGACGCGCTGCGCGTCAAAGCCCGCGCCCAGGGCCTGTGGTGCCCGTTTATTCCGCAAGAATATGGCGGCATGGGCCTTGGCCCGCTCGCCAATGCGCTGGTGCAGATGGAGCTGGGCGAGAGCTATCTCGGCGCATTGTCGATGAACACCCAGGGACCGGACGATGCCACCATGCTCACCCTGCTGGAGCACGGCACA
>Ga0255774_10003846_pt1 | contig 10904 bp, 10 predicted proteins | sample 101ome_17_FD_179972 | JGI IMG/M metagenome (GOLD analysis project Ga0255774, IMG submission 179972) | Coastal salt marsh microbial communities from the Groves Creek Marsh, Skidaway Island, Georgia - 101407AT metaG (version 2) | ecosystem: Environmental > Aquatic > Marine > Intertidal zone >...
CGTATTGTAACCTCAGCTAAAAAAGACCAGACGCTAGGATTTTCTATGAGATTAAAACTTCATCACATTAATCTGGTGCATACTTCTGTGCCTGAGCTAGACGCGTTCTACCGAGATATTTTGGATCTCAAAGATGAACCTGGGATGTCAGAAAAGCGCAAACTCGATGAAGGTTATCCTGGGGCCGTTTCTTTTATGACGGATGGAAACATCCAGATGCATTTAGCAGAAAAAGACCTAAAGATCGGTTTCCGAACCGGTCAGGCCGTAAACCCAGTGGAGCGGGGACATATCGCATTTCGGACGGATGATATGGATGCTTTCATCGCGCGTTTAGAAGAAAAGGGTGTTCCCTATTCTGACTTTGGTGACTGGGCTATGACTGGTTGGCGACAAATTTTTTTCTACGACCCTGCTGGTTATGTAGTTGAAGTGCATCAAGTTGATGGTGAGGATTTTTAAAGTTTTAACTAACACCACGCTTGAGAGTGTTTGATCTTTCGCAGGGAATTAAAAACTTTAGAAAGCGTCAAGTGTTGGTAGAGAAAATTTCCCATAACTGCTTCTAGATTACCTCTTTTGGGGTTTATCGTTGTTTTATGTGGGATAGAGAAGCTTAAGTAGCGGGATAATAAGAAGGGCCGAGAAAATGGCGACTGAAATAGAATTAGAAACTGATGGCAATGTCTGGAAGTTACTTGTGGCTGAGGGCGATACGGTTGAAGAAGGTCAAATGTTATTCATAATGGAAGTTATGAAGATGGAAGTGCCTTACGAAGCACCTCACGCCGGCGTGGTAAAAGATCTTGAGATTGCGGAGGGGGATGCTGTCAAAGAAGGTGATATAGCGATGGTTATAAGCTAGTTCTCTGCAGTCAACTGTTTTTCCTAAAGTAATGTCAGGTTTGCGAAGTTCATTATTTTCTAAGGTCTCTCAGAAGAGGTAAAACGTCGAAAGAAAATCTTTCTAACTGCTCACCACGCCGTTCATAGACGCCTGCAATGTCTAGGGTGATATGGCGGACGCCAGCTTCGTAAAAATTTCGGATTGCTTCTGCTACATCTTGAGGTGTACCGATCGCACCGTATCTTTCTGCAGCAGGTCTCATATTCATATTATAACGGGTTGAGAGGTGATCAGCGGCTTCATCTAGTGCACTTTCATAATCGTTGGACACGCGGGCGAAGAGCAAATGGCCAGTGCCAAATGGGGAGAACGATCTTCCAACTTCCTCGGCAGTCTCTTTAATTAAGGCTAATCCATCGCGATACATGTCAGATGTGATGGCATAAGAGTGCCATCCATCCCCAATCCTTGCTGCGCGTCGGAGCGCGGGTTTTGAACGACCACCGCACCAGATTGGTGGGCCACCTTTTTGCCAGGGAGTGGGTCGCATAGCTACATTTTCAAATTTTAAAAATGGACTTTCATGAGTGACTGGGGCGCCAGACCAAAATTTTTTTAATACTCGTATTCCATCAGAAAGCCTTGCGCCACGCTCGGAGTGAGGGATCCCAGATGCTTCATATTCTTTCGGGAATTCTCCACCAACACCAACACCAAAAATAAGTCTCCCTTCGGTCATCAGGTCTAAGGTGGAGACTTGCTTAGCTACTGGCGCAAAATTTCGGAGTGGTAGGAGATAAACACCCACCCCAAAGGTTAGTCTTCGGCTTATAACGGCTGCTTGCGCAATTTGCTGCAAGGGATCAAGAAAAGGTATCGGCATTGAAATGTGATCGCCTACCCATAAACTATCAAAATCGCAGCGATCGACCTGTTCAACCATCTGCACGAGTTCATCTATCTTTGGTAGCCAAGGTCCTTCAGCGGGCTCGCTACGACGATGCATTGTATTAACGCCAATTTTGAGTTTAGGTTCTAGCTCGAACACCATGGATTAGTCTCCCAAATGCACCACTCCGTGGTTTGCTAACCTCTTTATTTGGTCTTGGTCATACCGTAGCACCTCCGATAAAATTTTAGCAGTGTGTTGGCCCACCATTGGAGCTGCCACAGGATTAGCTACTGGAGTGCTTTCAAATAGAAAAGGTGGGGAAATATTGGGCACATGGCCATTGCCACTTGCTGCGGGAATACTAGACACGCGATCTCGACCGATGATCTCGGGCGATGAAAAGACTTCTTGTAAGTCTCTAACTGCCCCTACTGGAACGCCAAGAGGCTGCATTAGTTCTAACCATTCGGCTCTTGTTTTTGTTTTGAATATGGGGCGAAGAACCTCGGCGAGCTTTAGCTTGTTTGGAATTCGGTTCTTACCCTCGGCATAGTCTGGATTTTCAGCAAGATCTGGCCGGCCCAGTGCTTCTTTAGCAAGGCGATGAAAAGATCGGTCATTTGCGCAAGAAATATAAATTGGACCATCCGCAGTTTCAAAGACGTCCATTGGAGCACTGTCTGGGCTTGAATTTCCAAAGCGGCTAGGGACACCACCAGTCATAAGGTGCAACATGGAGTGAAAACCAGACATCAATACAGCTGTATCAAATAAAGAGACCTCAACGTATTGACCTTCACCGGTGCGTTCTCGAGCCATCAGTGCGCCTAAAATTGTGTTTGAAGCCATCATTGCAGTAGACATATCCATGATAGCTGGCCCGGACCTCGTCGGAGGTCCATTAGGGGCGCCAGTTAGACTCATGAAACCACTCTCTGCTTGGGCAACTGGATCAAAGCCAAGACGGTTAGCTGCGGGGCCTGTGCGGCCGTATGCAGAAACGGCACAGTAAATCAAACGTGTATTTTGATCCCTTAAAGATGAATAGTCTAATCTGAATTTTTGCATAACGCCGGCAGAAAAATTCTCAACTACAATATCGGATTTGGCAGCGAGTTCTCGAGCAATTTCTTGTCCTTCGGGCTTAGTAAGGTCGAGGACAACGCTTTTTTTATTTCGGTTCGTCCAAACAAATGGTGGACCCATCCCATCTTTTTGAGGGCCGAAAGTTCGAAAATCATCGCCACGGCCCGGCTTCTCAACCTTGATTACCTCGGCTCCCATGTCAGCAAGAAACATCGTGGCTAGTGGGCCAGCGATGAAATGTGTGAAATCTAGGATTCTTATTCCCTCAAGAGCTAGTGGCGCTTCTGAAGGGCGCTGTATTGGGGGGGCAAAAGCTGGCATTCGATTTATCAAGATTTCGATCTCACATTAGCTTGATGACAAATTCCATTTTATAGTTTCTCATGAAGTTGCGTAATGTGACTATCCGGAGATATGCGAACTAACATGGTGAAATTAAGATGAATGAAACAGAATTTAGAAATTTTGCCAGAAAAGAAGGTTTTCGGGAGCCAGAGGTTCGGTCGCAGCCACCCGGCCGCTTTTTTGAGAGTCATGCCCATGAGGACGATCTGATTGTGTTAGTAACCGCTGGAGCAGTCACTGTGGACTATGGCGAAACTCAGTATACTTTCAAGCCTGGTGACATGTGCGAGGTAAAGCATGGCATCCCGCATACTGACGCGATGGGTCCTGATGGAGCAAGTTATGTACTCGCATGGCGCAGTCCACCTGTGACTAATTCGCAGGAATAAGGGCGCATGCAAGAAAGGACCGTCGCCGCGGGAGCGGGTTTTGCTGGTGATCGAACTGAGCAAGCAGTGGCTTTGGCTGCTTCTGGCAAGGTTCATGCAATTGGTCTGGAGTGCCTTGCCGAGCGGACTATTGTCCCTGGGCTTCGTGCCAGGGAGATAGACCCCGAAGCTGGCTATGATCCTCGGTTAGAGCGTCGGCTTAAGCCACTTCTGCATGTAGCGTTTTCTAACAGTTGTCGCGTTGTTTCCAATCTTGGTGCGGCTAATCCACTAGCTGCAGGGGCTAAGATAGCTAGACTAGCTAGAGATTTAGGCTGCTCAGGCTTGAAGTCGGCTGCTGTTATTGGTGATGATGTAATGGCTCTCGCTGATAACATTGATTGGGAAGTGGATTTTGAAGGAAATCTGCTGGGCGCCCATGCCTATCTGGGTGTTGATACAATTGCTCCTGCAGTCGAGGGTGGTGCCGATGTAATTGTTACGGGCCGCGTTGCCGACTCAGCATTATTTTCTGCTGAACCCTTGCCAATCCTTGTTAATCATGATGACGCCCTTGCAGGGGCAACTGCGATTGGACATCTGTTGGAGTGCACCGGACAGGTTACAGGCGGCAACTTTGAGATGCCAGATGGCGGCAGTTTGTCCGCAAAAGACTTTGCCAACCTTGGCTTTCCATTGGCGCGTGTGTTTGCAGATGGAACAGCAGAGCTTGGGCTTTTGGATGGGGCTCCTGGAAGAATCGATAGACTTACTTGCGCTTTGCAACTCCTTTACGAGGTTCATGATCCCTCGGCTTATATAACACCCGATGGTATTCTCGACTTAACAGGCATTACCTTTGATGAGGTTGGTGTTAACCGAGTACGAGTTTCTGGTGCTCGATTCAGAGGTAAGCCTAAGACGCTTAAGGTATCGGGCTTTGTTCAACAGCCTGGCTTCGTTGCCGACATAGAGATTGGCTACGCTGGGACGCATGCTCTCAATAGAGGACAGATTGCCGCCGACACCTTACGCATGCGTTTAGATGACATTCCCCAAGATCATATACGTATCGATCTTGTTGGCGTTGATTCCACCTTGGGTCTTGCGTCTTTGCCGCCAGCTAATCGCATGCCGGAAGTCAGATTACATGTTTCGGCTCGATGTCCTGATGCCGAATTAGCGCAGATTATTGAAGACGAGGTCTACTCATTAACCCTTTCTGGCCCGGCCGGCGGTGGTAGTGTTCGCAGTGAGCGCCGACCAAGTCTTGCCGTGGTTGATGGCTTAATAGACCGCAATCTGGTCAAGACTGAAATTGTCTGGGAGACAGCATGATGCGGGTGGGAGAAATTGCTGTCGGGCGTTCGGGTGATAAAGGTGAGAAGTTGGACCTCACTCTGGTTGCTCTCAACGCAGAAAATTATGCATGGCTTGAAAAGCGTTTGACAGCTAGCGTAGCGCAGGCTGCTATAGCTAGGGTGATGCCAGGAGAAGTAACACGGTATGAAGTGCCAGGTTTGTTTGCTCTAAAATTCGTCATTGAGGGTGCCTTACCCGGTGGCGTCTACGCCACATTGCACGCCGGACTTCATTGGCAGAAGGCGGCCATATGGGTCTTATTGGACCTGGAAATTGACTGATAATTTAAGAATGGGATCGATTATCGGCATAGACGTCGGCGGAACATTCACCGATTTATACTATGCTAGTGCTGGAAAAAGTGCACAGGTGCTAAAGGTCCCCTCTACTCCGGGAGACCCTTCTCGTGGGCTTATGGACGCCCTAGCGGCCTCAGAAGTGGATGGAGCCAGTGTTGGACTGATTGTCCACGGAACTACTATTGCTACTAATGCCTTAATTGAACGCAAGGGTGCACAAGCTGCTTTAATTACAACTAAAGGGTTTCGGGACATCTTGGAACTTGGTCGTCGTGATCGACCGAAAATGTATGGACTGAATGGAGTGCAGCGCCCACTTATTCCTAGACAATGGCGTTTTGAGATTGAGGAACGTTTGGATGCCAAAGGGAATGTCCTTAGGGCGGTTGATCTGGAGGCAGTTAAAAAACTTGGAAGAAAATTAGCATCTGATGGGGTCGAAGCTGTAGTAATTTCGTTTCTGCATTCCTATGCAAATCCCATCCATGAGCAATCTGCTGCTGATGCTTTGGCTGCCATCGATGCTAATTTTGAAATCATACAGAGCCATGCCGTCTGCAATGAATATTTCGAGTTTGAACGCACTAGTACTGCCACAGTACAGGGTTATCTGCAGCCTTTAGTAGCCGGCTATGCCCGACGGTTATCAGAGCGTTTAACCAAGACTAAATTTCCTCAAGAACCACTGATAATGCAGTCAAATGGAGGTATCACTCCTCTGAGCCAAGTTGCTGGTCGAGCAGCTAATATAGTTCGTTCTGGGCCAGCGGCAGGAGTGATTGCAGCAGCGGCACTCGCTCGAGACGCAGGTTTTAGTCATGTGATCACAGGTGACATGGGGGGCACAAGTTTTGATGTTGCCGTTGTTGTGGACGGCCAACCAAAAGTAGCCCGAACAACCAAACAAGATTTTCGGATAGTACTAAAACTTCCGATGATTGATGTGCACACAATTGGCGCAGGCGGAGGAAGCATAGCTTCCCTTGATCGAGCTGGCATCCTTCAAGTTGGTCCTGAAAGTGCCGGAGCTGATCCTGGACCGTCATGCTATGGACGTGGTGGAACTGCGCCAACGGTTACAGATGCCAATGTAGTACTTGGGCGGATCGACTGGCAGAGCCCGATAGGTGACCGTCCACCACTCGATTTGGAAGCCGCCCGCAAGTCTGTTGCTAGGCTTGGTGAAAGACTTGGCCTTTCTATCGAACAGACAGCTGAGGCGATTTTAGCCGTGGTTAATCATACGATGGCTGGAAGAACACGCCTATTGTCTGTAGAGCAGGGACTAGACCCAAGGGACTTTGCGCTAGTTATTTTTGGTGGAGCTGGACCTCTGCACGGTGCAGCAATTATGGCGGAAGTTGGTATTTCAACGATGTTAGTTCCGCCAGAGCCTGGCGTTCTTTGCGCTGCTGGATGTTGTATGGCGGACATCCGCTACGATGAAGCTCAAACTGTGGAACGGTCTCTCGATGAAATTACATCCTCGGAGATTCAAGAGGTCCTGAATCAACTCTCTGATTTAGGCTTCGTTAAATTAAAAAGAGCTGGAACTGACTTGGGAATACCTACTTCCACGTTCTCCGCAGATTTGTGTTACTTGGGCCAGATCCATAATTTAAGCGTTCCTATAAGTAGGGATTGGGCACCAGAAGATTTAAAGTCAGCGTTTGCTTCAGCCTATAGGCAGGAATTTGGAAACGTTCTGTCAGGGATACCAATCATTCTGGTTAGTTTGCAGGTTACCGTCTCTGCGCCACCGCCAGGAAAAGTTGAGAGAAGGCCGGCGCCTTTGAATATCTCAACAGCCGAGCCAAGATCGCATCGGGACGTCTATTTTGGGGGCTGGCTTGAAACAGCCATCTACGCCCGAGAGGATCTCAAGCCAGGTATGAAATTCGACGGTCCTGCGGTTGTTGAGCAAGCCGATGCAACGATCGTTATCGAGCCAAGCATGACCGTTCGTGTAGATGGCCTTTTCAATCTGCTTGTGGAATTAGCATGATGACTGCTTCTGACCCCATAACTCTTGCTGTTGTTCGTGGTGCGTTGCACCAAATTGCCGATGAGATGGACTTACATCTGATTCATGCAGCGATTTCACCAATCATCTCAGAAATGCATGATTGTGCCCACGGGATATATGACGCGCGCAATGGCGAAACTATTGCACAAGGCGGTTACGGTCTGCCTATGTTTCTTGCGAATATGCAATACACCGTTCAAAATTTGCTCGCTCACGTGGAGGCTGATGGAGGATTTCAAGAAGGTGATGTCTGGATCGTTAATGATCCCTACATAAGTGGTACTCACCTGCAGGATGTAGTTCTGGTTGCACCGTATTTTGTCGACGGCAAATGTTTTGCACTTTTTGCGAACACTGGACATTGGATGGATATTGGTGGCGGCACTCCTGGGGGGTGGGCACCACAAGCCCGTGAAATCCATCAGGAAGGGCTAATAATTCCCCCTCTGCGGCTAATAAAGTCGGGTGAGAGAAATGAGGAAGTCGTTAAACTAATTTTATCCAATCTACGTCTTCCAGGGCAAATCGCTGGTGATTTGGAGGCAATGACTAATGTATTTCATGTAGGTGCCCGTGGCATGGATGATCTTGTGAAGCGATATGGCGCTGTTCAGGTCCATAACTGTATTGATGAAATGATGGAGCGCTCGGAGCAGCAGATGCGTGACCACATTCAAGAAATCCCCGATGGCACATACTGTTTTGAGGATTGTTTTGATAACGATGGGGTGGTTGATAAGACCCTGCCAGTGAAGCTAGCTATAACTGTTTCTGGCTCCGACATGCATTTCGATTTTACGGGCACCTCAAATGCTGCTTCCGGTCCACTAAACATGGCAGAAACTACCACTAGATCGCTTGCCTTTGTGGCCTTGAAGCATATTTTTCCCGATGTACCTGTGAATGGGGGTGCTTTTCGGCCAACAAAATTCACTGTTCCGTCCGGATGCATGTTGGCTGCTCAATACCCTTCGCCAGTTTGTGGTTATACCGATGTGATCAACAGAGTGATCGATGTAGTATTTGGGGCGTTAGCGCCAGCAGCGCCAGATATCACGCCAGCGGCACCATTTGGCACAGCAGGTGTAACGACAGTATCCGGTTATAACGACGATGGGCGTTACTATGTGGCGGTCTATCCTGCCCCTGGAGGATACGGAGGGAGCGCTGTAAGTGATGGTCTTACAAATGGTACGCTTCCAAGTTCACTGGCAGGTTTTATGTCCGTAGAAATGTCGGAGCACAGATATCCTCTCCGCTTTGACTATTTAGCTATTAAAGAGGATTCGGGTGGTCCTGGAACTCATCGTGGAGGCTGTGGAACACGATATGGCATTCGTGCACTTCGGGATTGTGTTGTGTCAGTCCTTGGAGATCGCCATGATCACGCACCTTTTGGTGTAGCTGGTGGTGGTTCGGGAGGGCCATTTCGTGCAATATTCGAGCACTCTGGAGAGTACGTTACGCCAGAAATGCGAAGCAAAGCAGATAAAATTCCTCTTAAGGTTGGAGATGCAATCCATATAGAAACACCCGGTGGAGGTGGATTTGGCGAACCTCGTAAGCGGGCACGAGAAGATGTAAAAAATGATCTCATTCAGGGCTTTATCTCGGAGGGTTCAGCTCAAAAACACTATCATTATGACAATCAAGGATAACCATTTGGTTGAAGGTAAACTCTATAAAACTTATTCAAAAAGGTAGTTTTTGCCTCCAATAATTTTGTGCATAAAAAATTTTTCCCGAGGGATAACCCTAAGTTTAAAAGTTCAAAAAATTTTTCTTCAATGGGACTTATTTCATCAAACTAGGTCCGACTTTTTTTAAAGATTATGCATTCATGTATCCGAGGGAGGCATGTTTGCCCGTCCAAACGACCCTCGCTTAGGCTCTTTTTCTTCCTCAGATTGTGCTGAATGCCCTTCAGTTTGATATTCTGAACCCAACGGATCTAAATGATTTTTAGGAGTTAGGCGATTTGCTTGGTTTGTAGATGTTGTTTTTCTACTTTCCTGATAGGTCGATTGCTTAACTATTACAGCCGTGCCACTGGCCACGACCATTAACATGGAACCTCTGTCGCCAACGACTTCATAATCTAGATCGACCCCAACAATTGCATTAGCACCCATCTGTAGAGCCTGAGCCTTCATCTCAGCGATGGCGGTATCCTTCCCGTCACGAATAATTGTTTCATAGGAGCCCGATCTTCCTCCTACGATATCTCGGACATTGGCAAATACATCACGGACAATATTAGCGCCAATAATGGCTTCACCTGTGCAGATACCAAGATACTCAATGATGTTATGTCCATCGATAGAGCTAGTGGTTGTGACTATCATTCTGCGGTTCCTTCCCACTATTAAAAGTCCGATTAGTTTTTTTACGCGCGTCGGTTCTTAGTTCACCTTGGATATACCAGCTGCCAGCCTATCCAAGTTTCTGAGGGTATCATCTCTCGATGCAGGTGGTGCCTCAACAATAATGCGAGAAACTCCAGCGTCTCTATAGTTAGTCCATTGATCAGGATCTGGTTCGACCAAACAGCATGTAAGTGGTACGTCTCGCCCGTACTCTTGTTTCATCCGTTCCCATACGTTGACTTTATCAAGGATATGGTAGTCGGGACGGATCGAATTTGGCATCCATCCGTCTCCATATTCTAATGCTCGCTTCGCTGCGTGGGGCCATCCACCACCAATCAAAATTGGTGGGTGAGGGGTCTGTTTTGGTTTTGGCCAAGTCATCATTGGATCAAAATTTACGAACTTCCCGTGATACTCTGGTTTGGTTTTGGTCCAAATTTCCTGCATCGCTTCGATCCGTTCGCGCGAAAGCGAAAGTCGTGTTTTAAAATTTGTTCCATGATTTTCAATCTCTTCCTGGTTCCAGCCAACTCCGGTCCCAAAAATAAATCTTCCATTAGAGAGATGATCAACAGTGGCAACACTTTTTGCGGTTTGGATTGGATCCCTCTGAGAGACGATGCAAATGCCTGTAGCAACCTTTAGTCGTGTAGTTGCAACTGCAGCAGCACCAATCAGGGGGAAAGGGTCCATGCAATCATAATAACGTTTTGGGAGCTCTCCACCTGCCGGGTACTGGGATTTGCGCGAAATTGGGATGTGACTATGTTCTGGTATCCAGAGGCTTTCGAAACTACGTTCTTCCATTGCTTGCGCGAGTTCAGTCACTGGCAAAGCATAGTCAGTCATGAACATCAGAACACCGACTTTCATATCAAACCTCCCTAGTTTTTTTCTTTTCCCATAGGATTGTCGGGACTAAAGGTAGAAAGATCAAATCGATGAAATTCTGTTTGCATTTTGGTAATATTACTTTGCCTAACCCTGAGGATGCGCGTCGAATTATGCAAGCTGCAGAGACGGCTGGTTTTGAATCAGTAATCGCGGTTGAGCATGTGGTTATTCCGACTAATTACAAAACTAAATACCCATATTCGGAGTCAGGGCGCCTTCCTGGTGGAGTTGATATGGCATGGCCCGATCCTCTTGCCTGGTTGACCTATGTCGGAGCGATTACGAAAAAGTTGAAGTTAATTACGGGGGTTCTAGTGCTCCCGCAGCGAAATCCAGTTGTGCTCGCAAAGCATCTTGCCACGATCGATTTCATGACTGGCGGTCGCCTCGAGCTAGGGGTAGGAGTGGGCTGGCTT
>Ga0255774_10003851_pt1 | contig 10898 bp, 4 predicted proteins | sample 101ome_17_FD_179972 | JGI IMG/M metagenome (GOLD analysis project Ga0255774, IMG submission 179972) | Coastal salt marsh microbial communities from the Groves Creek Marsh, Skidaway Island, Georgia - 101407AT metaG (version 2) | ecosystem: Environmental > Aquatic > Marine > Intertidal zone > Salt...
CCGACGCCATCTTTCTCACATCTCTCGAAACACACGCGTTCGGCGACGGAAGTTGCGGCGACCCGACGAGGTTGCGTACAAATGATATTCGCATTCGCACCTCGCAGATTTTCAATCTCATCGTCCAAGACGAATTGTGGAATTTGCGTCGTTTTACCGCACCCGGTTTCACCGCACACAACGACGGTATCTTTTGCAGATAACGCGCGCAAAAAATCATTTTTGAGTTTCGCAATCGGTAAGTCGTTTCGCTTGGCTTCGATATCTTTCCAAGCCGGTGTTTGCTTTTTGTCGTTAAAGTTCTGCAGAATGCGTTCGGAAAGCGCTCGTTTTTGTTCTTCTTTTTCTTTCATGCCATGGGAATCTTCTCCGCGACTCATATTCGCAGAATTATTCGGTGCAAATGCCTCGAGATTATTCGATGAAGCTTTATCGGTGTTATTGAGCTCATTTTCTGGGTTCTGTTTCTGCTCTGTTCGAGCGGCGAGGAGCGTTTTCCGAGCCCGCGCCGCAAATGTTTCCCAATCTTCTTCATCTTCTCCTCCCACGTTTTGTGTTTTCTCATCACTATTCCCAGACGCATCAACGTCATCGATCCCAGAGAACAACTCGCGAAGTAACAATGATTGGCGATAATAATCTCGCCATTGATGATTCAACTCGATCGGTACAACGGTTTTCATCTCCCTTTCGACAAACACGATGCGGAAAAGTGCGACGCACGCCGCAGCATCTTGAGCTTCCGTCACACTCTTCCAACCACCGTCCGGCTCGTTACCATCTTTCTCCTCAAACGCAATCGTTTGCGCAAGTATCGTTGGTTTACGAAGATATTTTGGCCCGGATGATCGCTCTATTGTAGCGCTGTACCGAATCGTTTTTTTATCGTCGGTTTTCAATCTATCGTACCGAGGCGCCAACCATTTTTCTTTTTCACACATTTTAGCGAGAAGCGCTTTTGGTGCGACCAGTGCAGCTGATGCGCACGCAGATGCTCCAGCTCCGCCCCCGCCTTTTTTGTTGGAATTCTTTGACGCCGGAATGGCAGCACCAACGGTGCCCTCGACGTTTAAGACTGGTCCAATACTTACCGAAGCTTCGATATTTTTGCGCTTCGCTTTCGCTTCGTCTTCTGGCGTTAGTTTAAGCGCTTCTGGCTCATCGTCACCAAACACGTCGAGAATTTGGAAATCGTCGTCATCGTCGTCGTCGTCGCTGTTTGGCACCTTTTTGCTTTCTTTCTTTTGCGTTCCCTCCTTTACATCTTCATTCTTTGTATCTAGTCTGGTCTGTTCTACTTGCTCTACTTGTTCTACTTCTGCTTCTACTTCTGCTTCCTTCTCCTGCTTCTCCTCTCCTTCCAACTCATTTTCGTTAATCTTGAACGTTTCTGCGATGCTTAAAATTTTCCTCACCTCCTCCGCTAATTCCTTTGCTCTCTTTTTATCCATCTTTTTGCCAGCCTTTCTCTTCTCCTCTTGCGCCGTCTGTTTCGCCTCTTTCAATTTTACCCTCAGTTCGCTTACAAATCCGGCTCTGTTTTCCGTGTACATTTTTACGTTCCTCTTGTGACTCTTCTTTCGCGCGATTTCTTCCTCGCTGAGACCGAAATTTTCGAGCGAGTCCTCCGAATCTGAGGACGAAGACGTTTCATCTTCAGACCCTGACGACGCAGCTTGGACCATCCTCATCTGCGCAGCGCGAAACGCCTTCGCCTCCTCTCTCTCCTGTTCTTCTCGTTTTTTCTGTCGGCGCTCGTTCGCCGCGCGAATCATCTCTTCGCGCTCTTTCATCTTTCGTCGTCGCTCGGCGTCTTTATCTTCTGTGCTCTTCGTTTTTGTCGTCGTTTTCGCTGCTTCTCTGTCGTCGTCGTCCTTTGCGTTCAACGTCGGCTTCGGTTTCTCAACTGTCACCAGGAACTGCTCACTTTCGGTGGAAGATGAAGGCACCGCAGCCATCGCGACGGCGCCGCCTCGAAACGCTCTCGGCAGTCGATTTCTCTCCAAGCGCATCAACAATCGGTCGAAGCATTCTTCTAAATCGAGCTTAATCGTTCCGTGCTCTTCGTCTTTTGAAAGAACATCCATCACGCACTCCTTCACGTCGGCTCGGGTAAATCCTCGAGACTCGATGTCTGCGCAGAGTTTTTTAATCTCTCGCGCGGATGGAAGAAAAGCGGAAGGCGATTCGTGCTTCTGCCGTCGTCGTCGTCGCTCATCCTCCGCGTCTTTTTCGTTGCGTAAAATGAGGTCGCGGACGCGCTGCTCCAGTCGCGCGGTGAGCATCTCTTTTCGTTTCTTTAGGTGTTTGACTAATGGCGCTTTTATACGTTTCAGAGTATGTGTTAACCGTGAATCTTACTTGTTATTATTATAATGATATACGCGTGTGCACGCTCCTACAGGGCATTATTGAACAGCATTCTGGCGCTTTCCATGGAACTCTCCGAGCCTTGCACGACTAACAAGCTGTTCCCGGGACCTCCTTTTGTTTCGTCGATGTTCACTCTTACGACTTTGCTTCGCTCGGAGACGGACTTGATTGTCGCGCCACCTTTGCCGATTAGACGACCACAAATAAGTTTCGGGATGACAACTTCAATCATGTGTTCCATTTTCGGTGGTTTGGTGGTTGTTGAGCGATCAAATTTACCGTTGCTGTAGGACCACGTGTATCGACCATCTTTTCCGGCATCGCCGTCGAGTTTCACCGCGTTGAGGTTTTTCGCTTTGTTTTTCGCGTCCTCTTCTTTACGTTTAAGCGCTTCCGCCGCTTCGCGTTCGGCTTTTTCTTTTTCAAACAATCGCTTCGCTTCAGCTTTTTCCGCGGCTTCGCGCTGTTCGTCCGTCAAGGCGTACATAAACGTTGGTTTCGATTTTTGCTTTTGTTTCTGTTTACGCGCCAAGAGTGCCTCTTCGTCGTCGGAGTCGATGGGTTCGTCGGAATCTTCGTCGTTGTTATTTCCAGCGCCGCTAATGACTAATTCTTCCATGCGCTTGAGATTTTCTTCGTCTTCTTTTAAGCGTTTTTCCAAGGCTAATTTTCTCGCTTTTTCAGCTTGCTTTTCCACAAGCTTTCGTTTGAATTTTTCTCTTTCCTTTTTGGACATTTTGGTCATGCGCTCTTCGAGTTCGGATTCAGTCTCGGAAACGTCGCCGTCTTGTTCTTCTTTCTTCTCTTCTTTCGTCTCTTCTTCCTTCTTCTCTTCGTCTTTTTCCTTCTCTTCTTCCTCTTCTTCGGCTTCGCTCTCTTCCTTCTTCTTCTTTGAACTTTTCACCGCGTTCCCGGCTTTCTTTGCCAATCCAGTCTTGCAATTCTTTCTCACGTACGTCAACAGCTCCTTCACGAACTTATCGCTCTTCCCCATCATCTTCTTAATCTTGGAATCTTTGATAGGGTTGTCGTCCAAATCAATTTCTCTGACCTTTTTCTCTTTCAATTCGCCCCACTCTCCCGGTAACTCCTCGATATTATTCTTGTTCAACAAAATTTCAGTCAACTGCGTGCACTTCCCGATATCCGACGGCGCGTCCACAATTTCGTTGTTATTCGCACTCAAAGTGATCAACCTCGACTTGGCGCCTAAATCGAAATCGTCCAACGTACGCAATCGATTGTTATCCACCACCAAAGTCACCAAATTGTTCATTTTTTTCAACGCGCTTAAATCTTTAATCTGATTCCTCCCTAACCGCAAGATTTCCAAATTTTGCAACTTGCTCAATTCCTCCGGCAACGCTTCCAACTTATTTCCTTCGCACTCCAACGCCCTCAAGTTCTTCAACTTCCCAATCTCCTTCGGTAAACTCGTCAACCCGTTCTCGCTGACAATCAAGGTCAACAAACCTTTCAACTTTTTAATCTCTTTTGGTAAACTCGTCAGCGATTTACCGCACTCGATTTTCAACGTGTTCACGCTCGAGCAATAAAACATCGCCAGATCTAACTCCTCTCCGTCTTCCAATTTCCTCGAAATCGTCAACTCCTTCGCTTTTTCCTTCATCGCTTTCTTGACTTCCGGCCATTTCGGTTCCGGCGCGTCCTTCCCGTCGTCCTCGTCTTCGTCCTTGTCTTTCTTGCTCTCTTTCTTCTTGGTCTCCTTCGCCGCGCCGCCGCGCTCCTTCGCTTCCATCTCTCTCTTCTTCCGCTTGCTCCGTTGCGTCGCCGTCTCGCCTTCCACCGCGTTTTCATCTTCCTCGTCTTCCCCGTCCTCTTCTTCGTCTTCGCTCTCTTCGCCCCCGCGTTCGATCAAGCGCGCCAACTTTTCGTTTTTCCCTTCGCCTCTCGCGTAATCCGCCGCCGTCTTGCCTTTCTCGCACTTCATCGTGTAGTTACACCCCGCGTCTAACAACTCTTGACACGCTTCTTCGTGCCCAAACTTCGCCGCCATCATCAGCGCCGTTTGCCCGTTCCCTTCCCCGTCGGTTAAATCCAGTTGTTCTTTCATTCTCGATCGGCGACACCAGTCGCACAGCATCTGAAGCGCTTTGTGTTTGTTCAAACTCGCGCAAATCATCAGCGCGGTAAAACCGTTCTCGTCTCTCGAGGAAGGTTGCTGACCGCCGGCGCCGATGCCCCATCGGACGGTGTCGAGCTTTTGGTTCCTGCACGCCGTCAGGAACTGGTCTTTTTTAGAGCTCATTTGTTTCTTGTGATTGATATTAAATATGTATTAGTATCGGGTGCAGTTGTGAGTGAGGGGATTTCGAGCAAAAGTTGCCTTGGGGTCAGAACTCCAGAAGCAAAAATAAGGAAGACGAGAGGACGAAGATGGAAAGAAAACACACAGAGAGAGAGAGAGAGAGAAAGAGAAAATCAAACCAAACTTTCGAATCGAAGTTGATTAAACTCGCATTCGCTTTACATTTAAAATACATCTCAGACTTTACAACAACGACAACAACAACTGCAACAAACTACTATACTATTACTACTACTATTCATACTTTTTTAACGCCGACGACGAGTTCAAGATATTTTGACTGCCTCGATAACTTTCAACTGCGCATACTTCTTTCTTCTCGTTCTTCGGTATCGTTCTCATTCTACTTCTCCTTCTCCCGGTAAAGCGATGGCTTTGTTCGAGCTGGAGGATAAAAACGAGCTCGCTAGAATCAGCGCGCCGCCTATGTATCCGTTTACGCCCATGCGTTCGCCTAGCAAGACGTAGGCAAACGCGGCGCCCCAGAGCGGTTCCGTCGTGTAAATGACGCTAGCTTTTTCAGACGGGAGGTATTTCAGCGCGACGGTTTCCGCATATAAAGCGAACGCGGTGGTCAAAACGCCGGTGTATAGAACTAGAAACCACGGAACGCTCTGCCAATCAAATGCGGAGAGTGCCGCGAGGCTGTTGGTGAAGAGGGTGGATAACTGTCCGTCATCGTGCGGTACGTCGTTGAGTAAGGTTCCGCCGAAGAAGAGCGTCACGACAAAAAGTTGAATCGAACACATCCCCATCATTTCTTTCGTGCCTAAGTGTTCTTCGTTGGCCAAGACGTCCGTGCGAAATACTTGCACGGCAAATACGATGGCGGAGATGAGAATAGCAAAGTCACCGTACAAGCTTTGGACGGTTTCAACCGTGGCGACTTCGGCGATGTCGTTTACGCTTTCCAAAGGAAGCGATAATGCCGAATCCAAAACTTCAAACGGGTTCGATTGGACAACCTCTCCAGTCAACACGGACGTTGAGACGACGTCGGAAACCGCATCGGAAACAATCGATAACGCTTCCTTGGTATCGTGCGCTTCTAATCCGGGTATAGGCACCACACCTTCGATTAACGCCAAACCAAAAATAGCAACCGCGATGGCTACCCACGTGCTCTTTGGCACTTCTCTCCCCGCCCACATGGCAATCAACGGAACGGAAATGACCGTAAACGACGAAATAAACGACGCCGACGACGCGTCCGTGATATCCAAACCAACCGCTTGGAAGTAATATCCAACCGCGCACCAAAAACCAAGCTCTAATCCCATCTTCAAAATCCTCGAATCTCTCAACGCGTACTTTGTAAACGGCAGAAACGTCAGGCTCGCCGCCAAAAAGCGAAACAATCCAAACGCGTCTGGACTTATGCTCGTCTGCGCCAGTTTTACCAAAACTATGTTCGATCCCATCATAAAAATGATAAGATTAAACAAGAGAAATCCTCTCGTTTCCGCGCTCACGTTTCGAAACAGTTCGTTTCTCGACAACGACGCCACGAAATCTTCCTCGCCTTCAAAATCGAAATCGTCCGGATCCTTCTCTCTCAGCAACGCTTCTTCTCTCGCCAGCTCTTGCGGCCAAAGAATGTCCTCGATCGCCGTCGGCTCGTCGATGGTCGAATCCACAAACGAAGACGATGACGACGACAAAGGAGGAGGAGGAACTCCCGCGTTGTGTTGAATCGTTTCTTCCATCGTCGTCGTCGTCGTCGTCGTCGTTTCACCGTCGTTCTCCTCGTAAATATCCTCCTCGTCTCCGCTCGAGAACGAACCTTCTCGTCGCGCGCGTTCTTGCTTTTGCTCCTCCGTCGTCCCCAGTTTGTACTCAAAAAACAATCCTCCTCGCTTCCCCCCGGCCGCGTTCTCGCCACCATTCTCTTCGCGATTACCTCCACAGTTCGCCGCGAAATCGTTCAACCCTTCGAAAAAGAAACCCCCACCGGCGAACGAGAGGTTTAAGTTTGCGTCGCGATGGTTATCGTCGTCGTCGCGATTCTTCTTCGGCTTCAAAAAAGCGTCTTTTGGAAGTAAAAACGCAAAAAGCGGATTAGGATCGCGTCGTCGTCGTCTCCTCCCGTCGTCGCTCTTCTCGCTCTTCTTTTTTTGCGGCGTCGCGTCGACGATCGCCGCTTTCTTCCCCTTTTTCGCGTCTTTTCTTCTGCCGTCACCAGAAGAGGAAGAAGAAGAAGAAGAAGAAGAGGAGGCCGACGCGCGTAAAAAGCAATCGCCGGGCTGCTGCTGTCGGCGGCGATTACGAAAAGAAGAAAACGAGGACGACGACGCGTCGAGCGAAGAGCGCGCTCTGCCGTTGCTGCTGCTGCTAGCAAAGCTGCCACTGCCGATGCTGCTCGCGGAGAGAGTTGGCGCGACGAACATCTCGAGAATCTCGCGGCGCAAAGTTCGTTCGTATGCGCACTAGCGCGCTTCTTTAAATTTTGTGGAGGGGATCGGGATTCGAATTCAAAAAAAAATATCAGAGAAAGCACACAGAAAAGATATTTTTTCTACGCGTGAGAGTCTTCGGATTACAAAAAGTCATTTTCAATTCTTTTCGCATCGGTCTAAGAAGTCGAAATGGTCGTCTAACTTTGTCAAAGTGTTCGCGCAGATGACGCCGCTCCCGGCAGCCGCGGGGACGCCGACGCCGGGCGCGACGCTGTCGCCGACGCGGTAGAGATTTTTTACGCCTTTGACCGCGGGACCCGGGAACATTTTCGGCGCCGGGATGACGGCGCCGTACGTGCCTCGGTAACGTCGCAACCATTTTTCGTGCGAGGCTGGCGAGGCGAGGAGTTCGAGGACGACGCGAGAGCGGACGTCCGGGATGACCGTTTCGAGCGCTTTGAAGAGAACGTCGCATTTTTCTTTTTTCTTTTCTTCGTAGGCTTTTCGGTCGGAGGCTTTTAACTCGGTCCAACCGTCGTACGGTTCCATGGTGTAACAGTGCACGCAGTGGTACCCGTCTGGGGCCATTTCTGGAGACCAGACGGTCGCGATGGAAATCATGCACACGTTTCCGGGCGCGTCGAGCGGTTTCGATTTATCGTTCACGACGACGTGGTGTCCTCCCAAGTGCGAAAAATCTAAACCGTCCGCTTTAATCCCCAAGTGAATGTGCATGAACGAATCCGAGCACTCAATCGTCGTGTTTTTCTTGTATTCTTGAGTGGAAATGTTCGCGTCTTTTGGAAGTAACTTTTCGTACGTATCCCAAACGCTCGCGTTGGACAGCACTCCTTTTTTTGCTCGAATGACAGTCTCCGGATCCTTTTTCATTCTCACCCCGACAGCCTCGTCTTTTTTATCGTTCAAAGCAATCTCTTTCACGTGCGCGTTCACGCGAATCTCTCCGCCTCTCTTTTCGATAGCTCTTACCAACGCGTCTGATATTGCTTTCCCTCCTCCCACTGGGAACTCGGACTTTTTAAAATAATCCGACGCGCCGAATACGCTAGCAAACTCCGCGCTCACCGTTCCGCTCGCGTCCATACCGCTGAGTAAAAAACACTCTAAATCGCATAAATATTTCACCCACGGATCTTTCACGTCCAAGAAGTCTAACAATGCATTCGTCGGTTGCCCCAACACTCCGCCGTACTTGCCAAGTTTACTCATCTTCTCCAAATACCTTTTTCCTATGACTAACAAAATCCGCCAATCCGTTCGCAACGCAATCGTCGGCAATCCGCTCAGCGCTTCAAACATATCTCTAATTTTAGGCACCGCCAACCTCACCTCTTTCGCGCCGTTTTCGCTGAACCGTTCGATTTCCTCGCACAACAAATCTAAATCCGCGTGCCTTCTCAACCCGGGAACGCCTTTTTCGATGTGAAACGTACCCAACGGATCGTATTTCACCGTTTGCAACGGTTCTCCGAGCACCTCGAGAACGCTCGCTAACGGATTCAACGCGTTTGGGGTTGTCAATCCAGCGAAAAAGGATGGTCCGGTATCGAATACAAACTCGAGACTCTCTTCATCATCATCGTCCTCCTCTGCGACCTCCGCGGCGGCAGCGGCAACGCTCTCCTTCTCGTTACTCCTCTTTTTGCTGTTACTCTTCTTCACGCGTCTGGTGAACCCGTGCGCGGCACCGCCGGTTTCGTAGTGCGATTCGAGCACCAAAACTGAATTTCCGTGGTAGGAGAGCATCGCGGCTGCGGTGAGACCGCCGATTCCAGAGCCGACGACGATGTAATCGTACTCTTTCGACGAGGAAGTTGGAGCACCCGGTGACGATGACGACGACGCGCAGATACGCATTTTGTCCTGTTTACGACGAACAGGACGCGCGGTTCGAACGCGCTCTGTCCGCCCGACAGCGACGGAAGACACGGACGTTGAACACGGCGTGCCAAAAGCGCTCATTTTGGATATTTGTCGGGTGTTTATGTGTTCAGCAAATGCGTGCGCGCGTGCGTGTCTACTTGTCACGGATGCGTTATGATTATCCAAAAAACGAGAATGTGAGGAGAAGGAAACGCGAAAAAATCGAAGCGACGACGGTACAAACAATCTGTGCACGAATGTGCGATTTTAGGCGAGCAGTGCACGCATACCTCTACAATTATAAACTAAAACGTTCTCTCTCTCTTTTTCACACACGCTCGTATCTTAATTTTTACAGCCGATTTGCATTCTGCTCTCGTCCACGACGGTCGGATTCAAGCACAACAACTTCACGTCTTGGTCTCCGATCAAAGCTTCCTCGAAGTTTGCACCGGTCAAATCCGCGCCTTCGTAACTCACGCCGGTTAAAACCGCGTTTTGGAAGTTTGCCCCCGTCATGTTGCTCCCATCGAACGTCGCGCGGTCGATGACGGCGTTCGTAAAGTTGACGTTCTTAAAGCTCGCGTTCGTCGCGTACACTTTGCTCATAACCGTCTCGCTAAAATCCGAGTTATCAAACACGCTGTCCACCATCAACGCCCCAGATAACGTGATGCCTTTCACGGAGACGTTATCGTACTCGCACTTGCGCAAATCCAACGTCTTATCCGAAACCGCGTTGGCTTGACCAATCGTGTTCCCGACGAACGCCCGTTCGCATCGGTTCGGGTCATTGTCGATTGGCGGTAATCGCACCTCGGTACCTCGATCGGCCAACGCGGCGAACGGAGACGCGAGCGACACGCCGACGGCGAGCGACGCCGCGACGACGGATTTCGCGAAGATGGCGGTGGTGTTGCCGATGCTCGCGTTCGTTTCGTTGGATTCTTCTTCTGTTGTTTGTTCGTAGTTGCATCGCGCCATCGTCGACGTGGATTGCGCATATCCATTACTTCTCTTTAAGGAAGAAGAAGAAGACGATTTGCTTTTGTTCGTCGCCGCGCGAAAAAGCGCGACGGAAGAAGACGTCATCGAAGAAGAAGAAGAAGAAGCGAACATTATTAGAAAAGCTCGGACGCGGGAGGAGGGTTAAACTGTGCGCGTGGTGTGGTGTTTTTCTCGCTTTTAGTTGTGAGGATTATCTCTTTGTGGCTGAGTTGTGTGCTCCTGACTCGCGCACTTTTGCCTGGGCGAAGCGAACGCTTTTGCGGGTTTAAATCCTCGGATGAAAAACGAACGAAGAGATTATCGAAGGACGCGACGAGCGAAGGGTGCAAAAGAAATGAAGAAGAGAACGTGTGTTTCAAGTATTTTTATGTCGTGGAGTTACATGATCATCGATGCGTTTCTAAAAGCCGTCTACCCGTCCAGAAGCGCTTTTTCCGCTGCTGTTGCTGCTGCTGCTCTTCCGCTTGGTCGACGAAACCGTCTTCTCCATCTTCGCCTCCGAAATCGGTCGACTCTCCTTCCTCCGCTTCGCTAGTCTCTTCTCCTCCTTCTGCTTCTTCTTCCGCGGAGGCGGTCGCTCCTTCGTCCTCCCATTGGATCGTCGTCTTCACCGGCTCGACTTCCTCCACTTCTTCTTCTTCGATTCGAGGCATGGATTTCTTCTTCGCTAAAATGGCTTTTCTGACCAAGCCGCTCGCTTTACCGTTGCTTAACATTGCCAACGCGCTCAAGCGAATCAATCCGATTGAAACATCGTTTTCGTTCTTGACGTCCGTGCAACGCACTCGTCCTTCCAAATACACCACGTCTGTCAATGGAAACATACCAGCAAACTCTCTTTGCACTTTTTCCACCCACGCGTCTTGCTTCTCTTTCTTTAAAAACGTCTTCACTGGAATTTCGCTCGC
>Ga0255774_10003857_pt1 | contig 10887 bp, 5 predicted proteins | sample 101ome_17_FD_179972 | JGI IMG/M metagenome (GOLD analysis project Ga0255774, IMG submission 179972) | Coastal salt marsh microbial communities from the Groves Creek Marsh, Skidaway Island, Georgia - 101407AT metaG (version 2) | ecosystem: Environmental > Aquatic > Marine > Intertidal zone > Salt...
ATCCAATTTCCTCGTCAGAAATGCCGCCGTTGATGTCGGATTGCAAAATCGCTTTTGCCGCGCAGTAGTTGTAATGCGCGGTCCCTCGCGGAACTTTCGACGTATCGAACATAGATTCTAACGCCGTCGCATTGTTCGCCGAGTATCCATTCACCCACGGTGCAAGAATACGAGCAAATGCTTGACCTTCTGCTTGCGCTTCCATGTACGCCGTCGCAGTTTTTTCGGCAACGGCGTGATCCATTTGAAGCGCGTACTTGATGATACCTTGCGCGTATACGATGCGCATTTGGTGCTCAATAATCTCGTACTTTTCAGCTTTCACCGTAGTGGATGAAGATTGTTTACCTGCTCTGAAAGCGTCGGTGATCTTCACATTCGTAACAGAGTTGGAGCCTGACATCGTGCCAAATTGGCTGCCCAAATAGTTGGCGCGGTGAGAAAGTGAGCCAGCAAAATTTTGGCCGTAGTACACCGCCGCAGCTCTATCCCAATTGGTATTATCGTTACCATTACAGTCGACATTACCGGCTTCAGTACAGAAACCCAAATACAAATAGCGCAACACAGCGTGGATTCCGCACATGTCCTTGACTGTCTTTTCAACCTTTTCGAGGCGTCCGGCATCTGGCGCGGTGTCGTCGTCGATCGTCTCGGACAAGTACTTGGTCATAAACGTACCCGAAGCGACTCTCGTGCCACCAGTAGATGGCGTGAACTTGTAGCCGGTAAATTTTGACCAATCGTCGCCGCCAGACACTTCGCAAAATTCAGCCATGTACGATGTGAAATCTTGCTTATAGTCATCCCAATCGTACGGTTCCGTGAACTCGTCTTTAATGTGCTGCGCGCGCTCGGAGAGATAATACGGTCCGATCGTTTTCGTCACGCCATCAAAAACTCTATCTTCTTGAACAGTCGAGTCGTCGTCGATGGTGTATTGCATACCGTTCCAATTAATTTCAATCGTCGCCGCTTCTGCGCCGAGCAAAACCGGCCGCCACACGCCCCCCACGGTGACGACGGTGATGAAAAAGCACATCAGCATCGCCCTCGCGAGCGTTGGAGTGAACGTCATCATTTCTTTCGCTCCTCTTCGCGTAAAAACAGAAAACAAAAAAGAACAACCTTCACTCGACGCGTGCTTCAATCGACGCGTTCGTTTGTTTGTGTGTGTTTTATGTGTGCGTGTTTTATGTGTACGGATGTGCACACGCCTCTTTCTTTTTGCGGCAGCTTTTCGCTCCGCTATCCAAAAAAAAGTGGCACACGCCCCCCCTCTCGAAACCGAAACCCCAAACAAAACCAAAAAAAAATATCTTTTTTTCAAACAACAAAAAATACTCTCTCTCTCGCCTCTTCACTTTTTTAGCTTGTGTTGACGCGAGAATGAGTCGCGCGCCGCGATGACGATGGTGGTGGCAACGAAAACGAAAAAAAGACGCGCCTGCTTCTTCTTCTTCTCCTTCTCCTCCTCCTCCTCCTCCTCCTTCTGCTCGTCTTCGTTTCGCTGTTTTGTTGTTCTGACGGTGTTGTCGTCGTGTGCCGTTTGTCTTCTTCTCGCCGCGGTGACGGTTTCGGCCGAAAGTGGCGCGCAGACGAGGACGAGGTCGGGTTCGTTTTCCTCGTGCGGGACGTGCGCGCGATGCGCTTCCCCTCGAGAAGAAGAAGAAGAAGAAGAAGAAGAAGAAAGAGGAGTCATCGTGGACGATGTTTCGGTGTCGTCCCATTCGCACGCGTCCTCGGACGAAGGGTACGATAACGCGTTGGCGAAAGCGCTGGCGGACAAAGGCAATCGGTGCGATGCGTGTTTCGGGTGCACGCACGTCTTGAAAGAGATGGCGAGAACGGTGACGATGAAAAATCAGACGTACGAACCGGAAATAGGTGCCTCGCCGGCGACGCTGGTGAAAGTAAAAAGGAAAGGAAGCACGGAGGATTGGGCGATTGCGAAAATGTGGTGCGTGGGAGGAAAAATAAATCGGGACGGCGAGACTATCGTCGATCCAGACGGCTTGGGCGCGTGCTATCGAAAAGAGGGAAACGCGTTCGTAGACAAGACGCCAGGGCAACGCTCGAAAGCGGTGAAAACGATGCGGAATTCAGTGACGATGCAAAAGATTCTCGATTTTTGCGACGCGTCGGAAATTTCCGTTCGACATTGGACAGAGCGCGTGAAGAGCGTGCATCCCGGTAATACTCGAAAGATAGAAACGGACGCGCTGTTCATGTCCATCGCGCCGGGAATTTCAGTCACGCAACTAGATGGGCGTCTTGTGAACAGCGACCCGGTTGGCGCTCGTAACGCGTTGGCAAACGTAGACCACGAATCAGTCGTGAAAGCGGCGGTGATGGACGCTTTATTAGGTCAATGCGATCGGCACGGAGAAAATATATTCATCGACGTGGTGAACGAAACGTATTCAAAAGTGACCTTCATAGATAACGACCAAATGTTTGGACACGGTTGGAGAGAGTGCGTGACGGAATCTGTATTCATACCAGGGAGCGAAAAGTTTAGCATCGCGAGATTTTCCAACTCACACGTCAACGGCGACGCAGATGCGAACAAATTGAGAACGTCGGTAAGCTTGAGCGTGATGTTGGATTACAGGTGTCACGCGAGAGATGGATTCTTGGGGAAAAACTCCTACGGGGACAAATTGAAGACTTGTTTGAGCGAACTGGCGAACATGCGCACCGAAGATGCGGTGAGAAAGTTTGAATTTATGGAGGAGAGAGATGCAAAGTTCGTCCTCAAAAGAGCGAAAGATTTAAAAGAACTTGGATTTGAAAGAGCCGTGTTACGTTGGCAACGAAACTCGGGCTTGAATAACGTAGGAATCGGTAAGAATTTTCGAGCGTTCCCGTGGCCGGCGACGTGTTGCTATCCTTCGTTGTCAAATTCGAAAAACGGAGACAAAGGCTCCCTTTCGTGCGAAAGCGACACGAGTCAACGTTTTAGATGTAAAGGTGGGGCAAACGCGTGCATGTTTTCCGGAGGCTGGGAAGCAGTCGCGTGACGAGGAGCTGCGATGCGATTAGCAGTAGTATTATACGAGTAGCGATAGTAGTTTTAAAATGTAGATGATGATAATAGAGAATAAATAGTACACAACAGCGCGAGACGAGGCACAATCACGCGCCTCCTTGAATACCGTCTAGAAAATACCACTTCCCGTCTTCCTCTTTCCTAAACGTAGACAGCTCCGATTGCGTCTCCTCTCTGCCTCGATCGAAACCTTTTTGACCTCGGATGCGGCAGTTATAACTAAAAGAAACCAGATGTTCGGTATCGTTCTTTTTCTTCTCGTTGGCGATTTTCAATCCGTAAAATTCAACTTTTTCGCACGTCGCGACCACGTCCGCTTCTAACGTGCTCACTTTTACCCCGGTCTTTGTTTTGCTCCCGTCTTTTTTGATTTCATTTTCTGAGTGCGTGGTCATAACGATGTATTTCGCTTTGCCCTTGGCGTAGGCGGAGAACCGCGATTTCATCAAAGTCACCGGGTCGGCTGGGTATCGTTCAAAATCGTGATACGGGCGGCAACACGACTTGTAAGAGCTAGAAGACCCGCACGGGCACCGCTCCGTTTCGTTCGTTTTACTGGCACTATTGCTGCTCGTGCTTGGAGCGTCGTCTTTCCTATCGTCGTCGTCGTTTTTCTTCATCAACTCGGCGGCGAAGCCACTTTTTTTCTTCGCGCACACGCGAAGGGAAAGAAAACGAGACGATGAAGAGGACGGAGTCGAGCGAGCGCGTCTGTTGTCTTCGTCGACGATTCTTCTCGCGACGCAATACCGCGACGAATGGTGCAAAGATGATGATGAAGCAGAGAACGTCTTCATGGTTTAGAGTCAGAGCGTTGGCCTTTTTGTGACGCGTACCGTAAATAGGAAAAGAATAAATAAAAAAATTCAAGGTTCTCTCTCTCTCTTAGTATACTCTCTCTGCTCTCAACTAACTGGACATTTGAACGCTGGCATCCACTTTGGCAATGTTCTCGTAAAATGCCACGAAGTGTTTGTGGCATATGTCCACGTCTTCGGTGCCCATCATTTCCCGAACGGAGTGCATGGATAACTGCGGCACGCCGACGTCGACGGTTCGGATGCCGGTCTGCGCGCTGACGATTGGGCCGATGGTGGATCCGCAGCCCATATCGTTTTTCACGACAAACTCTTGGGTAGGAATACCGCTGAGCTTCGCACACTCTCGAAACATGTACGCGGTGAGCGCAGTCGTCGCGTACCGCTGGTTGGCGTTGTGCTTGACGACGACGCCTTTGTGAAATAAAGGTTGATGTTGTTCTTCGTGCTTTTCGGTGTAGTTTGGATGGATGGCGTGCGCCATGTCCGCGCTGACGAGGAACGACTTCGCGAGGCATTGTTCGATGACATCACTCTCTCCTCCGTCGCCATTATTATTACCACTACTGACACTCAAAGTCGCGCGTTTAATGGCTTCGATCATAACCGTACCACCACCGCCGCTCGTCGATACCGAGCCAACTTCCTCGTTATCGAATAAAGCGATGGCTCGCGCGCCTTTGTGTTTCTTCAAAGACGAATCCTTCGAGGCGTCTATGAGCGCTTTTAAAGCGCAAAAAGAAGAACACAAGTTATCGAGTCTTCCACTGAAGATGAACTCATTCGTTGCTCCTCCTATTTGAGACTTTTGCGTGTCGCACACGTTGAGTTCAAAATCGATGATATCTTCCGGTTCGCACTTCAACTCCTCCGCGAGAACGGCGAGAATGATGGGGTGATGCATCGTTTCACCTCCGCTAGAGCTGTTACTGTCGTTGCTTTTGCTTTTATTATCTCTGTTATTGTTGAAACCTTCCAGCTCGGCTTTAATCGCCGTGGCTAAGATGGGCGCAAAGTTCGTCTCTAAGTTTGGTTTGAAACCAGACTGGTTGATTTCTCGATCCAAGTGAATAGCCAGCGAAGGTATCCTCACAATCGGACGCTCAATCTTCACCAACTCGCTTTGGACTCGACCGTCGCTTTTCTTTAGCAAAACTCTTCCAGCAACGCTCAAATCCCTATCGAACCACGTGTGCCACAATCCTCCCCCGTACGGTTGCACGCCGACGCCTATGCACCCGGCGCGTTCTTTCCGCTTGGAGACTGGTTTCAGTTTGGGACACGGCGAATCGGTATGCGCTGCGATGATGTGAAATCCATCGCCTGGGACATACTCTCCGCCTAAACAGAACGCCACGATACAGCTTTGATTCCTCACCACGTAATATTTCCCATTCGGTTTCAGCGATGATTTCGAAGAAGAAGACGACGACCAGCTCTTGTCCTCGTCCAGTTTTACGAAACCAGCCTTCTTGAGCATCTCTTCCGCGTTCTTCGTCGCGTGAAACGCCGTCCAAGACTCGTTCAAATACTCCACCAACTCTTTCGCCACCGTCGGTGGTTCAATCGAGGAGAGCTTTTTCCTCGCGTACTGTTCGCTGCCGTCTCCTTTCGGGGCCACGGCGGACGACAACGACACGTATCTCGCGCCGGGTGGTCTCTGTTGTTGTTGTTGTTGTTGTTGTTCTGACTGTTGTCGCGCGATTCGGTTAAAAGAAAAAGGTCGGTTGTTTTTTACGCAAAAACCGCAGTCGCACGGAGAAACGACGGAGCGAGAGGCAACACCTCTCCCCGGCGAAGCAGCGGCGGCGAAGCCTTTCCCTCGTCCTCCTTCCTTCCTTTCGCGACGGTGATGCGTTTCGTGTTGTTGTTGTCGTCCTCGTCTTCTTCCGAGCAGCATCGCGCCGCCTCGGTTCGCGCTCCTCCTCGTGCCGACGCTCAGAGTCGAAGTCGTCAGCGACGACGAGGTGGTGGAAGACCACATCAACAACTTGTTCATGTTACGCGACGAATGAGAAGAGAAGACGTACGTGTGTCTCTATTATTAATTCTGTGGCGTGTTGTTGGTGCTGTGTTTCTTTTTTCTTTTTTTTGTGTAAAGTGTGTAAGTGTGCCGTTTTTTTCGTTTTTAATCGTGGGTGGTGGGGGTTTTTGCCTTTGTGCCGCCTTTGTCTGTTTGTTGCTTATTTAAAAGAAAAAAAGAAATTGCGCGTTTCTTCTTTTCCCTTTTTTAATTCGCGCGCGTGTCGTTATTGGCTCTCTCTCTCAACGCTCTGATCCAGAATAAAAATGACATCATCATCAACGCGCGGCGGAAAAGAAAGAGAAGAAGGTGAAGAAGGAGGAGGAGGAGGAATGGTAGTTGTTTCAGAGCGAACGAGAGAGAGAGGCGGGCTTCACTTTTCGGACGATGAGGCAGATGTCGTTCGGAAAAGAGAATTCAATTTTTACCAGAGAGCATCATCGTCACGCGCTGGAGGAAGAGGACGACGAAAACGAAAAGGGAAAGGAGGAGGAGGGAGGATACTTTTTCGTGCGAAGAATGATGGAAAAAGCTTTCTCTTTTCTTTATTTTGGGTGGTGTTTTTCTTCATCGTCGTCGTCGTGTCCCCCGCGAGATGGTCAGAAGTGAGAGGAGAAACGACAACAACAACAACAACAACTTTAGCGGAGAGATTAGACGCTTGCGCGTTGAATTTGTTAGATGACGTCAACAGCACAGTGAATTCGAATTTTAACACGCGCTTAGAAGGTTTAACGCTCAACGTGGCGGCTATTTGGGATCCAGGGTACGTCTCGATCGAAGGCGAAGCGGCGCCGACGCGAACGAAAGACTATCCTGACGTGTATTGTACCAATTGCGGGAGTAGGTTGTCGGGGTATAACTTTGACGTTTTCGAAAAGGTGGCGACGCTTGGGAACTTTAAAACGAATTGGACGATATTCGGGGACGTGGATTCGAGCAGAGGAGAAACGTACGAGGATATGGCATTGAACTTCACGCGGGACTTTGACGTGAGCGGACAGTGGTGGTCGGATACGGCGAGAAGGCGATCCATCGGTATCTCTTGCGGATATTATCACACGGACGTCACACGAATGCTCACTGTGCTCGAAACAACCGGTTCAGATTCATTCTCATTGCTCATGCTTTTTGCACCGTTCCAGTCGTACATTTGGTTGGTGTTATTCGCCGCGTTTCTTTTGGTTTCAACCGCTCTGGTATACATTGAGCACGATTTTAGCATCGATTCGAAGCAGGTGAATTTCAAAGACGAGTTGAGCCGCTCACTGTGGAACACTTGGTGCCGATTTGCGTGCGGAGGTGATTCTCGCGATCCACGCACGCATTTAGGTCAGCTTGTTCAGGGATCCTTCGGGTTTCTACGTTTGATAGTGGTCGCGCTGTACGGTGCGAGTTTGACTTCTATTCTCATCGAGGACGCGAATACGTCCGGTACGATCAAAACAATGGCCGAATTGCGAGAAGCTGGTGGAAGAGCGATTATGTTTGGTGGCGATCCGCTCAAGTCGCGAATTTTAGCCCAAAATCCTTGGCTCGTAGCGGAAGATGTTCCCAGAAGTGAAATCTTAAGTACCACCGATTTTCGCGCTCTGCTTGATAAATACAACTCAGTGGCAGTCATTCTCTCGTCGCCGGATGCGTTGACCGTGGCGCAGAATTCAGATCTCTGCGACGTCGTCGTCACCGGTGTGGCCATATCAGCAGGTGGAGGATTCATTACGAGTTACGACGATTGCCTTTCGGATTTGAATCTTATTTTTGATTCGCTCTTGATGACCATGGAATCCGATGGAACTCTTGATTACATCACGGCTTCCTACGCGAACAAAAAATGCACGTCTGTCATCGAAACGGAGAGTGCTAAATCGAAATATCAAGTCGGATTATTTCGCATTTCTGGCATCTTTATTCTCGGGAGTTGTGTGTTAGCTGGTGTTAGCGTGCTCTCAGGTCTGCAAAAAGTGGCTCCTTGTGCCGCATCGAAATCGCATTCAGAGGAAGGTGAACAAACTGAGCGATGATGAAAGATGTGAGTTTATGAAAAGTAGGGGCGATTGAACTGAAATAAAAAAAAAATAAATATATACAAGTATAGTAGATCAAGTTTTTCAAATCACACACACACACACACACACACACACACACACCACACACATTAATTCACATTCGTGTCGTCTGCCAAGAGAAAACTGGCGCAACTCCAACTATACATCCATCTTCGTATGGGCGAAGAAATAGAAACGGTTCCTTTAGTGTTTCTAGAACAGGCTAATAAATCTGCCTCGTAAATTTCCCTCTCAAATGTTCTTCCACAATAATACATGTATTGAACGGGTCGGTCAAAAGAGTTCCACAAATTATACGAGCGACACTTTGTGCTTTTCATCTCTCCGTTTTGGGCGTCTAATCCTTTTTGAATTACAGATGTTGTCGACTCGATCGACTCATCAAAGAGTTGTGGGAAATAGCACGTGCGAAGCCAGTGACCAACCGTCGTGGCGTCGTGCAAAATATTACCCAAGGAGAAAGTGTTCATGAAAAGAACGTGAGGAGCTGCTGGCGTCACCATACCCTTCCAAAACTTATCACCAGATTCCTCGTGCGCTAAAAATTTCGAGCCGTTCGATAATATAATGGGAGCTTTAGGATTGTCGTATCCAGTGCAGCATATGATGACATCGGCGTCAACCTCTAATCCTTTCGTGGTGTACAGCTTTTTACCTTCTAGATAGCCTATTTCCCCGCGCAAATGGGGAGTTTTCCGGTATGCCTGCATTCTCTCTGGTTCAATGATTGCGCCGTGAAAGTTACCGAGATTATATGTGGTCGCATCGAAAGGGTTCAAAAGGTAACCAACTTTTGCGAGAATAAATAAACCTCCTCGCGAGAGCCAACTCGATCGCGACATGTCAAAATCCAATCGAACTTTCATAAAAACGTACTGAAGAACTTTTCGCCATCGAGCAAATAGAGACGCCTTGTTTATGAAAGAACTCTGAAAGTAAGAAAAATTTGTTCCCCAATATGTCTTCCTGAACAACCACACCAAAGACGTGTACCCTCGCTGATTGAAATTCCAAACCGTGTCCATGGCGGCTTTAGAACCGCCCAGAACGACAACCTTCAGCTTTCGTTCCAGAATCTCCTCAAACCTATTCGAATCTACATCGGCTGCCGCGAGAATCTCGCCCGTATACTTATTCTTACCTTGCGCAAATTCGGGCACTTTTGGCTGATGCGTCGTTCCGGTGTATATCACAAAATCTGCAAAGAGCACTTGCTCAACTTCATTCTTGTCTCCTTCCGAGGAGACTACGTTGAGTTTCACTCGCGAGGAGGATGAAGAAGTTTTTACCAACTCCATAGACTTCACGCGCGCGGAAAGATACACCGTGGCATCAACTTTTTCTGAGTCGGTGCTATTACGTTGACGATGATTACAACCACGTTCATTTGGTGTCAATGCATCTTCATCCTGAATATCTTCGTTCTTCTTCTTCTTCTCAATAAGCGTAGTTGTATTTTCTTCGCCCCGCGACAAAAAAGACGAGCTCAAAACAGGGATGGATTCGTTCTTGAACAAACATTTCATCGCGCCATACACGTCTTTATGGTGCGCGTGATCGTACGGCGAATCAAATCGATCCCAGGGAAGCAGCGCAAATCCAGCTCTGACGCCGTGCGTTTGTAGATTATGGTAACACTGCTTAGGATTCCAGGTCCCACCGATGTCATCTTTCGCTTCGAGAACGATGATTTTGGAAATCCTCGTCGCGGGGTCGGCCCGGAAAGCTTTAATCAACGCCACGGAAGAAAGACCGGCGCCGATTATGACGATCTCTTTTTTCTCCGCCCCTGGATGATGACGAGAGGAGGAGGAAGCGGAGGACAAGCTCTTCATCTTTTCGCGCGATGTTGAATGCTGAGAAGGAGAAGGCGGAGATATGTTATGTCGTCCCTTCGCGCGCGCGGCGAGAATTAAAATGCCGCACTATATTCTCAATTTTACGGATCGCATTTTTTTAGGCATTTTTTTATATTATTGTACTCGTACGTATTAAAAGAAAAGAGCGGTGAAGTGAATTTAAGTTTATTATAATATATCGGTGCACGATGAGGTCCCTTCCTCGTTGCCCCATTCGTCTTTTCTCCTCAACGTCAAAATTGTCGCCTTTATCTTCGTTTGTGCTGCCATGCACTTGCATAAAAATGTGAACAAAATATTTTATATAATGAGCGTGCGTGCTGTGCGCGTGTCTTTTTACTCTTTTTTTAATCTTACCACGCGCCGTCCGGCGACGTGAACATAACCTTCGAAGAATCCTTAACGACGAGCATGAAGTTCTTCGCGTCTACGTATGGCTGCAAAGTTCTCTTGAATCCAGACCATATGATCGTGCGCGGTACATTTTTAACTTTTCGGAACAACGCGCACGTTTCCGTGTCATCGAGGCCGGGGATCTTATACTCCAAGTACGCGACGAAAACTTTGTAAAGTTCTTGCAAGTCTTGAACAGACATATCATCGCCGACTTCGTCCAGAACGAGCACTTCAGGAAGTGCAAGCAGTGCTCTCGCGAGCCTAATTTTGATGAAATCATTCTGATCCAACAAAGCCATGATAGAATCCAAAGAAACTTCGGACCATTTTGATTCGTACGTGTCTCCGATGACGATGGAACTCAGGCCAACGAATTTGCAAACATCCCAAAGTTTACGAGAATCATAGCTTCGTAGTTGATTCAAAAACAGAGAATTTTCTTGCGAATGTTGGGCTAAATCTCTCACGCGAGATTCGGCGTAGAATATCAAGTTCGAGCGCAAACTCGCAGATTGAACGAAAGCGCCATGCTCGGCGTTCACCCGACAGGAGAAAAGCGTCGGCGAAAGTCCAACTTTACCAGTCGTCGAAATTTCCTCTTTCATCAAGAGATTCATGAGAGTTCTGGACGATCCGTCGGAATTTCTCAGGACACCGATTATACCTCCCT
>Ga0255774_10003871_pt1 | contig 10865 bp, 4 predicted proteins | sample 101ome_17_FD_179972 | JGI IMG/M metagenome (GOLD analysis project Ga0255774, IMG submission 179972) | Coastal salt marsh microbial communities from the Groves Creek Marsh, Skidaway Island, Georgia - 101407AT metaG (version 2) | ecosystem: Environmental > Aquatic > Marine > Intertidal zone > Salt...
TCCGGATCCTCCATGCGCTCCAACTTTTTCTCCATCGATTCCGTTTGCATCTTCTTCACGCGTTCACGCAAGAGTTCCTCTTTGGATGGGTCGCCGGAGTCGTTCACGGCGTCCTCGTCCTCGTCGCCCTCTCTTTTCGTTTCAATTACGAGCGGTTTATTTTCTTCTTTTACTTTCAGAACCGGTGTCTTGAACACCTCTTCCTCTTCTTTCGCTCCCTCGTCTTCTATGAACACCGCCTCCTTTGCAAACATCAATTCCACCTGAACCGACCCGACGCCTCTCGTGCACCCTTCTAACTCCACATCTAACGTATTCTTCTTCTCTTTCTTCTCCGCGTCGTTCAAAAATCCATCCCCACCGATTAAATCTTTCATCAAAATCGATCGCGCGCCTTTACATTTTTGGTTCGTTTTCGTCTTCACGTCCCAAACGGACATTCGAATCTTCTCGTTTTTGTTTTTGCTAAGCATCAACAAACCTAAATCACCGTCAATGAGACCTAAGTCCATCGTGCCTCGCTCATCCCACGTTGGATCTTCCGTCTTCTTCACTATTTTCGTGCGATATTTCAGTTTTTCGCCCACCTCGAGGACGAACAAGAGCCGTTTCCGGCGCGTTCTCGACGACTTTATTGATTTCGCGGATTGGATGTGGAAGTGAAGGAAGAGCGTCTGCTTCTTCATTTCTTCGAGCGATGGGTGAGGAAGAGGAGGAGGAGGAAAAGGCGCGTTCAACGCCTCGTAGTTTATGTTGTGCGCGCGTGTGCGTGTGTGTGTTTGAGCTCAACGTGTAGAGTGCGTGCTTCAAAACTTTCAGGAAATACAAAAAAATGTTCGTTCTTAAAACAACACTACAGTTAAAAAAGTTTGCGCGCGCGCTTATGTATATATAATTCAATTCTTCATTCTCTCTCTCATTCTCTCTCAATTGTCTCGCTCTTCTTGTTCTCTCCTCACTCTCTCGAAGTGTTCCTCGACGAACGGATAGCTTCCGCTTCGTGGCAAGATTCCGCTCAAGACGCGCTTCAAATCGGAAGATTGCAAGTTGCGGTACTTATCTTTGAGGTCCACCGGCGTTCGGCCGAGGAGGATGCCGTCGAGAGATTGTTCTCTGATGACTTTCCAATTTCCTGAACCGTGCGTTTCGACGCCTCGGATGATAGCGCGGACCTCTTCCTCGGTGAATTTGCCGGTTCTTCGTCGCTCTGCTGGTTGCGCTGGCCGGTTTTGGTAGCGTTGTTGATATTGTTGTTGTTGTTCAGCCACCGGTTGTACTTGCTGGTTCGGCTGTCGAGGTTTCGGAGGTGATTCTTGTTGTTGTACCACAGCGGGAACAATGACGAACTGCTGATCGTCATCGCCATCGTTATCGTCGTCTGGAATTTGGAAAGGACCATCATCAAAATCATCATCATCCTCTCGCGGAGAGGAAATCCTCACGATTTCTCGTCTCGGCGGCGAAGGCCTCGGCGACGGTTGTTTCACTGGATTTCGGGATACCGACGGTGTCTTGTTGCCGAATAAGTTGAAGAACCTTCCTCGTTTCTCTCGCTGCTGCGAGTCAATCGCATCTTTATCTTCGATATTGTCGTCATCATCGCCGCCGATTTGTTGCGTAGGTATGATATCGCTGTCGTTTTCCTCTTCCTCGTCGTCCCCATCTAACGGTTCTTCTTCTTCTTCTTCTTCTTTTTCTTTTTCCGGTTCTTTTCGTTTTCCTAAGAACGCCCAGCCGCTTCTAGACGGTTCCGATTTCTTTTTCTGCTCCTTTTCGCGCTTTTCGCGCTTCTCCAACTCGGCTCGCAATCGAGCGAAACCATCGTCCACTTCCGGTTGCGGTTCTTCTTCTTCGTCTTCCTCCTCTACTTCTGCAGAGATTTTCTTTGCAGTTGCCGCCGCCTTCTCCGCTTCCGCTTTCTCCTTTGCCTCTCTTGCCTCCAGAGCTTTCTTCAGCGCATCGAAACCATCGTTCTCCGCCACCGCTGGCCTCGCCGGCGAATTGAAAAAAGGAGGAGCTCTCCTCTTCGACGGACCTCTCACGGACGGTTGCGATATGACGTTCGGTTCTCGTTGCTGATTTTCTTGGTTCGCGGCTTGGGTCGCCAATTCGTCCAACATCGGAGTCGTCCTATTTGAAGATTTACCTCTAGACGTTGACTTGCTGCGTCCTTTGTTTGGCGGTAACACTGGCATGGGAATGTCCTCCGTCGCTTCCTCCGATGACTCTTCTTCGATGTCCCTCCTCTTACCGAGCGCGGACCAATTGTTATCTTGCCGAGCACTTCGGCCCCGCCTTCGGCCGGTTTCCTCCGCGGTGCCGGCTGAATTGAAATCGTCCAATCCTCTGAGTTCTCGAGGTCGCCTCTTTTGTTGTTGCTGCGCTTTTGGCTGCTTTTTGCCGTCTTGTTCTCGCGGTGATTCATTTTGTTGTTGTCGTTGTTCTTCTCTTCGTTGCTTTTGTCGTCGCGGTCTCTCTTCTTCTTCTTCTTCCTCTTCTTCTTCCTCTTCTTCTTCCTCGACTTCCTCGTCCGATTTAGCTCCGACTAAGAGGTCCAAATCGCCCTCCTCGGCGATTCTTAAAGTGTACGCTGGCCACTCCCCCAAAAAAGAGCCCATGCCTTTTCGTCTGTTCCAATTCACGTGTGCGTTTCTCATGCTCAACCACCCGTCCTGATGATGCATCGCGAGTTGATCGATCGACGTCGCTCTCCCACTCGCAAACTCTTCGTTGACTTTTTCCATCGTCAACTGCACAAACTCTCTCAAAGCGTTTTCAAACTTTCCGATGTTCTCGTTTGATTTTCTCGAAAGCATTTGCAAATCTTTGTTTATCTGCGCAGATATCAACAAACTTTTGAGCTCGTTCAAACCTGTATCAAAGTTACACATTTCCATCGTCGGGAGCAAACGCTGCAGCCTTTTCCTGAAATGCTCCCAAAAGCTCTTCTTGTTAACAACTCCTCCCGGCTCTACGTGCATGCAACACATCTCCAAAACCTCTCGCGCGCTCTGGCGCAACGCATCTCCACCATTTCTCGGATCTTTCGTATCCATGCTCACAAAAACGAAGCTTTTACAAATCTTCTTCACGTGTTCGCCGACGATGTCTCGATCCAACATCTGTCGCTCCGCCGCTGCCGTATTTTCGTATTCGTCCAGCGCGTCTCGCAACCACAACAAAGAGTAATCTCCGCGCATCAACGCTGGAATCTCAATCGGAGGGTCGTCTGCTTCCTCGTCTTCTTCCTCTTGCATTCGGTTCGCGACCATTTCTCGAGTCACGTTTTCTCTTTCTTCCTTTCCGTAGTCCTCGTCTTCGATTTCTTCCTCCTCCTCCGCGGGTTTCGAAATCCTCTTCGGAAAGAAAAATTTCTTCACTATTCGAAAGAGCGTTTGTTTCTCCTCTAAAACGGCATCGATTCTGTTGTTGTTATTCTTTCTCTTCTTGTTCTTCTTTCCAAACATCTCTTCGTCTTGTCGCATGAGTTCCTCGGCGACCCAGTGCGACGGACGCTGTTTCAGCGTCAGGTGCTGCTGTTGCCGTTCGTCGTCGTCGATATCGTCGTCATCCTCGTCGCTGTTGTTGTTATGCGCCATGTTTTTCAAAACGAACGAACGGCAGGAATTTTTTGTATCACACAAAAGTAAAGTGTGTTTTTTTAAATCTTTTGCCGTGCGGTTGTTCGTTCCAGGCGATAGCTACCAACGCGAGCAAACAAAGTGCTTTAAAACTTCTCTTCTCTTCGCTGCGTGTTTGTCGATGTTGATCTGATACTCGCCAACCCCGGCGTCGTGCGAGAGAGCTAGAGAGAGAATTTTGACGATTTGTGCCAACGAGAACGCGTTCCGGATTTTTTGTTTTCAAACTGAAAAACTGAAAAAGGGTATAGGGTTTAGGGTAAAACCCTAAATTATTTTTTTTCAGGGTTTAATTGTCGAAAAAAGTACGGGAAACTCGAGAGCGCACTCGTCACAAATAGAGGAATATTTATAGAAGCAGACCCCTCGCGAGCGGGGGACAGGGGTTCTTTTCCGACCGATGGCTCTCTTCTCGAACCGCCCAGGATCGAGGGACGACTCCTCGTCCGAAAGAGGAAAGAAGAAGAAGAAGAAAAACGACGCGAGCAACGGCGGCAGAACTTTCCTCGAGCGATACGCGCTTTGGTCGCACCGAAATCCACTCCTCGCGTTGACGTGCATCGTCCTCGTCGCCGTCGCGTGCATTTTGACCGTCGTGTTGAACGACGAGCTGCAGTTTGTGGAAACCAACGATCGAGAGTGGGTGATATTGAAAGATGAGATAACCAGCGACGCGGACGCGGCGAGCGAAGGGACTCGCTTAGTCGAAGAGTGCGTTTTATCACACGATTCGTTTTCTTTTTTGTTTTTCGTGTGTTTTTGCGATATTTTTACGCCGGCCTTTCGTCAACGAACATCTTCGCTCGCGCGGAACTGCTGCCGCGATTTTTTTGTTTCGGAAAACCGTCCCGCCGGCAGCGCGACGTCTCGTTTCTTTTCGTCCTCGCGTCCTCGCTCGCTCGAGAGAGAGAGAAGATGGTAGATGATATCGTCGATGCTGCCTTTTCACTCTTTCCCCAGTTTTTTGGGAAATTAGGGGTCGACCTATTTTTAGTTTCAGAAGGGCGGGACGCTTTTCGAAAAGAAAAAAACTTAGGAGGGGACTGACATTTTTTTTAACGCCGCGCGCCGCGCACATTCTCAAAACGCGACGACAGATATTCATCATCGGACGTGGTTTACGAGCGAGGCGAAGAGTCGCAAAGAGGCTCTCTGTTTTTCCAGTTCGTCAGTAACGACGAGTCCGAGACGGTGTTTACGAAGGCAAACTTATTGGCCATGCGGGAAATTCACCGCCTCGTCGTCACGCATCCGAAATATAAACAGTATTGTCATTTGAAAGATCCAAAAGTGATGAATAGCGACATTACCGACGACGTCGAGAATATTTATAACAATTCCTCGGTGAGTTATTTAGACGTGTGCGTTAAACCGTTGACGCCGGTGAGCGTGTTTTTCCCTCCAAATGGCGAAGGCGAGTTGGTCGAGGATATTGACGAAGTCGTCAGGATGATTGGGAGCGAAGAGAATAAGAAACTCTACGGATATTTCTTAGATGGCGCGTTTGATGTGAATACGTTGGTGAATGGAGCCACTCGCGCTCGCTATCCGATGGGTGCGCCTATCATCGGGTATAATTCGCTAGAAGATAGAGAGAGAGAACAAGGGGTAGTCATAGGCGAGGCTATTTTGGACGACATAGAAAAAGAGTTATTCGATCGATACTCGATGAAAGCGAAGTTTTTGAGCACGCCGTACATGAATAAAGCGATAGATAATAAAGCGTACGAAGAAGCCGATGGTGAACGTGCAAATATGCAAACGAGGTGGTACGCGGGATATTTGCGTTCAAAAGACGCGGCGAATGTGATAAACTTTGACTTGGCGTGGGCGTTCGCGTCTATTTTAGCCGTGTGGTGTTACATGGCTTTTCACACTCGGTCGTTTTTCATCGCTAGTCTCGGCATGTTTGAAATCATCTGCTCGTTTCCAGTGGCTTTGTTCATATACAAGCTCATTTATCGCATCGAGTACCTCGGAAACGTCCAAATATTATCCATCTTCGTCGTGTTGGGTGTTGGCGCGGATGATGTTTTCGTCTTTTACGACGCGTATAAACAATCTCAATTTGAACCGCGAGAAACTGTTTCCGGCTCGACGTTGACCAGAGTGTTGTATACCTCTCGAAGAGCGTCCAAAGCAATCTTCGTGACAAGTTTCACGACCATGGGTGCCTTTTTCGCCACGAGTTTATCCGAAGTCATGCCGATTTCCGCATTTGGAATTCTAAGCGCGACTATGATTGCTGTTCTGTTCGTAGTAAACGTGTTGATGTTTCCACCTGCTTTGTTTCTTTACTCTTTGTATTTGGACAAGTTCAAAGTGTGTTGCTTTTGCACAAAAGCGGATTACAAGAGGACCGAAAGGTACGATTTAGAGACGGCGACGACTACTTTATCAATGGCATCCTTGGGAGACATCGTCGTAAATGAAGAGAATAACGACATTGAAACAAGTCAAGAAGGAACAAGCAAAGAAATGGAAGCGGCACCGAGCGCTGGCGTCGAGGACAACGCATCATCGAACGCGCCGAGACCGATGGATACGCTCGACTCCGAGGCGAACATCAAACGCTTACGTCCAATAGAACGATTCTTCCGCAACCAGTTCTACACGTTCATAAGTTACCGTCCAGTATGTTATATCGTCATTGCTGGGTTCTTATCCTTACTATCGGTTTCGTTAAAACTCGCGCTCGAGCTCGAAACGCCCGCGCAGCAAGAGCAGTGGTACCCGACGGCGCATCTGATGCAAGCGTACGCGAACGATCGCACACGATTTTCGGTTTCTGCAGACGACCGAGTCGTACCTTTGGATGTGTGCTTTGGTGTCCGCGGTATGGATACGTCGAGAGCGAACCATTGGGACATTGATCAGGTTGGTAAGTTGCAAGTAGACGAGACCTTTGATATCACGCCACCGGCTTCGCAACTTCACTTGCTAAACGCTTGCCGGGCTTTGCGAATCGCACCATGCGACGCGAGCGGGTGTCAAGATGGATTGTTGGTCATGTCGCGACCAGTTATATCGTCGTCGGACGATGATAGTACCGCAGGTGAAGAAGAAGATGCTACGCAAACTAGCCTCAACGAACAGACAGCGAGCGGCGTGAGTTGTTTCATGGAGTCGTTCAAAACATACGTCGAAGACGAACGCAATCTCACGTTTCCAATCGACGACAAAACGACTTTTCTCGAAGAATTGTGGCGTTTTCGAGCGGATTCTCGGTTTTACGTTTTCAAACACTCAATCGGTTTCTTGCCGTACGATGAGACGAAACCAATAGTGCCCGGCGAGAACGAACTAGACATCTTCTTCGTCAAAATAACCGTGCAAACTACGTTAAAGTATCCGACGACCGCAAAGGTCGCTCGACCCGTATTTCGAGTCTGGGAGGCATGGGTGAAGACATTGAACGAAGAAGCGCCGCCTGGAATGCAGAACGCCATACAAACTGCTTACAATTCTTGGACGTGGATGGTTACGCAAGAAGCTTTGGTCCGCAACACTTTCCAAGGTGTCACCATCTGTTTCGTCATGGCATATCTCGTTCTCGTTCTTTCCACCATGAATTTTCTCACGGGTGCAATTGCAACTGTCACCATCGCTGGCGTGGTCGTCACTGTCATGGGCGTAGGCGTGCGCGGGGTCATGGGATGGGATTTAGGCATCGGCGAATCCATCGCGGCGGTAATTTTGATTGGTTTATCGGTCGATTATTGCGTGCACTTAGCCAACGCATACACCGAGGCACCGAAGCTATTTGCAAAAACCCGAGGCGAGAAAACGCGGAGGGCTTTGATGATTATGGGCGTCAGCGTCACGGCTTCAGCGATGACCACCGTCATTTCTGGGTCCATGTTGTGGTTGTGCATCTTGAAATTTTTCTCAAAGTTTGCGTTTTTAATCACCATGACGATTACGAGCAGTTATTTGTGGTCGATTTTGTTCTTACCGGCGGCGTTGATTTGTTTTGGACCAGAAGGCGACAGATGGAGCTTAGAACCCGCGGTAAAGAAGTTGAAAGAATGTTGGTCGAGAAGAGTAAAGGGAGGAGAACATGTTCAGGCGATGGCGGCGTGAGAGGAGGTGGAGGAGGATTGATATCATCATTTTAGCAAAATATAACAGTAGACAAGTAAAAATAGAAAACATCATTTGGTGAAATGCACGCGCAGAGTATGCGCAACGCTTCTAGAATTTACGCAAGCTATAGCGCGTTGTGTATATTTTATCCGATATTAGATTAGTATTACAAAGATATAAATGAATAATTGTACTTGTATACAAGCGATTTGACACGCGATTTACATCAACTCTCGATCGAGACTTCGCTTGGCTGCGCCGAGTTGGTTCTCTTCTTCTTCTTCGCGGCTCGTATTCGCAGTCTTCTTCAGCTCGTGCTGCTTGTTCGTCTCCACGTAAATACTCGAGTCTGGGGAAACGCCGTGATGATCCGCATTGGCACCATTCTCGCGAATATTTTCAGAAGGGTGTCGCTTGTCTTCCGTCATCACGCCACCACTTCCGTCGTCGTTTCGTTCTGATTTGTCGTCGTCTTTATTATCTTTCTCGCTGAGCGTTTGGAAAGTCTCTTCGTTCGTCTTGTCCGACTTACCGTTGGACGGGCCGTGCGAATCATCGTAACAGTTGTTGTTCACATCCTCCGAAGTTGTCTTCTTTGCTTCACCGGCCGCAGCGTTTGAATGCGATAAAGTCGCACCAATCTTCTTCTTCGCTGAACTTTTGTTGTTCTTGGCTTCCTTCTCGTTGCTGGTCGGTTGCGATCTGAAATGCAACGCTCTCTTCAACGTCGAATTTTCCAACTCGGACGCTCTAAGTAATCGTTCTAAATCCGAAACGCGTCGTTCTAAGAGCGACATTTCGCCTCCTCCACTATTTTTATCGCTTTCGTTGGTGTTCTCGTCTTTATTCTTGCCGTTGGTTGCGTTGTTATTATTCGCCGCTTTCTCGTTAGTGGCAAACAACATCTTTCTCGTCGTGTCTTCTGCGTTTTCTTCTTCCTCTTCTTCTTCTTCTCCTCTTCCTCCGTTCGCCTTGGACGAATTGGATAATATTTTCTTCTCCAACTGCTCTAAACGTTTCAACACCGCTTCGATGGAGGACGATCCATCTTGTTCTTTGATGCCAGTGGTATTATTGTTCGAAGAATTCGGAGGGTAATGGTGATGATGATGAATTATCGTCGTACCCGAAGCTGGAGCGCCAATAGCATTCGCTTGAGCCGTCGCCGGCAAGTTGGATACCGCGGTGGCGACATCGTGCGCGTTGTTCGCTTGCTGCGCATAGTTTTTGTTCTTGTTCGGTGGCGAGACACCGACGCCCAAGCTACTCAAACGACGCTGGTGATGTTGTTGTTGTTGTTGCGGCGTGGCGGCTTCGTTGTTATTGTTAATGTTCGTGTCTAAATGATCGAGCGCGGCCCAGAGGGAAAGATCATCGGTCCAATCGCCACCGCCGTTGTTTGCACCCGCCTCTACGGCAATATCAAACTGATGAGCGTCAATCATGCTACTGTTCTTGTTCATTTTTTGTTTGTTATTATTGTTGTTGTTCATGTCGTTTTCATGCTGTTGCCTTTTACGTTTGGATGGATTTGGAAACATGACGTGATTCAAATCTTTGCCAAAGGAAGGTAAAGGCCCGTTGTTATAGAAAGGAGTGTTGTTGAACTCGTAACCGTGATGTCCTCCGCTCTCCTCTCCATCGTCGTCGAATTCACCCGAATCGTCGTCGTCGTCATCGTCGTCGTCGTCGTCGTCGTCTTCATCTCCGTCGTCGTCTTCTTCCTCATCGTTTTCCATGGTACCTCCGCTATGATCCAACAATTCGTCCGCGTTTGTGTGCATCAGGCGTTGCTGATTCTGCGCGTCTTCGTCCTCAACTTCCTCGGCATCCTCTCCCTCAGCGGCGACGCCCCCTGCCTCCGCTGCATTCGCATTCCTAAACCTCTTTTCCATCTCTTCCCTAATTCTCGTTCGTTCTTTGAAACCGACGCCTTCCAACTCTTCCCAATCGTCCTCTTCCAGCCCGCACCCGACCGCTATCCTCTCAATCGGCTGTCCAAACGACACGTGCAAAGGGACGTTCGATTTATGCTTGTACCCGTACACCAACCGATCTAAACTATCGTTGATGTAATGCATCACCGCGACAGACTTCTGCCTGTTGGACGATCCCGATTGGCTGAAAATTTTCTCCGCGTCGAATAAGCTCTCGTATTTAATGTACGCCTCTTCTTCTTCTTCTTCTTCTTCTTCTTCTTCTTTTTCGACTTTCGCGGCAGCTTCCGCATCCTCGCCAACAATCTTTTTCTGCCCATCGTCCTCCTCGTCGACACCGGCGTTCGTTTCTTTCTCGCCCGAGTCCTCCTTCGAGCGATCACCAATCATCGGCGGTAGTGGAGATCTCGTCGTCATTTCCTCCGTTTTCGTTTCTCCTTCTTCTTCTTCTTCTTCTTCTTCTCTTTTCGTCGTCGTTAAACGATGTTCTTGTTCTTCTTCTTCCGTTGGGTTTTCCTCCTCCTCCTTCGCACCACCATATCTCGTTCTCTGTGAGTGACCGCCTCCTCCTCCTCCTCCTCCGGGATGCGAGTTGTGATCGTCGTCCGTCGACGCGTTCGAGGTGGTCGATTGCGGGCCGTTGGTGTTGGCTTTGTTGTTCTCGACGTGCGCTTTTGTAGAAGGCGCGACGACGACAACCTCGGCTCCGGCAGCAGCGCGCACCATCACCTCGTCCTCCTCCATCTCTCTCGTCTCTCTCTCTCTTTAAAAGGCCAAACCTCTCTCTCTCTTCGAGATTTTTTAACACTCTCTCTCTCTTCTCTTTTCACTTTTCACGCGTCTAGTCGGGATGTGGTTGGTAGAACCTGAAGTGCGATACACTTTATATACACACGCGCGGTGTTGGTTTTAAACGCGTAGTTATGTATATATGCGTTTTAAAACCAGCGCGCTTTATATCGCTTCAAACTTCTGGGGAGGATGAGAGCAAAAGGGAAAAGCGAATAGGATGTCTTCTCTCTCGACTCTCGTGTGTGTGGCCTCGGAGAGCCACTTAAAATTAAAACTTTTTTAATTTTTTTTTTTTTTTTGGTCGTCGTCGCAAACGAGTGTTTTTGATGTGTGTTGTCGAAGACCAGCACACGAGAGAAAGCCGCTTTTTTCCTTTTTTGTGTTGAGGGTCGGGATCTCTCTCGCATCT
>Ga0255774_10003890_pt1 | contig 10840 bp, 2 predicted proteins | sample 101ome_17_FD_179972 | JGI IMG/M metagenome (GOLD analysis project Ga0255774, IMG submission 179972) | Coastal salt marsh microbial communities from the Groves Creek Marsh, Skidaway Island, Georgia - 101407AT metaG (version 2) | ecosystem: Environmental > Aquatic > Marine > Intertidal zone > Salt...
CTGCAGGCCAGATCTCTACATTAATTCTTACTAATAATGAGTCAGAAACAGTGTATTTTAAGGTGACTCCTTCAAAAGTAGGTTCCGGCTCCAGCTACACCAACTCGTCTTACTACCTTTCTTCTGAAACAACAACAATTTCCTTAGCCGCCGGTGAAACTCTAACTTATACAGCAGGAGCGAAAACATATACAAACGAAGTAGACGCGTATATGTATTGGAGGATTCAGAAGTCTTTTACTGAAAACCCATCATGGAATACAAGTATTTATGAGTATGAATATTTATATAGCCCGTCAAATGGTATTAGTTGGTTTCATGACTGTGATTTAAATGTTAACCCATATAATAGTAGTTCTTATCAATATGAAATTGAAGCATCCAATGTAGTTAATAGCTGTGTTGATAATAAACAGTGGATGGGTTGGGTGTTGTATAACTCAAACTATAATGACGCAAACAGAACAGCTCTATGGTATGCATTTGAAATCTCTCTTGATGATGGTTCTACTTGGACCAAAAATGACTTATTCTACAGACTTGAAGGTAATAATCAGGACAATGATTATTGGGCGGTTAATGCTACTGGTGTTACTGGAAGTCTGGCAGTTGATGGCTATACAGCAGTGCAGACAACAAATTATATAAACCAGGAAACAAGCTCCAGTAAAGATTATATTTACCTTTCAACTCGAGCATTATCTGGCTCCATAATGAAAATTAGATACAAAGTCGCATACGCTGAAAGCGAACTTGCTTCAACTGACTGGGTTGTTTTCGGAAATTACAATAAAACTGTTGAACAGCGTACAACAAATTGTGATCCTGTCATTACAACTACTGGTTGGGGAACTGCAACAACTACTGATACTACGGATGATACGTACAGCGACCTTGTCACTATTGGAGAGTGTCAAAATACTTTAGAGACAGGAGGATTTGCAACTGCAACATTTACTGTCACAAGACCTGCTGGTACGCAGTATTATCTATACCTTGCAAAAACGACGGATGGTGGAAGTACTTGGACGGATATTGAGACTAATCTTGCAGTAGGCACCTCATATACAGATTCCTCAACTATCAACCACGCAGGTGCAATTCAGTACAAATTTAAATTTTCTTATACGAGTGGAGATTTTAGTAACTCAAAACTTTACTACTCAGCAGTAAAAACTGTAAACTGTCCTACAGTAGGAGCTAGCACAGCATCAATAGCTTTAGGCACTTGTGTCTCAGGTGGTGCAACACCATCCATTACACTTGGCAACAATGGTTGGGCAACAGGTTATTTTCATGTTCAGTACTCAACTGACTTAGGAAATACATGGGAAGAAGCATTTTATGATGCAACGAACAGCAATGCTGTCCTTTATCAGATGCTTTTACCTGGTGAAGTAAAGACCTATACAATTCAAGATACTGTCTCTCAGGGAGCAACTGTAGTTATGCGTTTTAGATACGCTGCTACTTCACCTGTAACAAGTGGAGACTTTACGAACACATCAACATTGCTTATTGACTGTACAAATAGTGTCACCACAAAAATTGTACGAAATATATATAACGCATCACAATGTTACAACAATGAACAAAAATTTGAACTTTATTATTACGGAAATACTGAGACCAACTACTTTATTTACAAAATTAAAGTAAATGATGGTGAGTACGGTGAATATAGAACCATTACACTAGCTCCCACTTCAACAGGTATATCACATCAATTATTTGGGACTTATTCAGATGGGGATGTAGTAAAAATTTCCTATCGTATAGAGGGAACCCCAAATGGTAGTTACTACGATAATGAAGTTGTTTATACAAATACGGTAGACTGTGGAGTCTCAGTAGGAACTTCAAGCTCAGATCCAATTTATTTCTCAACAGACTATGTATCTTGTAGCTTATATGGCCCTGATAAACTTGAATTGAAAGTCAATAGAAATTCTACTTCTATATCTTCTAACACATATGTTCATTTTCAAGTTGAGATTTCACATGATGGCAATATCTGGAAGCCTTTTGGACAAATGCAGCATGCAAATGAATCTTCATATTGGTATAAAAATTACAATTATGGGGGCTTAACTGGGGATAGTGCTACATATTTTGGTTATTTCAACCCTTATCGCTTTGACACAAGCGAATATGTAGCTAGTGTTATTTTACTTGACTCTTCGCATGAGTATCAAATTAGATACAGAACTTACTCAAGCAACACGCAAACATACTATATGGAAAACTTTACTGGAAATTATTCAACCATTACAGTAGCTGCAGACTCTGATTGTAATAGCAACGATATCCAGCCAGTTACTCTTACAACAACACAGTTAACATGTCTCGAAAATAAGGGTCAAGTAGAGTTCAAGTTTGAAGATACAACTGTTACCCATTTAGAACCATATAAGAGAGCAAGATTGTTTTATCAATACTCTACAAATGGAGGAGTTAGTTGGAGTACAGTTGCAACTCAAACGGATGAACTAACTAACTCGACAACGTTTAACTTACCGTCGGTTCAAACAGCAAATGGCCAGAGTATTAAGGTAAAATGGGGTTATATTCGATACCACGATTCCTACAGTACTAGCTCTAGCTATCAAGTAATTGGTGGTGGAAGTTCATACTATAGCAATGATGAACCTCCAAAAGAGTATGCGATTATAAAAGGATTAACAAGTACAGGTCTTTATTACAATCGTTATGACGAGGGTACTAACTTTAGTGGTTCAATAACTGGTAACTTCAATGCTAACTTTATGAACCATGTAATGGTGAACACTACAGATGTTCAAGTTGATTGTGACCCAGACTCTGACTACTCACAAACACTAACAACCTGTGAGTGTGATGATTTAGGTGCAACTTCAACATTATCTATAACAAATAACGACAACTACACCTCATACTATAAGGTGCAGTACTCACTGGATGGAGGTATTACTTGGCAATCTGCCACAGACTCCTTAGAATCGGCGTTCGATATCTCAGTCTCTGCTGGATCAACTAATACAGATCTATCTAAATTTGTACCTGATGGACAAACAATTACCTGGAGAGTTAAAGATACAACCAACGGTGGTGACTTTGAAGGACAAGAGTGGGAAGAGGTAACAGCTAGTGCAACTGTAGATTGTGGTTGTGATGGTGGTTCTGTAGAAGTAGATGTAGCAGTTGGAACCTGTGGAAACGGAAGCTCAACTCCAGTCATTAAATTAGTGCCATCAAGTACTGACACTGCATATTTCACTATTGAATATAAGAGAAACACTGACACAGAGTGGCAGACATTTAAGACTGCAGAAATTGTAAGCAACGGTTTAACAGAAAATCATCCACTTGAAGTAACTGTTGCACATGGCGGAACTGTACAGGTTCGATATAAAGTAAATAAAGTTTTAAACAATCTTAACTTAGAAGAATGGAATTACACCGATACAAAAACTATCAACTGTCCATTTACTGAGGTAACAGGCGAGGCAATTTATACTGCCTGTGCTGAGAACTACAGAGCAGCATCCTTTAAGGTAACAAACACAAGCTCTTCTACAGCAGCAGCTAAATTTAACGTACAATATAAAATTGTTAATGCATCAGGCACAGTAACTGACTGGACAAATTCATCTATTCTAGGGTCTGTTATCGCTCCTGGTGTCTCTCTTGTGACAACTAATAATTTACAAATTTTAGAAGGACAGAAGATTGAGTGGAGATATGAATCTGTAAAAACAACAGAGGCCTTTACAGGTGTCTGGACAGAGGATACAACAAGTGCTTATGTGAACTGTGTTATTGATGTAACTGTAGTGAACATTATGGGTTCTTGTGACTCTGGATCTCAGTTATCAACAATTAGCTTACAAAACAATGAGAGTTTAAACACCATCTATTTTCAAGTACAGTACACACTTGATAACGGTGTTACTTGGATTTTAAAGAATTCAAATCTCGCGGTTGCACCAGGGGAGACTGATACAACACTCAATCAAGAAGTACCACATACAAAAAATATTATCTGGCGTTATAAAGTTACCAATACTAATAATGATTACACAGGCATTACAAACACTACGTTAACCCCGTCTACAACTGTAGATTGTCCAATACTTGATGGAACAGGTTCATCATCTTTTGGTGCATGTACTGCTGGAGAGAGAAAGTCTACATTTACCTTTTCAAATGCATCGTCTGCAAATGCACCAGCTTATTTTTACATTCAATACAACTTAAGTGGTGACTCTTCTGATTGGATCACAAAAGCTTCCGGTACTGCAGTAATTCCAGGCACATCCTCTACAACTTATGTAATGGTTCCAGATGGTCAAACAATTACTTGGAGATATTACCCAATGTCCACTGCAACAACACCTACGTCGTGGATAACAGAGGCAACAAGCGAAGAAGTGAACTGTTCATTAGACACGGTTATTTCTCAAACTCTTGATGTATGTATCAATAACTCTGCAGTTTCTAGATATGTTTTAACAAATAACACAAATACAACTGTCTATTATCAGGTTGAGTACTTTATCCAGGGAAGTACAGGTTATGTAGTAGCAGATACTGACCTGACATTAGGTGCTGCAGGTTCTGGAACACAGTCAGCTGAATTTACCCAAAACGTAGATTCTGGAAAATTTATTAGATGGAGATACAAAGCTGCAACATCCTTAAGTGGACTGATTTCTGCATCATATGTTGATTATGTTCAGTCTGTAACTGTTAACTGTGAGACCATAGATCCTAGCGTAACAACATCATTCGGCATTTGTTATAACAATACAAAAGAAGTTAAATTTATCATTAAAAATAGTGCAGACGCAACAACCTCTGCTCTCTTCAAAGTACAAGTTAATGTCAATGGAGCTGGTTGGGTCGATAAACCAGATATCACCTTAGGTGTTGACGGACAATATCCACATACCCAGATTGTTCCAACAGGCCAGACAGTTCAATGGAGATACAAAGTAGCAAAAAATGTAGCAGATCTTCCTACTGACTGGACAAATGACGATTTACGAACAATTACTTGTTCCTCTGGTGAAGATATTACTGTGACATTTGATACAACATGTGATGCTAACGGATACAAGACATCAAAACTCAACATAAACAACTCAAGTTCTGGAATATTATATTACAAAGCTGAGTACTCAACTGATGGTGGTTCAAACTGGACTCTATCAGCAAATCAAGTACAAGTAAATCCTGGTGGGTCAACATTCTTACCAGAGTCTGTATCTGAAGGTGAGACAATCACATGGAGATATAAGATTTCAGAAACTGGAAGTGATTTCTCAACTTTAAATTGGACTACAACTGATACATCTGAAATTGTGAACTGTACTGGGGTTAATATCTCTACACCGTATACCTCAATTGGACAATGTGTAAGTGGATCAAAGACTTCAAAATTCCATTATGGAACGCTCTCTTCTAGTCCAGCTCCTGCGTACTATCACATTCAATACAGAATTGATGGAGGAACATGGACTGACAAAGTCACTTCATCCAACGGCCTAGTAGTTGGGGGAGTGAATACAAGCACCTCTCAGTCAGTAACTTCTGGTTCATCAATTGAATGGAGATACAAAGCTGCTTACAGCACAGCTGCTTTGACAAACATAAGTTTCAATGAATTGTCAGGTGGTGCAATTGCAGTTGATTGTGGTACTTTTATCTCAGTTGTTCATCAAATGGGAACTTGCTCCAATCAGACTGCAACATCTACATTAACTTTAAATAACACAGGTTCTACACCACTACTTGTAACAGTACATTCAGCAATGAACTCTGGTGATTGGGCTACAGAGGTTTCAACAGTTGAGATATCAGCTGGAAGTCAGTTGGTGTTAACCAAATCAGTCATCAATGGCCAAACTATAAGCTGGAAGTATAAATATGCTGGAACGGTTACAAAGCTTGCAAGTGCATCAGAAACAACACTTGGTTCAATACCTGCTCTTGACTGTGAAACTGAAGTCTTAAATCAAGTTACTATTAATAATGTCTTAAAGGCTTGTGTTGCAGGTAATAGAGTTTCAGAATTGACAATCACAAACAATTCTTCTGAGACTGTTTACGTTGAAGCATGGTACGATACTGGCTCAGGATGGGTAACTAAAGGAACCACCGCAGTAATCAATGGGACTCCAAAAGTCTTAGAAGCACCGGGAGCACCTCATGGTGCTACAGTAAAATGGAGATATCGCTTAGGGCTTTCAAGTTCTATTTCTACTGACTTTACAACACTTACTTCTCTTACTGTTGATTGTCCTCAAACCTCTTCAGTTAGCACAACACTTGCAGCATGTGCTAATCAAACTAGAGATTCAAAACTTACTATTAATAATACTGGAACAGTTACTCAGTATTTCAAAGTTGAGTATTCAATCAACAATGGTGGTTATGAATATTTTGGTACCGTGAGTGTTCCATCAGGACAAGTTGATAATACTATTTACAAAAATTTGAGCACGGGACAGTATATAACTTGGAGATACGCAACCACTACTGTTCAAAATGACTTCTCCAACTCATCATATAGATACTTAACACGATCTGAAACCGTTGACTGTACATCTGCAAATCTTACTGCAACACAGAGCTCAACCTGTACACCAAGTGGTACAACTTCAGTTAAGAACTCTACCTTTACAATTTCTAACGGGTCTACAAATAGTGCTCAAGTAGAGATACAATATTCTACAGATAATATCACTTGGTCAAACGTTGGAATCCAAACAATAACGAATTCTCAACCTTACTCTGTAAACAAAGTTATGACCACAAACTATGTTATTTATAGATATAGAATCTACTCTTCTACAAACCAGAATGCATGGCAACAAGTTGTTGTTATGGCTCCAGTCGATTGTTCAACAACTACAACCTCCAGTGTTACTGCATATAACAATAATGAATGTTTAAACAACACCCCAGTAGCAAAATTGACAATTATTAATCCTAACTCTACAGCAATTGTTGTTACATACGACATCTCAATTAATGGTGGATCATGGCAGTCAGTTGGTAATACATCTGTTGTAAATAGCTTTACATCATCTGCATTTTCTATTCCTCAAAATAGTACATTCCAGTGGAGATATAAAACATCAGCTGAAACAATTTATAAATATGTTACTGCAACTACTCAGAACTGTGCACAGGTCACTTCTATAAATGCTGTACCAGAGATAGTGTGTACAAATAGCAATAATCCTTCAGCTAAGTTACAAATATTTAATACTGGTAGCCAAAGTGTCAATGTGATGTATGACTATAAAATAAATAATGGTGTTTATCAATCAGGTGGTATCTTATCAATAAATCCAAATTCTTCTGTTTATGGAAGTGAAGTACCTCTTACAACTGGAGAGCAGATCGTGTATAGATATAAAACTACAAGTGAAACACAATATTTAGAAACACCTATTAAATCTGGTAGTGATTGTGGAAGTACACCTAATAATCCAGTGTTAATTCAAACTATTTCAGAGTGTACTGCAAATAGTACTGTTTCAACCGTTGAAATTCGAAATTTGAGCAACGAAGTCAAGACTTTTTATCTAGAAACCAATTCCAATGGCACATGGGCCCTTTACGATACCATAACTATTAATCCTACAAGTTCTATAACAAGAACACTTACTGCTCTTCAAAACCAAACAGTTCAATGGAGAGCGTTAGAGACAAGCTATGCTCAGTGGTCCTTAGATTCTCCATATCAAGTCTCTAATATTGAAACTGTAAACTGTACCCCTGTAACAACTACTACAGTGCCACAGCCTAAATATATTTTTGAGCCACTAATCTCTACCAACAGAGTTTGTGACTTTGATAATGGTGGTGCTGAGTTCGGTATCACTGTTGATAACTCGAGATCAAATGTTGCAGCAGAGGTTTTAAAGAAGTTTTGGATCAACACAACACAAATTGGTGAGGAAGTTATAAAAGTTCCTGCTGGCCAAAAAGTTGACTTCTCTTCAATAGAAGTTTCTGAGAATAGTTTCTTTAATATCTATTTAGAAGTAACAAATACTGAGAATGGAAAAGTTCAAGAAATGATTCAAAGCAAAGATGCCGATTGTATTGAAGACGAAAGGCCTATTGACCGAGAAAAAAACCCAATAGATAAGATAGTAGATGAGGAAGATGCACCTGTAATGGATGAAGGTGACACTGATGCAATGGGAGACAATGGTGAAGATATCTTATTCTTACCTGGTGATGATTATGTTGAATGGGTCTATGAGGAAGATGCAGACGATGCTTTCGAACCACCGATATTCACACCAGGGAACACACCAACTTTGCCAGATACAGGTTTTAATTTTGGAAGGATAATCCTAGCGTTTGGTGCCATAATGGCTGCTTTTGGAGCATTCATTTTACGTAAATCATTTAGATACTAATGAATTACTTTTTTATATACTTGTTGATATTTATTGTCAATATATTTGCTGTATTAGCAGTTATAAAATTTCGAAAAAATAATCCCAGTAATTCAACTACAGTTTCTGATGCTGAACTTATAGAAAACGAAGTACCACGACGCACACTAGGAAAAAAATCATCATTTTCTTTATTTAATTCTCAAAGAAATCAACGAGAAGATTTATTCATAGGGTATGAAGAAGTCTCAGCAGGAATGGGTGAAGTAGTTTATGATGGTCAGTTACTTGATCTTGCTGTACAGAAAAAAATAGTAAAGAAAAAAGGCAATTGGTATCTATATGGAGATGAAAAGTTAGGGTATGGAAAAGACAAGGCAAAATTTTATTTACTTGAAAATCCCCAAATTGCTACTGAAATTAGCAATTATGTTTACAACATTATCGATGTAAAGGAAGAGAAAAATAACTTTAATGACATTATAGAGGCTGACAAATCTGTAAACTCAGGAACACAGTTATATCAAACACCAAATTCTATAGAAAATCAACGTTCCGTAAACTTACTCAATCAACAATTTGAAGTTGAACTAGCCGAAGTATACGTAAAATCTAATACTCTCAAAAAGATTCTTGAAAATGCTATCGGTACTGAGGTAATGATCAGTATAGATATTAGTCAACGCTTTAACCCACTTATGTCAGATAAAGATGAATATATAAGTGAAGTAGTTTCAATGTTAAAAGAAGTTGATTATTTAACTTCTGCTGTTGAAAATATTTCCCGTAATGCACGATATTTAGGAATTGATGTTACGGAACAACTGCTTAGAGAGAAATTAGAATTGTTAACTTCAAATAGATTTTCAATTGTATTTACAAAAAAACCAGTCGCAAAACACACATCTATACCAAAATTACAATTTGGTAGCAGTTTAAAAAAAAATAGATCTGTAGAATCTCCGGCACAAAATGTTAGAACCCAACCTAGGAGAGAGCGTAGAAAAAATCCATTATTCCCATTAGGTGTTGCTTTACTATTAGTTGGATTTTTCATAGTTATTTATTCAATTAATCAAGTATTTTTCTCTACTTCTGTGATCATTGATGAACAAAATTTATTGCAAGAAAAATTCAACGAATCTTCGGTAGAGAATATTTTTGCTTTAAGAGATAAAAATCTTGCACTCAGAAGTCAAGAAATGAATCTTGAAAACACAGGTGAGTTCCAGGAGTCATTCATTTCAATTGCCTCTAAAACATTAACCAATCAAGCCGCAAAAGCTGAATTCTTGCCTGATGTTGTTGGTAGGTTAACTATATTGTCAGCAAATATAAATCATTATGTTGTATTTGGTGCATCAATAGATCAACTCCAATATGGTCCAGGTTTTATTCTTGGAACATCATTACCTGGAAATGGTGGAAATTTTGCTATAGCTGGACATCGAACAACATATGGAGCACCTTTTGGAGATTTAGACAAAGTAAATATAGGAGATAATATTTTTTTTCAAACAAATTCAAATCAATATAAATATCTTGTAGTAGATAAATTAATTGTTCAAGCAGATGAGAATTATGTTTTAGAAAATTTTGGTGATGACAGAATTACTCTATCAACTTGTCATCCCAAATTTTCAGCAAAACAAAGACTAATTGTAGTAGGTCAACTTGAAAGAGTTGAGGTTTTTGAATCATGAAAAAATTACTTTATCTCGTTTTGATTTTTACATTTTTTTTCAATGGAACATTAGTTAACAATACATCAAGACAAGTTATCCAAGATGTCGATGAGCCTATTTTTAAAATAGAACCAGCTAGAGTTGATCAAGAAACATTAGAATTTCATGGCTTGTTGAAGGTTTAGATTCGTTAGAATCTGGAGATATCGAAGCTCTAGACTCTGTAGTATTATCTGTTCGAGAGCTAAATGCTGATGGATTTTTGAATGATCCTCAGGAATTTATTTTTTATACTTTGAATGGCCAAAAAGATTTTTCATGGGATGGTACAACTGCATTATCTATAAGATTGATTATCAAATCTGTAGAATATTCACAATATAGCGGACCAGACTGTGAGTCTATGTTTTGCTACAGAGAAATCATGAAACAAATAACTTCGGAAGAGTATGTAGTAGACGCTCTTCCCGAGGTACCCGTTGTAACGATTCCTGATGAGTTAGAACCTGAGGTAATTGGTGTGGTAGAGGGATCTACACCAGAAGAATTAGCTGAATTGTTGGACAAAGATGTAGATGATATTTTAGTTGATTTGTTAGGTTTAAATATTCTTAAAAGTGAGGATGATGAACTAAGTGATAATGAAATAGAAGTATTATTTGAAAAATATAATTATCTCCCAGCGTTTATATCAAAAGTTGATACCTCTACAAATATAACCTTTACTAATGAATTAATTACAACTATTCCTGTGTT
>Ga0255774_10003893_pt1 | contig 10832 bp, 14 predicted proteins | sample 101ome_17_FD_179972 | JGI IMG/M metagenome (GOLD analysis project Ga0255774, IMG submission 179972) | Coastal salt marsh microbial communities from the Groves Creek Marsh, Skidaway Island, Georgia - 101407AT metaG (version 2) | ecosystem: Environmental > Aquatic > Marine > Intertidal zone >...
AAATCTTTTTCTCGACTCAGCATCTCTAACCTCAAATTTGTGCTGTAGGTCGAAGTATCAATATTTTGTAACAAGTTTATAAAACGATCCGAAAACTTGCTTTACTGGTGTTGTTTTTCTTCAAGTTCACCTATTTTACCGTAAACTTTCAAAACCCAAGCTGAAATCCCAGCTTTGCGATACGCGCTCATAACGTCCGAGTCGTCGTGCAAATGAACATTAATCTCGCGTAATAGCTTCAACACATCTTCATTAGAATATCGCTTCCGAGCCATCCTAAAATTCTCCTATGTCAAAAAATACTGTTGCAGTTCTAAGGGCCTATGACAGTTTGAAAGAGGTCGACGACTCCGCCCGGTTACGAGCGCTTCCGCGATTTGGGCTGCGTTGCAGCGAAGTGATCGCAGCAGATGCGATACAATGCCGCGTGAACGAAGGTAGGAAATCCAATGTCGGGAAAGTCCGCATAGCAGACATTGAGGTCCGCTGCAGCGAAGGTCCGGTTTGGATTATTTTATTGTTTAAGCAGCTATTTATTTGTGTGCATTTTTATCAGCTATGTCAGGCGGAGGAATTACTGTAAATCTACCCAAAAAGGGTCTACTTTGATTTTTTCAAAGAACGCTTGCAAGCCTTCCAACGTGATGCCCAATGTACGATCATTAACTAAAGGGTGCACATAGATCTGATTGCAACTTTTTAATCCACTATCAAAAAACAGCTGAACTCCCGTTTCAACACCATTAATCATGGCAAGTGGTGTGACAGCCCCAGGTCTAACACCTAGGTTTTCCATCAGGCGCTCCGCAGAGCCAAAGGAAAGCCGCCCAGTTCCTAATTTCGTATTCAGGTTTTTGAGATCTATCTGTCTATCTTGTTCGGCAACTAAAAGCACGTTGCGCTTTTTGTTATCTCGCAAATAGAGATTTTTTATATGACCTCCACCCTTTTCTGAAGATAGGAATTGCCCTTGGACCTTCTTAGAGTCTTCGACGGTCCTTAGAGGCACATGATCAGCGCGTGTATATGCAATCCCCCAATTATCCAGCCGTTCCATTATCGCATCTGATGAGATTGGAAGGCTACCTTGGTATTTAGATGAGGCGTCAACTGTGTCGTTCATTTTAAAACCATAGTGCTCAAAGAAATAGGTGTCATATCTATCATAACCATCATATTTTGGACGCAACTATGAGATATATGATAAACAATATAATATATGACTAATATGATAAGTATGACATCTATTTTGCGACATAACCCTGCTCAAGCTTCATAATCAAATCTTTATCTTGGAGCGCGTATAGTATTTTTGAGATCTGCCCCTGATCTTTTCCTATCATTTTAACAAGCTTACCCTGAGAGCAGCGGGGATACTGTTTAATGAGCTCATACACTTCCAGCTGGACCGAACCTAGACCAGCGACTTCTGCGTCCTCACAAAAATCATATCCCGCACCGTTCCAAGCTAAGTAGAACTCGTTTTGTTCAACATCTTTGCCAGTTACATGAAGTTTACGGTCTTTTTTCCCAATGACGTTTTCCATCACCAGAATCGTTTCAACGGTGGCGGTAATCCCGGTGCTACCTAAGATCTGCTCTAAAGGGGATTGGCTTACTTCCGTTTTCTTTTTTGTGTGATGTACGACCAGCATTGCAATTTGTTCTTCAGCGCCCGTGTCAGGGCCATGAGCGATGCTGCTAAATTGGATCGGCATTGGCATATTATGCGAATGTCGTCAGATGAAGTTCCAGGAAAGCATTTATTGGAGGAGCCTGCAGAAAAGAATGTTGGGCAGGGGCCAAGCCTATCTGATGCAGTGGCATTATACCTCCGCTTAAAAGGGCAGAATAAGCCACCCGCTTTTGAAGCCACATTAAAGCGAGGCTGCGGCTACTTAATCGATAGTTGCGGGATGAAGAATCTTGAAGGGTACACCCGCTCAGATGCTACCCAATTCCGTGATTATTTGTTTGCCAAAGGGCTGAATGGAGCATCTGTGGCAAGGATATTTGGCACTGTGAGAGCCGTTATAAACTTGGCCCTGAGTGAGTTTGGGCTATCAATCGTCAATCCATTCTCAAACGTCTATTTTGATCAAAGCCAAGGGATTAAGAAACGCATTCCCGTAAAGCCTGAAGACATCGAGAAGGTTCAACAGGAGTGTTATCAAGCTGATGATGAAAAGCGGTGGCTTATTGCTCTGATAGGGGACACGGGCATACGCTTGAGTGAAGGCGCTGGGCTGTTAAGGTCAGACTTCGTGGAAAATGATGGTATTTTGTGCGTCAACATCAGGCCGCATCCTTGGAGATCATTGAAAACTTTAAGCAGTGAAAGGCTACTTCCACTTGTTGGCTCGTCTAAATGGGCCGCAGAACGGATATTAGCCCAATCGACAGAAAGTCGGTTTGCTTTCCCCAACTACAAGGATGGTCAACGCACCAATGCCAACTCAGCCAGTGCTGCCCTGAATAAATGGCTCAAGTCAAAGATTGGGCAAGGTTACACAATTCACAGCTTTAGGCCTTCAATGTTTGATAGGTTGAGAGCGGTAGAATGCCCCAGCGAGATTATCGACCAGATTGGTGGCTGGTTAACGCACGGCGTTGGTAATAGCTATGGCAACGGATATCCGGAATCCATTTTGTTACAATGGCTTCGAAAACTCTGTTGATGGCAGCGTGTTAAATTTGGTTTGAAATCTCTATGAGGCAACCGTCTGGATCTCGAACAATGATCACGCCATCTATTCACCGTGATGGAAACCGTCTGGACTACTCTGACTTTGATCTGTCCGTCGTCAGTTTTTTAGACCCAAGAACGATAAATCCTGTTGAAAAAATCTGGCCCGCCACAGCGGCGGGCCAAATCCTAGTTTATTAGGCGCTGCGATACAATTTGGTCATCGAGAATTCACGATGTCCAAGCGCTTCCGCTGCAGTATTGCGCCCATTCGCGGTGCGACGGATCATTTCGATCAACGCATCACCCGCTTGATCAATCGTCATATCGCGACGCAAAATACCCGATACATCCACATCCACATGCTCGCTCATCGTGCGAATTGTACGCGGGTTGGCGGTAATTTTGATCACAGGAACAATCGGGTTCCCAATCACATTACCCTGACCCGTTGGGAATGTATGCAACACATAGCCACCGGCGGCCATCAAGGTCACACATTCGGCCGCGGCTGACGAACTGTCCATGAAATAGAGCCCTTTGCCAGCTTTTGGCGCTTCGGCGGGCTCCAAAATATCAATGAATTTTGAAGTCCGGCCGATTTTCTCTAGATTGCCCAGCGCTTTTTCTTCGATGGTGGTTAGGCCGCCCTCAATATTGCCTTTGGTCGGCTGGCTGTCTGAAAGGTCATCGGTTTGATGCGCAAAAATCACATCATCCTGATAGGCTTTCCACATTTTATACCAACGTTCGCCAACCTCTTCATTGATGGCGCGTTTTTGGCAAATATGTTCGGCACCGGTGATTTCCGACGTTTCGCCGAAGCACCCGTAAATGCCTTCTGGCAACAATTTATCGTACATATTCCCGACGGTTGGGCATGATCCCAAACCAGTGGTGGTGTCAGATTCGCCGCATTTCGTCGAAATCCACAGATCCGATATCGAGCATTCTTCTCGCTGCAATTCAGAAGCAAAATGCACCATGTCTTTCGCGGCGCGCGAGGCATCCATGATTGTTTTCAAATCGCCATTTTGCTCAATTGAAAATCCGAGAACCGGTTTGCCAGTTGCGGCAATGCCATCCACAACGCGCTTGGTCCAACCCGGTTCAATCCCGATAACCACAACAGCGGCCACATTCGGATTGGCGCCCGTGCCAATAATGGTGCGGAAATGCAATTCAAGATCTTCGCCAAATTGCAACCGGCCATAGGCATGTGGGATGGCCAAAGTGCCTTTGATGTTATTCGCAACGGCTTCACACGCCGCGTTTGAAATGTCATCCAGTGGCAAAATCAACACGTGGTTTCGCACGCCAACACGCCCGTTTTCGCGGCGATACCCTTGGATGGTGATGTTTGAAAGTTCGCTCATGATAGGGGCTCCTTACCAGCGTTTCGTTTTACAATTATGCGTGTGCAGATGATGGCCTTTTTTAACATCATCGATCATCACGCCGATATCTTCGCCATATTTGAAGACGGTATCGCCTTTGGTCATATCTTGCAGCGCAATTTTATGGCCAATCGGGGCCGCTTGCTCTGAGGTCAAGCGAAAGGTTGAATTATCATGCGTAACACAGACCAACATATCGGTGCCGGCTTCCAAACCTTCAACAACAACGACCCCGACGCTATCGCCTTGCTCGTGAACCAAAAGATGGGGGATTTCTGACATTGTGGTTTCCTTTTATCAGGGTTTCAAAACTATTTTCGGGGCCCTTATGGCACCTTTGCGGATATCGTGAAAAGCTTGTGCGCCCGCAGAAAGCGCACGGGTTTCAAACCAATCTAACGGGCCCAATTGGCCTGCAAACATGGCTGCAGCAGTGGCTCTGAAATCCGCCGCCGTGTAGGTATATGTTCCGATGAATGAAAGCTCTTGCAAGGTGGCGCGGCGGATATCCAAGCCACCTTCGCTGGATCCAAGGCCGATATGCATAATCACCCCGCCAGGGCGTACCACTTGCGAAGCGCTCGCGCGGGTTTGGGCAAAGCCGACACCGTCAATCACCAGCTCAAACGGCTCTGTTTCTGCCAATCTATCAGGGTGCAGCACGGTAACCGGCAGCTTGTCAGCCAAATATGTGCGGCGCAAATCATTGGGTTCCACCAGAGTAACGTTTGAAATGCCTTGCGCTTGCAAACACAGCGCGGACCCTACGCCAATTGCGCCGCCCCCAAGAACAAGCGCGCGCGCCTCCTCTGGCGCCGTATGCAGGGCTTTGCGCGCCAATCGAACGGCGTGCCAGCCGCAGGCGATCGGCTCGGCAAGGCTGGCCGCCAACAGAGAAAACCCGTCGGGCACGGTGACCAAATTTTCAAGCGGCATTGAAATATAGTCGGCAAACCCGCCCTGCCGCGGTGGCATGGAAATAATCTGGCGATCCGGGCACAGATTATCGCGGCCCTCTTGGCAGGCGCGGCACGTCCCACAAGAGACCAAAGGGTTCACCGTGACGCGGCGCCCTGCCTCGGGCCCTTGGGCGATCGTGCCAGCCACTTCATGCCCCAAAATTAGCGGCGCCGGGCGCCGTTCATCATGGCCCAAAAACGCATGCATGTCCGAGCCACAAATACCAACGCCTGCAACTTTAATCAAAACCTCTCCGCGTTTGGGCTGCGGATCCGGCATATCCTGAAACGACAAAACCTCCGGGCCCATATAGACAAGTGCCTTCATGATGCGTTCCTCCCATTGGCCGCGTATTATACGCTTTTGCCATTTAGCGCCGCGATTTATCCGCTGGCTTACACTTTTCCGATCTAAGCCTTTGAGTGACAATGGGCGCAATGAAGCGCAGCTGCAACGACTCATTCGGTCTTGATTTGCTCCGTATGTAAGCGCTTACATTTTGGTTTACAATCCTTAATTTGGAATTTATCACGGAAATAAGAAAATTCGTTAAGATGAGACAAATCCGTCAACAAGGCGCGTTTCGATGAGCCTATTTAACAAAATGCCCAAAGCTCAGAAAGACAGGCTTGTGTCGCACACCCCTCTTCCCACCCTTCAAGATGTTGCAGATTTGGCTGCCGTTTCAACGGCCACCGTCTCGCGGTGTTTGAACAATTCCGGGCATGTCACGGAAAAGACCCGCCTGAAAGTGCAGCAGGCTATACAAACGCTTGGCTATTCGCCCAATTTTGGCGCGCAGGCCTTGGCCGCCAAACGCACCAATACCATCGGGGCAATCATTCCCACGATGGAAAATGCGATTTTTGCCAGGGGCATGCAGGCTTTTCAGGAAACTTTGGCCGAAAATGGCCTTACGCTGATTATCGCCAGCTGCTCGTATCGCCCTGAGTTAGAGGAAGAGCAAATCCGATCTCTCGTGGCGCGCGGTGCCGATGCTTTATTATTGATCGGCCAGTCGCGGCCCGCTGCAACCTATCAATTCTTAGCGCGGCGCAACATTCCCTATGTCTTGGCATGGGCCCATAAAAAAGATAGCCAGCATTGCTATATCGGCTTTGACAATCAGGCCGCTGCGCAAACAATCACGCGTCAAGTCTTAGAGCTTGGGCATCGCAACTTGGGGGTGATCGTCGGTTTAACGCGAAATAATGACCGCGCGCGCGATCGCATCACCGGCATCGAGCACGCCATCGCAGATTATGGCGCCCAAACCGCCCAGCTGCAGGTGATCGAGGCCGAATATACCTTTCAAGAAGGGGCAAAAGCCTTAGACCAATTGCTGGCCACCCCCACCCCCCCAACTGCGGTTATTTGCGGAAATGATGTTTTGGCGGTGGGCGCGGTAAAACGCGCCAAACAATTAGGGCTCGCGGTTCCAGAGGATTTATCCATTACGGGGTTTGCCGATATTGAAGTGTCTGAACTGATTGATCCTGAACTGACAACCGTGCATGTCCCGCACCGCGAAATGGGCATAGCCGCCGCAAAATCGCTGATTGCCATGTTGAAAACCCAAACCCCCGTGGAAAGCCATTTGCTGGAAACCCGGATCGTCAACCGGCAATCTCTTGGCCCGGCAAAACCGCATTAGCCCCCCAGAAATCCAGCATGAAAGCCTCAAATATCCTCCCGTGCGCTCCCTCTACTATGGCCATGACCGCAGCGCTCGGATAGGGTTTGAGGATGCAAATCTTTAATGCAATTCTCACCGATCGCGGATCAAAATATTCCGTATCCGGCGCACCGGTTAAAACCAAGCAAGAGATTGTTTTGGTAATCAAAACGCTGAAAAAAAATAAAAAATACGCCAAAGCCAGCCATAATAGTTGGGCCGCAGTGTTGCGCGAGGATGGGCCGATAAAGCATGATGATGGAGAAGCCGGCGCGGGCATGGTGATCTTGCGCATGCTCGAGCGCGCCGAACTGGTTGATCATGTCATTGTGGTAACGCGCTGGTTCGGGGGCACGCCTTTGGGCGGCGATCGCTTCCGCCGGATACAAGATTGCGTGGCTCATTATCTTAACCACCGCAGCACAACCTGACGATATAAAGCCGCATGAAAAGCAAAACTGACCGCTGCAGCTCTGCGCGATCCGACAATCTGCTGTGCCGCGCCAATGGCCCTTCAATTTGCGAAGGTTCTTTATTTCGGATGACGCGCCATCTGTTTTTTACAGGCAGCTATTTAAAAACAGCTGGGTTGTCGCGCATTCTGAATCAACGTGCAAAACAAAAAAGGCTAGGGTAAACACTGGATATGCGACTTTATTTGGACACGGCAAACACGCAAGATTGGGTACAGCTGCTGCCGCTTGGGGTGTTTTACGGCATCACAACCAACCCCCTCTTGGCGCAACGTGCAGGGCTGGATTATGCGCGCTCAGATTGGCGTGGGTTGCTGGCGCATGCCAAGGCGCTGGGCGCAAAAGAATTGCATCTGCAAGCGTTTGGGGATCCCAGCACCTATGTAAAATGGGCCAGAGAAATTTACGGCATCGCCCATCAAGAAGAAATCACCGCCGTGATCAAAATTCCACTTGTGCGGCCCGCCATTGCGCAAGTACCAGATCTCAAAGCCTTAGGTGGGAAAATCCTGATGACCGCCTGCTATGATGCGGTTCAATGCCTCACCGCAATCGCGCTTGAGGCAGATTATCTGGCCCCTTATCTTGGACGTATGCAGGCCAAAGGCATCGATGCTTTGGCGCATCTTAACGCAATGAACATGATCAGCCGTGGCAGCGGCTGTGAGGTGCTCGCGGCCTCGATCAAATCGCTGGAAATGCTGCGCCAGATTGCGCAGGCCGGCACCCCCTGCGCAACGCTATCGCCCGATTTGGCCCGCGCGCTGTTCGACAATAGCAACTCAACCGAGGCGCATCACGCCTTCGAGGCCGCCTGCCAATCGAAAAAATAAAGGCCAACAGCCTTTTCCTTTGAACAGGATCGCCCTCCAATAGCTTGCAACCGCAATCACCTGTGCTGCACAGTCTTTACGTGGGAAAGCCGGATGTCACACTGTTCAAGGCCGGCTGAGCCGCCAGCGTAAAACTGTTTCAGAGGTGAAATTTTTCGCAAGATCATACCAAACTATACATCGCATTTGCCAAAAATAATTCACAGATGTCAGGTTCATGTCAGGTTAACACGAAATACTCCGCGCGTTCGGGCAACGAGGCCCAAAAGAACATGGGAGGAAATATCAATGACTATTAAACTGGGCCGCCGGGCCCTGATCGCAGCGGCGTCGGCCGCTTTATTGGCTGGCCCTGTAACGGCAGGCGGACATCAAGTTGTAGACAGCATTCACTTTTTGATACCTGGTGGCGCAGGTGGCGGCTGGGATGGTACAGCACGCGGCACAGGTGAAGCACTGACCAATGCCGGCCTTGTTGGCTCTGCATCATTTGAAAATATGTCAGGTGGCGGTGGCGGAAAAGCCATTGGTTATCTGATTGAGAATGCCGATTCAAACCACGGCACGTTGATGGTCAATTCGACACCAATCGTGATCCGTTCTTTGACGGGCGTTTTCCCGCATAACTTCCGTGATCTGACATTGGTCGCAGGCACAATTGGTGATTATGCAGCAATGGTTGTGGGCAAAGACAGCCCGCTGAACAATATGAATGATCTGCTGGCCGCATACAAAGCGAACCCGCGCGATACAGCCATCGGGGGCGGCTCTGTGCCCGGCGGTATGGACCACCTCGTTGCGGCGATGGTCATGCAAGCGGCCGGCGAAGATCCAACAGCTGTGAAATATATTCCATATGATGCAGGCGGTGATGCGATGGCGGCTTTGCTATCAGGGGAAATTAACGCACTGTCGACTGGGTTTTCCGAAGCCGTGGCCTTGGCCGAAGCTGGCGAAGTTAAAATTCTTGGTGTGACATCTGATGCACGGGTGGATGCCTATGCAGACGCACCCACTATGAAAGAGCAGGGCATCGATACAGCCTTTGTCAATTGGCGGGGATTCTTCGCGGCCCCTGGTTTGCCGGCTGATAAGCTTGCAGCCTATCAGGATGCGCTGAGTAAAATGTATGACACGCCCGAATGGGAAGCCGTGCGTGCGCGCAACGGTTGGGTCAACATTCACAACAATGGCGATGACTTCCGCAGCTTTTTGGAAGGCCAGGAAACCGTCATTGGGGATCTAATGCGCAAACTGGGCTTCCTGTAAGTCAGGTTTCGACCCCGTAATTGGCCCCTTTACCGGGGCCAATTTTTTTCTTGTTACAACCGATACAAACGAGGGAAGCTGATGGCTTTAGATCGCTGGATCGCCTTAGTAATTTTGGGGGTTGCTTTGGCCTATGGCTATGCGGCTTTTTTCTTGATGGACCACCTCTTGCCGCCATTCATGCAGCGCAACCCAGTCTGGCCATCAACTTTTCCCAAAATCCTATCGGTTCTGGCAATATTGATTGCTCTGAGTATTTTATTAGGTGTGGAAAAGCCCGCCAAAGAAGCGACAAAACTCGATATCGATTACCGAAGATTGCAAGATTACAATTCAGGACAGGCTTTTTTAATGCTGGTGATGATGGTGCTTTATGCTTTCACGCTGCGCCCTTTGGGGTTCTTTATATCAACAATTGGATTTTTAAGCCTGTCTTCGATCATACTTGGCGAACGCGGTTTTATAAAATTACTTCTAATCACGGGCAGCGCCACGTTTGTCATTTGGTACCTGGTCGAGCAAATATTGGGCATATTCTTGCGGCCACTGCCCGCATTTTTAATGGGAATTTAGTATGTTAGAAGGTTTACTGATTGGTTTAGAAACCGCTTTTTCCATCAAAAATCTTTTGATGGTGATTGGCGGCTGTCTGATAGGCACCTTTATTGGCATGCTGCCAGGATTGGGGCCGATGTCGATCATCGCAATCATGATTCCCGTTGCCGTTACTTTAGGCGATCCCTCCGCTGCCCTGATTTTGCTGGCCGGGGTGTATTACGGCGCAATTTTCGGCGGCTCAACGTCGTCTATTCTGCTGAATGCGCCAGGCGTTGCTGGCACCGTCGCCACCAGTTTTGACGGCTATCCTATGGCCCGGGCCGGTATGGCGGGTAAAGCGTTGACAATTGCAGCCATTGCTTCTTTTGCCGGCGGCACGCTCGGCGCCATTTTGCTGATGATTTTCGCGCCAGCCCTGTCCTCAGTGGCCCTATTGTTTCACTCCGCTGAATATTTTGCGCTAATGGTGGTCGGCCTGGGAGCGATTGCCGCTTTTGCAGGCTCCGGGCAAGTGTCAAAGGCGCTTTTAATGACCATATTGGGGCTCATCATGTCAACCGTGGGCGAAGGAGCGCTGTTCAACATGCCGCGCTTCACCATGGGGCTGATGGATTTACAATCGGGCTTTAGCTTCATCACGCTTGCAATGGCTATTTTTGCCCTGCCAGAAGCTTTGTTTCTGGTCATGAATCCCAGCCGCGCGGCGCAAGGCGACAGCGCCAAAATTGAAAATCTGCGCATCAACAAGTCGGAGGCCCGCGCCATTGCCCCTGTGATCGGCCGGCAATCCTTACAAGGCTTTTTCATCGGCGTTCTGCCTGGCGCAGGGGCTACAATTGCCTCTTTTCTGGGGTATTCGGTCGAGCGTAATTTGGCCTCGGAAGCAGAACGCCGCGAATTTGGGCAAGGTTCCATAAAAGGTCTGGCAGCGCCCGAAGCGGCGAATAATGCCGCCTGCACAGGCTCTTTTGTGCCCTTTTA
>Ga0255774_10003899_pt1 | contig 10828 bp, 6 predicted proteins | sample 101ome_17_FD_179972 | JGI IMG/M metagenome (GOLD analysis project Ga0255774, IMG submission 179972) | Coastal salt marsh microbial communities from the Groves Creek Marsh, Skidaway Island, Georgia - 101407AT metaG (version 2) | ecosystem: Environmental > Aquatic > Marine > Intertidal zone > Salt...
TTCTCGGATATTGCTTTTATTATTACGAAGCTAGATCGGACATGAGCGGATTCATGCAAACGAGCTTCTTCTTTGGGTACATGAGCATTATTTGCTATGGATTCTTCTTGATGTTAGGAAACGTTGGGTTTAGAGCGAGTAGTTTGTTCGTCAAGCACATCTACAAAGCCATCAAGAGCGATTAAACGGGGAGAAAAAGAGAGAGCAGATACCATAACTAATAAACTACACACATAGCCGCTAAATTTTTTAATTACAATGAGAAGAACTTCTTGGAGTTATAACACGCACACACACACAAATCACGCATTCGTAATCATTTGCGCTATCGAAAGGCTCGCAATAGCTGCAGTTTCGGTTCTCAAACGCAAATCGCCCAGCGAAATCGTTTCGCACGTGTCCATCAACGCTTTCATCTCGTCGTCGTCAAAATCGCCCTCTGGTCCGATTATTATTAGACCGTATTGTTCCTCTTTGTTTTCACTACTACTGCTATCACTACCATTGCTCGAAATACTTTCTCTGACTCCCCTCAACTTTTCGGCGAAATCCGCGCCTCCCGCCGCCGCCACGAAACGACACGTCGCATCGCTAAAGTACTTCGAGCTCACGAGGTCGCTGAAACTCACCGGCTTCTCGATTTCAAACACGTGTGCCCTTAGAGACTGTTTCGATGCGGCTAACGCGACGCGTTGCCAACGCAATTCTTTCCCGGTTTCTTCCTCTTCTTCCTCGTCCTTCCGTCGTTTACTATTACTACTCTTACCGCCGCTCGACGCCGACGCCGATCCAATCTTCCCACTCCGGCTGGTCAGTAAAGGCACCAACGTCCTTCCGTTTAACTCCGTCAGTTTCTCGACCAACCAATCCGACCGACCGCCTTTTATTCCAGCGCACGCGACGACCACGTCCCACTTCATTCTACCCGGAAACGGTTGAAAAAACACCTCCCCGTCTTCACTCTCCATCTCAAACGTCGCCTCTGTTTTCCTCGCGTCCACCTCGCGCAAACGCGCGACTTTTATCCGCCCCTGTCCATCGCAACACTCGATCCGATCGTCAATTTTCAACCTCAGCGATTTCAACGCGTGCCTGGAGTCTTCCTTCGAGAGCGAAAACGTCGCGCTGTTGAACGCGGTGCGGTCGACGTAAAACCGTTGGAGTCTCAGATTTTGTTCGTTTCTCTTCTCCCTGACGGCATCTCGCGTCGTTGTCGTCGCCGATGAAGAAGAAGACGAAGACGCGGCGGCGGCGACGATAAAAAATCTATTCGCGCGGTGCCGATGATTCGCTCGCGAAGAACGAGCGAGGAGGAGAGTCGACGCGCGCGCGATCGAAGAACAGCGACAGTTTTGCATCGTTTTGTTATTGTTTTGTTATGAAGCGCTTTTTAGGTAAAATTCACAATAAGCATATGTGCAGCAAAAGAATTTAATTGTGTACCAAATTACAAAACGTATTTACAACCCCTCGATGACGACTTGCACCCCGCTCGCGTACACCTTCTCCTCCTTCACCGCGTCGTCTTCCCCTTCTTTTCCTCTCTCATTATTTTGAGCGGTCGTCATTTCTTCTTCTTCTTCTTTATCGCTTTGAGTATTCAATCCGAGCGCTTCGCGAAACGCTTCCCGTTTTCGCATCTTTGACTCTCTCCGTTCCTCTCGCATCTTCTTCTCGAATTCGCTGGCGGCTTTCTTCCTCCGTTCGTTTTTTCTCTTGCGAAACCCGGTGACGAAATTCACTCTGTCTTTGTCGGAAAAAGTCGCCGTGCCTTTGACGAGCGTGGAAGATTTGTGTCTTTTCTTTTTGTTATCGTCTTTATCGTTATCGCTCTTCGTGTTCTTCTTCGTCTTCTTCGCCGCCGCGGAGTTGTTGTTGTTGTTCTTCTTCTTCTTCTTCTTTGCAGCCATGTTCGAAACTCTCGGCGAGGGTCTCAAAGAAGTCTTCTTACGTTATGCGAGTCAACGCGGGCTCTCATCCAAGAGCGTGAAATGCGAGAGACTTCAGCGTGTGATGTGTGTGTATTGAGCGCAATCAAGCGCGCGCGTATTAGGTATCGCAATGGGGAGTCAAATGCACTTTTTTTTTTCCCGAGAGTTGCTTCAGAAGAAAGCGCGCGTCGTTTACTTTCGCTCTCTCTCTCGACGACAAACGCAGCATGGCGCCGAGAACGAGAGGACGGAACAACAACAACAACAAAAGCAGCAGCGCCGAGAAGAACGCGAAGGAGAACGCGAAACAGCAGAAGAAGAAAAACATCAAGAGGAAGAAGAACGAAGAGGAAGAGGAGGAAGACAACGACAGGGACGTGGAAGACATCGCGAAGCGAGTGAAGCGAGCGTCGATTGGGAAAAAAGAGGAAGCGAGAGAGGAGGAGGAGAAAGTTTTGCGCGGTGGGAGTCGCGACGCGGAGGAGGCGCGTGAAGAGGAGGAGGAGGAAAAGGTGCCTTCTTCTTCTTCGTTGGCATCGTACGCGGAGATTAACTCGGTGTTGAAACGGTTACACTTTGAGGCGCGAGAGCGAAGGCGGACGAGCATGAGTCCGTGATTATTGCGGTAGCTTTAGAAACTCGCGGCAGAGCGAAAGTAGTTTTAGTAGCTTTTTTTAGAGGTGCAGCGGCATGTAGAAATACAGATAGAGTCATTCTTTTATTATACACTTTGCGGTAAATCTTCGTCGTAGACTTGGTCGATGTCTTGTATCCTGGGCGATATGGGGGGCTTACGTCCCAAACCGTTCGCTTTGATGGAAATCTTACCGAGATTGGGTTGGACAAAATCACCGAACGTTGCGCGCGGAGAACGCGCGGATGGTGTGTTCGACTGTTCGATCTTTGTCGATTCGTCCTTACCTTTGGACTTGCCCGCGACGCCGAGATTGGCCAACGCGTTCGCGCTCGTTTTTTTAATGCGAGACATGACAGATTTCTCACCACCACTACTGGTGTTTGTGGCATCTGTTTTTGCCGGAGGACTATTTTTCTCCATGGCTAAACCGGCGGTGTTGACGTTGCCTCCGACGTACGCGCTGTCGTCGGTAGCAGCGTTTGACTTTGTCTTGGATGAAGTTCTCCGGACGCGATGCGGGGATGTTTCGTTTGATTGCCTACCATCTCTACGGTTTTCGTCGTCGTAATCGTTGGAGTAGGAAAGATCGTCGTCAGAGCTCGAGGCATATTCACTATCTTTGGGAACAAACATGGGATCAATGTTACTTCCACTAGTGCCGACGTTACCTATGTAGTTCCCGTTTTCATCAAACATGTCGATTTGCGAGTCAAGCGCTTGAGAATTTTCCGAACCGAATCGTAGGTGTGAAGGCAGATTCCCTTCCGATTGGTTCGAAAGTATCGATCGCGTGTCCGCCTGCGAGTGTTTGTCCAAGTCAAAGTCGTGTTGTCTCATCTTCTTGTACGCTTTAATCGCGGCGCGTTGCGCAAAGACATCGGAAACTGGCGCGTAACCGCTCGGTTTGCTCCCAGCGACGCCAGAGCGGTATTTATCGTAGCCACCGCCGGTGGTCGCGGACCTTCCACCCGGAAGACCTTCGGGCTGTTGAAACACTCGACCATCCGTTTGGAACGAGTGCATGATTTCGCGTCCGTACACAGATCCTGGCTGCGATTGAACCGTACCTAAAGCGGTTTGCCCGCCTCGCGATTGAGGTTGAGCAGAAGAAGCGTTCGCTCTATCTACCGCTCGTTGCTTCGATTTCATCGACGATTTTACGGCACCTATCTGTAACAGCAAGTCATCCTCTCCGTCATCTTCGGATGGAGCGTTGACAACGACACCTTCTAAGGGAACATCTAAATCTGCTCGCACCGCCGCGGAATTCTTCTTGCGCAAGGCCTCCTCTTCCTTCGCTCTTTGCGAGGCTAACAAACCTTGTTTCTCCTCTCCGCTCGCTTTCGGTGGACGCATGCGTAAATGCTTCTTCAAATTTTTCAAATTCATTTTTTTCTTAGTCACCGCGGTTACTCCGTCTCGTTCGATGTCGTTTTTAATGATTGAAAACTGCTTCAAAACGTTCATCGCAGCCACGCCCGAAATCAAACCGGCAAATCCGATACAAGACAACGTCACAACGGAGGTGAAATAAAACTCACTGAACGTTTCTTCGACCGTCCAGGCTACGATTTTCACGCAATTCCACCACGCGGTGAACGAAACAACCATTTCGAAGACTGCGACGGCGAATGGCGTCGTCGACTCGTCCTTATCTCCTCGGAAGGTTTTCCTCAGCGGTAACGTCAATCCAACGAAACATCCCGCAACTTTCGCCGGTAAAGTCGCTAAATTAGCCAAGAACACGAACGAGAAGTTCGTCAAGAATCGGTGCTTTTCGCCCGGTAATGGTGGCGTCGCTTTCAACGCGAACGTGAGATCAAACAATCGTTCCGAGAGACACGGCAAGATGTACACCAACCAAATCAAAACGTTCGCGTTGACGTTACCGCCGACGTAAGCGGCATTGCCGAGCCAAATTTCTTTGAGGAACGCCGTCGGTAAAACTAGCAAACACCAAAAAGACAGCAAAGTGCTCAAAACTTGGTGCGTTAAACCGTGAAACGCGGCGTACTTCCTCGCCGCTTTCTTTTGCGCGCGGGTCGACGCGTCTTGTGCATCATCCTCATCGATTCCCGGCATCATCGCAGTGCTCCCGTTACTAGTACTACTTCTTGCCGCCGTGGATCTCTGAGCATCGTTCGTGACGACCCAGTTAGCCTCTAATAAACAATTTACGGCGTGTTTGTGTGTCAAGCTCGCATGGTTTCGGTGTTCGTAGTACGTCTTGGCGCAATAGTGCGCTAAATTACCTGGCACGCGAACCGATAACACTTCTCGTCGCGAAGCGGACGGAGACGATTTCGAGCCTAATGGTAACGCAACTTTCAGACCGTGCAACCAAACGCGCATTCCAGCATCCGCCACGGGTACGGCGCCGTTCACGCGAGTATCCCAGCCGCCGATTGTCTTCAGCGCGCTCGACGCAAACGCAGTTCCCGGAATCGCGTTGGATAAGGCACAACCAGATTCTTCTGCACATATCGTAGTCATCGACGCTTGTTTAGAGAATCTCGCTCTAACACCAAACCACGTGTTGGTTTGTAAGTTGCTGTTCTCAAATCTCGCGTTCGGCACGACGCACGCGATGCGCAAATCCCTCGTTTGTAAATAACCACCCGTCGAACTTCCGTATTTCTTCTTCATCGAGCTCGTCGCCGCAGATGAGGAAGTATTTCGCACGTAAAACGACGGTATTATGTGCTCTAAATACTCTGGGTCCGGCAAATAATCTTTCGTAAATGGGACGATAATCTCAGCGCGCGTCTTCAATCGTCCTTTCTCCAGCGCGTTGCCGAAACTGACGATTTTATGCGACTTTTGTTCTCGTCCGCCGCTCGAGGAAGACGCATTCGTTCCACTTTCACCTCTTTCTAAGTCGCTATTATTGATGCTACTGCTACTACTGCGCGCTATTTCATCGCTCACGGTGCTCTGCGCTCCAGACTTTCCCGAACTCGTCCTTTTCAAACTTCCGCTCGTCGTCCGAAACAGCGAACCGCTCGTCGCGCCGACCGACGTCTCAAACTCGCTCACGTTAAAAACCTCGCACATAACCCCGCGTTCGCGCCATCGCGTCGCGCATTTCACCGCCGCGTTTTCAAATTTGCTCTCCCCAATATCCATCGTTCGCACCGAGCTTAAATCTAAAACGTGCACTTCCAACAAATCCCGCGGCCAATGGACGAAACACAACGAATCGATGGCTTCGGTCACTTGATCGTTGGCATCGTTGGCACCGTCGATGACTAATTGCAAACACACGGACGGGAAAACCTGCGGAAGCATCGGCTTTTCCGGGTACATGAACTGTTCTTTTTCTCTCTCGATCTCTTCTTCTTCTTTATTTGCGGCGTTATTTTCGGTAGTAATGTCGTCGTTATTCTTCCGCTCCAAAAGGTGCCGCTTCCGACGCATTCGCGCGGAGATGGATTTCGTCACCGACATCGACTCCCTTTGTCCTTCCTTCGCCGCGCGAAGACGCATGCGAACGTTCTTAAACCACACCGCGTACAACGAAAACAAAGGGAGGTGCGTGAAGAACACGAGGAGATAAAAGACGAACTCGGAGACGAAGCTCGTCATCGTTTTATGTATTAATATATATTAAGTGCGGCATCAATTCTAATTTTCCCCCCTATTTATTTACTGTTGTTGTTGAATGTTGATTTCTTCGGAAGGCACGACGGCTTCGTCGTCAAAGACGACGCCGAGCACGCGCAACTTTCGCACGATTTTCTCGGCGCGAACGAGCTTCGGGTCTTCACTCTGTTGTTGTTGTTGTTGTCGATCTTCTTCTGCGCGCTTAGTGTTGTTCTTTTTATTATTCTTCTTGTTCTTGTTCTTCTTCTTTTCCTCTCCTTTCCTCCTGGCGAGCGCGTGCGCTCGCCTGGCGACGGCGCCGAGCGCGAACCCGTCCAAATACGGCCGAGCGGCGAGGAGCGATTGGAACTCTGGAACGACGGTAAGGTCTTCTTCTGTGATCTCTGCGTTTTCAGTTTTGTTCTTCTTTGTCGCTTTTGGTGTCTTTTCGCGTTCGGCGATGACTGCTGTCCACGGTAACCGGAACTTGAAGTGTTTCCCGAACAGTTTCCTCGGCGGCGGTCCGCCTTTTTCGAGGACGGTTTCGGCGAGTTTTCGCTGGCTGTATTGGCGGTAGGCGACCGCCGCGGGGACAAGCATTTCCTCGAATCGAAACTGGTCGTCGTCCCAAACGAAACCGAGCGAAGCTAAGGTTTCTAATCTCTGCGGTTGGTGCAAAATGTACGTTCCTTTCGCTCGCATGTCGTTGACTTTCGCGCCGAGAGGGAAATCTTTCAAGTACGGTTTGCGCAACGCGTTCTCGTCCTCGTTTTCGCTTCGATTACTATTTCTATCATCTTCGTCTACGTCTATTCCATCGTCCACGCAGTATTTGTGCGGCACGTTCAAATGCCCAAACTTCTTCTTAAACAACATCAATCCAGGCACGATCTGTTTCTCGAACACAAACTCGTCCGCGTCCCAAACGAACTTCTCGCCCGTCGCCGCGCCGACGGCGTCCAACCGCTCCAACTGCGCGCTCGTTAAACTCGCGCGTTCGCGTCGAACTCGAAAGTTATGCACCACGCGCCCAAAATACACAGATTCCTCGTCCTCATCGTCCACGTAACTTTTCGGCACGTTTAAATGTTTGAACTTGTCGTAAAATCGTTCCAATCCCGGGAGCAGTACGTTTTCGAAGTGGTGCTCGTCTTTCAGTTGTTTCTTTGTCTTTTTCTTCTTCCGCGTTGGCGTAACTGTTTCATCATCGTTCGCAACGTTCGTATCGTCGTCGTTTTGCGCGGCAAAAGTCGCGTAAAATCGCACGTTCCTCGCGAGAACATCGCAACAGACGACGGTTGAAGTTGTAATCGTCGAGGAGCGAGTTCGTCGCTCTGTATCTTCGCGCAAAGTTTTCTTCTCTTCCTCTTCTTCGTTCACATTTCCCCTACTGGTAGGGAACGAAGAGACCGTCGTCGTCCTCGCGCAACGCCTCTCGCAACAACGCTCCATCGCTCGAGCGAGAGAGAACAGCGCGGCTCGGTTTACGCGACGCATGTTTTCTTCTATATCTCCGCGCGTGCGAAAATCGACGCTCTCTGTCTCTCTCCTTCTCTCGAAAGAAAGAAGTTTTGAAAGGAATGAAGAAGTTTTGAGAAGAGCGAATTTACATATCTCTGTGCTTTTAAAATCTTATTTATATATCTACAAGACTATGATACGTTTAAACTAGCCTACTGCTGATACTACTGGTTTCATCGTTGCGAGAGATTTACGCTCGCTCGCTTTATCCGGGATAAATTTGTCTGGGCATTTCCGGCGGCATGGGTCCTCGATCGGTCGGGTACCCGACGGCGCGCTGGTACCATCGGCTCCCCTCGAGTTCCACGTCCACGTTCAAATGCGAGTGTCCAAACACGTGGATGTGTTTGACCGTGCTGTTGTAGTCGAATCTGCCTTTTTTGAATCCAGCTGGACTGCTTCGACCGCTTCCTGGAGTGGATTTGCAATCGCACTCGTCTCTTAACGCGAGGATTTCCTCGCCTAAACTTTCGCTGCCGACGACTTTTTCGATGAAGGGCGTGCCGTTGAATAAATCCGGGAGAGGGACGAAGTGACCGAACGTCGCTAAAAACGTCACCTCGTTGCCGCAATCCGCGTATTCGTCGTCGTCGTCGTCGTCGTTGTTGTTCATGTTTCCATCGATGGGCGTGTTGTTCCTGCTCGAATTCGTCGATAATCTCAACTTCTTAGGTAAGAAATTTTCCAAGCTCCTCTGCCCTAACCGTCTCCAAAACTCGTCCAACGTCGCCGGGTGCGAGTTCCTTTTATCCTTGGGATCTCCGATAGCCGGCGGCCAAATGCACGCCCCGTCAAAGTGTACCTCCATCTGCGTGAACGGCCTGTTCCCACCTTTAAACGTCTCCGTGTACCAACTCAACATCGGCACCACTAATATCCGTTTCGTCTGTCGCATGCCTAACTCGTTCCTCCCCGGATGCGTAAACACCGCCGGCGTGCACCGAACGCCTATACTCGTCACCGCGTCTACGATGGACACAAACTTATCTATCGAATCCCCCATCTCCCCGCGACCAGGCGACCACAACTCGTGGTTCCCCACGCAATAAAACACCTCCTGATACCGCATTTTAAACAGCTTCAACGCGTCCATCACTTTCTGCACGTCCGTCGCCACGTCGCCGGCGACTATTAAAATAGTATTCGGTTCCGGTCGATTGCAATTTTGACAGCTTCGAACGACCCAATCTTTGTTCGCTTGCATGTCCGCGTGCACGTCGGACGTGGCAAATATTCGCCAGTTTGCCCCTTCTTCGCCGCCGCCGTCGGAACGTTCGATGTTTGCTGCTCTTCTTTTCGTGTTGTTGTTATTATTAGTAGTGGTGGTGGTGGTACCGCCATTCGTCCTCCACCGCTCCCCGTCCTCCAACTGTCCCTCTTCTTCTCTTCCCGTAGAGGAAGAAGAAGAAAATGCAAAGTGATTCCTTTCCAAAGCGGCAAACGCAAAGTTTAAAACATCTTCCCGCGTGCGGTTGTCCTCGTACGGGACGTTTGGTTTTAGGTACGGCATTTTTTGTTCTCTCTCTCTTTCTCTCGTCGTCGTCGTCGAGAAAGAGAGAACGCGTCGTCCTCGTCGTCGTCCTTCTGAAGAATGCGGTCGGTTTGACTTTCAAGCGTTTTTTTTTGTTCCTTTTTTACCGAAACCCTAAATCAAAATTTCTTGTATCTCATTTTTTCAGAGAAAAGAGAAAGAGGAGTTATACGCGCACGCATCAAACGCGCGCGCGAAAGAGAGAGAGTTAGAAAGAGAGAGAGATTTTCTCATCCCCTCGCTCTTTCTTTTTTAATTTCCCTTCTTCTTCTTTCGTGAACAAAAGCACACACGAACGCGCGATGATGTTGTTGTTTCCTTCTTCTTCTTTACGACGCGCAGTCTTTCTCTTCTTCTGCTCGGTGAGCGTTATTTTTTTTATCGTCGACGCCATCGCGCAACAACAACCGGTGATTATCTGCGACCAGACGTTCGTGTCTGGTCAAAACTCAAAGTGCGCGTACACGGGAGTGACCGTCGCGGGCGCGGAGATTCGGTTTTTGGATGGAACCGCGGTTGTCGCGTCGACCGCGCTGAGTTCGATGAACGAAAATGGAGTGGTAGGGGAAGTGGGCTTCGTCGAGACGGTGGAGTTAGGGGTGCCTTTATCGCTCGCCGCGGGAGAGTACACGCTGGGAATGTACGACGGGAAAAGTAAAGTGTACGCGGCCAAGACGAAGGTTAAGGTTGTGTCGAGCGAAGACGCGAACGATGCGGTCGCATCCACGAAGACTTTGGTTCGAGTGGAAACGGACAAACCTTTGTACGCGCCGGGGCAGAAAATCAAGATTCGAGCGCTCGTCGCCGATATCGAGGACGCGGCGTTGATTAAGCAGAAAGATGGCGCGACGACGGCGAGCATTGAGGTGAAGGATGCGTTAGAGAGGACGATTTTTAAGAAAGCAGACTGTGCGGTGGACGTTTTTGGGGTGGCGACGGCAGAGGTGGCAATCGCGAAGGAGCAACCTCCGTTTGGATGGTGGACGGTGAAAGCGGAAGTCGAGGTGGACGACGAGTCGAAAGTTACGGGCGAGACTGGTTTTAACGTCGAAGAGTACGTGCTTCCATCTTTTGACGTTACTTTTGACGCGTCGAACATACCTTTGTACGTGTTAGCGTCCAAAAGTGCAAATCAGTTCACCGGGAAGGTGGAAAGCGCGTACACCTACGGGAAAGCGGTTGAAGGCAAGGCGAAAGTTATCATCAAAAGACCAACAACTTCGAACTATAATAACTACAACGGGTTCGGTGGTGGTTTCGTTGGTGGTTTCGTTGGTAATGATTTCGTCGGAGCAGAAGTACCCGAGGATAGTAGCGGTAGTAGTAGTAGCAGTAGCAGCGGCGGCTATGGTCTTCCGTACGAGGAAGTTTCAGATATTCTGTATGAGTCGAGTTGGTTAACCTTATACGGTGGATCTACGAGTTTCGTGGCGTCCATTTCAAAATCCGTGCTCGATCAATACTGGTCTCGAAATTTGGAAGCGTACGCTATGGTTGAAGAAGCAGCCACGAAAGAGATTCGGAACTCGACGGTTTTGATCATACCAATCGTACGCGAAGCGTTTGCGCAACAGACGTCCATGTTTTACCAGTCTCCGGCTTTAAAACCTGGGTTACCGATGAAAC
>Ga0255774_10003902_pt1 | contig 10818 bp, 6 predicted proteins | sample 101ome_17_FD_179972 | JGI IMG/M metagenome (GOLD analysis project Ga0255774, IMG submission 179972) | Coastal salt marsh microbial communities from the Groves Creek Marsh, Skidaway Island, Georgia - 101407AT metaG (version 2) | ecosystem: Environmental > Aquatic > Marine > Intertidal zone > Salt...
ATCGAAAATGTAATGAAATCTTTGCGTGCCACATGTCCGAATTTCGACCCCCCCACGGAATGCAACCCCCTATTGTTATTCACGGTTCACGAACCACCATTTGCATGAATTTTATTAATTTTACAGTTTATAATCGGTGTTATCCGTGATGTACGTATACCTGTTGAAAAGTCATTCTAGTATTAGAAAACGGATCGAACATGTAATGAAAGTACAATTGGTGGCGTGTCTTTCCTGGCGCACGACGGCGCAGCGCTGACGACGCCGACGACGACGACGACGACGCCGACGACCTCAGACGGCGGCCGACGGGGCGTCACAGGGACGCGCGGCCGACGACGACGACGATGGCGGACGCCGGTGGCCCTCGGGGCACGCGGGTGAAAAACAAAGCGCCCGCGCAGGTGCAAATCACCGCCGAACAGATCGTCCGCGAAGCGAACGACCGCGCCGAGGAGGTGTACAAGGCGCCGAAGCGTAAGATTGCGGACTCGGAGGAACTGAAGGAGTACCGGTACGAACAGAGGAAACACTTTGAGGACCGGGTGCGGTCGTCGTATTGGGAACCGAGGGCGTGGATACGGTACGCGAAGTGGGAAGAGGGACAGGGGGATTTGCCGCGGGCGAGAAGCGTGTGGGAGCGAGCGTTGGAACACCACGGGAGAGAGGTGCCGATATGGTTGAATTACGCCGAGATGGAGATGAAGGGAAAACAGGTGAATCACGCGAGGAATGTGTTCGAGCGGGCGTGCTCGACGTTGCCGAGAATTGATATCTTTTGGTACAAGTACGTGCACATGGAGGAAACGTTGGGGCAGATTGCGGCGGCGAGGCAGGTGTTTGAAAAGTGGATGACGTGGGAACCCGAACACCCGGCGTGGTTTGCGTACGTGAAGATGGAACAGAGATACGGGGAGAAGGAGCGGGCGCGGGATATCTTTCAGCGCTACGTGCAAGTGCATCCGGATGTAAAGGCGTGGACGCGCTGGGCAAAATTTGAGTTTACGTCGGGCGAACGCGAAAAGGCGAGAGAGGTGTACGAAGCCGCGGTGGAATTCCTTCGCAGCGAGCCGGACATCGGACAGTTATACGCCAACTTTGCCAAGTTTGAGGAAATGTGTCAAGAGGTGGATCGCGCGCGCGCGATTTACAAGTTTGCTCTCGACAATTTGCCGAAGCAAGAGGCGGAGGAGGTTTACAAGGAGTTTATGAAGTTTGAAAAGATGCACGGCGACAGAGAGGGCATCGAGGACGTGGTCGTGGGGCAGCGCAGATTCAAGTACGAGGAGGAGGTTTCGAAGAATCCCTTGAGCTACGACACGTGGTTTGATTACATTCGATTAGAGGAGAGCGCGGGGGATATGGCCAAGACGCGCGAGGTGTACGAGCGAGCCATCGCCAACGTGCCGCCGGCGAATGAAAAGAGGTTTTGGCAGCGTTACATTTACCTCTGGATCAATTACGCGCTTTACGAGGAATTGGAAGCGCGAGATGCAGAGCGCACGCGCGAAGTGTACCGTGCCTGCCTCAAAGTGATTCCACACGCCGAGTTTTCCTTCTCGAAAATTTGGATCATGGCTGCAAAGTTTGAGCTTCGCCAGAGGCGGTTGGATGCCTGCCGCAAAATTTTAGGATTGGCCATTGGATTAGCACCAAAGGAGAAGATTTTTGCGACGTACATCGACATTGAGTTTCAGCTCGGCAACGTCGATAGATGCCGGACGCTGTACGAGAAGCACTTGGAAGTTGAGCCACAAAACTGCTCCACTTGGATCAAGTACGCCGAGCTCGAGCGCTCACTGGGAGAGGTTGAGCGCGCGCGCGCGATCTTCGAATTAGCCGTCGATCAAGCGATGCTGGACATGCCCGAAGTGCTCTGGAAGGCATACATTGATTTCGAAACCTCGGAGGGCGAACGGGAGAAAACCAGAGCGCTGTACGAGCGCCTGTTGGAGCGCACCAAACACGTCAAGGTTTGGATGTCGTACGCTCGTTTCGAGGCGACGCCCATCATTGTCGTCGACGATGACGCGGACGAGTCCACCATCGCCGCGGCGAGCGAAGCGGCGGAGCAAGACGAGCACGAATGCCTCGCCGCTCGTCAAGAGAAGAGCCGAGCCGTCTACCGTCGCGCCGTCGACGAGCTCAAGGAATCCGACCCCGACGCCAAGGAGGAACGCGTCATGCTCCTCGAGGCGTGGAAGTCATTCGAAGACACCCTCCCGAGCAACTTCTCGCAATCCGCCGACGTCAAGGCTAAGCTTCCCAAGCGCGTTAAGCGCAAACGCGCCCTCGTCGACGAAGCCGGCGCTGAGTACGCCCAAGAGGAGTATTACGACTACGTCTTCCCGGATGATCCGGGCGCGGCGAAACCTTCGCTCAAGCTCCTCGAGGCGGCGTACGCGTGGAAAAAGGCCAAAACCGCCCCCGGTTCGTCGTGATTCGCGTCGTCGCCGTCGCGACAGTCGCCAGTGAATAGAAGAAGAGATTGTTAATAGCACACACGCGCGCGCCGCAGAACCCTATAAACGTATACTAAATGCCCATACGATATTTTTCTCGAGTAGTCATGAACCGTCAGGTGATTTTCCGGGTGTGAAGCGAACCACGCCACGTCGCGAACTTCGCGAACGTCACAGCGACGCGCCGCAAAGCGACGACGACGCGTCAACACCGCTCAAACTAACCGATCCGTCGAGTCACTCGATCGCCCCGGCGGAGAAGCTCGCGCGAGGGACGGAACGGCGACGACATCGGGGAATTCTTCGCGCTCGTCCGTCGAACACATAGAGGGTAAAATCGCCTTCGAGAATAAACGCGCGCTCTGTCGAAACGGAGTAGACGCAGAACGCGTGCGGATCACCGAGGTGAATCCGTAGTCCGTTGAAAAAATTCAGGCTCGCGTTCTTCGGGCGCCGCGTGGCGGTGTTCGCGCGAGAAACGGGAAGAAGTCTCTCGAGCGCTCGGGCGACGCGGGGGTTTCGGTTTCGAGAGGAAGAAGCAGCCCAATCCCGAGAAGTCTCGATTTTGAGGCGGAGAACGAGATTTGGGATTTGGAAATGGCTCGTGCGCAGTTGGAACAGTCGCTTCCGACGTCGTTTAACATGGATGACTCGGATCCGCCGCACTGGAGATCGACGCACGCGAGAATCGCCAATGGACCCGTGGTGCCTCAGCAACTCATCGGCGGCACGCCGATGATTGATTTGAGCGCTTTCAGCGCCAACCCGCGGGTTAAAATTTATGGCAAGTGTGAGTACCTCAACCCCTCTGGTTCGATCAAGGATCGCATCGCCCAAGAGATTTTGAGCAGGGCTCTCGAGACCGGCGAGCTCAAGCCGGGTATGACGGTGGTGGCCGCGACGAGCGGAAACACTGGAGCCGCGATCGCCATGGCGTGCGCCATTCGTGGGTTCCCGTACATTGTCATCACCAATAAAAAGACGAGTAAGGAGAAGATTGACGCCATGCGAGCCTACGGTGGAGAGGTGATTGTTGCTCCGAGCGGCGTTCCGGCGGACCACCCGGATCACTATCAAAATATTGAAGCTACCATGTGCGCCAAGAATCCGAATTACTACGGCGTCAATCAATACGACAACCCGTACAACGCGGATGCGTACGAAAAGACTCTCGGCCCTGAAATCTGGTCGCAGACAAAGGGTAAGGTGACGCATTTTGTCGCCGGCGGCTCGACGGGCGGTACCATCACCGGTACGGGTCGTTACCTCAAGAGCGTCGACCCGACCATCAAGATCGTCTTGGCCGATCCGAAGGGTAGCGTGCTTTGGGATTATTTCGTCAATGATGTGCCGGAGGACGAACTGCAGGCGAAGAGTTGGGAGGTGGAAGGCGTCGGTAAAGATTCCATTCCAGGCGTGCTCGATACGGATGTCATCGACGGCGCAGTTCAGGGTGACGATAAGAGTTCTTTCCGTACCGTTCGCATGGTTGCCGAATCTTCCGGTGTTTTGCTCGGCGGTAGCTCTGGTTTGAACTTGCACGCCGCGCGCGTCTTGTCCAGCCACATCAAGGAGGGTGTCATCTGTACCGTGCTCTGCGACAGTGGCGTAAAGTACTTGTCCAAGATTTTCAACGACGATTGGCTCCAAGCCAAGAACTTGGACGAACCTCTCAGGGATGTTAAAGAGTACGACATCCACTGGGTAAACGGGAGCCACAATCCGACTTCGGATGAAGAGAATGACAGTTTGTGGGGAAGAGAAGCGGAGGAGAAGGAGTTGCGCTTCTTGGATGAAGTCGCGACGCACATGGTCGAGTTCCATCGGAACTCGATCAGAGCCTCCGAGCCGGTGAGTAAGTACAACAGCCCGAGTGACTTGCACACCGCCTTTGAAGATCTTGGTGTGCCCCTCGGCTTCAAGGATGGCGATCGCCCAATATCTATCGCTCAGCTCACGTCGGCGATGAATGCAATTTTGGATAACAGCGTTCGCAGCTCTCACCCGATGTTTATGAACCAGCTCTACGCCGGAGTTGATCCGATCGCTCTCGCTGGTGAATGGGCTTCGAGCGCACTTAACTCGAACGTTCACACGTTCGAAGTGGCGCCAATTCTTACGGAGATAGAGCGATCGATGCTCGCCAAGATGGCGAAGCTTTGGTTGGGAGAGAATAGCGATGGCTCCGCTCCGGAACACGACGGCTTGTTCGTGCCGGGTGGTTCCATCGCTAACTTGTATTCTATGATCTTGGCGCGAGAACGCGCGTGTCCTGACGCGAAGCGCACGGGCATGCCGCAGGGATACGTCGCCTTCTGCTCTGAGCAGTCGCACTACTCTTATAAAAAGTGTGCGCACATGATTGGTCTCGGCATGGACAACATGATCAAGGTTGAATGCGGCAAGGATGGTGCATTGTTGCCCTCTGCCCTCGAAGAAGCCATTTCCGCAGCGAAAGCTGCTGGTAAGACGCCATTCTACGTCGGTGCAACTGCGGGTACCACTGTGCTCGGTGCGTTTGATCCGTTTAATGCTTTGGCGGACGTTTGTGCGAAGGACAACATCTGGTTGCACGTCGACGGTGCATGGGGCGGCGCTGCGATTGTTTCCAAGACGTACAAACATCTCATGGCTGGCGTCGAGCGCGCCGACAGTTTCTGCTGGAACCCGCACAAGATGCTCGGCATTCCACTTCAGTGCTCCATCGTGCTGAGCAAGAAGCCAGGCTCGTTCATGGCTGCGAACTCTTTCAAAGCGGACTACCTCTTCCAACCGGATAAGAACAACGCCGAGGCCGATCTCGGAGATCGAACCATCCAGTGCGGTCGCAAGTCGGACGCTCTCAAGCTGTGGCTCGCATGGAAGTACAGAGGCGACGAAGGATGGGAGCAACTCGTCGATCACTGCTTTGGTCTCGCCAAGTTTGTCGAGAATGAAGTATCTTCCGACACGTCTGGCGCTTTTGTTTTGGCGACGCCTGCGCAGTGTTCCAACGTCGGGTTCTGGTACGTCCCGCCCCGTTTGCGTCCCTTCAATAAGGACACAGCTACTGAGGAACAACTCGCCGAGCTCGCTAAGGTAGCTCCGAAGCTCAAGGATCGCATGCAACGCGCTGGCGATGCCATGATTGGTTTCCAACCGGTCCCGGCGCTCAAGCTTCCGAACTTTTTCCGTCTCGTCTTACCGAATTCTCGGCATAATAGCGAAGAGAAGCTCAGAGATATGCTCCGTCGTATGGACGAAATGGGCGCCGACCTTTAGAACTCTCACATCGGCGTCCAAAACCTTATTATCTATCACTATCAATGTGTTGCTCCGAATCCATCGAATGGATTTGGAACCGTGTTGCGGGACAATCGACGTCACCCTGGCTTAACAGCGACGCCGAGCGTTTCGACCATCGTTGGCTAACTACCAGGTATGGTATTAATAAGAAAGCAGAATCTACCTTAAAACGAATCGCCACACTGCGTCTCGGCGGACGACGATGGTGCGCGTCAAAACCATCGAAATCGCGTGGCACAACGTAGATAAAGAAAACGTACGCTCCGACGTCTCCGCCTTCGATTCGTGCGCTCTTCGACAACGACGACACACGCGCGGTGTGACTGACGCTCCATCGTGATTCTTTTTGACAGCAACCAATCTTGTCGTGCGACTTCAACCCGACGACCGGCGTGCTCGCGACCGCGGGGGCGGATTGCGAGGTAAAACTATGGCAAGTGCGCGTCGGCGATGATGAGTCGGCAGAGCTCGCGGTAGAGCACTTGGAGACGCTCACGGGACACGCGAAGAGCGTGAACTGTGCGCGTTGGAACGGGAGAGGCGACACACTAGCGACGGCGGGCGACGCTGGCGACGTCTATCTTTGGTCGAGAGTGGGTGAAGAGTCGACTGCGACGAATTCACACGGTGACGCGGTGAACTGGAAGCCGCGCAGAACTTTGCGTGGGCATCGCGATGATGTTTTGAGTTTGTGCTGGGGACCGAGAGAACAGTTGGCGACGACGTCGGTAGACAACACGACAATCGTCTGGGATACTCAGTCCGGGCAAGGGCTGATACAGCTGAGTGATCACTCGCACTACGTGCAAGGGGTCGCGTTTGACCCACGGGGAGAGTTTGTGGTGACTCAAAGTCCAGATCGCACGATGAAGGTGTATTCGGTGCGCGGCAAGGCGAGTTCGAAGAGCGTCAGTCAAATTTCTAGCTTGAAGAGTCTCGAGCATCAAAGCTTGTTTCACGACGACGGCATGACTTCCTTCTTTCGGAGACCGTCATTTAGTCCGGATGGTTCTGTTCTAGCGGTACCCGCGGGACTTTTCAAGCGGGACGGCGCAACGCAGCCGTTGAACGCGACGTTTCTGTTCTCTAGAAGTGATTTTTCAGCACCCGCGTTGACCTTACCTGGTGGCGAATCGCCTTCGGTTTGCGCCAGGTTTAGCCCGGTCGTCTACCAGAGAAAGGCTGGATCGAGCCCGACCACGTCGAGCGATCTGCCGTATCGGATGGTGTACGCCGTGTGCTCTCAAGACTCAGTCGCAGTGTACGACACCGACTCGTTAGAGCCGCTCTTGTACGTCGGTGCGATCCACTTCGCGTGTATCACCGATTGCTCATGGTCACCCGACGGAAACATACTTTTGGTCACGAGTACGGATGGCTTCGCCACGGTTATAGCGTTCGATGGTCACGAGTTGGGGTCGGCTGTCAATCCAGCCGACCTTCCGATAAAGTTGTTTATTGAAGACGACGCGCCAGTCGTAGCTGTCAAACCAGAACAAACCGCTCCGGTGAAAACTCTAGAACCAGTTCGCGTGGCGCCTACTCGCATCGCGCCCACGCCCATGTAGCTACCTACCGTAGAGAGCTAGAAACGCGTTTTTCTTAGTCACGTTGCAGTGAAATTAAAAGATGATACACAAAAAAACGTGAGTTGGCTAATATTTTAGGCGTGCAATTGATACACGCCTCCCCCATCTCCATGATTACTAAACTGTTGAACATTTGGCGCGCACATTGACGCGTTTGCGCAAGTCACGCGTTTGACTTGGCGCGTGAAGATCGCCGCACCGGTGTACGAGGCCCAATCACACCTACGGAACGACCATTAACCTTACCGCAATTCTTGCTAGCCGTGTAGCCAAGAGCGGTACCAACAGAGCTGACTATATTCTTCATCAGCGCTCCAGCTTTTGCCGCTGCGACACCCATCGGCGACTTGAGCTGATGAGGCGGTTCGTCGAAAGCGTCGTCGAAAGCGTCGTCGGAAACTTCCCTCTTCATCACCTTTTGCGCGGGCGAGTTGATGGACTTCTGCTGACGCGACGAGTCCGCCTTCACGGGAGTTTTGCGACTCGGCAGTTTCCCTCGAGCTTCACAATCGGGGTTGTACTCGACAACGTTCCAGCCGTGAGCGAAGAGCTCGTCGAGCGGTTCAAATGTGATTGTCAAAGGCTGCGTCACCGCGTCATCCATCGCCGCTTGGACGCGTCTTCGGCGCTTCGTCGCCGCGGGATTAAAACACGGTCTGCGCCGACGCTTCTTCTGCGCTTCGGCTTGCTCCACACGAAGTGCTCGTTCGCGCTGCTGCCGAGAAACGGCTTTGAGATTGAAACAAAACAAGTACTTTAACTGTTCCGCCTCGGTCGCCGTCTCCGGCCGCTCTCTCAGCCGCAAAGGAGGCATTGGATCGAACCGCGGCAGCAGAGGTCTCCCTCCATTTTTCCATCGCAGCTTGAGCCAATACTTGTAGACTTTGCAAAGCACCTGCAGCGACGGAGCGTGCTCGCTAATCTTGAATATTCTGCTGTTGATTTGATTAATGGTTTTGACTGCGTTCTTGAGCTCACTCTTGCCTCCAGTCGGGGGGCGCGGCACCTGGGCGCCGCGCGCGGTAAAAGATTTACCGCCGCGACGCATGAGACCCACGTAGGCGCGGGTGCCGAGATCACTGCTCTTCATGTTTTCCGACTGCTGATGACCCATCACATATCTGCCATCCACGTCATCTGCTGATTGCGTAGAAGAGTCATCGTTGTCGGAAGGAACGCTCGTCTGTTCCGAGGGTGGACTGCGTTTCAAAAGAAAATCGACGCTCTCGCTCGGAGTGAGCGGCGCCGCCGCCACATCCGAGGAGCTCTGGTTGGAGTGCTCGTCACTGATGTCAAACGGAGCCCATCCGTCGTTCTCAGCCTTCAGACTCACAAGCTGTCCGTCTCCCAAGTGCGCGTTCGACGCCCAGTGCAAGACGTCATCCATCTTCCCTTCGGGCGTGTTCGCTTCGCTGAAGACGTTGCCCAAGACGGCGTGCGCCGCTTGCTCCTGCGTCAGCATCGAAGAAGCCGCCCACGAAGACTCTTCAAAGACATCAAAGAGCTTCTCGAGATGCTCTGGGCGCATGTATTGCGCGTTCGGAGTCGTCGTGCACACCGACTTGTTGCCATCGAGCGGCTCAGAGTTCATGTGCTCGAGCCACTGGAAGTCTGACTTGGTTGCCTCGTACATCGGCGCGGCGGTTCCCGGACCAAAGCGGTTGAGCTGGTGATCCGGCGCCTCACCGCGCAAGTACTTGGAAGTTTGCTTGTACCCACCCGGATGCGTCGCATCGTAGTCTTGAACCGCGTTAAAGTTTGGCACGTGAATGTTCACTTTCGGCGCAAAGTAATCGCGCGCCGACTTGGCCTTTTTAGAAGCCTTCTCCTTCTTTGGCGACGCCGCCGAGCGCTTCTTCCCCTCCCCCTTACCGTTCGCCACCTTGCCGCTCTTGGGCACCTTTGCCGCTGTCGGCTTTGCCACCTTATTAGCCTTGGCGTGACGACGGTTATCTCTCACCCCACACGCGTTGCACAACGTCTTCGGACCATCCGGACCGTTGCGCCACAACGGCGTCGTGTGCGTGTTGCAGTGCGCGCACCGCTTCCCCGCCACTCCCGGGAGTAGCGTCGTCGGCGCGGCATCCATCACCTGAGCACGTCAAAGAAAACAATCACGCAGTCGCAGTCAGTCATCCCGTGCGTCTTCCGTCGCGCGCGCGCGCGCAAACCATTCCGTCGTTCGTTTCGTCGCGCGAGCGAGCGAGCGAGCGTCCACCCAGTTCCCCTGTCCCAAATCCACGGTTCATGAACCGTCAAAACGAGAGGGACTGACTTCGAAGTCGCGACAATTCATCCGAAAATCCCGAGCGCGCGCGCACCTTTGTAGCCATGACGACGACGGTCGCACCCGCGCCTAAACCAAAACGCTCTCGAAACGCTCGAGCCTTAACCTGCGCGTGTGAAACCGATCCCACCGATCGTCGCGTCGCTCGTCAGTCTCTCTGTTCGCCAACGTGTTTTTCCGACATCCATCCATCCATCCACAGCGCTTTTTCCGCGAAAGGAATCTCACTCTCGAAACTCGCGACGCGCGTCGCGCGACGTCCGCGGTGGGTCGAACCACCGATAAACGCGCGCGTGAATTTCCATTCGTTTCCGTTTCATCGTCATCGGCGTCCGCGCTCGCGCGCGCACCGCCGGTCGAGACGTTCGCGACCCGCTTCGTGGTGGGTTTCCCCGCATCCATCATCCCGGGGGAACCTCGCGCGCCACTCATCCATCCATCCATCCATTCATCTCGCGCGTTCGCGTCGACGCGACGACGACGAACGAGTCGATCGCGACGCTACGCACCGCGTGTTGTTATTAAAATCCACTCCGCACCCTCTGCACCCTCTGCACCCTCTCACTCCGCGCGTTCGTCGTCTTCGCGCTCCGTCCGTCCGTCCGTCCGTCCGTCCGTCCGTCCACGCTGGTTCGATGCTTCGCGTCTCCCCCGCGCTCGACGATGGACGACGGATTACCTACCGACGACGTTCGACGACCGACCTCGCGAAACAACCACCCGCGGACGAACGAACGAACGAACGCGAAGTTAAAAAATACCCCGTCCGACAACACCGCGTCCGACGACCACCGACCGACGTCGCGCTCTGACGCGCGACCGATGGATGACAGATGCGTCGGGACCCGCGCGCCAACTGTTTCGACAGCCAGCGCGCGCGCGTTTCGACATGAGTTTTTTAGCTCGAAAAGATTCGGTCTATTAGATCGTACTCTGATCGTTCTTAACCGATGATTGTGTGATTTGAACAGAGAAGAGACGAACGACCCCGGCGCGGGTTTAGTAGGTGTCGCGATTTCGATTCTTCGAGACAGACGGGTCTACTACGCGCGTGATTCTGTCTGGGTCGTGACTCGTCGATTCGGTTCAATCCGGGAGGGGTCGGTCGGTCGGACGGTCGGACCGATGGACGCGCGTGATGAAGCGCTTTCATGGTTGGTACTGTTTGTACATATTGATACGGTGTGTGCGCGCA
>Ga0255774_10003924_pt1 | contig 10774 bp, 10 predicted proteins | sample 101ome_17_FD_179972 | JGI IMG/M metagenome (GOLD analysis project Ga0255774, IMG submission 179972) | Coastal salt marsh microbial communities from the Groves Creek Marsh, Skidaway Island, Georgia - 101407AT metaG (version 2) | ecosystem: Environmental > Aquatic > Marine > Intertidal zone >...
GTTGTCGTTGACTGCGCTCACGGAGCCGCAAGCGCCATTTCTCCTCAGGCGCTGAGCGATGCCGGAGCCAAGGTCGTTGTCATCGGCGCTGACCCTGATGGCACAAACATCAATTCTGGTTATGGATCAACTCATCTTTCTGCGCTCCAGGCTGCGGTGGTTGAGCACGGTGCCGCCCTCGGCATAGCTCACGATGGCGATGCGGATCGCTGCCTAGCCGTTGATGAGAATGGCCGTGTCATAGACGGAGATCACATCATGGCAATACTCGCCCTGGCAATGAAGGACTCGGGGAAACTAAGTCGCGACACTTTGGTGGCAACTGTCATGTCGAATCTTGGGCTTCGGGTTGCCATGCGTGAGGCAGGAATTGAGATGCTCGAAACCGCTGTCGGAGACCGTTACGTCCTTGAGGAAATGCGCTCCGGTGGCTATGCACTTGGCGGCGAACAGTCAGGCCACATAATTTTCAGCCAGTATGCAACCACAGGTGACGGCGTTCTCACGGGACTTCAGCTTGCTTCGCGCATGGTTGAGACGGGCAAGTCTCTAAGCGAGTTAGCCGCAGTGATGGAGACCTATCCGCAGGTGCTAATTAATGTCCCCGATGTCGACAAATCTGCCCTTGCGGGTGATCCAGATCTCGCGGAGCTAGTGGATCAGGCCAAGTCCGAACTCGGCGAGAGTGGGCGAGTACTGCTTCGGGCCTCCGGCACCGAAGCGCTTGTGCGAGTGATGGTTGAGGCCAAGGACCAGGGCAGTGCCCAGAGCTGGGCCGAGCGCATTGCCAATCTCGTTGCGCAGAAGCTCGCTCTCTAGATCTTTCTCAGCAGCACCTTTTCCACTCGGTGCTCGTCTCCCTTGTGCATCACCAGCGTTGCTCGCGAGCGAGTGGGTTCGATGTTCTCCCTGAGGTTTACAAGGTTTATGCCTCTCCAGAAGCCCTGGGCTCGTTCCATTGCTTGCTCCTCAGTCAGATCCTTGGTTAGGTCGTGGAAGTAGGAGCGGGGGTTGGTGAACGCTGTTGACCAAAGCTGAGAGAAGCGAGACAGGTACCACTTCTCGAGGTTTTCAGGGTCTGCATCAATGTAAATGCTGAAATCAAAGTAATCGCTCAGTGCCACCTCTTGGCCCGGTGCGGGTGGTTGCAAAAGGTTCAATCCCTCCACAATCAAAACATCAGGAGAGGTGACAGTGATGAACTCACCCTCGACGATGTCGTAGGTGAGGTGAGAATAAACGGGAACCTGGATATCGCTTTTCCCGGACTTGATATCTGCCACGAACTCCAAGAGTCTCTTGCGGTCATAACTCTCCGGGAAACCCTTGCGACCCATGAGGCCTCTGGTCTCGAGCTCACTGTTGGGATACAGAAAACCGTCAGTGGTCACCAGTTCAACGTTGGGGATTCCCTCCCAGCGCTGCATGAGCTCCTTGAGGAGCCTCGAAACCGTTGACTTACCCGCCGCCACCGACCCGGCAACGGCAATTATGAACGGCGTCCTTGCGGCACGCTCTCCGAAAAACTCGACGGTGTTTCCATGAAGTTGTTGAACCTGCTTCACATAGATGCTCAGAAGCTCGCTGACAGGAAGATAGACCTCCTTGACCTCCTGAAGATCCAGCAAATCTCCGAGACCACGAATGTTTCTGAGTTCTTCTTCGGTGAGCGGCAGAGATGAGGAGCCGGCTAGGTCTGACCAGTCGGCTCTGTCGATAGAAACATAGGGAGAGCGGCTCTGGGACCGCTGCACTGCACTCACAAGGGGTTATTCTGCCGTAGATTAGGGGTCATGTGTGGAATCGTGGGCTACGTTGGCCCAGGGTCGACACTCGATGTTTTGCTTGGTGGCCTGAAGCGCCTGGAATATCGAGGATATGACTCTGCTGGCGTATCGGTAATTGAACAAGAAGCTGGTCTTCAGACCAGAAAGCGGGCCGGAAAGCTGGCTGTTCTTGTCGAGGATCTAGAGAGCTCGCCAATTTCGGATGCCAACATCGGCATTGGCCACACACGCTGGGCAACCCATGGAGCTCCAACCGACATAAACGCTCATCCTCACCTTGGTGGCGAACACCTAAAACTCTCACTAATTCACAACGGAATCATCGAGAATTTTGCCGAGCTCAAGGCTGAGCTCGAGGAGGCCGGAGTCAAGTTCAGTTCTGAGACTGACAGCGAAGTTGCTGCTCATCTAGTGGCACGGGAGTACGAGAAAACCGGTGAACTGACCGATGCTTTCAGGGCAGTTGTCAACAGGCTGATGGGGGCTTTCACTCTGCTCTGCATTCACGAGGATCACAAGGACCTTGTTCTTGCAGCCAGGCGCAACTCGCCGCTGGTGATTGGCCTCGGAGATGGCGAGAACTTCCTTGGTAGTGATGTTGCGGCCTTCGTAGCTCACACCAAACGTGCTGTTTCGGTCGGGCAGGACCAGTTGGTGGAGCTTAGGAAAGATTCAGTCAAAGTTACAACCTTCGCTGGCGAGAGCGTGTCGCCCGAGGAGTTCACTGTCGACTGGGATGCATCGGCTGCGTCCAAGGGTGGCTGGCCCTCCTTCATGGCCAAAGAGATAGCCGATCAGCCCCAGGCAGTTGGTGACACCCTCATGGGACGCCTGGCATCAGATGGTTCGGTAAAACTTAGCGAGTTTGCGGGGCTCGACAGGCTCAGCGAGGTAAACCGGATCACCATCATCGCCTGCGGCACGGCCGCCTATGCGGGCGAGGTTGCAAAGTATGCACTTGAAAAGTGGTCAAAGATACCGACCAGCGTCGAGCTCGCTCATGAGTTTCGCTATCGCGACCCAATAATTGACGAGAAAACTTTGGTTATCGCCATCAGTCAGTCTGGCGAGACCATGGACACACTCATGGCCGTTCGCTTCGCCAAGGAGCGCGGAGCAAAAGTATTGTCCATTTGCAACACCCAGGGGGCCACCTTGGCACGCGAGTCAGATGCCACCATCTACACTCACGCCGGACCCGAGGTTGCGGTTGCCTCAACAAAGGCTTTCACCGCTCAAATTACAGCTGGCCAATTGGTCGCGCTATCGCTGGCTTGGCAGCGAAAGGCAATGGGCGAGGATGAGCTGCGGGAACTCGGCCTTGAACTTCTGAAGCTACCGAGAATGGTCAAGCAGGTTCTCGAGTCGGTTGAGCGCATGAGGGAGCTGGGCAAAGAGCTCAAGGACGCGAAGTCTGTTCTGTTCCTTGGCCGCAATGTTGGGTTCCCAATAGCAATGGAGGGCGCACTCAAGCTAAAGGAGCTTGCGTATATCCATGCCGAAGGATTTGCAGCTGGTGAGCTAAAGCACGGCCCAATCGCACTTATCGAGGAAGAGCAGCCGGTAATTGTTGTGGTGCCATCACCAAATGGTGAAGATTCCCTGCACCCAAAGGTGGTATCCAACATCCAGGAGATCAAGGCAAGAGGCGCTGTGGTCATTGCAATCGCTGAAGAGGGCGACAGAGAGGTCGGTAGGAGCGCCGATGAGGTCTTTTTTGTCCCCGAGACCCACCCCTTCATGGCAGCGCAGCTGGCAGTTCTGCCTCTCCAGGTATTCGCGCTAGAGCTAGCGAGCGCAAAGGGTCTAGATGTAGATCAACCTAGAAACCTTGCCAAGAGCGTGACGGTGGAGTGATTTGATCTATGGCACCGGTGTTGATGTCTGCTCTATAGAGCGCCTAGAGCAGTCTCTAAGTCGCACCGAAAACCTTGGAGCTCGACTTTTTCACGAGAATGAGCAGGCTCTGCCGTCCCAATCCCTTGCCGCAAGATTTGCGGCGAAGGAGGCGCTCGCAAAGGCGCTTGGAACCCCTTCAATTCTAGTTTGGAATGAGATAGAGGTAGTCAAAGACCCATTGGGGAAGCCCTCACTCTCATTTCACGGCAAGACCATGGAGAAGATCCGGGAGCTTGGGGAGCTTAGGTTTCACCTTTCGATGAGCCATGATGGCCCAGTTGCAGTGGCAACGGTTGTGGTGGAGAGTATTTAGATGCGACTCATCGAGGTAGACCTGGCGGCCATCAGGGAAAACTACGCCCTGCTCAGGCAGAAATTTGCCCCTGCAAAGGTCATGGCTGTGGTGAAGGCCAATGCATACGGGCACGGCATGATCGAGGTTGCCAGGGCACTAGATGGCAATGTAGATGCCCTTGGGGTGGCAGATATTTCCGAGGCACTTGCCCTCCGGGAGGCCGGCGTCAAAGCAAGGGTGATGGCCTGGATTATCGGCCCCAAAGACGACCTAAAAGAGGCGCTTGCCCACGACATCGAGCTTGGTGTTTCAACTTTTGAGCAACTCGCGAGCCTGACTGAAGGTTCAAATTTTCACCTGAAAATCGACACCGGATTAGGCCGCAATGGCTTTTCCCCTTTGGACTTCGAGGAGCTCTTTAGCAAACTTGAAGGAAGAAGCGTGGCTGGCATCTTCTCTCATCTTTCAAACACTTCAGTTACGGAGGACCTGAAACAGAAGCGGGTTTTTGAGAGCGCAATTGAGATGGCTGAAAGCAAGGGCATCAGTTTTCAAGAGCGCCACCTTGCAGCTTCAGCCGGAGCTTTGTCTTATGAGGACTTGCGGTATGACATGGTGCGGTGCGGGATTGCCGTCTATGGCCTGAACCCCTACGAAGACCGCGAGGTTGAGGGCTTGAAACTAAAGCCTGCGATGAGGGTCGTGAGTGAGCTTGTGAACGTGAAGAAGGTGTCAGCAGGACAGGGTGTCTCCTACGGCTATCGATACGTCACCGAGCGCGAGACCTATTTGGGTCTAGTTCCGTTCGGATATTCCGAGGGCATGCCAAGAGTTTCTCTAAATCATGAGGTCCTGATTGAGGGAAGACGCTATCCGGTAGTTGGAAGAGTCGCCATGGACCAGTTTGTGGTGGACCTTGGAAGCTCAAACCTCTCTATCGGGACGGAAGTTGTTGTTTTTGGAGATCCCGAGCGGGGTGAACCAACTGCCGAGGAGCTTGCAGCATCTGCCGGCACCATAAATTATGAGATTGTGACCCGCATCGGCGGCAGGGCTAAGCGAATTTACCTAGGTCGCTGATGCAGCTAAAAGTAGAAACCTCCGATGCTATGGAGGCGTTAGGAAGCAAGCTCGCATTGCTCTTGCAGCTTGGGGATTTGGTGCTGCTGTCGGGGGAGCTCGGCGCTGGAAAGACAACCTTGACGAGGGGACTGGGGGCAGCGCTCGGTGCCCAGGGCGCGATTCAGTCCCCAACCTTTGTTCTTGCTCGCGAGCATCGCATTGCAGGAGGAGGGAAGCTCGTTCACGTCGATGCCTATCGCCTTGGAAGCGCCATGGAGCTAGACGACCTAGACATTAACTTTGCCGGCTCGATAGTCGTTATTGAGTGGGCAAGAAACTTTCTAGAGGGCTACGCCGACAACTACTTGAGCATTGAGATTGACAGAGCCGCTTCGGATGAGGTTCGAGAGGTTGAAATCTCTGCCGCCGGGCCCAGGTGGGAGGGAGTCAACCTTGCTTCTCTCAATTGACACCTCGGCTGGAACCTCGGCAGCACTGTTTGATGGAGAGACGCTGCTTTCTTCGATTAGGTTCGATGACCCTTTTGGTCATGCCGAGAACATAGCCAAAGCCATCGAGTCGGTACTTCAGGATGCAAAGGCCAGCGTTGCCGAATTGAGTGGGGTTGCAGTTGGTATTGGCCCCGCCCCCTATACAGGCCTTCGGGTCGGTATAGCCGCAGCGAAGGCGCTGGCTGCGCCTTTGAAATTGGACCTGTTCGGAGTTATGGTCCTGGATGCAATCGCTCTGACACGGCAAGAGGAGCGAATTCTTGTCACCACTGATGCAAAGCGCGGAGAGCTCTTTGTCGCCGGTTACGCAAAAGGCGTCAGGCAGTTTGGGCCGGAGGTAATTCATCCATCAAAGGTCGCAGAAATGGGCGATTACGAGACGGTATCGGTTCCGGCTGATGCAGAAATGGTTGGCGCCTTCGCAATATGGGCCTCAAATAACGGCATTGACTTGAAGGAAACCTCGGCTATCTATTTGCGCTCGCCAGATGTCACACCCTCACCTGGAAAGCGGGTGAGTGGCTAGTGGAGATAAAGGTACTGGCAGAGGCAGACTTGGCCCAAGTCATGGACCTTGAGCGCAGGCTCTTTGAAAATGAGGCCTGGCTTGAGCAGACCATGGCATCCGAGATATCTTCACCTCACACTCACTACATCGGTGCCTTTGACGGCAAGCTGTTGGGCTATGCAGGGCTCAAGGTAAGCGGGCCAAGTTATTCCAGCGATGTTCAGACCATTGGGGTTGAGCCCGAACTGCAAGGTTCTGGCATTGGTCGCAAACTCATGAATGAATTGCTTGTCGTTGCTAGGCGGCGCGGCAGCGAGGAAGTCTTTCTTGAGGTCAAGGACGGGAATGACTCAGCGATCGGTCTGTACCAGAGCCTGGGATTTGAGCGGATTGATGTTCGCAAGCGCTATTACCAACCATCGGGTGAGGATGCCCTTGTTATGCAATTGAAATTGCGCCAGCCAGTTGTCCTAGGAATCGAGTCGACCTGTGATGAGACCGGTGTAGGGATAGTTCGAGGCAACAGGCTATTGGCCAATGCTCTGCACTCCTCAATGGACGAACATGCGAAGTACGGGGGAGTTGTTCCCGAGGTGGCAGCGCGTGCACACTTAGAGGCCATATCACCGACTTTGGATGCGGCGCTCGCTGAGGCAGGACTGGCCTACAAGGATATTGACGCGGTTGCCGTTGCGAACGGGCCGGGGCTCTCTGGGGCGTTGATGGTAGGCATCGGGGCAGCGAAAGGCCTGGCGCTCACTTTAGATAAGCCGATCTATGCGGTCAATCACCTAGTGGGGCACGTGGGTGCGGATGTCCTTGAGCGAGGAGCTGTGGAAGTTCCCACAATTGCCCTCCTGGTCTCCGGCGGCCACACTTCCCTGCTCCTTGTTCGAGACCTATTGAATGACACCCAGTTGCTCGGAGAAACAATCGACGACGCTGCTGGTGAGGCGTTTGACAAGGTGGCCAGAGTCCTAGGCCTGCCCTACCCGGGAGGCCCCCAAATAGACAGAGTCGCGGCGGATGGCAACCCGAAGGCAATTCGATTTCCTAGAGGGCTCACCTTGCCCAAGGACATGGAGAAGCACAAATACAACTTCTCTTTCTCTGGACTGAAGACGGCGGTTGCGAGGCACGTCGAGAAACTCGAGGATGCGGCAGAGGAATACTCGAAAGCCGATGTGGCGGCCAGCTTCCGAGAGGCTGTGATTGATGTGCTGCTCACCAAGGCCCTATGGGCGTGCGAGGAATATGGCGTCAACAGACTGTTGCTTGGGGGAGGAGTGGTTGCAAACGCGAGGCTGCGCGAAGAGGCCGAGAGGCGCTGCCAGGAGGCAGGCATTGAGCTCAGGATTCCAAGGTTTTCCCTTTGCACCGACAACGGTGCCATGATCGCTGCCCTGGGTGCGCAGCTAATGATGGACGGTCGAGAGCCGAGTGGTTTTGGTTTTGGTGCCGAGTCCACGTTGCCCGTCACCGTAGTCCAGTCCGCTTAAATCCCTCGGAAGCATTTTGCAATCTTGGGTGTTGGCCTTGTCAGCACGAGTCAGCTCTTTCCTACTGGACTCCAGCCGGTTGGACTGAGATTCAAAGAGTTTCCAGCTCGTTAGGGGAGCCACCTAACGAACTGGTTCACAGACGAGTGCCTTACGGGCGCCGCCCACTTTGGTTGTTATCAGAGTGGCGGCGCCCGAACCTTTAAGCTTCAGCTTCTTTCTCAGCACCTCTGGCTCAATCTCAACACCGCGCTTCTTTATCTCGAGAGTCCCTATGCCACGACCAGCAAAGTACCTCGCTAGTTCCTTCTCGTTGAGTTGAAGCTCATCAACAATCCTGAAACCTCGAATCCACGGGCTCTGAATCTCTCTACCTGTTAGATAGGCAATCCCACTAGACATGACGCCTAGCTGGTTTTCGAACGCAAAGGCCCCCAAAAGGTGCGAGCGGATTAGAGCGGGATCTGGCTCATAGATGAATTCACCCAATGGTGCTACATCAGCCTCGAAGTTATCTCCTGAGAACTCATGCTCCGAATCGCCGTCGACTATGACGGCATAGCGCCTACCCGCGCGCGCTGTATCCGTGCTCCACTGGGACAGCTCAACGAGGTCGCCTTTGTGGGAAACCCATGCAGCCTCAAATTTGTCTGAAATAAGTTCGTGGGGAAGGCCTGGAGCGAGCTTCACCCCGCCTGGTGTTTGGGAGATAACTTCTAAAGCAAAATCAATCGAGGGAGAAAAGTCCTTTGGACCCAGGAGCTTTCTTGACCGCCCACTGGCTGCCAGATCTCTGCGGGCCGGGTCCAGAAATACAGCCTCGGTTTTGATCTCAAACTCTTCCGCCGTCCCAACGTGAACTTTGGCCTTTGTAAAGCCATCGAGATTACTGGTCGCAAATTTCGCAGTGTTTTTGTCGCTTTCGACCGCCTCAACTCCAAGCCCACTCTGCGCGAAGGCGATTGAGTCCACACCCAGCCCGCAACCGAGGTCTGTTACTGAGCCAAGCCTCCCCAGTTTTCGAGCGTGGTAGCGGGCAACCTCGAGTCTTGATGCCTGCTCCAGACCTTGACGAGTCAGAAGCAGGGAGTCGGCCAAGCTCCCAAGTTTCCCCCGAGCTCTCTGGCGAAGGGCCACCTGATTCACGACCTCAACAATTTTCTCGGGCCTGTGGCCTTGTCTTCGTAGAGCCACATTCAGCTGATCGGGGTTTATCTCTGGTTCGTAGATCTCCTGGAGTATCTTCAGAGCCTCAGAGGAGGGAAAGACTGCGGCGGCGCTCACCAATAAAACATACTCGCTACACGCCTAGCACTCACCTTGACTGAGTGCTAATAAGGCCCTAAAGTTTTATTAGCACTCGGATACCGAGTCTGCTAATCCAAAATCTTTAGTAAAGAAGAGGTCAAAGTGTCGGTTTCTATCAAGCCACTCGAAGATCGTATTGTCGTTCGTCCCCTTGAGGCGGAGCAGGTAACTGCCTCGGGTCTGGTCATTCCAGACACCGCAAAGGAGAAGCCTCAGGAGGCCGAGGTAGTAGCAGTTGGCCCTGGCCGCTTTAGCGATGAGGGTGACCGCATTCCGGTTGACGTGAAGGTCGGTGACATGGTCGTCTTTTCCAAGTACGGCGGCACCGAGCTCAAGTACAACGGCCAGGAGTACCTAGTACTTTCTGCCCGCGACGTACTAGCAATCATCGAGCGCTAAAAAACTCAAGCTAGACGGCCTCTCCCATGGAGGGGCCGTCTTTCTTTTTGCCCCTAGGATTGCCCCGTGAAGAAGCGTTCCGACGAGGCTACGGGCCTGTCGTTTGGTATTTCCGCGTACCTAATCTGGGGCTCATTTCCACTGATTATTACCGCTGCCAGCTTCGCAAACCCTTTTGAGGTTGTTGTTTGGCGGGTGGTTTTTGGATTCCTTTTTGCAGCGCTCTTGGTCTCTGTGACAAGGACCTGGAGGCAGATAGTCGACCTGATCCGCTCTCCGAAGAAGCTTGGCTGGGTTGCGGTTGCCTCGCTCTTTATTTTTATCAACTGGTCGGTCTACGTGGTTGCGGTTGCGACAAGTAATGTTCTCGAGACATCTTTGGGCTACTTCATCAACCCGCTTATTACCGTGCTGTTTGCCGTTGTGTTTTTGAAGGAGAAATTACGCCCTGGTCAGTGGGTGGCGCTTGGCATCGGTCTTGTTGCGGTAATCATCTTGACTTTTGACTACGGAAGACCCCCTTGGATTGCACTTGTTCTGGCGATCAGCTTCGGAACCTACTCGCTGGCAAAAAACAGGGTGGGAGGCAAGATTAGGGCGCTGCAGAGCTTCACAATTGAATCGGGTTTGGTCCTGCCCTTTGCTTTTGTTCAGCTGTGGGTCGTATCGATGTTCTCTCCGATCATGATCTTCTCCGGTCCACTTGAGGCCACGATCTTGATCTCCTTCGGGATACTTACCGCCATCCCACTGATTCTCTTTGGGGCCGCTGCTTCAAGGATCAAGCTTTCCACCATCGGGTTCATTCAGTATCTAACTCCGGTTCTTCAGTTCAGCGTTGGTTATTTCATCCTCGGAGAGCCCATGCCCCCGGTTCGCTGGATTGGATTTGCTTTGGTTTGGATATCTTTGGTGGTCTTGACCTCCGACGCACTCAGAAGAAGGAAGCCGGATTTGCCGATAGCTACTCAGGGCTAGGGCCGAAATCTAATTGTTATTCAAATAGTAAATTCATTCAATACGACTGATTTCGCACTTTTTACATAGTTTTTCAGTCAAATTCGCAGTTTTTGTTCGTAGTTACAAGTAGTTCTGGAAGGTTTGGGGCCGTTAACGCTTGCAATCGCCTTTGAGTCCTAGGGATTACGGGGGCAATTCACTATGCTTTACCTAGCAATGCGGGCACTCAAGCCCGCATTCGCATTACAAATTGCAATTGCAAGGAGCAAGAATGACCGTATCGAACAACAGGTCGCGCTTCGTTAAGACCCTGTCCGCAGCTAGCGCTCTCGCGCTGGGTGCTGTGGTCTTGACTGGCTGCGCCCCTGCCACCACTGCTGGCGGTTGTGAGCTCGGTTCAGAGCAGAGCGGAGACCTAACCCTAAAGCTAGGTTCCGCACTACCTCTAACCGGTAACCTCGCATTCCTCGGACCACCTGAGGAAGCAGGCGCTTACCTAGCCGTTGACGAGATTAACGCAGCTGGCAAGGGAATCACCATTGACT
>Ga0255774_10003932_pt1 | contig 10756 bp, 6 predicted proteins | sample 101ome_17_FD_179972 | JGI IMG/M metagenome (GOLD analysis project Ga0255774, IMG submission 179972) | Coastal salt marsh microbial communities from the Groves Creek Marsh, Skidaway Island, Georgia - 101407AT metaG (version 2) | ecosystem: Environmental > Aquatic > Marine > Intertidal zone > Salt...
TCGTCTGCCACCCTCCGCGACCGACCGACCGACGACGAAGACGACGACGACGACGACGACGACGACGACGACGACGATGACGACGAGCGAGCGAGCGAGCGATCCCGACTGGCCACGAACGGTCGCGACTCGTCCGGGTCCCGGGCCGAGGGGCGATCTACCCGGAGACGAACGGGATCTCTGGAGATCTAAAGACGCGCGGACGGACGCGACGCGCGGACGGACGCGACGCGATGCGCGGACGATGCGGATGCGCGGGGGAAACGCGCGAGCGATAGCGAGACGAGGACAAAGACGCGGACGACGACGGAGACGAAGACGACGACGAAGACGACGAAGACGCGCGTCGCGACCGGTCCGTCAGAGAGCAAAAAATGTAAAGTACGTTTTCGTACCTCAAATCGAACATTCGGAGCGTTGAGATTCAAGTCACGCATTCGTTGCGGTACGATCGCACTCCATCAGCTTTACGGGCACAGGAGCTGGTCGCACGCGCGCACACGGAGACGCGCGCGCGACCGACCGTCGCGCGACGTCGAACAATCTCGGGACTCGGGGACGAGTCGTGAACCAAAAATACCCCCTTGTCAACAATACATTTGACGAGTCATGACTCAAAAACGACCAAACCACACGCGGTGTCATCCAATCGAAACGCGTGAAACCGACTCTGACGAGACGGGTTTTGAATATTATATGTGTACGTAGACTGTTTGTTCATAGAAATAATTCAAAACAGAAACACAAAGACAGCCAGCCGCGCGCGGACGACGCGTCACAATCGCACGCGAAACACAGAAACACAGAGATGTCCGGAAGAGGCAAAGGAAAGACGGGAAAGAAGGCGACGAGCCGATCCGCCAAGGCGGGACTTCAGTTCCCGGTCGGCCGTGTCGCGCGCTACTTGAAGGCGGGTAAGTACGCCACCCGCGTCGGCGCCGGCGCGCCGGTGTACCTCGCCGCGGTGCTCGAGTACCTCGCGGCTGAAGTTCTCGAACTCGCGGGTAACGCGTCCAGAGACAACAAGAAGTCCCGCATCGTCCCGCGCCACATCCAATTGGCCATCCGCAACGATGAGGAACTCTCCAAGCTTTTGGGCACCGTTACCATCGCCGCCGGTGGTGTTCTCCCGAACATTCACTCTGTCCTCTTGCCGAAGAAGTCCAAGGGTAAGTCTGGCAGCGCTTCCCAAGAGTACTAAGCGGTTCGTCGTTAGCGACGCTTGATTAAGAGCTCGGACCAAACCACAAAAAAATTCATACATGGTGTTCATTTAACACCACCAACGAAAGGATTCTTTGAAAAAGACTCGAGTTTAAACAAAAAAAACGCCCCTCCGCGCGCGCGCTCGAAGAAAGAGTTGAAAGAGTCGTCGTCTCGGTGGTGTTGTTTCAAAAAAAAATTAATCGTCTTCTATGTACTTACTCATCAATTTAACGTGCTGCTACTCGTGTGTCGAACCACCTCACGCGGTGCGTCCTCTGTCTCTGTAAGATTCTCTGTCTCTCGAGAGCTTGTCGAGCGGAAACGCGGTGCGCACCATGTACTCGACGCCTTTCCGGCCCTTTTGGTGTGGACGAGCGATGCCGAGGAACTCGAGCTCGGCCACGGCGCGGGTGAAACGCGCTTGGAGTTCCCAGAGCGTTTCGCGAGGGAGACCAAAGGTAGCCTTGCCGCGTTGTTGTTTGAGGTGCTCCTCGGCGGCTTCCGCCTCGCGGCTGGCGGACGCGGCTCTCGTCGTCTTGGAGGACGCTTGGCCGCCGTTAGCCTGCGATTTGTGCGACGAGGCGTGGAGGGTACAGAATTTCTTGAACCAGTCGTGAATGTTCGCCTGTTCGCCGAACATGGCTAGTAACCTGTACGCCGCAGCGGTGTCGGGGAGAGACCGAGGGATACGAAGCGCCGCTCTGACATCGCCGCCCGCGTCGCGTTGGCAGCACGAACAGCCGAGAACGCAGGATGGATCGGTGAGCGTGTTCTCGAGGGTTAGTCGAGGAGAGGCTTGTAACCCGTATCGAACGCAGTCGACGTCGGTGATGACAAAGATACCGCTCGCCGGAAGAGACTCGGGAGGTCGACTCGCGTACTTGCGCGCCACGGCGCGGAAAATGTCGCAAAACGCATCCGCGGCTTCAGACCTCGCAGGCTTTGAAGGACGGCTCTTCTTCTTGACAACCAACGCCCCGGTGTTTGCACTGAGCGGTGTCGTCGTCGACGCGGGCGCTACTGCCGGAAGCGCGCCAGGCGCGCTTCTACCGCGAACTGGAGACTTGGGAAGCACCAAGCCGTCGTCGTCCTTTGCCTCGGTTCTCTGCGTCGTCATCTCGCGAAGCGGCGCGGGCGTTCGCACGAACCCGCCCCTCATCTTGCGCGAATTCATCAACAACTCGAGCGCTTGGTTTTCGTCGTTCGCTTGGGCGGCGGCGTTTTCGTCACCTTGACCTCGGGCGTCAACTTGGACTCGGTCGCCCGCGACTTCATCGTCATCCGTCTCATCCACGGCGAGCGGCGTCGCCTCATCCGGAACCTCGTTATCCTTAAACATCCCATCCTCGATTGACGTGAGCAAAAACCGAAGTTCCGATCCCTCCGCCGTGCGCATCACGTCGTCGTCGTCTAAAAACGTAATCATCTTCTTGGCCAACTCGCCGAGCTCCTCGGTCGTAAACTCGTTGCGCAGCCGAGCGCACGTCAAATCCAACAGTCTCGTCCCGGGACTCTTACGCGGCGCGCGCCGTGCTGATCCTTCTTCTTCTTCTTCTTCCGAAGCAAAATAGTCGCTTCGCGACGCGTCGAGCAAGAGATCAGCCATCGTGGTGACGCTCTTCTTCATCTTTGTCTCAGTCGCCTCGCACACGACTTGAACGCACTTGAGCGACTGCGTCCATCGTTTACGAAGGCGATACACATCCTTGAGCGCCGCGGCGAGCGCGCGACGCGTCGCGGCGTCGTCGTCGTTCGCGTCCAATATGTCCGTGAGATACTTTCGCCGCGCGTACACGACGGAATCGGCGTCGAGATCGCGAACAAAGTGATCGATGGCGTCTCCGTATTCGTCGTCGCTCTCCTCTCCATCCGGATGCGCCGTCGTCGGATCGGTACCCAAGAGCATGCACGCCGCGCTGAGCGGTTTCGTCATAAAGTGCGTGAGCGTCAGCAAATGTAGCGCGCGTCTAACGGCTGCGAGGGAAAAGTCGTGCTCTTTGAACCGGGTGTGAAGCGTGTTGAGCACGTCGCTTCCAAACGCCGGCGCGCGCTCGGGGCTCAGGAGCACCTCCTCTTGCACCGCCTCCATCATCTTCCCGGGAGCCCAGAGCTGGAACGCCCGAGCGTTGAGCATCGCCGCCGTCGCCGCGGGAAGCATACCTTGCAGCGTGCTCACGCTCGTCGCCAAACCGAGGAGAACAATGACGGGAACGGATGAGACAAACTCGGAGACGCTTCGTAAAAACGAATCGAGCACGCGGGCGTCGAATCCCTCCGTGTCCTCGACGACGATGACCACCGGACAGCTTCGTCCCTGAATCACCGGGTAACTCTCGAAATCGTCGTGCACACCACCAACACCACGGATACCGTTAAATTTCCCCTTTAACTTGCCCGAAGAACCCTCCTTACCGCCGCGTCGACGAAGTTTTCTCCCGCCCGCGGGCGACGCCGGAGCGGAATCGTCGCCGCCTCGTTCGCGTCCGCGCTTCTTCCCCGCCGGAATGGCGTTTTCCTCATCCTCTCCATCCTGTCCCGTCGACGTCGTCGTCGTCTCCGCCCCGTCCCCGATTCGCTCGACGCGCTCGACCAAAGTCTCCTCGTACCACCGACGAAGCGCTCGCATGCTCTTCGCGCCCCAATGCGCTCCGGTTCGATCCAACTGTCTCGCGACGACGCCAAACGCCACGCCCACACCTCCCGCACCCACCCCAGCGCGCGCTTTGAGATCCCTCGAACGCAAAAGCGCGCAGTGTGCGTCTCCTCCTCGTCGCAACGTGTTCGTCAGCGCCGCAAACGTCTCTTCGTGATCGTCGCTATTCACGCCGCCCGCGAGCACGACGCCCACCGGAACGCGCGCGTCGGCTCGGCCGGCGGCGGTCGTCATCGCGGTGGTGGCATCACCGTCCCCACGCCCGCCCCCACGCCCGGACGAGAATCCGTGGATGCCCGAACCATCACTCCCGGGGACGACGACAGAGCCTCCGAACCGGCGCTCGTGCGTCTCCCGAACGAACCCAATCAACCGTTCGAACGCCCCGGCGTTCGCCCGCTCCAACACGCGCGCCACGTGCCCATCCAAAGTCCTCCAACACTCCGCGTACGCCCGCCCCCTGAGCGCCCTCGACGGTTCGGATTCGTTCCTCGCGATCGGGTCGAACATCGGCGCGTCGTCGTCGCGCTCGTCCATCGCATCGACGCGTCGATCGTCTCGATCGTACGGCGTGACGAAGACGCCAGTTTTAAAGCTATCCGTCGCCCGAAACGTTGTCGGTTCCGACGTCGACGCGCCGCCGTGTCGCTGCGGGACGACGCGCGCGCGCGGTTCCGACGTCGACGCGACGCCCGCCGCGGCGGAAGTCGTCGAACGTCTCTGCATGGTCGGTTCTGACGGCGACGCGTGACGACGACGCGCGATGGGTGGATTTAGATTTGACTTTTTTGAAAAAAGAAATCCATTCGATTCGTCAGTGCGCGACGCGCGATCCGGACGACGCGGGATCGAACGAACCCGAAGGCCTCGAGCGCGAAGACGACGATCAGGTGGACGAGATGCCGCCGAAGAAGAGCGGCGCCGGCGGCGCCGGGGGTGGTAAAAAATCGGCGAAACAAGTGCTCAAGGAGCAACGCGAAGCGCTGAAAGCCCAACTCGCGAACATTGAAACCTCGCTCGCGGCGACGGCGAAACACCGCCTGGATTCGCTCTTTGACGCCGCGATCGGCCTCGAGTTGTGGCTGCAGGCGAATTCCAAGGCGTTTCCCGCGGATGCGGTGAAGCAAAAGGTGGAGAGATTGAGAGAGATCGCGACGTTGTGCGTGGAGAATAAACTGGACGCCGACGAGGCGTATTGGGAACTCGCGGGGTTGTACGGGATCGTGCACCGGGAATCGTCGAGGAAAGAGTTGAAATTGGAGCGACCGACTTTTATTTTCCCCCAGCATGAGCTTCCGTGTTTACCGCCGAACGATGCGTTGAGCGTGGAGGAAATAGAAGAGGCGTTGGGGTTCCCGATGAGCGAGTTGGACGAACGCATCGCAGAGCTGGAGCAGTTGGAAGAGGCGCAGAAACGCGCGGAGGCGGCTGCGGCGGAGGCAGAGGCGGAGGCGGAATAGGGTAGATGTGGCGATATGACGCGACGCGACGCGACGCGATATGTAATGATGCTATGTGAGTGTTTTAGTAGTTTATCAAATGTTACACATCGTTCGTCAGACAGACGAACAAACAAACAAACGCGCTAAGATAACGTACGAGCGATCCAATCGTCATGTCTCTTGCCCGCTTAGGACGAGGGACAGCTTGAGCTCGCGGAAGAGAAACTTTGTCTTGATTTGCAAACTCGCAAACTCCGCGGCGGCGATGACGTCGTCCCACTTTTCTCCAGAGACAGCGATGCACAACTTCAAGTCTCCTTTTGTAAGAGTACCGGTGCGAATGGCGATGGCGATGCGACTCAGCGGCCACTTTGTGCGCATGACGAGCGTGATGGCTTCGACGCCTTTGCGAATGCAATACGGGGAGAGCTCGCATTTCTCTCGGAGGTACACTGGACCAGCGCGCTGCGCGATGGATGTGAGCATGGTGGACTCGGCGGCGCCCGTGAACATGACGGCTGCTTGACACTGCGCAATCGAGATCGGGTGTTCACCGACGTCTATGAAATCTTGAGTCTTTGAACTGACCGACGCGCGCGCGATCGCCGTCGCCGTCGGTAGCGTCTCTTTACCGCCAGCCTTCTTCGTCGTCTTCTTTGTCTTTGCCGTCTTTGGCGTCGTTTGTTCAACGTTCGTCGTCGTCGCCGCGTTTGAATCCGACGGCTGCGACGCCGCGCCCGGGTCCACGGCGGTAATCGTCTCCAATTCCTTTGACATTCGTTCACGCATCTTCTCCAGCCTCACGTCAATCTCTTCGCGCTCGGCACGCGAATACCGAGAATTCTGCGCCGATCGGCTCATACCCGACCGCGCGGCAAAGCTCTCGTCTACGTTTTCCGCGCCTCCTCCGTCATCCTGATCATCCGGCGTCGGCATCGGCGCCGCCGCCGCCGCCTCCTCTGGGTCTTCCTCTTCTTCGGGCTCCGCCTCTTTGGGTTCCGACGTCTTGATGCCCTTCTTCTCCTCTCGCCGTTTCTTCGCCAACGCTCTCGCCTGCGACGCCAGGTGCTCTGGGGTTTCCCCGCGAAGCGCCAACTGATACTTTTGCAACGGCGTGAGTTTCCCTTCGTCTTGAACCTTCGTCCACTTACACCTCCACGTCGCGTGCCAATGATTTTTTATCGCATTCTCCGGTCGGCCCTCCAAGAGCTTGGCCAACGCCGCCCACTTTGTTCCTAAAATTTTGTGACCTTCAATCAACACCCGCTCCTCTTCCGGGGTCCACAGCCCGGTTTTAATCCCCGGTCTCAAGTGGTTGAGGTACCTATCTCGACATTGTTTCCCGCGTCTGCCTTGCATGTGCGTCGCGATGTAACTCCAGCGTTTGGCGCCGTGTTGCGAAATTAAACGCATCAAGAGGGAGTCCTCGTCGCGAGACCACTGTTGGGTGATGGATGAACCATTTTTACCGCGGTTCCCGGCGCCATCCGTCGTTTCGTCGTCGTCATCGTCATCCTCGTCGTCGTCGTCGTCGTCGTCGTCTAAATCTTCTTCTTCTCCGTCGTCGTCGTCTTCTTTCTTTCGAGGAACGTCGTCTGACGAAACGCGAGCCGACGCCGCGTGCGTCGTCGTCGCGTTCGTCGCGTTCGGCGACTCGACGACGCCCCTCTTCGCCTTGGGCGGTTCCGTCGGGTACTTCCGGGGCCGACCCCGCGGCCGTTTCGATTTCGCTTGTGGTTTCGTTTTCACACCACCACCACCGAGATCGTGATCCGGCGACGCTTTCTCTGCAGCCTGTCGAAATGTTAAAGAAGAACCATTCGCGCCCTCGCCCGTCAGTCTCTCCGCCTTCCAAAGTCGCGAACGCGCGACCAATCAACCAATCGTTGACCGACCCCCTTCGCATCGCGCGAACCGAGTCTCGATCTATTTAAAAACGCACCTCAACCAACCAAAACAACGACGACGCGTCATCCATCTTCCCTGCTTTCCTCTTTCTCTTCGCCCCATCGCTCTTTTTCCGTCCGGCGCCGGCGTCGCCTCGCCCGCTCGGAGCGGCGTCCGAGTCGTCGCGATTCGTCATCGTCGTCGTCGTCGTCGTCGTCGTCGTCGTCCTTCCGTTCCCATCGATCCCCATCGTGCCCATCGTCCGTTCGCGCGTCGCCGTCGCCATCGCCTCCGTCGCTTCGCCCGAACCGACGGGACGAACGGAACGAAACCAGATCGATCCTCCTCGAGTTAACGCCTTTTCTTCACCCGAGCGAGGCGCGCGGGGGACGAGACCGAGACCGAGACCGAGACCGAGACCGAACGGAGTCGCCACCGACGGAACGAACGCGTCGATTCGAGTCGATCCGTGTTCGACGCGCGGGGTGTGACGGCGCGCGAGGTGTGACGACGCGTCAATGTCTCGCGCGCGCGACGTCATTTTGGGGTTACGTTGGCCACGTCGTCGTAAACGCTTTTTTTATAAATCCATCTAAATGTATGATTACATGCGGTTATAATATACTATAGTATGGTGGTTGGTGTGTCTAGGGTTTTGGGTGGATGCCACCATCGATGGACGAACAGAGTCAATCATCATCAGTCAGTCTTTGAAAGCGGCGGCTTGCGCGATGACTGCTTCGAGACGGTCCCACTCGTCGTAGTATAAATTTTGCTTGTCCAGCTTTTCGTCTTTTTTGCGCTGTAATTCCGTGGCGGCGGCGACGTCGGCGCCGGCGTTTAAAAGTTGGGCGTCGAGCGCCGCGATGTCGGCGTCGATCACGGCGAGCGCGCGCTCGATTTTGTCAATGATTTTAGGGGCGTTTGAAGCCTCTTTTTCGATCGCCCGGCGCGCTTTTCGGGCGGCTTCTTCTTCGCGTTTGATGGTTTCTTCGAGGTTGTCGCGCGATGGCGACGAGGCCCCTCCGGTGGGGGGGGTGAACTCACCCACCGAGAGCGGGGCGCCAGAGACGTGGATTTCCGAAGTCAACGCTCCGTTTTCCACCTTGGCGACAATGGTGGGATTTAACGCGGCGGCAAACGCGGCGTTGTGCGTGATGGCGACGACGGCGCCCTGCCAACCGCGAAGACCGGAGCAGAGAGCCTCGATGGCGGTGCCGTCGAGGTGATTAGACGCCTCGTCCAACAAGAGGACGTTGACGGGCCGAAGCACAAACGCCGCCAGGGCGACGCGCGCTTTTTCACCCCCACTCAAGCTTCCGATGGTTCTGTCCACCGCGGCGGAGCCGGTGATGCCGAGCGCGCCGAGAACACCTCGAGCGGTCTCGTTGGTGACCGATTTGTCGATTTTGCGGGCGACATCGAGGACGTGCTCGAGCGGCGACGCTTCGGTGGGTAATTCTTGCGCCAAATCTTGAGAAAAGTAACCCACGACGGCACCCTCGCCGCGTTCGACGGCGCCACCCATCGGATCCAAGACACCGCCGATCGTTTTCAAAAACGTACTCTTCCCAGCGCCGTTCGGACCGAGGATGAGAAGACGATCGCCGCGGCGAACCGTGAGATTGACGCCGCGGACGAGCGTCGAATCCGTCGTCGCGTAGCCGACGGATAAATCCTTCGCCATGAGAATCTCTCTCGCCCCGGCGGGGGGCGTCGGGAGCTTGAGAATCACCTTTTTCGCGTCTCCCGGGCCATCGCCGAGCTCGCCCTCGCCCACGAGGTCTTCGTACTCTTCTAATTTCGCGTTGACTTTATCGAGCGCCTTTTGCTTTGACTTGGCCTGGCTCGCCTTGGTCGCCTTGGCGCCAAATTTCGTGATGAAAGTGTCCAACTTGGCCGCCTTGACGGATTCACGCTCGAGAGCCGCCACGGCTACCGCTCGACGCGCCTCTCTCTCGCGTATGAACCGCTGATAATCACCCTTATAATTGTGCAGCTTGCGCGACCGCACCTCCACCACTCGATTGACGACGTTGAGCAAATCCTCATCGTGCGACACCAAAATCACCGTTCCCGGGTAATCCTTGAGCCACTTGACGAGCCACTTTTTACTCGTCGCGTCCAAGTGATTGCTTGGCTCGTCCAAGAGCAACAAACCACCGTTCACGCCGCGTTCTTGCGAATCCCCGGCGGGGCTGAGCAACAACCGCGCCAACGCCACGCGCATCTGCCATCCCCCACTGAGCGTATCGCACGGCGCCTTGAACATCGCATCGCTAAACCCCAACCCTTTCAACACCCCGGCGACGCGTTTCTTCGCCGTCGCCCCACCGACGGCTTCGTACCGCTCCGTAGCCGTCGCCAACCGCTCCGCCGAACCATCCGCGCCCCGCTCCATATCCGCCATCGCAGCCTCCATCTCCGCCTCCGCCTCTCGCACGTGCGTCATCCTCGACATCGCCTCCTCCTCCACCGTCAACGCGCTCCCGCTCACCGCCGTCTGTTCCAAAACCCCCACGCTCGTCGTCCTCGCGATCTCCGCCCGTCCGCTCGACGCGCCCCTGGCGCCGCTCAGGCACTTCACCAGCGTCGATTTCCCGCACCCGTTCGCCCCGACGAGCCCGCATATCTCGTTCGGTTCGACGCGAATGTCCTTCTTATCCCCGCTTCCGACGATGAGGTCGTTATCCGCCGTCGTCACGCGCAGATCGGCGCTCAGGAGAACGACGGCGCCGCCAGTGTCTCCACGAGGGACGACCGCGACGTCATCATCCGCGGCGCGCGGCGTCGTCGATTTCGTCGCCGCGAGCGACGATGGGCGCGGGAGTGGACGCGTGCGGGCGTGGGCGACCGCGCGCGGGCGCGAAGGCGGCGTCGTGGGCGCGAACGCGCGGGCGCGAGACGCGTACATTCGGCGTGATGATGTGACGCGCGGATAACGAAAAGACGCCGCGAGCGCGCTTTTTCGCGACCGAGTCGTCCCCTGACGCCGCGCGCGAAACGAGGAGGAGCGATGCGTCGGGTACAGTGGTGGTGGTGATTACACGCGGGGCGCGTCGTTCGGATCCCCGCCGGCGTCTCGCGCGCGAAGATCTGTGCTGGAAAGTTTGACGGCGCCGGAAGACGAATCGGCGCCGACGACATCCACGACGACAAACGCGAGAGGATCGAAACCAGCCGTGGCGCGAACATCGTTGAGCGCCTCGGCGCCGGATACCGTTTCTCGACTGATGACGAGCCCGTGCATGTCGCGAATCGTCGCGGCGAGGGGTGGGGACGCGTCGAGCGGGCCGACGCGGACGTCGACGGAGCGCTCGGGCGGAAGACATTGGCGCAGAAACGCCCTCGCGGATTCCGCGCGCGTCTCGTACGGCTCCACCAGATGGCTGTGTTTCTTGTGAGCTAAGAGTTCAGAGGACGTGACGCCGACGTAGAGCGTCCCACCGGGGGCGACGGTGCGCGCGGCGGCGGCGAGGAGTAATCTGTGACCGGCGTGTAACCGATCAAACGTACCGCCGACGCTCACGCGAACCATCTCTCCGTCTCGTTCGAAATCGTACGACGA
>Ga0255774_10003933_pt1 | contig 10753 bp, 6 predicted proteins | sample 101ome_17_FD_179972 | JGI IMG/M metagenome (GOLD analysis project Ga0255774, IMG submission 179972) | Coastal salt marsh microbial communities from the Groves Creek Marsh, Skidaway Island, Georgia - 101407AT metaG (version 2) | ecosystem: Environmental > Aquatic > Marine > Intertidal zone > Salt...
TCGACGCTGAACCGACCGGTTTCTGAAGCCGCGGTGAATAGTAACGCCGCGCTGGCGAATTTGAAAGCCGCGGGAGGTGCTAATGGTACGTTTCTACTTTTCGTTTTTTGTTGTTCTCATCGTCGATCGTGTCTGTGTATCGATGGAACGCGCGCGAGTATAAACGCGCTCTCTCTTCTTCTTCTTCTTCTCGTGTGCGTGAGCCCCTACTTTTTCCTCGTTCACAAGGGGAAGAGGAAAGCACACAAAAGGGGGCAAAAGAAGAGGGGGGGCAAAAAAATCTTTTTTTCCCTCTCGGGGCGATCTTTTTATCTTGTTTTTTTGTGGAAGGGAAGAGGAGAAGGAAAGCACAAGAGAGAGAGTCGCCCACCACCACCACCGGATGACTCGCTCTCTCTCTCTCTGTCTCCTTCTCTTTGTGAGAAATGGGCGCGAAAGGAAAACTTTCCCTCTTTGCGCGCGATCGATCGATCGATCGATCGATCGATCCAGAGAGTTTGCGCGTTTGTTTGATTGCGAAGGAGAGAATTCGGACAAAAGAGAGAGAGAAATATTTGTCATTTCTCTTTTGCTTTTTTTCGAAGATTTTCGTAAAAGAACAAAAACGCTCTGGATGGTTTTTATTTCTCCTTTTCGCGGTTATACGACACAAACAACTGACTGACTTTTCTTTTCTCTCTTCTCTTTTCAACGACGCACGTCTTGAAAAAACAAAAAAAAACAGTCTATCAATCCGAACGCAAATCGTCCATCATCACCTTGGGTCTCTCCATTCACACGTGTCCGGTTGAGATTCGAGAGAAGATGGCGGTGCCGGCGGATCGATTCGAGGAGGCGGTGACGTCTTTGGTGAACGAGAACCCGCACATCGAAGAGGCGGCTATTTTGTCCACGTGTAATCGCATGGAGGTGACTATTGTCGGGTTATCGTACGATCGCGCGGTGGCGGAGTTGGAAAACTGGATGAGTAAATGGTCTGGGGTTGAATTGACGGAATTGAGAGAGCACTTTTTCTTGTTGAAGGATCGAGACGCGTGCACGCACTTGTTGGCGGTTTCGGGCGGTTTGGATTCGGTCGTTTTGGGCGAAGGTCAAATTTTAGCGCAAGTGAAATCGGTATTTCAAATGGGTGAGAACGTCAAAGGGTTCGGAAGACATTTAACTGGGTTGTTCAAGGCTGCGATTGTGGCTGGTAAACGCGTCAGAAACGAGACTTCGATCGCCTCTGGGGCGGTTTCCGTCTCCTCAGCCGCGGCGGAGTTGTTGCAAATGAAGTTACCGGGCGAATCCTACGAAGGCACCAGAGTTATGATTGTTGGTGCCGGGACGATGAGTAAGTTGTTGGTGAAACACTTAGAGTCGAAGAGATGCACGGAAATGACGATTTTGAACCGAACGAAACCGAGAGCGGAGGCGTTGGCGGAGGAGTTTCCCAACGTCAACATGAAAATTCACTTGATGGATGAGTTCATCCCGTTGGCGGCTGAGCACGATATCATTTTCACCGCGAGTAGTTCCTTGGAACCGATCATCACTAAGGAACACTTGGATGCCATGCCGACGGCGACTGAAAAGGTTGACGGGAAGAGACGGTTGGTGGACATTGCCGTGCCGAGAAACGTCTGCGCGAGTTGCTCGGATCATGCGGATACGATTTGCTACAACGTGGACGATCTCAAGGAGCTCGCTGAGGCCAATAAAGCGAAGAGAAACCAAGCCGCGGAAGACGCGAGACAGTTGTTGGAAGAAGAATTGAACGCGTTCGAAGCTTGGAGAGATTCCTTAGAAACTGTGCCGACGATCAAACGATTGAGATCAAAGGCGGAACGCATTCGCTCTCAAGAGTTGGAAAAGGCTCTGGGTAAGATTAAAGGTGAATTGTCCAATAAAGATAAAAAGGTATTCGAAGAGTTATCGCGAGGTATCGTGAACAAACTTTTGCACGGACCGATGCAAGCTTTGCGATCGGATGGGAGCGACAGAGCGGCGGTAGCGCAGACTTTGGTCAACATGCACGCTTTGGAGCTCATGTTCGATTTGAGAAAGGAAGACGAAATCGAAGAAGAGGAGAAGAGAAAAAAGAAGGAAGCCGAAGGGAAAAAGTAAACTACGAAAGAAACGAAAGAGTGACTAAGAAGATAAATCTTTTTTTAGCGGCTCGTTTTCTGCACGCTTTTTGCGCTTGGCGCTCGCGCGCGCGCGCGCCAAATCAATTTTAGTAGAGGAGAAAGAGGGAAAGAGAGAGAGAGAGAGAGAGAGAGAAAAGAAAATAATAAGTAACAGCAACAAGGATAGCGGTTTGGATGAAGATTAACTCTTCGTAACCTCACACGCGTGCTGTCCTGGTGTACTATGTAATATCACAATCAACAAAATTACCACTCAACAACAACATTATCACACGTGACATTTTTTTCTTCCGGTTCGATTCTTTCTAATCTAAGTTTGGGAACGTCGAGTCTATCGAGTGTTTCCATTGTCGCAATCCACCAATCACGTCTACAATTTGACATCTTCCAACGTCAAAGTAAAAAGACTTCTTTTTCGTTTGCGTTGTATCGCGACAATTCTCCTCTATCGTCAGCGTTCGTCTTTTGTTCTTCGCGACGTCGCCGCCATTCAAGATTTCTTGTTTGAATCTTTCCCTCGCTAATTGACTGTCGTTGCCTCTCCGACAGATGAACGCAATCACGTCTACTTCTGCTACTTCTGCTACTTCTTTCTCGTCTCTCTTTCCATCAATCTCGTCGATAGCAGCGACGACAACATTCGTTATCGTCTCCATCGCATTCTTTTTGTCTTCTTCCTCTACGAATGGGTAGTTGATGGCATCTTTCAAAGCCGCTATCGAGAACTCAATCTCGTTCCGCACGTCAAACAGGAGAATATTTTTCGTCTTTTGATGCTTATTTTGTTCTTGTGACGATGCATTGCTGTTGATGGTATTCTTGCTCTTAATGCTGTTTTCGACGAGCAACTGCGCGAGTTCTTTGCACGTTATTCTACTCGGCGTCCTCTCGTCGTCGTTGCTTTGTTCTCCTTTGTTGTCCTCTGTTCCATTATTTGTACATCGTTGAGCGCTACCACCATTCACGAATGCGTCGTAGTCGTACGATTCAATCGCGAACGCATCTCTCGTTTCACTCGTGGCGCACACTAAGCAGTCTTTTCTCCTCCTGACTTTCACGCACGTCGTCGGCCGCGAAGGATTTTGGACAAAGTCAAAAAGTGTCATCAACCCGAGCGGCCGATACGGGAACGCCGATGATGATGCCGATGACGTTTTCTCTTCTTCTTTCCCGCGATATCGGCACTGACCCGACAACAATATTCGAATGCACTCTAACGCTTGAAAAGTCCCAACAATTCCCGGCGCCACGTTCAACACGCCTTGTTCGGCGCACGACCCGCACTCGTCCGCCGGCGGCGGCGAAGGGTACGCGCACCTCAAGCACGGTCCTCTCTCCGCATCAATGTCTTCGTCACCATCACCAGCTACTCTCCTACTCTCGTTATACACCACCAGCTGTCCTTCCACCCCAACGCTCGCTCCACTCACCAGCGGCGTCCTCAACTTTGCGCACGCGTCCGACAACACGTACCGCGCTCTCTGATTATCCGTGCAGTCCAACACGACGTCCGCGTCTCGCAACAACTCCATCGCATTTTTTTCGTTCACGCGTTCTCCAATCGCTCGAAACTTCACCGTCGGATTCAAACTTTTCGCCGCTCGAATCGCCGATTCCGCTTTGTTCTTCTTTTTCGCTTCTTCTTCGTCTTCTTCCTCGCCTTTTCCCGTCGGCGTCGTCGTCGCGTCTTCGTCTCGGTGGCAAATCTGTCGGTGCAAGTTGCTCTTTTCCACGACGTCGCCGTCGCACACGACGAGAGCACCAACCCCGGCTCCGGCTAAATAAAGAATCGCGGGGCACCCCAATCCGCCCGCACCGGCGATGAACACCACCGCGCGGTTCAGCAGTTCTTGTCCGCTTCTGCCACCGCCGCCGCTGCTGCTGCCGCTGCTGCTTCCAACTCGATGAAGATGATGATTAAACAAAGGCAAACGCATTTGCCGCAAATAGCGCTCGATGTTTTTCTCGTCGTCCGCCGATAAAGAAGAAGACGACGTCGAAGAATAAGAAGAAGCGAAGCATCGCGAGTGCCACTGTGGGAGGTGATGTCGCGGCGTTTCGTCGTCGTCGTCGTCTTCGTGATCTTTGCTGGTTGTCTTTCTCTTCATTCCTCTCTCTTTAGTGAAGCGCGCTCAACTAACTTTTTGTTGTGACAATAAATGTTATGTTTAGGGTTTCAATCTCGCTTTTTTGTCGGTCTTTGCGTCTCGTGTTCCCCCAACAACAAAGAGAAGCCGCACTGTTTTATTTATACTCTGCGCGAAACGAACACGAGCGAGGGAGAAGGAAAAGCCGCCAGTTTCTCTCTCTCTCTCTCTTTCTCTTTCTCGCGGGCTCTCTCTCTCTCTTCGTGTGACCAAAACGTCGCGGGGGGGGCGGGTGTTTCTCGGAAAAGAAAAAGCAAAGTTTTTTCTTCGGGTCGTTTCGAGAGAGAGAGAGAGAAGTAAAAAGAAACGGAGAGAGATGAAGACGAAAGACGACGCCGGCAGTTTCGAGGAAAAGTTGAACGCGATACGAGGGTTTACCGAGGAAGAGCTGAACGCGTGCTTGAAAGTGTTGGAGAAGATAGCGCCGAAGAAAGCGCGAAACGACGACGACGACGGCGACGGGAAGAAGAAGAAGAAGAAGAAGAGGACGGCGGCGGAAGGAGGAACAGAGAAGGAAGAAGAAAAGCAGCGAGGAGGAGGAGGAGGAGGAAAGGAGACGAAGAACAACAAGAACAACAAGAAGACGAGAAATGATGACGAGCCGAACGAGGACGACGAGGACGAAAATCAGCGAGAGCGATATTACGACGAGGAGACGTTGGAGGAGAGACGGGAAGATGAAGACGAAGAGGAGGCTGGCGAAGAGGAAGACGGAGGGACGAAACGCGCGGCGGCGCGGCGAGGAACGTCCTCGTCGTTTAAAACCGTCATCGAGCTCAAACAGCACAAGCGATTGCGCACGTTGCTTTTACCGCTCGTGGAATATTTTACCGCGAAACTCTACCGAGGTCAAGACCCGGCGGAATATCGAGAGCAAAAGCAATCCAGGAGGGCGAGGAACGATCGGAACCAGAGGATGCGAGCGTTGGATCGAGAAGTGGTGGCGAAAACAAAGTTGAGAGAAGAGCGGTTGAGAAAATTGAGACGTTTGGAGGAGACCAATTTTAACGCCTCTTCCGAGACGGAGTTGTTAGAGTGGAAGAGAGAGACAGATGCCGCGAGGAAGTGCATAGGAAACGGCATGGATGATGGTAGCGCGGGCGAGGTGGAGAACGAAGGCAAACAAAATCAGTTGTCCGGGATGTTAGTTCCGGACGGCGTCGTCGAAGAAGAAGAAGACGGAGAGAAATTAGGAGAGACTTTGGCCGGTGCCCCCCAGAATACTCTTCACAATCCGAACGCGTGTTACTGTTGCAAAAAACGTTTCACCGAAGTGCATCATTTTTACGCCTCCATGTGTCCGTCCTGCGCGGAGGAAAACTATTTTCGCCGACATTTCACCTGCGACATGCGAGGAAGATATTGCATAGTCACCGGAGCGAGAGTTAAAATAGGATTTCGAGTCGCTTTGAAATTGCTCAAGGCGGGCGCGTTCGTCGTCGCGACGACGAGGTTCCCGGAAGATGCTCGGGAACGGTTTAAGAAAACCGACGAGGAGTTGTTGAAAAAACAAAAGCAGAAAGAATCGTTCATGAACCGATTGAAAATCGTCGCCATGGATTTGCGAGATTTACCAGCGTTAGAGAAACTGTGCGAAAAATTGAACAAAGAATTGCCAAGATTAGACGTCATCATCAACAACGCGTGCCAAACCGTTCGGAGACCGCCGACGTACTATAAACATTTACTAAAGGGTGAGTTGGTTAAAAAGAAGGAACGCCGCGAACAGCGAAAAATGATTGGAAACGGCGACGGAGAAGAAGGAGGAGGAGAAGAAAATGGCAACACGCTCCTAACGACTACCACTGATAATAACGACGACGATGACGACGAATGGACGGTACCTATGTCTGTTTTACAGTCGCAACTCGAAGTTCTCGAAAAAGATAAAGAGTTTTCCGCCACCGACGAGACGTCGGCGATGACTACGACGACGAGAATGAAAACAAACGCCGTGTTCCCGGAAAACGTCTTCGACGTCAACGGACAACAAGTCGATTTGCGAACGCAGAATTCGTGGACGATGAAACTCGGAGAGATTGAAACTCCGGAACTGCTCGAAGTTCTCGCCGTAAACGCCGCCGCGCCGTTCGTTTTGAATGGCAAATTACGCGCGCTCATGAAACGCACGGCGATGGAACTTCCCGTACCGACGACAACGACGACGCGAGGAGAAGAAAGAAGATGCGCGTTTATTGTAAACGTTTCTGCCATGGAAGGCAAATTCTATCGCTACAAGACCGCCAATCACCCGCACACGAACATGGCCAAAGCTGCTTTGAACATGATGACCGCCACGTGCGCCAAGGATTACAAAAAAGATTTCATATACATGACATGCGTGGACACCGGATGGATAAACGACGAAAACCCTCTCCCTGTCGCCTCGAGAATCGCAAAAGAACACAACTTCCAAACGCCCATCGACGAAGAAGACGCGGCGGCGAGAGTCGTCGGTCCCATTTTCGAAAGCGTGGCCGACGTCGAAGAAAAAGAAAAAGACGGCGACGACGACCCTCTCCCTTCGTTTCGCAAAACCGTCTGGCCTCCCAAATCCGGAGTGTTTCTTAAAGATTACAGAGAGAGCGAGTGGTAACTTAAACAGTAGGTAGAAATAGTAGTAGTAGTAGTAGCAACAGTAGTGGTAGTAATAATACCAAAGTAGCAATCGTAGCAATCGTAGCAATCGTAAACCCTAAACAGAGAGAGAGAGAAAAGAGAGGACAAAATTTCTCCATTTTCGCGTCGCGGCGAGAAGAACAAGAACAAGAAGAAGAACGCGCATCTTCGATCGAACCATCGGAAAGGGGTTAGCTCTCTCGTTTAGAAGGGAGGGAGAGAGAGAGAGAGCGAAAAAAGTAATAAGAAGAAGAAGAAGAAGAAGAAATCTCTCCTCTTTGCATCATTCAATCGCGAAGAAGAAGAGATCAAAAGAGAGAGAAGAAGAAGAAGACATACACACATAAAATATGTCTTCGTCGGTGCACTCGGGCCACTCGGGAGGAGGGAGCGACGACCACCTCGTGGGTCATCGTTCTCATCGTCATCACTATCAGAACACGACCACCGCGGGTAGGTTCGCGGCAGCGACGACGACGACGATGTCGACGAAAAATCAGCCTTTTCTAGAGGCTGCAGGAGGGAAGGAAGAGGAGGATTTTTTGGAAGACGACGACGACGACGACGACTCATGGGACGACTTTTTCGATGACGACGACGACGACGACGACGACGACGACGACGATGAAGAAGAAGAAGAGATGGAGGAGGAAGAAGACGAAGAAGAACAGAAGAGACGGGTATGGCGGGGAAATCAACGACGCGACGACGCGACGAACGCGAATCCCAGTGCGAAACGAGATGAACAAAACCAGAAGAAACATCGACGACGAGAGGTTTTCCCGAAGCTCGCGTACAACAATCTCGGTAAGCGAACGACCTTTTCGCAGTGCTTGAACGCTCGAGCGAAAAAGTGGAACCCGATGAAGCAGTTTGCGCCGGTGAAAAATGGCCAGTTTGCGCCGGATTGGTCTTTTCACGAGTTAGAGTTCCCGGAACATCCGGATGAAATCATAGAGTTTGAAAGTAGTGTCGGTCAGAGACGGTTCGCGTTCGTGCTCAACACGATCGAGAAGGAGTTACGATCGGCAAATCCAGAGTTGGTCGAGTTAGTCGTGAAGAGTTTGCTGAGATGCACGAACTGCGACGTCGCCAAGACGCTGTTTCGCGCGCAGCAGTATTTTGATTTCTATCAAGACGTGTTTGGTTCGTTGCGGAACATCCAACAGTTGAACGCGGACGAGGAGTTGAAGCGAGCGTTTGAAACTGGGGCTTTTCAAGTCTTTGAAAACGTGGACGGGGAAGGGAGAGCGCTGATTGTCACTATGTTGAGCAAAATTGTTCATGGCGCGGGAATTAATCCGAGAGCGACTTCGTTGTTGGTGGTGAAAATGCTCAACTACGTGATTTTACGCACGTTGAAAAACTACCCCACGACGCAAAAGAAAGGGTTCATATTTCTGTGCGACATGCACGGATTAAGTTTCGAGCATTTCAACGTGAACTACTCCAGAGTGAATTTATACACGATCGCGAACTTCCTGCCAATTCGAGCGGAGAGGGCTGGGATCATTCGACCGCTGTTATTTACGAAATTTCTGTTGCCGGCGATGAAGTATTTCGCATTTGCGTCGCCGAAAATCCGCTCCAGATTTCACATTTTGATGCAAGATCCGTCGGTTTTGATTCAGCCACCGTTTAATTTCAGGATAGAACAAGTACCGCCAGAATACGGCGGCACGAACAACATGTCTTACGGAATCGTAGAGAGGATTAAAACGTGGATGTTGGAAGAGGAGGAGATGTATTCGGAGTTTGGCGGCGGCGATGACGACGATCGAAGCGGCGACTTTGAAGGCGTAAAAGATTCTCCCATGGAAGACGACGAAGAAATAGAGGACGAGAGAGGAGAGGACGATAAAACGACCGCCGCGAGCGGCGATGCCATGAGCGTGTAAAAAAGCAAGAGCAAAAGAGAGAGAGAGAGAGAAAGTGTATCCTTTCTAATATGTAAATACTGCGTTGTTGTTGTTGTACAAAAGTTTTTTGTTGTTTTCATAAAAAAAAATAAACGCGAGAGAGAGTAACACACATATCACACAACACAAACGCGAGAGCGACGAAAGATGTCGTCGTCGGGTCGGTGCCCGGTGAGCTCCCACCAAAACTTTTCGTTCGCGATGCCGCCGGCGCTTCTTATTCGCGACGCGAAAACGAAAACGAAAACGAACAACAACTAGAAATTCACGCGCGCGCAAATCTCTCTCTTTCTCTTTCTCTCTCTTTCGGTTCTGCAAATGATACCGGCATCAACGTCCCGGCGTCATCGACAACACCAACGGGACAAAGAGAACCAACGAGACCACCACCACCAGCAGCAGCAGCAGCAGCAGCACAAACAAACGCTCGCGTCTTTCAGCAGTCGAGAGCTGAGAGAAAAATACGAAATCCCCGGGGTTTTTTTGATTGAAAACTTTGTCACGAGAGAAGAGGAATTAGAGTTCATCGAGGCGAATCGCAAAGAGGATAACGAGGAAGAGAGAGGCGGCGATTTAGAGCGGCGAAACGAAGCGGAGGAGAAGAGTCGAGGATGGAAATCGCTGTCGAAACGCCGCGTGCGACATTACGGGAAGAAGTTTGATTACGACACGCGCGACGCGGCGAACGACGCCGAGGAGAAAATTCCGAAACTGCTCGACGTGGACGTGAGAGAGAGGCTACGGGCGCTCGTCTCTTTGGTCGTTGCCGACGACGACGAAGAGAACGCGTCCGAGAAGAAGAAGAACAGAGAGAGGAAGAGTGCAAAAAATGATTTTTTGTTCACGCGTCAGAACGCGAACGACGACGCGTGGACCGAGGAGGAGAGAAGACAAATATCCGAGGCGATTCAAAAAGTCATCGCGTTTGATCAAATCACCGTAAACGAATATCCGCCCGGATGTGGCATCGCCCCTCACGTGGACACGCACTCCGCATTCACGGGAACTATCCTATCCCTCTCCTTGGGTGATCGTTGTGTGATGGAGTTTCGCCACCCGAACCCAAACGAAGAAGCGGAAGAGGAAGGCTATTCGACCTCTTCGACTACGGAGAGCGCCGCCGCTACTACTACTACTACCGCGGGTGCGCGGCAAAATAGGAACGAGACGATGATATTCCCCCACCGCGCGCTCGAGCTGCCTCGGCGATCTCTCCTCATTCTCACCGACTTTGCTCGGTTCAATCGCCAGCATTATATTCCAAAGCGAAAGTCAGATCCGATGATTGACGGAACGCGACGAATGCGAACGGAAACCAGATATAGTTTCACCATTCGACAAACGCTCAGCTGTGCCAACGACGGCGATTATAACAATCAAACAGAAAAAGAGGCTGGCAGACAACGAAACCTTCGCTCGTGCGACTGTCAATACCCGCTCTTTTGCGACGTTAAAGACGGGCCGTTCTCCAAAATCATCTCGCGAAAGAAGAAAAAAGAAGAACAAGAAGTGTAAAAATATTTAATATATAGCCTCTTCTTCCGCCGTCGCCGCCGCAGCAGCGCGCGGAACACCTCGTGTAGCGTACTGTAAAGCGAGACCAAAAGATGCGCCAAAAAAAAAAATCGTCGATCTCGCGAGAGAACGTTCTATTTCTTTACCCCTGTCCTTGTATCCTTCGTTCTTCCGTTCTTCTTCCGTTCTTCTTCTTCTTCTTCGTTCGTTTCCTCGTCTTCTCTCTCTTGTGTGTATTTTATTTATTTATTTTTTTTTTGAGATTTTTTTTCTTTCCTCATCATTTTTCCCGTCGCGCGCGCGCGTAATATCTATCGCTACTTTCATCTTTGCAAACAACAACAACTACTACTACTACGAGAGGGAAGTGGAGAAGGCCGGTGCTGCCGCTGCCGCGACGACGACGATGATTTTCTCCTCTCCC
>Ga0255774_10003935_pt1 | contig 10748 bp, 2 predicted proteins | sample 101ome_17_FD_179972 | JGI IMG/M metagenome (GOLD analysis project Ga0255774, IMG submission 179972) | Coastal salt marsh microbial communities from the Groves Creek Marsh, Skidaway Island, Georgia - 101407AT metaG (version 2) | ecosystem: Environmental > Aquatic > Marine > Intertidal zone > Salt...
GTCAACGCCACCTCCGGATACTTCCGCAAAGGCGACGCCCGCGCGTGCGGACCCGTTTGGTCCACGACCGTGTTCCCACCGGTGATCGTTGACGACGCCAACTTCACCTTCCCTCCATCCACGGTGAAGGACTCGCAAAACAGTTTCCACTCCGCGAGGGAGGCGGTGATGGAGTCTCCCGCCACTTTGGTGGTGACGATGGCGTACTTTTTGTAGGCTGCCGCGCTGTTGACCACCACGGTTTGCACTTCAGAGGCAGACCCAGGAACGACGTCGCTCCACTCCTTGAGGAGGGTCCACGACGTGGTGTCGTTGGTGGCGTAAAGATTGGCGGTGCCCGGGTAGGAGGCCACCGCGGCAGGGGTGAGTTTCATGTGTCTCAGGGTCGTCTTGTATGGGAATTCCACGGCGAGCCACTCGCCCGAACCCGTGGAACTCACGGTGGAGAGTTGGACGGATCCACCGTACGCGTTGTCGGTCCCCGTGTACGTCGACACGGAGGTCCACGCATCGGAAGCGTCGCCGTTGAAGGCGTTCCACGTGTTTGAGTTGGAGGCCAATCCAGATGTCGTGAGTTTATAGACCCCATGGTCCGTCACGGTGGTGGAATTCGCCGTAAGGGCGCTCGGGGGTTGTTCGCTCACGATGGCTAATTTGTTGGAGATGAGCCCCCCGGAATCTTCGAATTCCTTCGTGGTCGCGTTCCATGTCACCAGATTCGACGCGGTCTGTGCGAGGGTGGGGTCGGTGACGGTGACTTTGCCCACGGTCAAAACGTTCGTCGTGACGTTTCCGTTTTCCAAAATGTTGTCTACGTCGTAATACACCGAGAGACCGATCGTGTTGATGGTGAGGTCTTGCACGGTGAGAGATTGCACATTGGCGTCTCCGGCGACGTCGAACATGTAATTCCCTGCGGTGTGTCCAATGCTCACGTTCCCGTACCGATCGATGCGCATGCGTTCCTCGCTTCGCGTGGCGAACGACATGTACTGTTTATCCGCGGTTGAGAGGTCGCCGTACATTGTGATGTTCGATTCGTTCACCCCACCGGCGCGGAGGAGGAGGGCGGTGTTGGTGTTGTCGGTGTCGCTCTCGTTGGCCAGGACGTTGAGCGCCCCGGCCGCCTTGATGTCCATCGACTCTTCATCCGTGTTATCGGCGGCGCCACCGAGGCGGAGGTGACCGTCGACGTGAAGACCCGATACACCCACGTCACCGGCGTCGGGTTCGATGCCTATGCCCGCCTTGCCGGTGCTCACGAAGGCGGTTTGGGCGTTCGAGAGGATGAGGGTTTGGTAGGAGATATTCGACACGTTTGTCACGTTTTCCAAACCGTAGGATGGGATGATTTCGATCGTCCCGAGGGTGATCTGGTGGGCGCTGATATTTCCCTCCACAGTGAGCACATTCGAACCCACGTCCTCGACGTACAAGTTGGCCCCGACGCTGAGATCGTGCTGAGGGGTGGCGTTCATGATGCCCACCTTCCCGGTGGTGATGAGGGAGGTGGCGTTTTGTAATTCCATGACATTCGATGTCACATTACCGTTAATGATAATCTCCTCGAGGGTGGCGGCGATACCGGTGAGGTTTGCGCCGTCCCCGAAAAAAGTCGACGCCGTGACATTACCGGAGACGACGACGTTCCCTTGGGTGGCGTCGAGCGCGGTGGTCACGTTGCTGAGCACGAGGGTCTGGTCGGAAGATGCGCCGTATTCCGTCACGGACTGCAGATCGGTGACGAGATTTGAGAGGAGCCCTCCATCCCCTCGGAATCCGTATGCACTGACGTATCCGAAGACGTTGATTTCCAAGTCCGTCTCCTCGTCGACGATGATGTTTTTATCCGTACCCACACTGTCGGTGTACGCCAAGCGTAATTGTTCGTTTGTTTCGTCGAAATAAAAGGCGACATTCGCGTTAGAGTCGAAACGATTGATGATAAAACCTGTGTTGCTTGCTTTGTCCACATAATTATTAGAACCTAGTGTTAGGATGGGGTCCTCGATGGTCACAAGATTTGCCCTCAACGTGCCTGGGACGACGACGTCCCCGGCAAATGTCTGGATATTCTGTGCCATTATACCTTAGTACGAGAAATATTTAACTATACTTTGTCCCTCGGCAATGTTCGAGAGTCCCGCATCCGGTGCGCTACTTTTAAATTCTACTGAGATGTCGTAATCGTAATCCACGAGACCCTCCCCTACTGGCCATATGGTGACCGTCGTCGGCGTGGTGTGCACGTTCCCATCGTGCCACGGGTAATCGTTGTCCCACCCGAATATGTTTTTCGTGCCAACCTTGATGTCTTTGAAAGTTCCACCCCCGTATTGTTTCCCCCCTGCTACCTCGAGAACCATGGTGGAGACGTCGTCGTAGTTGTGTGTGAGTTGTGCGACGATTTTACTGTAAAACACGTTCGAGGTAAAACTCATGACGATGTTTGAGTTCGTCATCGTCCCCGAGTACGCGTAATATTTGGTCGCCACCGTTTGTTTGTTGTGCACGAGACCGTTGCTCACGGTGATGTTTGAGGTGAAAGTCGGGTCTAATATCGTGGCGAGGGTGGCGACGTTGTCCGCGAGGTCGCTGTGCATCTGTTGCGTGTTCGCCTCCATGGCTTGGTAGATGGTGATGGTGTTGGCGGCCATGAGGGCGTTCGCCGCTTGGGCGTTCGTCGACATGGCTTCGAAAATCTCAAGCGTGTTCGCCTCGAGGAGGACGTTCATCGAGAGGGCGTTTTCACTCATCGCGAGGAAGATGGTCTGGGTGTTGGCGGCCATGAGGGCGTTCGCCGATTGGGCGTTCGCCGCCATCTCCGCGAAAATGGTTTGCGTGTTCGCCGCCATGACGGCATTCGCGGCTTGCGCGTTTGCCGCCATCTCCGTTCGTATCGTCTCGAGGTTGGCTTCGAGGATGGCGATGTTCGAAACGGTGGTGAGGAATTCACCGTCACCGAACACGTATCCACCGACCTCGACGTTGCCCACGGTCGTGAGACCGACGGTGGCGTTGGAAAAAGTCACGACGTTGGTGGTGACGTTGCCCACATCGGTCACTTGTTGGAGGGTTTGAATTTTGGTTAATAAATTTTCGGGGGCAATCTTCTTCATGTCGTTATTGACGTCGTTCACGTAAACATAATTCGGGGCGGTCGTCTTGACGAGGGCGTTCGGGATGTCGTTGGAGCGCCCGACCCCGGTGACGAACACCACCCCATTCGTCGCGTGTGGTTTGACGCAAATACCCACGTTTTGTATGAGGTCGGGGTTCGTGGTGACGTTATACGGTTTGAGATTCGAGATACCACCGGGTGTGGTGTTGGACACGTACACGGTCTCACCCTCGATGAATCCACCCGTAGGGACGTTCGTTACTTTCCCGTACGCGATGGCGACCCCTTCGTTGCCATCGGCGATGCTCTCCGTGTACACGAGACCGATGGCGGGCATCGTCGCACTTAAGTTTGCCCTCGCCAACGCGACGTTCGCGACGTTGTTGTTGTGACTGTCATAAATATAGACTGCCTGTCCCCGGGTGATGGGACTCCCGGTGTTGTTATAAATTTTAATGAAATTTTGAATACTAAAATCATTGATCCAATTCGAGCCATCGTACAAAAGTTGTTGGTCCGCGGACGCGGAGGTGATGGTGACGTTGGCGAGTTGGTTTAATTTCACGTCCACGTTCGCCACGAGGTCGGTCGAGAGGGCGGTGTGGGTGTTGTTAAACTCCACGGTGTAGGGTGTGGTGTTCCCGTTGTAAGTCACCGCTTCCAGTGTGGTGGCTATTCCCGTGAGATTCCCGCCGTCCCCGAAATATGTCGTCGCGTTCGCGCTTCCGTACACGTCGAGGACGTTCGAACCGGTATTTGTGCTCCCCGCGATGGCGAGTTTGTACCCGATGGAAATGTTCCCCGATGCGGATTCGGCGACGAGGGTGTCGTCCCTCCAAGCACCCGCGTTCACGTCTGGGTCTCGCACGGTGATGTAAAAGTTGTTGGAGTTGTCTCTCCCGAAGGCTGCGTAAGAGTCATCCTCACTCGCGAAGGTGACTGTGCTGAAACCACCGTCGGTGTCGTTGAGGAAAATGTCTGGTTCGACGCTATCGATGCGCAGGGCGCCCACACCGTCGTTGAGCGCACCGGCCGTGAGTTGCAGGGGTGGTGTGGTGGCGTTTTCGCTGTTAAACGACAAGGTTTGCAATCCTTGGATGGTGTACGCGTTCAAGGTTGAGACGTTCGCGTCGCCGCGCACGTCGAGTTCGAACTCGGGTGCGTTCGTGTTCACGCCGACCCTATCCGCGGAGACGTCCACGAAGAGGGTGTCCGTGTCGACGGTGAGGTCACCCGCGACTTCGAGGCCGGTATCGTTGATGAGTTTCAGGGCGTCGGAGGTCCATCTTCCACCGATGGTCTGCGTGCTGTTCCTTTGGAAGGCGAATTCTATGATGCCATCTTCCGAACCTTGGGTGACTTCCCCAATCTTCCCGGTGATTTTAGAGTAAACCACTGAGCCCCCGGTGCTGTTTTCCCCTTGGAATCGGATTTGCCCGAGATAATCGGCGTTCGCCGGTGTCGCCGAGTTTTTGTAGAGGGTGAGTTCGGGTGCCGCGGCGCTCCCATCGAACGTGGACGTCATCTGAATGTCCCCACCGACGTCCAGGGTGGTCGAGGGCGCGCTGACGTTTATCCCCACCCTCTCCGCGGTGAGGTCGGTGTCTACGGTCATGGAACCGTAAACGTGGACGTCGATTTCGTCGGTGGTGTACGGGGTGAGGTCCACGCCCGACGGGTCGCTCCGTGTGTGACAAATCACAAACTCCCCCTCCGTGCCTCTGTAGCCCACGCCCACGTTCGAACCCGGTCGGGTCATGATTATCCCGAGGTCCAAATCCGTGGAACTGTTGTTATTTCCCACCTCTATGAGGGCGTCGTTCACGATGGTGTTGATGGTGCTCAATTGGGTGAATTCTCCGAGGACGGTCAAATTATTCGTGACCACTAAATTTCCATTCACAGTCACTAAATCTTCAAACGTGGGATTGATAATATTTGATTTGAGGGCGATGTAATCGTTGAGGGCGTCCACGTTGCTTTGTAAATCTGCGTGCATCTGCACGGTGTTCGCACTCATCGCCGCGTAGACGGTTTGCGTGTTCGCAGCCATCTCCCCTTGCAACTGTTGAACGTTGGCCTCCATGAGGGCGTTGGCCGCGAGGGCGTTGGAGTGCATGGCCAAGTAAATGGTTTGTGTGTTGGCGGCCATCTCCCCTTGCAACTGTTGGACGTTGGCCTCCATGAGGGCATTCGCTGCGAGGGCGTTGGAGTGCATGGCCAAGTAAATGGTTTGTGTGTTGGCGGCCATCTCCCCTTGCAACTGTTGGACGTTGGCCTCCATGAGGGCATTCGCTGCGAGAGCGTTCGAGTGCATGGCGAAGTAAATGGTTTGCGTGTTCGCAGCCATTTCGGCGAAGATAGTTTGGGTGTTGGCCGCCATGAGGGCGTTCGCGGCTTGGGCGTTCGCCGCCATTTCCACAAAAATGGTTTGGGTGTTTGCCGCCATCTCCCCTTGCAACTGTTGAACGTTGGCCTCCATGAGGGCGTTGGCCGCGAGAGCGTTGGAGTGCATGGCGAAGTAAATGGTTTGGGTGTTGGCGGCCATCTCCCCTTGCAACTGTTGAACGTTCGCCTCCATGAGGGCATTGGCCGCGAGGGCGTTCGAGTGCATGGCAAAGTAAATGGTTTGGGTGTTTGCCGCCATTTCGGCGAAAATGGTTTGGGTGTTGGCCGCCATGAGGGCGTTCGCGGCTTGGGCATTCGCCGCCATCTCGGCGAAAATAGTTTGTGTATTTGCCGCCATCTCCCCCTGCAATTGTTGGACGTTGGCCTCCATGAGGGCATTCGCCGCGAGGGCGTTGGAGTGCATGGCGAAGTAAATGGTTTGGGTGTTCGCAGCCATCTCGGCGAAGATGGTTTGGGTGTTAGCCGCCATGAGGGCATTGGCCGCTTGGGCGTTCGCCGCCATCTCGGCAAAAATGGTTTGCGTGTTCGCCGCCATCTCTGAAAAAATAATTTGTGTGTTGGCCGCCATGAGGGCATTGGCCGCTTGGGCGTTCGCCGCCATCTCGGCGAAAATGGTTTGGGTGTTCGCCGCCATCTCCGCGAAGACGGTTTGGGTGTTGGCCGCCATTTGGGTTTGGATGGCTTGGGTGTTCGCCTCCATTTGGGTGTACACGGCGTTCGTGTTCACCTCCATTTGGGCGTAAATCGCATTCGTATTCACCTCCATCTCCGTGCGAATCACCGAGAGGTTGGCTTCTAAAATCGCGATGTTTGACACCCCGGTGAGATAGGAACCGTCGCCGTAATACACACCGGACGTGGTGTTTCCATCGACGACGATGTTTGAATCTACAAACACACCAGTGGTGGCGTTTTGCAAGTACACGGTGTGTGTGGTCGTGTTCCCGAGCGAAGTGATCCCCTCGAGGGTTTGCACGATGTTGGAGAGGAGTCCACCGTCTCCGGAGTAACTGTTCGCGGTGATGTGTCCATACTTGGAGATGTAACAATTACTCCCGACATTCATCGAACCGTACACGTGCACGTTCATCTCGATGTCTTCGTTCGGTTCCACCCCATTCGTGGAGTGGGCGATGATGAGTTCTTCCTCGGTGCCCTTGTACGTGATCAAAACATTCGCATCGGGTCTGTTCATTTTTATCCCGACATCCGTGGACGACAAGAGATTGTTGTTGGCCAATTCAATAATGCTATCATCAATTTTTAAATCCGTGGTGGAAACAAAAGTGGTTTCACCCTTGACCTCCAAATTTCCAGTGACGATCGTCGTCGGGGCCTCGAGGGTCAGGTGGTCTTGGAGGGAAATTACCTTGGGTACGGTGACGTTGGCGGTGTAAATCGCGGTGTCCCCGAGGGTTCGAATCGCTTCGAAATCCCCGTCGTGTCTGGCGAAGATGTTGTTCGAAATACTGAGGGCGTAGTCCACGCTGTTCGGGTTCGTGTTGGCCACACCAAAACCGTTCGCGGAATACATGGTGCCGTAGATGTGGACGTTCAGGTCTCTCGAGACGTTCGGGGTGAGGGTCACCCCGAGTGGGCCGTCGTCGGTGTATGCGATGATGAACTCCTCTTGGGTGTTGTTGAAACCAAATGCGACGTTCGAACCCGGGCCACCACTCATCGCGATGACACCCGAATCGGACGCCCCGGGGTTGCCTATGCCAAGGATCGGGTCCTTGACGTAGACGTTTTCCGTGTCCAAGTAGGTGACGTTTCCAAATACATTAAGGTTGCCGTAAATGGTGGTATTGCCCGTTAATTTGTTTCGCCCATTCACATTTAATTCCGTCCCGGGTGCTTTGAAAAGTTCGGCTTCTACGTTGGATTGGACCAGCACATTCCCAGCGACGTGGAGTTCGTAATTCGTATCGGGCTCTCGAGTGTTCACCCCGACTGTTCCATCGGTGACGAGGGAGGTGGTTGTGTTTGTGAATATCACGGTATTGGACACCGTGTTCCCGATGTCTACCACCTCTTGCAAACCTTGAGCCTCGAGAACGAGGATTCGCGCGGCGTTGGAATCCAACTCCTCCACGGTGTTGAAGAGGAGGGCAGAATTTGAATCCATATCGGTGCGAAGATCGTCCGCCCTCGATTCCAAGGTTTGCACCCGAATGACATTCGAGCCGAGGTTGGTTTCGAGATTTGACGTTTGGGTTTCCAGAGCGCTCGCCCTCCCTTCGAGACTTGTCACCCTCGCCGCGTTCGCCACTAAATTACTCTCCAAGTTTGTCACCCTAAAATGGTTCGAGAGAAGGTTGGTGGTGTTCACGGAAATTCTAAAACTATTATCTTGGAGGCGGGTGGACAACACTGAAATTCTCGCAGAGTTATCGGCCAAGTCGTCGGAGAGGGTGAAAATTCTATTGCTGTTTTGCACTAAATTACTCTCGAGGTCTTCGATTCTCAAAACGTTCGAGGCGTGGTACGCATACAAGGTGGTGAGTCTGGTGGCATTTTGAATTTGTCCCAACTCGAGGGTGCTCACTCTGATATTATTTGAGGTTGCGTAGGTTTCCAAATTAGAGGTTCTGATGTGATTCGAAAGCAATTGGTCTTCCAAGTTTGTGACGCGCACGCTGTTTGCCAGTAAATTGGATTCCAAGTTTACCACGCGTTCGACGTTCGAGTCGAAATTCGACAACACCGCCACGTTTTGCAAGTACTGCCCCTCCCCGAAAAAAGCGTTCGCCGTGACGTCCCCGTAGACTTGCACAGCCAGAGTGTTCGCCGCGTCGGGGGTCACGTATCGATCGCTCGCCGTGTTGAGGGTGTAGGCGATGGCTAATTCATCCTGTCCTTCCAGGTAGACCACGCCCACGCTCTTCGGGTCGGGTCTGTTGTACAAAAGACCGACGTCGAACACGTACTGTTCGGTGCTGTTGTTCCCACCCAACTCCACCAACGGATCTGAAATCTGAAGGTTTTTCGATTGCACAAAAGTGGTGTCTCCAACAACGGTTAAATCCCCACTGATCCACGTGTTCCCACTCACCGAGAGGGTGTGTTGCGGGGTGGTGTTCCCCACTCCCAACTGCGTGGCGGTCACGGTGTTTGAGACGTCGATGCGAAGGTAGGACGTCGCCCCGAGACTCGTCACGTTTTGTAAATCTTGAAACTGGTGCGCCGGGTGTCCGCTGTCGCTGATTTCCCCCGTCGCTGTATTGTACACGAGTGTGTTGGCCCGGTAGGTGTCATTGAACCGAATAGGGGACACGTACAAACCACTCACCGGGGCGGCGATGGCGTCGTCGGTGGCGTTCAGGATGATTGTCCCTGCGGCCTGATCATCTGGGACGACTTTTCCCAAGCGAATCCTCTGCGACCGTTCCACGGTATTAAGGTTCTTCACCATCTAATATTACAACAGATAAAACTTTTTGCTCACAGCCGGCGTGTGCCCGATCGTGTCGGCGGTTTGTTGTCTGGCGACTTTTTCGTCCCCGTTCGCAGCCTTGAGGTGTTTTCGGAAGAGTTGCATGGACCCGGCGGTTCGAATGTCTTTGAGTTGAATGTCCTCGTTCCCGGCGATCCTTCGAAGGAGGTCTCGCACCCTCTCGTACCGAGCGTTCCCCACGAGTAAGGGCGTGCGCTGTCTCGAGAGGGCGGCGTGGAGCGCGCGGTCTCGGGCGTCGAATTGTCTGCGCTGCCCACTCTTCGCCGGGAAATCGAAGGAGACGGTCTCCCCGTCCGAACGCAGGGTGACGTGTTTCTTCTTGAGTTGAAACGCCCCGAGGGCGCCGGTGTCTCGCTCTTGCACCCCTGTGCGCAGGTAGCCCGCGGCGATCATTCGGAGGGCGAGGGCGTCGTGCCACGACGGGTGCGTGGGTTGGGCTAAGATTCTCCCGGTGACGCTCTTGATTTTTGCGAAATCGATCTGGGTGGCTCTCGCTTTTCTTTTTTTTCTCTGTCGGTCGAGATATTTCTCGTGGTAGTAGTAGTGTTTTTTACCTTGCGCATCCACGGCGGTGGCTTGGAGTTTCGCCGTCTTCGGGTACACCTCCACTTTGGTGTACGCCGGGGGGATGCCCAATTTGCGACACCTCTCCTGTTCGATCTCGGAAACGGGACGTCCATCTTTATAAAAGACGCCTCGTTTTCGGGTTATGAAACCCATGTTACATTAGGTTTTGAATTTTATTTAATTGGAGTATCTCAGGGCTGCCACGCCGTTGGACAGGACTAAAATGTTTAGGGAGACGGCGTAAATTTTATCCGTCAAGTTGAGGGATTCAGAAACAATCTTAAAGTCTGCGATGCGAGAGCAATTCAGTGACCCGGTGGGTTGCATCATGGAGGTGTTCATGCAGAATGGGTACATGAAAACATCGGGGGAGGTGACGAAATTCGTGTGGTAATAGTGCGAAACGTCCAAAAAGTTCGGGCGCGCCCACTTGAATGGGGCCAACTCCTCGCCGTTGATGACAACCTTCAAACGGTTGTTTGTTTTTTTATAGGGTGAGTTGGAATCCGTGTTCGCGCTCGCTATGAATTTCACTGGGTGATTAAAAACGAGTTCTTGAATCAACTCGTTCGAGGGCACGGCCGATTGCACTTGGTAGATGAGCATGTTTTTCATCTCCGGTGACGCCACCTTTTCCCTCTCTGGTCCATCGAGGTAGTACATCATGGAGTGGAATTCCCACTGGTAATCTCCAGCGTCCGCGGCCCACCGAATGCGAATCTCCACCTCGGAGAGGGGGATGGCACACAGGGGCAACCCCGCGCTCACGTTTTCACAAAACGCGAAGCGCAAGGGGTAAAAGTAGGAGGCCGAGGACGAACCCGGGTGGGGCCCGTTCGAGGACTTGGACGTGTTTTGGGCAAACATATCGATGGCGATGTTCTCCGAGAATTCCGAGGTTTGCTCGTCGATGACTTGGCCGCCCACCACCCACTGGACGCTCTCGATGAGGGAGGTCCAGTCGCTGCTGTCCCTGGCCTGCGAGTTGTCGTCGATGGTCAGGTAGCAATAGCCCAAGATGTCCCCGCTCTTCTCGATGCGCACGGTGGAGAGACCGCCAGATCTCGGGAGACCTTGAATCTGCTGCTTCACGATGTTTTGGCTGAAATTCGTGTGCCTCCTCCACACCTGGGAGAAAAAAGACGTCCCACTCTTATCTTCGGCGTGAATCCATTTATCCTGTTGCCCGACGGC
>Ga0255774_10003936_pt1 | contig 10748 bp, 10 predicted proteins | sample 101ome_17_FD_179972 | JGI IMG/M metagenome (GOLD analysis project Ga0255774, IMG submission 179972) | Coastal salt marsh microbial communities from the Groves Creek Marsh, Skidaway Island, Georgia - 101407AT metaG (version 2) | ecosystem: Environmental > Aquatic > Marine > Intertidal zone >...
AAAACGATGTTTACCCGAACTTCCAGCATACCGGTACTTGGTACGACTACTTTACAGGGGATAGTATTACGGTAACCAATGCTACGGCACCGATGTCTTTTGGTCCAGGCGAATGGCATATTTACTCTGATGTAAAACTTTCAGATGCTGCCTTTATGGATGTGCCTGAGGACGTACTTGCTGAGGTTAACCCCTTCATGGCTTTCCCCAACCCAAGCACCGGTGTAGTGGACCTGCTTCTAGATTTTGCAGAAGGCACTGCTGTGAATTGGTCACTGGTTGACGTGAGCGGGAGAACGACTGCTCAAGGAACGATAGAAAGCGAAGGACCAATGGTCGAAACAATGGACTTCTCATCATTGCCTAGGGGCATGTACATCTTGCATGTGTCCACCCCAGAGCGTCATTATACCGACCGATTAATCTTGCAATAAAGCATAAAAAACCCGGCCTTGAGCCGGGTTTTTTTTATCAGTAGACGAGGTGAACGCCCTCTTTGTCTTGCGTAATCACGCCCTCATGTTCGAGGGACTTCAATAATCGGCTTACCACTTCTCGTGAGGTACCAAGCTCAGACGCCATCTTCACTTTAGATAGCGCTACGCCTTTGCGCCCACTTACGCGACAACGCATTTCGATATAGGCGCGCAAACGGGCTCCTAATTGTTTAAAGATCGCATTGTCCACCAAGGATAGAAGTTCTTCGAAGCGCTTTCGGAAATTGGCCAACTCATACATGCGCCATTCGGGAAACTGTGATGCCATAGTGTTCAATTCGCCGATGGGGACATTTAAAATGACTGCTGGCGTTTCCGCCTCAACCGTAATGGGCATTTCACCGTTCGGCAAGGTGGAGAATGCAGCACATGGACAGATTTCTCCTGGTGTCAAGAAATACAATAAAAGTTCTTTTGATGGATCGTCTTCATCTCCGCGAACTACACGTGCGTTTCCTTGCAATATGATCGGTAAGAAACAGGCTTCAATGCCGTAATCCAGAATCAATCCTCCCTTTTCGTAGTGCTCCACTTCCCCCACTTCGATCAAGTGTTGGCGCAGGTCGGCGCTTAATTCCGGGGCGATGGTTTTTAAGATATGGTCGATGTCCATGGTCAAGTTTGTGTTGGTGGCTTGAAGTTAGCAAAATCCGTCAAAGTAGATAAGGCTTATTTACCCACAAGCGTCATGTAGATTTTTGAAGCTTGTGCGGCTAACGCATCACTATGTTCCGGCACCTTAGTGTCCAATTTTTCAAAGCGCTCCACGCCCGAAGCATTCAGCGACAGCCCGCTGACTTTGGCAATACGTTCAACGACATGGTCCGGTGCAGCTAAGAAGGATTCATAAGCGATGACTTCCACGCCCTCAATTTTTTGTAGTTCAGTGTAGTACTGTACCCAACGCTCGAGCCAGTAATTCAGTGCGTTTCGATCCTGCTCTTCCAAGGAGTGCCCGTCAAAAACAAAGGGCTTTTGTCCAAGGCCAAACTCATGATGCCCTAACCAATTCATATAGTCCAAAATGAACGGATCCTCCTGCTGCTCCTTTGTGAACTTCTGGTGTTGCTTCATCAAGCTGTACGCGTGCTGCAACGGCTCGCGAATCATGACAAAAACCTTCATATCGGGATTTTGCTTCAACAAAGAAGGCAGCCTCAACAAGGCATTATTATTCTTCGCTAGATATACATGATCTGGACCGCACAGACTTTTAAAATACCTGCGGTACAAATCATTCTCCTCTGCGCTTAATTCATGAGCGATCAATCCCTTTTCGGTGATGTAGCGGTCTGAGGTAATGGCTTTGAAGAAATATTCCTCGAGTGCTTCAACACTTGCCAAACCTACCTTGATGCCGTCACCATGGGCACGCTCTTGGGTTTCTTTCTTGCTGGGCTTGTAAAACTTGGCCCATAAACGCGGTGCCATCAATACAGGCATGTTGCTGTAATTAAGGGAACTGAATGGACCACGCTCGGTCAAGGTTCTAGTCAAAGCGGTTGTCCCCGCCCGAGCCAACCCGGTCACGAGCACCGCACTGGTGCCTTGTTCGTTAACTGCATTTTCAACGCCCTTAATCTGGCGCTTCAGCAATGCCTTACCCAAATGGTAATGGTCTAAGATCAAATGATGGAACAGCTGGGCCATCACGCCATAGGCGCTTTTGCTCTTCCTAGGATATAAAAACGGTAGCACCGTCCCTATGGTGAACACACCAAACTTCCAGCCCTCCCCCAGCGTATCTAACCAGAACATCCCGGGCAAATACCAATAGGTCCATGCGGTCGCTCCCAATACTAGGGCCAGTAACGCGAGGGTTTTTAATAGCGAAAGAATCGTTTTGTTCGTAGCGGCATTTACCGCAGCAAACTTGTCGTCTTCGTCAAGGTCGGAGATAAGAATATCGAGCAATCCGACACTGCGGCGTGCAAGTACAAAAAAAGGCGCTTGCAACCATAGCACCCCAATTCCGAGAACGATTCCCGAAACCAGTGGAAAGGCTATGCGTAGCGCCTCGAACATTTACTTTTTACGTGCCTTCTTGATGCCGTACCAAACGCGGTAGCCAATGGCAAAAATGATAAGCAATAAAATGAGTACAATCAAAAGACCTGCGCCTACGCCCAAGCCTGGGCCGATGTATAAAAGAGGAGTGATCATATCCTTATGAATTTACGGGTGCAAAATACGCCTCATCGGTGGAATAAGCCCTACCAAGCACCTATTTCCGAATTCATCCATGCCCATGCTACAAAGTTTTGTGTTCATAGAAATAGGGGTGATGCGGATTGTAAATGTTAGAGTTGCGGACAAGCCGAGGTCTGAACCGTGTAAATGATTTGATACGATTCCGTTTGAATTTCCGGAATACTTCCTTCGTATAAGAAATAAGAGATTGTGGCTGTATTTAAACTGCCTTTCCCCGAAACAAAAGGTTGATCAGAATAGGTTAAGTTCAACGTATAGTGGGTTCTATTGGGGTCAATGGTATTGTTTGGAGAAGCGAAAGGGTCGAGCTGCGCTTGAATAGACGCATGTCCATTAGAGGAACCTGACAATCGGGCGTATACACACCATTTGGTTTGATTGGACACATTTTTCACAGAGAGATCTTCTTCAAGATTTAAATCTATCAAATCAAGGAGGTCAGACCCGGGAGTATAGGCGGAATTTAGTTCTAGCGCTCCAATCCCCGAAGTGCTCAAAATCGAGGCAGAAGAATTGAGGTTTTGCGCGCTAATTTCGCAGGCATTGAGCAGAATTAATATGTGAAGCCAATTTTTCATTCTACAATAGTGAAAATTATATTGGTTTGAATGCTTCCCCCGGTTAATGTTCCATAATTGCCTGTAGGGTTTTCTTGCAATTCGTAATAGAATGGGACGCCATCAGTTGACAGTGTTCCTGAGGCTCCAAAATCCAGTTGGGTAAGCCAAGTTTTAGGGATTGTAGATAATTCAATCCCAGTATTGGTCTGGGGCAAGTTGCCAAAGGTTGGAGTACTCAAAGTACCTGTTTGAAGAACGAGGACGTAATAATCAGAAGCGAGGTTTGTTTGCAAGGAAACATTGATTGATCTTGAAACGCCCGTTCTTCCGAACATGGTATAGTGGAAGTATTGCATGGTACTCGTCCCGAAAACAGGTCCTAGAAGGCCTACTCCGTCAGTCATAGAGGCCGCACTAATTAACGAAATAGACACGGGGTTGGGGTCCGCTACTCCAGCAAAGCTGAGGCTACCATAGGTTACGTTAATCTGGGTGGTGGTTTGAAAATTAACCGGCTGCGCTTGAATGAGCGATGATAAAAAGAGGGCACACAATACATAAACACTTCTCATCGGCCAATTCCTCTTTGCACTTTGACCCCTTGTGAGTTCTCCTCTATTTCGAGCCAAAGATTCCATTCCTCACCGTTTTCTAGTTGTCTACTATCTTCGGATTTTTTGATTTTAAAAGCTTTATATGTTGGGTCTTTGAGTTTCAAACGGGCCTGCCATTCGCCAGGGCGCAGGCCAGAAACAGAGAGGCTTCCATCGGTTTTTAAGTTGCGTATAATCCGTTCATCACCATTAGAGATGATGACAACAAATTTTGAGAAATCGGGTCGGAGTGTTTGTAGGGTGGAATTCCGTTTCACATGTACTTTCCCAAGGATACGAGCGGTTTTAAAGAGGTTGATGGTGATGTGCGCGTGCTTGTCAAAGGTGTAGACCGTTTGGTTGAATCCATTGGTCGGCTGTGCGCCGAATGGTAATGATTTTCGATCGATGAGTACGGCCACAGAATCCGTATTTACGGTGTGTATAATGAATTTTCCGTGTTTGTCCGTGATCACGCTTTGTCCAGCCACATTCAACACGATGTTCGGTACAGGTTTGCCGGTTATATCGATCACTTCTCCAGCTAAGTTTTTAAGCGCTAGATCAGTTTTTCGGGGGACATATAGGTCAAACGAGCCAGAGGTCTGTACGGTGATTACGTTAGGCGCATTTTGGTTAAAAGCGTTGTTGATCATTAGGGAAAACTGGCTTTTACCATAGCGGTAACTCAGCATATTCCTTGCGGTAAAAAATTGTGGGATACGCATACTCGGCTGCAAACTGTATCCCCATTGTGAGCGCAGGGAAAATCGAGGATTAATTTGATATCTAGCGGTAAGATCAACCCTGTTGCGTAAAAGCCCTAGAGTTTGTTCGAATCGATATGAGGAGCTGAGGTTAACGGATCTAAAGGAGGTCTGGTAGGATATACCGGCCTCCCGTCTATTCAAAAACCCATTGGTCTTCATGTCGGTGATTTGGTTGCGCCCACTGATGACTAGGTTGTTTCCTTGGGAGAGCTTCCGAGTGAAGATAGCTTGGTAGCTAGTGATGTCGGCAGTGAATATCTCCCCTGCGTAGATGTTTTCACTGCTGTATAAACTTGCGTTGGTGCTCAGAGATATTTTTGGCAAGATTTGTACAAATGCGTTACCCCCTAACGTATATCGAGAACTGTTTTGGTTGGCTGAAATGTTTTGATCGAAGTACGAGGCATTCATTCCAAAGGAGTGTTGGCCAATTCTTTGATTCAAGTACCCGTTGTACATGTTGATATTGGAATTTCTAGGGGTGAAGTTCTCGGGTGACTGGAATAGATCTCCACCAATTGAAAATCCTTTCACGGCCCCAAAAAAGCTTCCCTCAAAGGCGACATGGCTCATATCCAATGCATCGTAATGGTTCATACCCGCACTGGCTTTGAGGTTGTTTTTGTACTTCAGGTTTGCTTTTGCCCCATTTAAGAAGTGTGAGTTACCCTTGCTTGAGAAGTAGGTGAGTGAGTTTTCAATTTTCAGTAAACCGATGGATTGAGCAACGTAGTGGTTTAATAATTGGTCCACGGTATCCATTGGTGTGCGCTGAATTTTTTGCAAGGCCAAGATTTCAGTATCAAAAGTTTTGTTGTCGTATTCGAGTTTACCTCCTATAAAGTTTCGTGGCAGACGAAAAAAGAAGGAGGTACGTGGGTTGTACATTCCGAGTCCTACTTTTGCAGTATGAAATCCCCTGTTCCAAGATTTACCGACATCAAACTGGGTGTTTTGATTGAAGTTTCCGTTGGAAAACACCATCATATTGGAAATATTTGAATGTACTTGGTTTCTCGCGCGTTGGCCGAATTGGCTACGTAAAACAGTATTTGTTCTAATTACCGGTCCAAAGCCTTGCTCCATATAGGTTGCCCCTTGCTTAACGGCAATCTTGGATAGATTGGCGCTGTAATCTGCTTTAATTACAGAAGGGAACACTTCCACATTTCGGATGGCCGTAACCTGCTGTTTGTTCGATACTAAGTTTACGACACAGCCAATCTGAACATCTCCAGAACTCATGCCTTTTGGGGGCTCAATAGTGAAGTCAAACTCGTGTTTTCCCCCAGGGGAGAGTTCAATATTTTCTTGTCCACCATTCCCTAGGAGGTATACCTCTATAGCCTCGGTGGTATTGCCGTTATTCTCCACTGCGAATTGTACTGAGGTTTCACCGCTGTTGTTTGAAATTTTGCGTGGATAGTTGAGCGGATAGGCGATGATTTGGGTTCGCGAGGCGACGGTGACTGAATCTTGAATTGAAAATCGTAAATTGTTTTTTGATAGTTCGATACCCAGATCAAAGTGATATAATCCAGCAGGAGTATAGCTATTGGAAGAAGCAATGACGGTAAAGTTTCGTTTGCTCTGCGGGAGAATAAAAAGATCGTTTTGACTTTGAATTAGGGTCCAATTATCCGGAGTAATCGCTGCCGGTTTGAACCAAAGTGTGTCTATAGAGTAGTTAGTGATTTGTAAGGTGAATTGAGCATTTGCCCCTGGTGCGATGAGCGTGTCCTGCTTTATAATGTTAACTTCAACAGGGTTCGTTTTTTGGCTGAACTGGAATACTAACTGACCTAAAAAATTGGGCACCAGTTGTGCTTTTCCCAAAGTGCTGAGAAGTAAGAATCCTAGAAGGAATATCGAGCGGTATGTGATGCGTAAAACCACCTCCGCATGCGTTAAAATGTGATGGATTCTGATACTCCAAAAACATCTCCGCTGTCGGCCTCATGTAGCAAGACTAATTCATACGTGCCTGGTGCCACATCTATATTTTCAAGCAATACCTTTCGGCATTGTTGAGGTTGAATACTTTGACGGATAGAGGTGTTCTCGTACACCATATTTCCTTCCATGTCCAAGATAGAGGCTTTCGTATGGAACGTGGTGGAGGCATTGCCTCGGTTGACCAATGAAAGTTCAAAAGCGTAATTTACACCAGCGGTATCTATGACAAGACTTTGTGTGAATAAATCCACACTAGATTGAACGCTAGGGTTATTGTAGATAATGTTTACGCCATATCTTATCTGTACTCCAAATTGAATCACTCCAGCCTTTTGCACGCTATCCACTAGTGCGGTGTTGTTGATGAACAGGCAAGTATTAGCATTTGGCAAGTTGTAGTTCGAAGGAATATTCACAAGTACACTGAAATCTCTCTTTTCTCTTGGCAAAAGAACCAGTTCAGTATTTTCTAAAGTCAACCAAGAACGGCAACTACTTTCAATAGGCTCTTGGCTATCCACATATACATATCCTTCGTCACAATCATTATAGTAGTCCATCAGGGTAAAGGTGACACGCTTCGCCTCATCACTGTTGTTTTGAAGCGCAACATTCACCGTCTGTGCTGTGCCAAGAGGTGCGTCGATGATCTGTGTCAAACCGCTATTTACTACCACTTGACTAAAGAGGAGTGAGGGCAGAAATAGTATGGGGAGCAGCTTTTTCATAAAACCAATAACCCCGAGACAGCTAACTGTCTCGGGGTCAAGAATTTGAAACTTAGGTTTAATTGGTAATGGTGTAAGTTATAGTAGGTGCATTCGCACCATTTGATGTTGTTGTCTCTAAACTCGAGTAATCACTTACACTTGCAGAGTAGGAAAGCGTGTAGTACGCGGTCCCAGTGTAGGAAGCGCCAATGTCCTCAATAATAGTTGAGGGAGAGGATCCCACCGCAGTACCGGAACCGGTGGTTTCAAATCCAGAGACTACTGTACCTATAGAACCGTATGTAGCCGAGGCTAGTGAAGAGACTCCGGAATTATCTACAGTTAATACTACATCAAATCCTTGGGGGATATTGGTGAATTGTACCTTAACTACCGCAGTATTGTTGTTACCGTTACCAGTAGGCATGTATGAGTAGTATAGATTCGTTGATGCTGCCGCAGAGGTGAGAGAATATCCATCACCAGCGGTTGTTGGTGTACCAAAGTCGAATGACAATGTACTTGCATCCACCCCCACAAGAGAGTGTGAGCTAATTCCAAAATCTACATTCTGAGTAGTATTGGATTGACCGTACGAAAGCGTTGCGATAAGTGATAGAACACCGATCCATTTGAGGTTTTTAGTTTGTTTTTTCATGGCTTCGAATTTTTTCGTCAAAATTGGCCGACTCTTCGGCATTGTAATGATACAGCAATGCCCGGTGGAGTGAGTGTTCAATCAAGTATTGAACAGATGCGCTTAGGCCATGTAAAGACGTATGTTCACTGTTTGAAGATGTTCAGTCGAGTGTTCAATAACCTATTGAACACGTCAATGAGAGTCAGAAAAAGTTTCTCTATACTTAGAAAAGGAAATCTCTTCAACCTCCTTAAAAGCCGCGTAGAAACTTGTCCGACTTTGGTAGCCAATTAATTGGCTTAGGCCATCTACACTATAGTTGTTCAGCGCACCTTGAGCAATAAGATCTTTGACGTGACGTATTCTAATTTGTCTTTTGAACTGTATGAACGAGCAATCTTTTGATGACAGGAATACTGACCAACGTTCGATAGGAATATCAGAAGCTTCAACCAGTTGTAAGAGACTAACTCCATTCGTGAGCATTGTTTCAAGAAACTTTTCGGTCGTTAAGAATGCAGATATTCGAATGAATTGGCCATAATTATTGCTAGCCTTTAGTTCATCAACTTGTATGCGAGCGAGGGGATAGGCAAGCACGTAACTAAAGCCAAATGTCAATAAAAAAGTGTTATTAATAAAAAGCAATGTTAGATAGACGTTGCCAGACCAAAGACCAGAAAACTCTAAATTTAAAAGAACACCTGAAAGGGCGATTCCTATTCCCAAGAGTGCAGCATCACGAGGAATACGTTTCTTTATTGCAGCGGCGAGATATATACTAAAGTGAATAGGAAACAAAAGTATATGTAGTGGCTTGGTCAAAAAACTTTTGTACTCCATAGAAAGCAATGGCTCTTTATTTTCCCAAAGTATTTCAAAGTCTGCAGTTAGAAAATCCTGGTGAGTACCATGGTATATCGAGCCGAATAAGAAAAACAGGCCAAAAAGTGAATGAAAAATTGCTGTTTCGTGGGATTTTGCCTTTCTATTGGTTGTGCTGAAATAAAATAATGGACCAATAAAGAAAATAAAGCAACTGATTTCAGGAAAAAGAAATGCGACTACTCGACTGTTTTGAATTGCAATGGCATTTGAGAGTATAATCAGAACGCACAAACACAGTCCTAATGAGAGCCATAAAAAATTGCGTCCAGCTGAACTGCGTGCTTTTTCGCTGGTACTAGCGAAAACCATAAAAGTGAGTACGGCTATCGAGGTTAATTTAACCAGAGCATAGAGATAATCGTACATGATGCGCGTTTAATGCAAAATAATAATATTTTATGGAATAAGCCCTACCAAGCACCTATTTCCGAATCCATCCATGCCAAGCGCTGCTCGATATAGTTGCGAAGGAAGTTTACCTCGCTGATATGGTTGACGGTGTTTCCATTTTCCGTTTTCCAACGGTTGTAGTTGCGGTCGATCGCGCCAGTGGAGGACAGCCGGTATTCGGTATCATCGATCAGACCAAAAATCGCGGCGTCGCTGAGTGCGCCATTGCGGAGTTCGGTCCAGCGAGTTTTTACGGCTGAGGTAAAGAGCGGATCATCGAGGAATCGGTCCCACCAGAAGGGTAGCATCCAGGCGTCTTGTGCTACGTAGTCATTGTAATTGCAAATCCAATCGTCCCATGGCACGCGCCCTTGGCGCCCGTAGCCGATGTTGAAATCCCAGAGGGGCCCGAAACGGAGCTTGCCATTGCGTGGTTTGTGGAGGAACGTGGAGATGCGGTAGGCGTCGATATTGCCGCCGAGCTCGTTCATGATGAAACCGTCCACGAAGCTTTCGAGGTCGATATAATCGAGGTAGGTGCGTGTGGAGCCACTGAGGTCGTCGGTGAGGAGGGCAGTTTCAAAATCGTTGATATAACCCTGTATGTATTGACGTTGTGCATAGGTCATCTCGGCCGGGCCGGGGTGCTCGTACAAAAAGTAGGTCTCGAGCCATTGCTGGTCGTGGTAGGGCGGACGGAAGGGCTCGATGGTCATGCTGTCGCCGTAGATGTCATAGTGCGAGCGAAAGCTATTTCCAGAGGTGTACACAGCATCATCGCCCCAATTATTGTCGTAGTATTCCAACGGTTGCCCCACGGGCGCGTCGCCAGCGGTCTTGTCAATTTTCAAAATATATCCACCGGTGATGCCGGGTTCGCTATCGCCATTTGGCCGGCCTACATCAATGCGTCTAGGATCTGCTTTGAGTTTTTCCATCAGGATATAGAGGCCGTCGTATCTTCCATTTACACGAAGTTCCACCCAACGACATCGGCTCGCGTACTGTCCCATCGATCGGGCCAATTCGTAGCTTATGTAGTGGTGCATCAAGGTGGGGTCAAAGGCGTAAAAATTATCGGGGTCGGTTGCGCGGAAGACGTGGCCCATGAGGATCCAGTCGGATTCGGCCGGCATGCCCAAGAGGCTTTGCGCCCGGTCATCGCCTGCGATGCGTGTTTCTATGCTGTAAGACTTTTTATCGCTGACTCTGTATGAAGTGCTGCCGCGATATTCGATACCGATGGTGCTGGAGAGGACTTCTTTGCCCTCGTCTAAGATGACCATTTCGCCACGAACTTTTTCGTCGGGTCGAATGACATGGGTGGTGCTAATTTCGATAATTGGCAACTCCCCAACGGTAAAATCCTGGTCGCAGGAAAGTAAAATAAAGGCAGCAGCAAAGGTAAAGAGGTGTTTCATGCGTTTAAAATACAATGTTTCCTCGGACCGATTATCTTTACCATGAGTTAACCTTTAGAAAATGCCCTGGACAATCGAATCCCCCTTTGTAGACCTATTGTTGCGTTTCGCG
>Ga0255774_10003959_pt1 | contig 10702 bp, 6 predicted proteins | sample 101ome_17_FD_179972 | JGI IMG/M metagenome (GOLD analysis project Ga0255774, IMG submission 179972) | Coastal salt marsh microbial communities from the Groves Creek Marsh, Skidaway Island, Georgia - 101407AT metaG (version 2) | ecosystem: Environmental > Aquatic > Marine > Intertidal zone > Salt...
GTACCCGCAGATGATCTTCGTATCACTCTTCCCGCGTTTGGTCCGCTGATGACTCTCTCCACAATCTCTTGCTTTCCGGTTCGCATATCCGTCGACGTGACTCGAGAAATGACGTTTCCGTTTTGGTCTTGATATCGCTCTTCGCTGTAACTCGCTCCGAACGCCGCCGCACCTCTCGTCATCGCTTGCATCCCTCCGAAAACAGCTCTCGCTAACTCTTCTATGTCTATGCCGTCAAAACCAGGAGGCGTGCCGGCGGGTCGTCCACCTCTCCGGAAATTTCCATATGGCGCGTACCCGCCGCCGTTCATCCCGCCCATGGATCCCATGGAGCCTCTCATTCGCATTTGGCGTTCAAACTCCCTCACGAAAGCCTCGCCCGTGGTTCCAAACACGTCTCGGAAAATTCTATCCGCGTCTTCTCGCGTGAAATCGCTTCTGTACGTGTATTGTTGTTGTTGTTGTTGATGTTGCTGATACTGCGATTGCTGTTGTCGATATTGTTGCTGCGCCTGTCTGTACCTCCCGCTCGCGCTCGCGCTCGACGCCGACCCGTACTCGTAACTCTGTCGTTTCATCGGATCCTTCAAAGTCTCGTACGCTTCGCTCACTTTCTTAAACCTCGCCTCCGCTTCGGCCCTCTTATCCGGATTCCGATCCGGATGCCACTTCAACGCTTGCACGCGATACGCCTTCTTCAAAACTTCCTCGTCCGTGGTGCCTCTCGGAACGTTTAGTATTTCGTACGGGTCGGTTACGTTTTGTTGTTGTCTTTGCGCGGAGGTTGTAAAAAACCTTCCCCTCTTTTCGTGACTCTCTATTCTTCTACTACTACTACTTCTTCTTCTTCTCAAGAAATCTTCGACCGCGGCGCTGCTGCTACCGCTCGCAGTGCTCGCATCGCCGGCGCGTTGGCGGTGGCGACGAAGCGTCGTGCTCGTTTCGTCATCGTTCACGAGCGACGAAGACGACGACGACGAGAACAAAGACGACAACGCTGCCCTGCTGCTACCACCACCACCACCACCCCCAAAACCACCACCACTAAAAGCAGAAGAAAAAGAAGAAGAAGAAGAAGGAACGCGAGCGTCCCTCCTTTTCCTCTGAAGAAGAGCGAGCCCGTCGAGGAAGAGACGACGAGCTGCCCTTCCTTCTCTCATTCTTTTGTTTTTTCTTCTTTTTTTGTGTTGTTGTTCGTTTTTCTGCTTCTTCTTTGTTGGGTGGGAGGAGGTAAAAAATACAAAACCCTAAAATTTTTTCACCTAAAAACTGGTGGCTCACACTCTTTTGCGAAATTGAGATCTTTTGCAATTTGCATTTTTGTCTGAGTTCACTCTTTAACGGCATTGTTATTATTAGAACTCTCTCTCTCTCTCTGCCTGCGCGCGCGCGTGCAGCAACAACAACAATAATAGTAATAAAACAGTTAGTTCTATGATGATGATGTCAATGACGACAATGGCAACAACAGCGTCAAACGCGAACGCGAGCTGCGAGAACTTCATCGGAACAAGAAGAAGAACGAGAGGAGGAGGAGGAGGAGGAGCGTCGACGGTGATGCGGTGGAGAAATAATAACACATCGAAGAAGAAAAAGATTATTGTTACGACGAGAGCTTCGTCGTTGCCGACGTCGTCGAGCGCGGCGACGAGATGGGAAGAATTCGGGAACGAGAAGATCTTTCACCGAACGAGAATGACGACGAAAATACAGCAACAGCAGCGATCATCGTCGCATCGCGCCGGCGATGGAGTTGTTGTCAGAGCGAGCAGTAGGGAAGAGTTGTTGGAAGAAATTGAAAAGTTGAAAGCTGAAAATGCAAAGTTGAAGATGTTGCGAGCGCAGTTGGAGGACGTCGGAACGGACGACAAGGAGGAGGAGGAGAAGGAAGCTGAACCGACCAAGACGAAAACGAAAAAAACCACCACCAAGAAAAGAACGGTATCGGGAGGAGCGCTTCGAACCGATCCTAAAAGTGAATCTGAAATCGAATGGCCGTTGCCGATTACCACGGAAGGGTGCCCGGTTGGCGAGGAAGACAAGAAACCGTTTTGGGAAACGAGACCGAAGAACGATCCGGACGAACTTTTTTCACTCCCAGACGACGAGGAAGGAAAAGCGACGAAGAAAACAAGCAGGCCAAAGAAGATTTCGCACGTCACCGCGGAGTTAGCGCCGTTGGCAAAGGTTGGTGGCTTAGGCGACGTGACGCAAGGGTTGGGTCGCGCGATGAAAATGCAAGGGCACGACGTGCAGGTTATTTTGCCGTTTTATCAATCGCTCGACGCGAACGAGATTTTCGATTTAAAACACGTGATGGATTTTGACGTCCCGAAAGGCATGAAGTGGGACGGAGAAAACGTGGTTTCGATGATGAAAACGTCCGCGTATTCTGGGAACATTGGAGGGTGCGACGTGATTTTGTTGAAACCGCACGACGATATGAATTCGAACATTTTCAAAGGCGGTGCGATTTACGGCGGCAGTTACAACGAGCTCGAAGCGTATTTATATTTCTCCCGAGCGAGTTTAGAGTTTTTGGATAAATCTGGGAGAGACCCGGACGTGATTCACGTCCACGAGTGGCAAACGTGCGCGGTTCCGATGTTGTACTGGGAAGAGTACCACGGGAAGACAAGTTTGAACAAAGCGAAGATTGTCATGACAATTCACAACTTGGACAACACGGGAGAGTGCCGAGAGGAGGAGTTTTTCGCGACTGGCGTGGACGGAGCAAAGTTCAACGTCATCGAGAAAGCGTTGGATGAACGAACTATAGGGCATAACCCGGAAAGAATGTGTTTGATGAAGGGTGGCGTCGTGTATTCCAACAAAGTCACCACCGTTTCGCCGACGTACGCGAAAGAAACTTTGGACGGAAACGGTGGCTTCATGTCCCAAATTCTGAAAGCAAACCAAGATAAATTCTCCGGTATTTTGAACGGCATCGATTACCAGCTCTGGAACCCGGCGTTAGACGCGACTTTGCCGGCGAATTTCGCCCCAGGGAACAAGATGACCGAAAACAAAAAGCTGTGTAAAAAATACTTGCAAATCGGCCTGGGATTAGACGTGGACGAAACGAAACCGTTGATCGTGTGCATCTCGAGATTAGTGCCGCAAAAGGGCATTCACTTGATCGAACGCGCGGTCACACAATCCGAAAATAACGGGAACCAGTTCGTATTACTCGGCAGCGGCCACAGCGACGGCGGTTTCAAACGAATGGCAAACGAAGAGTTCTCCCAGGCGAACTCGACCAACGTCCGATTGATGATCACCTACTCCGACGCTCTCTCGCGATTAATGTATGCCGCCGCAGACTTTGTCTTGGTCCCATCAATGTTCGAACCGTGCGGTTTGACGCAAATGATTGCCATGCGCTACGGTGCCCTTCCCATCGTCCGCTCTACCGGAGGACTCGCCGACACCGTCATCGACTGCGACGCCGACGGCGAAAACGGCAACGGTTTCGTCTTTTACGGCGCCGACGACCAATCCTTAGACGAGTGCATTCAAAGAGCCAACAAAACGTTTAAAGATCGAAAGAAGTTTCACGAGTTGCAAGAACGCGTCGCTAGAGTCGATTACGGTTGGGAAGCCAGCGGTAACGTCTACGCGGAGTTGTACGAGAGTTTGTAATAGAATTATATATTTATGTTGTTCGCGGTATAAATCTGTGGATGTAAAATCTGATCTGTTTCAGCTTTGTTCTCTCTCCTTTTTTTCTCGATTTTTACTTTTTTTTATCCAACACACCGCACAAAAAAATGGCAGCGATGACGCGCGCGGCAGCGGCTTGCGCGAGCGCTCGCGCTGCGTTCCTTCGATCTCGTTCTTCGAAGGCGAGAACCACCACCACCACCGTCGTTCGATGCGCCGCGATTTCAGCGAGCGAAGGAGAGACGAGCGGGAAGAAGACTACGAACAAAGTGGCGATTCAACCATCGCCGGATGCAACGAAAATCCACCTGCCGACTTTTATCGCCTTGTTGGTGGATGTCGCCGAGGACGGGTGCGATATCATTCGAGAGGTGACATCGAAAGGCGATTTGGCGGTTAAAGACAAAGGTGGGAGCGAAACTTTGGATAAGAAGTACATCATGGACGCGCAAACGGAAGCGGACAGGCAGGTGGAGATTATGGCGTTGAGACGGATTACGACGTTCGCGGGCGGGAAGTTGCGCGTCGTTGGCGAGGAATCGTACGAAAACGCGTTAGAAGGCGAAGCGGAGTGCGACGACGAGACGTGTTATGCCTCGTTCGACGAGGAAGAGGAGATGTCGAGGAAAGAAGAAGGGAAGCATTACGTGGATAAAGACATTCTTAAAGAAGTGTTGGAGGCGAAATGGCCGCCGGCGATTGGGTCCGGGGAGATTGACATTTCCAGAGTGAACGTATACGTCGATCCTTTGGATGGGACGAACGAGTACGCGAACGGGGAAAGACCAGCGGTAACTGTTTTACTTGGTGTCGCCGTAGATGGTGTCCCAGTAGCTGGGATTATAGGGCAGCCGTTTTTTGGTTGGGACGCCAACGTAAACGATTCGAAACATTTAGAAAATTTGGGTAGAGTTGTCTGGGGCGGCGCCGGCGCGGGGTGTAAAGGTCTCCGCGTGGATGAGACGCAAAAGAAACTTGCAATGCCTCCGACAGGGCCGCACGTCGTTTGCTTGAACAGAAACATTCGCGACGAACGCCAAGCGCCGGTGATGGAACAAACGAAATCTGAAGTTGCCGTGTTGGTTTCCGCGACTGGGTACCATTATTTGTGTTTATTGGAAGGCAGAGCGCACTCGGCGATGCTCTTACGCAAAGCGAGTAAGAAGTGGGACACGTGCGCTGGAGAGGCGCTGTTGAGGTCCGTCGGTGGCGCAGTCACCGATACAGTTGGTCGACGATATAATTACGATTGCGACATGCCGGGCGTCCCTAACGTTTGCGGCATGGCGGCTTCAATCGATATCGATTTACACTTGGAGCTCACGCACTCAATCATCCAAAAAGAAATCGAAAAGTTGGGAAGTTTGTATCCGTACGACGTGGAATGTTCGTCGATTAAGCAACCTATTTTGAAAGAAGCGTACAGAAAGAACGTCACCTTCAAAGCTTTATCGGTGGATGCAGGCGGTGTTCTCGTTACGCCTGCGAGAGCGGTTCACGATGTCTACGCCGAGCATGCCAAAACGTACGGCTTCACCGATGTCACGCCTGAATCTGCCAAAAAAGCGTTTAAAACAGTCTTTTCCACGCCTCTGAGCGAAAACGAATTGCGATACGTCGGCGATGGACGCGAATCGTTTTGGAAAAAGTGCGTTTTTGCCGCATTAAACGTCGACGAGTCCAACGAAGACTCTTTAAAACGAGGCAACGAGTGTCTCGATGCGCTCATGCAATTTTACGAACAACCCGAAAACTGGGCCGTCGCCCCCGGTGCCATCGAAGCCTTCCGCCGCTTGCGCTCGCGTGGGATCAAGGTTGTTGTCACCAGCAATTGGGACGACCGCTTACCGAACATCTTAGAAAAACTGAGCATTACCGACGAAGTCGACGCCGTCTACTGTTCGGCCATCGGCGGTTTCGAGAAACCTCACCCGAACGCCTTCAAACACTCTTTAGCAGCCATCGACATCACCGACGAAAGCGACTTCAAAACTGTCGTGCACGTCGGCGATTCAGACGTCAACGACATCCTCGGTGCTCAAAACGTCGGCATTGGTTACGCCATCAAATGGGGCGGCGACCGAGAAAATGCTCGCGCCTTCCCGGCGTTTGATTTCCAAGAGTTGGCGGATGAAATGATTGCGAGCGTGTACGCTTTCGGCGACGCCGCGAGTACTCGGAGGTACTTTTAAAAAAAAGTTGCGACGAGTATGGCACATATTTTCACCTTCTTGTTCTTGTTCTTCTTGTTGTTGTTATGCACATGTCATGTATGTATTACGCGCGCGCGCGCGTGTCTGTACCGTTAGTTTATATATCATATTTACCTTCACATCTCTTTTCAAAGAGAGAGAGAGATCTCCCCTACCCCTAATTTTAAAAATCTAAAATCACCTAAATTTTCAAAAATCCACGCCTCCTCCTCGTTTTTTTTCTTCACAATTTTTACGAACGCGCGCGCGCGCGAAAGAGAGAGAGAGAACAACAACAACAACAATAATCAACAGCCGCGCAGCATTTCTCTCGAATAACCGTTCGCTTTTATCATCATTTTCATCGATAGCGTCATGTCTCCTGCTCTCCTTTCTCTGCGTGAAGAAGAAGAAGAAAAAAAAGTTTTCGACGCCGCTTTGCGCAAAAACAACGAGGAAGAAGAAGAAGAAAAAGAAGAGGAAGAGTTTTCGACGCCTCCGAAGCAACAACAACAACAACAACAGCAAGAGGCGATCGTGTGCGTGCAAACGGTCGTCCACCGGTCGAAGATTGGCGTCGTCGTTGGACTTCGCGGGAGAACGATATTCGACATCGAGCGGAGAACCGGAGCGAGCGTCTCTATCGTGAGAGAGGAAGAAGAGGAAGAAGAAGAAGAGGAAGAGGTGAAAGTGGTTTTGACGGGCACGGCAAAAATGTGTAAAGAAGCGGCGAGGATTATAGCGAGCATCGCGGACGCGAGCTTCGTCGATGTTGATGGAGAACAAGAGGACAACGCGGTGGTCAGCGGTGAAAAGAAAGAGACGCGCTACGGGCGACGATCGGTATCGGTATCGAGAAGGAAAAATGGTGGCGCGAAACTGCGCCCGCTGGACAAGGCATTTTTAGGGTGGACGAGGAAGAGTTCGGAAGAGGAGGAAGACGACGACTACGACGAAGACGAGGACTCATCGCATTCGAGCGAGAATGAAGAAGACGTATTATCCACAGAAGAAGAAAACGACGACGAGCGAGCGGATGTCTTTCGTAATAACCACCATCACGCGACGACGACGACTACGACGACGACGAAGCATCGTAAAACACTCCCGCCGTACGAAAGAGACGCGTCGAGGTTCTTCGGAGCGCTCGCGACGGCGACTGTAAGAATCCCAGACTCCAAAGTGGCTTTAATTATAGGAAAACACGGCGCACACATCGAGTTTTTACGACACATGACCAATTGTTCGCTGAATATGGCCAGCGAGGTCGTGGATGTCAGAGACGTCTTCCTGGGAAAGGACGAGAGCGTTTTCAAGGCGACAAAGAATATGGCCGAACGCGTATTACTAATCGAAAGCACTTCGTTAAAGGATGTCGCAAGGTGCGTCGCACTGGTAGCTGATGTCGTGGAAGGTACATTGTACTTGCAATCAAAGAAACCCGGAGGAGTTGGTTTTTCGTCCACCGACGACGACGCGATGCCAAACATGAAGGAAATTCACGTCTCCGTTCGCCAATATGCGAGCTTATTGACGAAAAAAACGTTTCGCGTCAAAGCGAAGGAAGAAGCGAAGAGAACTTTTACGTTTTCTTCTTCATCTGCGCAGCAGCAGCAGCAGCAACAACAACAACAACATCAACAGCGCACTCCTGCGACTGCTTCGCAATCGAGACGCATGTCTACTTCATCTTCCCCGGAACGTCGCTCCTTTCACCACCAGCACCACCACCAACAACACTGCGATCCCGCCTCCTCTTATTACGACTACTACCCTCCTTCGCTGAAATTTGATCCGATAACGAACGAGTTATTAGCTGTCGTACCACCTCCCGTTGTTTCTGCACCGATACCACCAGCTTCGATAATCGTAAACGTCGACGGAGACGACTATTTTTGCGAAGACGACGAGTCCGACGCGTACAGCACCGACTCCGAGTTCGCCGCGTGAGAGAGAGCGATGCGCAAGTTGAACACGTACATGTAAACACACATCTTGCGAGAAAGAAAAAAGAAGAAAAACACACATGTAATGAAAAACACACAGATACAAAATAATACAAACAATAATAAGAACGCGCACAGGAAACATTCACACCACTATTCGCTCAATATTATGGAGTACTTGATTATCATTATTATTATTATAGTATACACTTTTGCGCTCTTCTCGTCATGGCTCTCTCTCTCTCTCTCTAACTAATAAATATTTATGCGTCTAATGATGATAAAACATCCTCGCTACGTTTGAATCCTCGTCCTCTAGCTCCAATTCCATATCCTCGTGATGACTATGATGAGACGACGACGACGACGACGATGGAACGTGAACAACCTCATCCAAACGATGATGATGTTTCGATCGCCGAAACACCAACCGCGAAAAGAACCCCTCGCCTTCTTTCACGATGTGCTTCGTCTCGCTCCCAATGTACGGTAAAACTCTCCTGTGCCGGTTGTGCGCGGCGACGATCGCGGATATGTAGAGATAGAAGAGCACGCTCAGAATGAAGCTCATGCAGAAGATTCCCCTGTTTTATTGCGTTTGAAGAGTAGTAGTTACTTGTCGTTAGTATTTCTATTATCCAAACGCGAAATGCGCGCGAGAGCTTCAAACGGATATCTTCTCCGCTCTTCCAATTTTCCAAGATATATAAAAAAAGAAACGATCTCGCGGGCGCACCTGTATCGCCTCCTCTGCAACCTAGGCGTGACCGGTAAATCCAGTCCTCTATTTTTTAACCCTTGCACTTGATTTATCGCGTGTTCGCTGAATTGTAACATGGACGCCGACTTGCGCATCTTGTTCACGGTGCCGTTAGTAGTTTTATTCGTGGTGGCGCTAGTGTTGTTGCTCGTCGTCGAGGGCGTGTTCGCTCGCGGTGCGCTCAACATCATCATCATCGAAGAAGAAGAAGACGTCGTCGGTGAAGAAGAAGACATCCCGTTGTTGTTGTTATTCTCTAGTCGTTCGGAGGAGCGCGTTCGCGCGTGTAGCTCCGAAGACATTTGTTTTATCTTTTCTCTCTCTCTTTGTGTGTTTTGTTTGTGGCGTTTCGTTTTTTTGCATTTTCGGTTTTCGAGCACTTTTCGATTTTTACATTTTTTTGGATTTGGATTTTTACATTTTTTTCTTGGAAACGTACATTTTTTCAACTCAAATCACATGCGCGTGTGAGAAAAAAAAACGCTCAAAAACGCTCTCTCTCTCTTTCTCATCAAGAAGCTTCACTTTGTGACTTTATATGCGCGCAAGAGAGAGAAGTGTGTGAGAGATGTCTACTGGAGTGACGACGAGAGCGCAGAAGAGACGCATGGGTCAGAGAGATTTGTGGGACGTGATTGTGAATAACGACGATGTTTGTTTCGAGCACATTTTGCCGAGATTGAATACAACCGATATCAAGTTCTTGTATGGAGTGAATACGGAGACGAGAGCTTTGATTAAGAGATCGTCTCGCGCGAGTGAGTTGACGGGGCCTTTCTATGTTCATCAGATGTCGTCGATATCTGCATTGGAGTTTGTTTGGAAGAATCGATCGTTATGGCCGGGTTGGTGGGACGAAAGGTGGTTCTGCTATAAAGGTGCTAAAACGAATAAACTCGAGTTGCTCAAGTGGGCGCGAGAAGAGAAAAAGTGTGAGTGGGATGATAGGACGATTAATGTGGCCGCAGGACAAGGTAATCTGGAAATGGTAAAGTATTGCATCGCAAATGGGTGTCCTTTCTATGAGGATGCGTGTGCAAGTGCTGCCGGAAACGGTAAACTCGAGTGTCTCAAATACTTACACGAAGAAGTCAAAGCGCCATGGAATTGGCAAACTGCCGCATGGGCAGCTAAAAATGGTCGTCTCCACATACTCGAGTATCTTGTTGAGCGTAAATATGATAAATATGATGCAATTGCGTGTACTTTTGCGGCCTGGGATGGCCACTTAGACTGTTTGAAGTTCTTGCACGAAACCGCCAAAGCTCCGTGGAACTCTCGCGCTGTACAAGAAGCGCAGAAGAACAACCGCTCCGAATGTTTACAATACCTCCTCGACAACGACTGCCCGTTACCATATGGTTGGCGATACGAAGGTGGAACGTTACGCTGGTCGTAAGTACACATAAATCTTGTGATATATACATACATACACACATACACACACACAAAAGAAATTTTTCTTCTCTTTTTTATTCCTCTCTTTTTCCTGCGCACAACACAAGAAATCCCCAATTCGAAGAAAAGCACGCACCCGAAACGTATTAATATACACACATATGTATATGAATACAAACGCATATCAACAACCGTAATAAAAAGAGAACAAAGAAAAGGAAAAAGAGAATGCTCAGTATCGCTCGGTGAGTACGAAAAAACCACCAGACTTTGAGAGTATTAATAACACATACCAAAAGAAGAAATGGAGAACCAGGAGGCGGCGGTCGGGAAAAAGAGAAGGTTTGAGACCATCGATTGCACCGCCGCCGCGACATCGAACGGAACGATGACGACGACGACGACGATTAAAGGAAGCGGCAACAGCCAGTCGCACTTGTTCAAGAGAGGCGGCGCCAAAGCGACGAAATATTCCGAACTTCTCGAACAGGAAAAACCAGACGCGAAATTACCCACGAGAGAGGAGTTGAGAGTGAAAACGACCGAACGAGCGAAGGAGCAGTTTGATTTGTTAGTCTCCGCGTGGTCGAGACAACGGAAAGCGTCGACGAGTAATATTGCGGTGGCGATATGGGATAAGAAGTTGAAACTAGCGAAAGTGGTGAAACAGAAGGGGAAGTCGTTGTCCAAGTTTGGGTATTCGGCGTCTTCGTCGGCGGCGAGCGGAGGAGGCGGGACGATGA
>Ga0255774_10003971_pt1 | contig 10685 bp, 7 predicted proteins | sample 101ome_17_FD_179972 | JGI IMG/M metagenome (GOLD analysis project Ga0255774, IMG submission 179972) | Coastal salt marsh microbial communities from the Groves Creek Marsh, Skidaway Island, Georgia - 101407AT metaG (version 2) | ecosystem: Environmental > Aquatic > Marine > Intertidal zone > Salt...
ACGTCGGTAACGGTGCCGCGGTGAGCGTGGAAAACACGGCGGGATGGAGAGACTTTGTGGTGTGGAATCCGCACCAAAATATGCCGCAGTGTTATAAACAATTCGCGTGCGTCGAGAACGCGTGCGCCGTGAAGCCAGTGGTTCTGCCGGGAGATGGATACGTCTGGAAGTCAGAGATGAATTTGACGGTGGTGACTTTATGATCGAATCCTTCCAACGTGTAAAAAAATGCTGTGCGCTCTAAATTTAGATTTTGACATGACTATATAATACTCGCGAAACTATTTATTCCCTCTTTTTCTTCTCTCTCTCTCTCTCTCTCTCTCTCGTGCATTCCTTCACCATCAAACGCGTCCTCCGTCTCAAATTTCATCTCCTTTATTCTTTAGAAAGTAACCTCGCCACTGCCCAACCAGCGAACATCCCGATGGACAAATATAAAAACGTTTCCGGCGCTTGCGAGACGAACTCAAAATCCTCCGTCAGCGATTTGCGTTTTGACTGTAAATCGCTCAATTTGTTCTTGAAGTCATCGCAGCTTTCTTGAATCTTCGAGTATTCCTCGTTTACCTCGATCAAGTTCCCAAGGATTCTGTGATAATATCGTAAATACCTGTCGTTTTGGAAGACTGAATCGGATAAAGGTAACTTTTCTTCAGCCGCGGTAGTTGACCGCTGTTTTCTGCGCCTTTCCCTTTCTTCGTCGTCGAGACCGTTTACCCAAATTTCAGCGCTACCGTTATTATGAGCGACCGGCTCGACGGCGTCGACGAAGCGCGTTTCGTGGTTCTCGCGTCGAGAAGGCATTTATGTATTTGTATAAATATACGCGCCTCTCTTTTTTTTGTGAAGCTCGAGGAAGAAAAAGAGAGAGAAGATTTCTATTTTTGGTTCTCTACTCTCTATAATCTGTACCGATTTTTGACCTTGCACACTAAGACGGTAATATCATCCTTCTTACCACCGCTATACACCATGTCGAAATGTTCCGTAGCCGCTAAACTATAAGGCGTCGTTCTTGAACGATCGTTCGCGTGTTCAAACGCTTTTTGGGTCAACTCCTTGGCGCACGCATCGACTTCTTTCTTATTTGAGAACGCGTGATTGGAACCGAGCAGCGACGACGACGTTGATGCGGAGGTGGAGGAGCTAGACTTGATTCGGTTTTCAATTATTGACAGAATCTCTTTTTCAGAAACGTTATCCCACAAGCCATCAGTACCGACGACAATAACATCGTCGTTTTCTAAGAAAAAGGTGGACAACATAGCGTCCGCCGGCGTATCGGTAGCCTCGTGGTGACCGAGTTGAAACGGGCGACCAAAATCGTGTTCCTGAGGAGGAGAACGATACGCGATGAACCTTTCCACCTTCTCCGCGCCGCCATTTTCGTTGTTGTTCGACGAGTGTAGACCGGCGGCGATACCATCAGAAGATGACGACGACGACGACGACGACGACGAAGCGCCTGAACTCAATCTGGCAACCAGATAGCCGCTATCGCCGATGTTCGCCGCGTTCAACACGCCCAATCGCGAGTCTAAAGTGAGCAATACGCACGTCGTGGAACCTTTCACATTCTTTTCCGTGACGGCATGGAACGCTCGTTCAAGCATGAACGATGGATCAGAAGTAGATTTTGGAGTTTCTGAAGAAGATGAAACAGAATCCGACGACGACGACGACGACGACGACGACGACGACGACGACGCGGCATCATCGGCGGATATCGATCCTTCTTGGACTTTTGTAGCGCTCATAAACGTCTTCGCGGCTTCTCTCAACAGCGCTCTGGAATATAAACCAGCATCCACGCCTTCCCACCTCCACATGTACACGCCATCTGCGACGCCTAACGACAACTCGTTGCTATCATTCGCATCGTCTTTCTTCGTCTCGATGAAATAGGCGTCCTCGCCGCCGTACCCGAACGATTTCGACATTTTCGCCCTCGCGCCTTCTTTTATCTTATCTTGATGAGGAATCGTCGCCGCGCCAACATCAAAGACGAAGTCACCCATTTCTCTTCGCATTTTTGTCCTTTGCTCTCGTTCTAGCGCGACTTCAAAGTCATTCTTCACCGTCGTCGCTTCCAAATCTCGATTATACGGTGACACCGTATCGTCCGCGTCGGACGGACCGAACCAGTCTCGACACGTAAACTTATACGACTCGTTCGTTTTCTCGCACTTGACGCCAATATCTTCTAAAAACCACCCTCTCCCAGTCGACGTGCTATCTGGCAACAACCTCACCCTCGCCCTTCGAATCGGTCCTAAATGCGCCGCCACCGCCACCCGAAACGGTAGCGTCGACCCTCTCGCGAATCCCGGCGCGTCCCCCGCCGTGTACTCTAAATCAATCGGATACGTAATCCCATCCTGCCCTATCAAAATCACGTTCACTCTCCCCGACGTCCCGGCGCCTCTGCACGCGCCCGTCGTCACGTCCAATCGATAGATGGCGTTTGCAAACGACGACGTCGCCGCGGATGTTATGGTCGTCACCGAAGCCGCCAACGGTTCGCCCGTGTTGAGTATATCGTGACCGACTGCAGACGTAAAGAGAGATAAAACGAGAAGACGCGAAGTCGGTGAGTTGATGATGCAAAATAAAACTCCGCTGCTTTTGTTCTTCGCGACGATAACGAATGAATGAATGAATGAATACATTACGCACCTTGATACTGCCTCCGATATCCAAAATCCGGCGTGATGAAACTTTCGTTCACCACCGGGTCCGTGTTCTCCGAAGAAGAAGCATCGTAATGCCGTTGAAACTTTTGAGAGGCGTTGTTGTCATCGTTCTCGGCGTTCGCATCATCGCTTCCAAAACGACGATAAAGTCTTCTCGCGAACAAAGGAGACTCCTTCTCGGGAGCAGCAGCAGCAGCAGCGGTCGTCGTCGTCGTCGTTGGAACTCCCCCGCCGTCGCTTCTTCTTCTTCTTCTTGGGGAAAAATCATCGCGCTCAAAGGAAGAAGAAGAATGCGAACGCTCCGGATTTTGAGACGATGACCACCACGTCGTCGTCGCCGAAAAAGCGTTTCTTCTTCTGCTTCTTCTTCCGAGGAGGCGCAGCCGCGAGAGGGACCACATCTTCTTCTTGGTCGTCGCGCGCTCGCGCTTCTCTCTCTCTCTCTCTCTCGCGCGCGTTCGCGCGCACTTTTTGTCAAACAACAAAGTGGACTCATGGAGTTTAGGGTTTAGTGTCTTTTGTATGTTTAGGGTTTAGTGTGATACCCTAAACAACAAAAAACCGTTGTTTTTAGGGGAAATTTTGTGTGACTCTCTCCAGAGACGCACGCGCGATACGATACGATGATGACGATGTCGACGACGCTTCCAAACGCTTCCTCCTCCCCCTCTTCGAACAACAACAACAACGCGCGACCGCGCGAGCGCGACGAGCTCCGCGAACTCTCTCAGCTCTTGAAAAAGTACGCCGGGCATTCCTCCAACACTTCTTCCGATTTGGAAGAGCGACGGAGAGCATTGTTTCAAAGGTATATACACACATGTATATGAAGATCTTTTAACTGACTTTCGCATCATCAAAAACACCATCACAGGATCATCCGAGCGCTGACGGCAAACATCGACGCGTCCTCGCTCTTCGCGGACGTGCTGATGAACGCGGCGACTGGGGACATCGCGACGAAAAAAATGTTGTACCATTACATCGGCGTGTACTCGGACACCTCGAAAGAGAGCGAAGAACTGGCGATGATGACGATCAATACGTTACAGAAGGATTGTAAATGCGAAGATCCAACGATCAGAGGGCTAGCGATCCGGTCGATGACGAGTTTGCGGAGCAAGAGTTTAGCGGAGTATTCGATCGAGTGCGTGAAGGAAGGGTTGCGGGATCCGCATCCGTACGCGAGGAAAGCGGCGTGTCTCGGGTGTTTGAAAGTGTACCGATTGTGTTTTTGCAGCGGCGATTCTTCTTCGGAAGGAGGAGGAGGAGGAAGAAAAGGAAAAGGAGACGACGTTTTGAGCGGTTTGTTTATGGAATCGGGGATATTAGCGATGGTTGAGAAACTTTTGTTGGAAGATCGAGACGCGAACGTCGTCGCGAACGCGTTGGTGACCGTCGTGGAAATCTTTGGAGAATCGGACGAGCGATTACAAAACGCGGCTTTACTCACGGCGTTGACGAACAAAATTCGCGACTTTGGCGAGTTGTCGCAACATTTAGTCTTGAAATTGACGTACAATTACGCCGTCTTGGCGAACGACGACGACGACGACGGGAAGGAGGAGGAGGCGAAGAAGAAGAAGAGTGGTAGAAAAGTACCGCCGTTGCCGGACGACGTGAAGTACCAGTGGATGAACAGTCTGGAGTCGCGGATATCCTCGCCGAATTCGTCCATAGCTTTAGCCGCCTCTCGAATCTTTCTCGAGTTGACAAAAAATGATCCGTCCACGCACCAACGCGTGTACGAACGCATTAAACCGTCTCTGTTAACGTTAGCGACCGCGCAAACGAGCGGCGTCGAAACGTCCGCCGTCGTTTGGGCGCACCTGAAGCTCCTCGCCTATCGCGCGCCGATCGCGTTCGTGACGGATTACAAATCGTTTTACGTGCGAGTCAACGCAGATTCGTTCGAGATTAAACGGTGTAAACTGAGAACGTTATCGTTGATTGCGGACGCGCAAAACTGCGCGAAAATCGTCGACGAGTTGTTTGAATACGTCAACGACGTGCAGGACGAACACTTCGCGAGACTGGCGATGAAAGCCATCGGTCGCGTGGCGAGGAAGAAGAACGAGAGTTTTGCGATGATGAATGCGGAGAAGAGATTGATGGTGACGAATAAAATATGCGAAATGTTCCTGGAAACGACGTCGCCGAGCTCGAAAGCGGATAGTTTAATCGAAATAGGTTTGTGTTTGCGACAGTGTCATCGAGACGGCGAAGAAGAGGAAGAAACGAAAGAGTGTCGATCTATTTGTTGCCGGGCTATTGAAACTGCGTTAGAAGCGGTACAATTTTCCGTGCCCGATATGTTTCCTCAACCACAAAGCAGCGTTGTTGTTTCGAGCGCGACGACCAAATCTATAACGAGAGCTCGATCGATGTTATTGTGGCTTTTAGGCGAATTCGGCGCCTCCGGTTTCATCGACTGCGCGCCGTACGCGTTGGAATCTTCGATTGAAAATTTACCAGAGGAAGTGTATCCATCCATTCGCACGGAAACATTCTTTGCGTCGTTGAAGTTGTTTTCTAAACGCGCGCCGGAAATGAGGAAAGCGTTCGAAACGTGTTTGAAGTGGTGCGCGACGGAGGACCCGGATCCGACCGCGCGCGTAACCGCCGGCGTATACGGGAGCTTGATGTGTTCCTCCTCCAGCGATAAGATTGCGAACGATTTACTTTTAGCTCGCGGTAAATCTAAATCGATGATGCAATTCAGCGAGGAAGTGGAAGAACAAGAGCGATTCGATCGTTTGTTTGAAGAGATGGATACGCTGGCGATTACCTACGAACTCGAAGAGAAGAAATTTATCGACGGTAGTTTAGTGAAAACGGAAGAAGACGAAGAAGAGACCAATCGGCAACGCGCGCAGCAGCGACAACAACAATTAGATCAAGAAACATCTCTGCTACAGTTCGATGACTTTGAAGCGGCGGACGACGAGGAAAGAGAGGCATCGACATCGCTCAATCCAAATCCAGTCCTAGATCCGTCTCAATTTCAACTCAACTGGCAACTCTTTCCCGAAGTCGCGAAAAAACAATCCGCGATGATCTCTCCATCGATAACGCAGTCAACGTCGTCAGTTATCGACCGACTGAAATCGAACGGTTTCGCCACGGCGGCGTCTGGCGGCGACGCGATGCAGATGAAATTTTACGTGTACGCGCAAACGACGACGTCGTCGAAATGGTACCTGATTGAATGCGTCGCGGACGTCGCCGCGAATAAGTGCGATTGGACGATGAAAAGCGACTCCGCAGATAGAGCGGAAGTTGATGCGGTGGCGTCGCAGTTCAACTCTAGTCTTTTGTAATAAAAACGGTATATTATATCTGTATGGCACACCATGCTACTAGTAGATTGCGCGCTTGATTACTACCCGCGAATAGTTTTTACAACAACAACAACAACGACGATATACATTTTCAGTTTAGAAGTTTCAATTTCAAATGTTCTCTTAACCGCTCCAGTCGGACTTCACCTTCGCTCTTGGAACACATCAAAGTCAGAGTGACGTCTTCTTCTTCGTTACCGTCGTCGTCGCCCGATCGATTTTTTTTCGGCGGCGGAAACCAACAGGCAATGGTGACCGGACTAACCGCCGCGATTTCTTCCTCCACTAATTTTCTTTTGTTTCCGGACCCGGAACTCTTCCCGCGCACGGCTAAAATGACGCAACCTCTTTCGCATTCGCTCAAGACTTTTTTCTTCGTCTTGTCGTCGATGCACAGCGGGGCGTTCGATTTATTAGACGCTGTCGTTTGTTGTTTTTGTTGTTGTCGCGCTAACATGCTCTCCAACTCTTTCGGAGACAAGCGGACGACTTGCTTTGAGATGCTATCTTGGAACAGTTCGCAGCCTGACTGCGTGAAGCGGAACTCGCAATCGTTCTCTTCGGATTTTGATTGTGATTCTTTTTTGACTGCTTGTCGCTCAAAGCAGCACAAACCGCACGCGAGAACCCGGAGTTTCTGTTGGTGATGCTGATTTTTTCGGTCGTTGCACTTATCGAGGATTGATTTTGCGCCTTTTGAGAGGCAATAGAGTCGTTTCGGCACGACGTCGCTATTGTTTCTCGTGACTAACTCCATCCCGCCGTTCTCTTCTTTCTTTCTCACGTCAAATCCATACTTTGCTTTTATTCGTTTCATGACTGCTTTGAAATCCGCGTTCGTATCATTCACGCTAAACACCGGCGCAATCTTCGCGCTCGCCCATTTTTTGGTGTTGATGTTTGTCGTTCTCGATAACTTTTGTTCTTCTTTCGCGTCGATTTCAATCATTTCCGCCGGTAGCGGTTTCACTTTTTCAAAGACGGCGACGAAGAAGCCGCCGGTATCGTTCAAATCCGGGTGAATGCGGAAACATCGGTCGAGATTGTGTTTATGGTTGTTGCTCTTAGCAAACATGCTCTTTTTAATTTTACTATGTTGGCGGCTTCCTCGGTTATCTTGAAGATACGAGTCGTACGTATCGTACCACGTCATCGTTTTTAAATCTTGGACGGACCATTTCGTCAAACCGGGCAATCGTTTCAAATCTGGCAGAATTTTCGAACAGTCAACTAATCGAATCGCGCCTCGACTTCTCTCCAACAGCTCCGCGACGACTGCTTCGTTTTCCAACGGATTCAACGAGCACGTGCTGTACACGAGTCTCCCGCCGCCGCCATCTTCCCCGTGCTTCAACAATCTCAACGCTCGCGTCGCGACGTTCACTTGAATCGGGTGTAACTCCGCGCCGCTCGAATTCGACCACTTCTTCCACAAATCTGTGCTCTTACGCAAAGTCCCGTCTCCAGAACACGGCACGTCGCACAAGATGCGATCGAACGTATTTTCCAATTCCAACGGCAACGTTTGCGCGTCGTGATGAATCACCAATAAATTCTTCGCGGCGGCTTCCAATCGATAACATCGGTGCGTGAGTAAGTTGGCGCGCTGCAAAGACGCGTCGTTCGCGACGACCGCGCCGCTCGCGCTCTTACTCAGCATGACTTCTAATATTTGCGACGTTTTCGACCCGGGCGAGGCGCACGAATCGAGAACTAAATGGTGCGCCTGCACGTCTAAAAGCTTGACCGGGATCATCGAGACGAGTTCTTGCCTGCTCAAATCGCCGCCTTCGTTCGCTCGCGTCAAAAACTCGTGCAAATTCGGATGTTTCGTCTTCAAATCGTCCGATTCGTTCACGCTGACGTTGTCGATTTGGAACGTCGTCCTCTCGTCGTTCAAGAACGAAATTTCTCTCAACCGCGGCGGCGTTGTCGTTCTTGACGATTCTTCCATCTCTATCGCGCGTTTCATCGCGCTGAGCGTGATCTCCGCGTGCTCGTTTTGCGTCACTCGAAAGGTTAACGGTAACGGTCTCGATAACGTCTGGAGCATCGAACTGAGATCTTTGTCGTCGTTTGCTGAAGAAGAAGAAAAGAGCTGGTGCCGGTAGTACCGCTCGAAGTAGGCGTTGGAGAATTGCCGATGAGTGTTGTTTTTATTGCGATCATCGCTTTGAGGAGGGTTGCGGTGCGACATCGCGCGTATCTTTATTGCGCGTTGTAAGAGTGGCGGCTTGTCTCTACTTAAAAATTTGTAAACCCTAAACATCTTCTCGCTCTCTCTGGCCTCTCTCTCTCTCTCTCATGCGCCAAACCTTTGAAAAGACCTCAAATATTCTTCCAGAATCTTTCGATGACGCGCGATAGAGATGGAATCGTCGTCTCCTCTCGTCCTCTTCTTCTTTTTCTCTTCTTTTCGCTGAAGCACCGGCGGCGGCGGCGGCGGCGGCGCGTGCGCCAACTCGCACTTGGAGAGTAAAAAGCCCGGAAACTTACCGACCGAGAAGATGTCGCTGACGACGAGGAGGAGTTCTGGAGTCGGGAGTTGGTTTTTGAGGTAGTTGGTTTTTAGTTCGCGCTCGATTAAGGCGACGGTTGCCGGCGACGACTTTGTCGATGAAGAAGACGAAGACGACGTGGGAGAAGAAGCGGAGAAGACGAGAGAGGATAAAAACGCCTCCTTCTCTTCGTCTGTTTTCAAAGGCGCTCGTCCTCGTTTCCTTTTCAACGACCGCGCGAAACTCGAGAGGATGTCGTACCCGGTCGCAGACGTCAGGACGATGACATCCATCGGCGCGTTTTTCTTCTTCTTCTTCTCCTCCGGATCCGTCGTCCTTTCCCGCGGCGACGACGCGGCGGAAGCCGCGCTTCTCCTCCTCCTCCTCCTCCGCAAAACCGCCGCACCACCATTCGCAACAACGTCGACATCTTCATCGTATTCTCCCTCTCTTCCTATAGCTATCTCTTCTTCTCCCTTCTTTTCATCGAAACCTCCCGCGCAGCAGCACAAAACGTACTCCCCGATCGTCTCCATCTCCCCCTTCGAAGACTTTGACATTAAAGAAGACGAAGACGCGTACCGCTTCACGCGAACCTCCCGCCGCCGCGTCAAACCGTCGCCCTCGTCGCCATCATCATCTTTCGAACAAGAAGAAGAAGAAGATAAAGAAGCAAAACACTCCTCCAACGTCACCATCAGCGACGACTTCTCGGATCCTAACTCCTCTTCTGCGCCAAAGCCGTCGAAATACAAAACCATCGATTCGACAAAATCTTCTTCGTCGAGAAACGCCCAAAAGGTCATCGTATCTCTCAAAAGTGCTCTGAAGCGGCTTGTTTTCGCAAAATTCTCGTCGAAAAGAACGTCCGCGCCGAACGCGAACGCGACGCATTTTGGCGGACCGGTTGGTGCGCGTCCTCTCTTTTTAATCTTCTCTGTTGTCTTCTTCTTCTTTCTTCTTCTTCTTTTGCTTCTTCCGCCGTCGTTAAGAAAATGGAAAACGGAGAAGAAGAAGAAGAATGAAAGAAGAAGAAGAGAAGAAGAGAGAGAGAGAGAGAGCGGCATGTTACGGTGGTGGTGCCCTTTTACTGCCCTTTCTGCTGCTAAACCTACCAGTCGTCGCTCTGCTCTCTCTTCTGCGTTCTTCTTCGCGTTCTTCTTCTTCTTCTTCCGTCGAGATGGAATGAAGACATTTCTTTTCCCCAACGAGAAGAGAGAAAAAAAGACTAAAAAAAAGCACATTTTACATACATCTCCGAGGAGACTGGAACTCTCTCTATATCTCTCTCTCTCTCTTTCGATCGCCGAGAACGACGACGACGACGACGACGACGACGACGACGACGACGATCAGAGAGAGAGAGAGAGACAGAGAGCGTTTGATCAATCTCTCTGATCTCTCTGTATTTTTTTTATTCAAAAACACGAGCACAAAAACACACATGCGAGAAAAAAAAATGTTCAGAAGAAGAAGAATAAAAGAAGAAGAAGACGTCTCTCTCGCGCGCGTGTCGCGCGCAGAGGCCTGCGCGAGTAGTCGTTCAAAAACCAATCTCTCGTCTCGTCTCTCTCTCTCTCATATACATATATCATCGCGTATCGTTTATTTTGTTGGAGATCTCGCACCAATTTTTGGCCGTTTTATTTTTCAAAAATCTCGTACGAAAAGAAGGAAAAATTTTCAAAAAATTTAACAACGCACACGCAACTTTTTCAAACAGAAGCGCGCACACACACACACAACGCGTCACGCATCGCAGCAGCGGCAGCAGAGAAGGCGGGAGCTTTATTTCTGGTTCTCTCTCTCTCTGCGTGTGCGTCTCTGCGTGTCTGTGTGTGTTGTAACGGAGAGAGAGAGAGAGAGAATGTTGAATGCACATTCTCCAATTCTCCTCCTTTCGCCTCCGATACGATGTTTGTCCGCTGATGGTATTACTACCACGAGCAGCAGCAGCAGCAGCGGCAGCAGCAAAAAAGAAGAAGAAGATGAAGAAAAGATGGTGTTATCGATGATGAAACGAGCTCTGATGGTGATCTCAGAGACGTTCAGAGGAGGAGAAAGAGAAGAAGAAGAGGAAAGAGAGGCGGTCTCGCGCTTGGGAGAGTTCGTGAAGAGGCGCCATTCGAAAGGTGTATCATTAGGGTTTA
>Ga0255774_10003972_pt1 | contig 10684 bp, 9 predicted proteins | sample 101ome_17_FD_179972 | JGI IMG/M metagenome (GOLD analysis project Ga0255774, IMG submission 179972) | Coastal salt marsh microbial communities from the Groves Creek Marsh, Skidaway Island, Georgia - 101407AT metaG (version 2) | ecosystem: Environmental > Aquatic > Marine > Intertidal zone > Salt...
CAACCTAAAGAAATGATTGCCTATATTCAAAAGGTTGCAAAAGAAAATAATATTGATCGTGAGATTCCGGTTCATATCCTGATCGAAACTCATGGGGCACTAGCAGATGTACATAAGATTGCCACCCTTCCTTGGATACAAGTGCTGGATTTTGGATTGATGGATTTTGTCAGTGGATACCATGGCGCTATTCCTGCTTCAGCAATGAGAAGTCCTGGACAGTTTGAACATCGTCAGCTCTCTCGTGCTAAATCAGAGTTGGTTGCCGCGGCAATTGGTAATGGCGTAGTTCCTGCACATAATGTGACTCTGGATCTTAAGAATGAAGAGGTCACCCGATCAGATGCTTCTCGCGCAAGAAACGAGTTTGGATTCTTGAGAATGTGGAGTATCTATCCAACCCAAATTCCTGCGATTGTTGAAGCTATGAAACCAAACTTCGAAGAGGTTCAAGATGGTGCAGAGATTCTTGTGCTGGCTCAAGATGCTGATTGGGGTCCAATTCAATTTAAGGGTGAACTTCATGACAGAGCTACCTACAGATATTTCTGGGAGATTCTTCAGGTTGCTAAGGTGTCAGGACAGGATATTCCAACTGAGGCGTTGAAACGTTTTTTCTAGAATAGTTTGAATATGGTGCCGCATCGAGGCACCATTCTTATACATTTAAGCCATGCAAATCAGAAACTTGCGTGGCTTTTCTGTTTTTAATACCGTAAAAAATACCGTTTTATCAAAAAGATCCTGCCCGATTTTACAGGACAGCAGGGACAAAACAGAGCTCATTTCAGCATGCATTTGTATACGAAATCTCGCGCGCAAAACATAAGCACTTTTAGTTCAATGCGCAGTAACCACATACCTATATTTGCCTACACGACCATACACCTAGTTCTCAGATCTCCATTCAGCATCCCTTACATTCAATCCCCTACATAGAACTTGCTATCACGTACACGAAAATATAGAAGAAGGGATATATAAGGCCCCCTAGATTCAGGGCCTTCGCCGACTCGTTGCAGCGATGTTTTTTATTGCCAAATAACTAGCTTCCATTTTAAATTCGGCATAACTAGGAATAAGCCTGACCGAACACGGTGTATCCAAAACTCTAGCGCACAAAAAGCCTCATAAGCCTTTTCGTTGCGCTACAATCGCTATATCGTTAACGAAAAGCAACTCTATATCAGCACTGCCTTTCAATAACTTTAGATTCACAGGCAAGTTTTCAATAACGAAATATTTAATTCTTTCGTCATGGATGAAACTAGATATTTCGTAACCATTGGACACATTGCTATTGTTTAAGAGAGAATGCGTCCAGTAATTCTCATACTCGCAGCCAGACAACTTATCTCTAACAGCATAATAAACATTCGATCCGATAACGGTAGCACCACATCCATCGATGATAGCATCTTCTACGTAGGCCCTAACCTGAATAATTTCCTGTACATGTCGAGGCGTGTTTGCGACAGATTTAATGTTTAGCGTCATAACAACTATACTTGCCAAGAGTAGTAAGTTATAGTTTAACCTCTGTGATAAAATTAATATCAATGGACTCAGGAGCATAATCGATAGCGCGGTATTCCCTGAATTACCGCCAACTTTAAACGAGCCTAAAAATGCTGCGATCGATGCGGGTAAAATAATATAAAGCCAAGGTTTTTTAATATTTTCTTTTAAAATACCGCTTACTTTATTAATATCGTCTATTATATGCCCACGCCTTATTAAAACAAAACATAAAAACCCTGCACACAAAACAAATCCGAAGCCCAGATGGGAATCAATCCATTCCAAAGGGCCTAGAAATCCATCATCAGCAAGGATCTCAACCGTCCAAAACCAGGGTGTCTCTAGATACCATAAACAGAACACAACAGCCGAAGATGCTGTTAATGCTCCGAATAAAAACAATATTTCACGAGCCCTTCGAATTACTAGCGCAAAAAACGCATAGCCCAGTATAAAAGCGATATATTGCTGCTTAAATATCAGAATAGAACCGAATATCAGCCCAAGAAAAAAATGGTAAAGATAACTATGGCTCTCAACTTTTCGTGATATGATCAAAACTGAAAAACCTAAGAGAAACGCGATCGTGTCAGGCTTAAACTCTATTGAATAATACAACCAGTCCCTAGCCACAAGACCAGATATTATTATGATCATAGGCCAGAAATTTGTACCAATATAATCTTTATCGATAAAAGAAGTAATGATTTTCTGAATGAAAATAAAGCTGAATGTAACTATCGTAGCAAAAACCAATAAGCTAACTACTAGAAAATCTGATGGTACAAGCTTTTGTGCCAAAACGCCAATCAATGCAACTCCAGGGAAATAGACACTTACCCCGCCAAGGTAATTTGAATCTATTGCCGGATAAGCCTCTATTTCACTGACAAATCTGTCAGCAACAGCGATCTGGTCAAGCAGATCCCATCGAGGTATATGCTGCAATGATTGCATGAGAATGACTAAAAAAAAGAAAAATGGCAAAATTTTTTCGTAGACAGTCTTTGAATAATTCCATAGTTCTCTCATAGATCCCTCGAATCTAGCTGATTACTGTCAAGAGTTTGTCTGTATTTTTCAGCCTCCCAGTCGAGCAACTCCGCTATCTGAAGATTACTTAAAGGACAAATGAGCTCTAAGTCTTCTTGCCTTGAAACGACATCGAAATAGCATCTTAACTGGGCTTTTTGTGCCAAGGTTACATTAATTGACTCATACACCCCCTTTCCAAGGACAAATATGAACGGGGGGTTTGAATTAAGCGCCTGTTCTAAATCTTCTGAATTGAAGCCAGATTCCAAAATCACAGGACGACTTCCCAAAAAAACGACATGATCTGGATACAGTGCCCAACCGCCTCGCAACATTCGTATCAGTTTCTGTTCCAATGCAAGTAATGCGACTTTGTTATCAAAGCATGGAACATAGTCTCTCGCCAAAAACTTTATATCATCAGTTGGTGCGTGAGCACTTTGGCTTAAGTTGGAGGCTTCGACCGTTAACTTCCGTACCAGTAAACTAAGGTTCGCACGAACCTCCTCGACATCTTTTCCACCTATCACAACCCCATGGTTAGCGAGAAACACAACGTCATTATGATCGCGCAACTGCTCATATACTGCTCGAGCGAGATCGGCACCTGGCTTATAGTAATCGACGTAAATCCACTTAACAGAGTTTCCAACAATATTTTTAATATTTTGTATGGAGTTGACTTGAACCAAGTGGGCGAGTATCTCCACTGCATGAAGATGAACTACAACTCTATGAGGCATCAACGCATGCAGTAATGTCTCAATTGAAGGACGCAAGTCAGAGTTGCCGTTAACCTCTGGCTTGACGGAAAAATCTTGCTTCGCAAGGGCGTCTTGCAGATGTGAGAGGTTTACAGGAACGAAAATTTCTTTCGACTCAGCTTCAGCAAGCCACGTACCGGAAGCCTTAACCCATAGTGTATTATCATCTTTCCAGGAAACATTCCCGCCAGCACCTTGTACCAATAGAGGATCAGCACCTACCTGCGCGCAAAAGGCTTTGACTTGTTTTTCAATACTGGTTGGTTCCATAGTCATTGTTGAGATCCTAGCTTTGCAAGCATTTTCCGTAGTTCGCTGAAATCGTTGAACGTCGCATCTGCGGCGTTTGTACCTGTTCCGACCTCTACGCCGGCATGTATCTTTTGCAGTGTAACGGCATTAATTTTTTCTCTTCCGCCACGAATGTCATTGACTGGGTTGTCGCCAATCATCCAAATACAATCACTCTTGGGACGCATCTTCTCTAATGCAATTTGGAAAGGGGCTTCATGCGGCTTATCAAATCCGGCTTCTTCACTTGTAACGATGTAGTCAAAATAGTGATCAAGGCCGAAGTAAACAATTTTTCTAAATTGGATCTGTGCCGTCAGATCTGTCACGATTGCCGTCGGTATTCCAAGCAGACGGATATCATCTAGCAACTCCTTCACGTCATCAAAAAGTACGGCATTACTCAAAAAAGTACGCCAGTAGGTTTGTTCGAAATCAAGGGCTAAAAGAACCTGTGACCCCAAGCCCATAATCTCCAGCATCCGCTGCAGGTAAAGCAAGCGACTGTGTGAAGAGGCTGTGTGCTTAAGACGACTTTTTACCTGAGTTCTGGCCTCATTGAATGCTTTATCAAAATCTCCTTGCGATATAGAAAACGTTTTGGCAACCTTCTCACGCACGGCTGCCTGAGCTGCGGCGTGCGCAGATTCGTATGGATACAGCGTGTTATCGGTATCGAACAAAAAGGCGTCTGGTAAGCGAGTGAATCGCTCATGATTATTAATTTTCACTATATAAATCGCTTTGTCAGTGCTTGGCTGATATGAGACAACGTGATTAACTGCATCAGGCCCAATGTCCCGTCCTGCCACTTGGGTGTAATATCTAAAAACTCTAGAACGCGAGGGCAAAGCATCTCTGCCGCAATGGTAATGTCGGATGCTGACACTTCACCTTCTATGGTCATTTTTACGTCAGTGCCATCATTACCAACCTCGATATCGACATGCAGCCCACAGACACCGGTAAGTACCCTTTGTATCGAGAGTTCGTTGAATCCATTTCTGGTTTCGACTACAAGTTTCAGTCGAAGAGGATATCTGTCATCCAAGTCCTCAAGCATCCGTGAGTGAATCGGTTGTAAAGAAAGAATTAAGTCCGCATGATTGGATTGGGGGCGTATAAATCGCTCTGAGTCTGGCTCTCTCTTTTGAAAGGATTCGAGAACCCTCTCAACTATATGACCACGTTGCTGTTCATCGCGCTTGAGTTTGAAATAGCGTCTTAGTCCTTCATCGATATCCAGGTATATTTTTAAGTCATAGCACTCTCTGAGTAGCGGAAGATAGAGCGAATGTAATCCACTTGCAATGATGACATCTTTGCTTTCAATACGAAGCGGCTTAGACATTCGACCTGTATGATGATCGTAATGTCTAGAAATAACACTCTTGCCATCGATCAACGACGTAAGATCTTTACCAAACCTCTCTAGATCGTTTGCCATCGGATTGAGATGTGTCATCACCTGCCACATAGGCTTTTGTCTGTCCCATAGGTGGTAGTCGTCACCGGATAAGTTAACAACAGAATGACCGCCAAAAAGGCCGGTAATAGCGTCCGCAAAGGTATCTTTACCAGCACCTGAATCCCCTGCAACTCCTATTACAAAAGGTTTTCGACTAAGTCTAAAAAAGTCGTTCCTGCTGATAGCCTCACGCCATATTCTGATTGCAAGCACCAGGCCGATGGCAGTAATTACCGTATGTAGAAGCGACGCTGTGTGACCACCCAACTGCCCTGGAGTTTGAAGCGCTGCCCCCAACGCAAACTCGCTCCCATTGGCGAACTGGAGTGGCGTCACAAGCAAGCTACTCAGGACATACGCCGCTGAAAATACGCTCACCAAGAGGATGGCCATACGGCCGCTCATTGCTTGATACAGCGCCAGAAATGGGAGGCACCACACAAACCAACCGGGAGAGGCTGGCGTCATCAATACGATCAACAGGAAGGCCATGCCTGTGGTCGCCTGGAACAAATCAAAATTAAGGCGCCGAACTCTCCATACCAAGTAGAGCATGATCAAGTAGATAAGGGGCACAACATAGATCGAAACGTTTCCAGCTAAGTCGATAGCCAGTTGGTATATCTTTCCCATTTCCGGATTTCCAATCAGCATTTGAAAGCCAGCCGCTGAAACTAAGAAAGGCCCCCCAAGCAGAAGGATGCTTAGACCGAAGCCTGATAGAAATTCTGGCAGCCGTTTTCTAAGTGCTCGATTGTTGAACAGGTAGATCGCAAAAAACGGTAAGGCCACTATCATGCTCAGCTTGGCGGATAACGCCGCCGCAAGAAGCGCGCCGGCTAATTTAAGCCTAATTTGCCTTACGAATACTATTGATAGGCATAACATCAATGCGGGAATCAAATCATTCAAGCCCAAACCATAACTGGCCAAAATGACGATGGGAGACAGCCAGTAGGCAAGCAAAAGCAAGCGCTGTCGATCAGGGAGAAGCCGGCTTAGAGTCAGCAACAAACAAAAATCTGCGACTAGGATCGTTAGTTGGTGTGCATAGAGCAGCGGCAATCCGACGAGCTTAGCAACAAGCGTCAAAGGGAGAAGAGCCGCCCACATTGCGTAGCCGTACGGAAACGCGATAGGAGCCCCCTCCCCAGCGATCCACAATGACCATGGATCTAGGGTTATCGCAGAGGTACTGATATCCAGGAAAGGTGCATACCACTGTGTTACAGCGAGTGGCGTCATGCAGGCGATCAGGGCCAAGCGAACTGCCAGTCCAGTTATGAACATTGGCTGAAGGAGCATTTTCTTCATTGAGGCGTATCCGCTGTTTCCCATAGGTCAGGTCGCTTTGTACACACGGCATCGGCCACGATGCTCCGCTCTTTCAGGAGCGTTGCCAGTTGCGGGATTTCAACATTGGCATCACGCCCTTGCAACTCCGGAGAGACAAGGCAGAGCTTGAACCCTGCGTCTTTTAGTCTTCTTGCATCTTGCTCACTGAGAGGAAAGTGGGTAAAGCAGTCAACCCATACCCAATCTACCTTACCGGCCAAGGTCAACGCTGTTTCAATAGATTCAAATTCTGAAACACGAACAGCACACCGATGCTCACCGGCCTTTGACCATTTGACTAAAAAAGGAAATGATTGGTCGAGAAAAAAATAATCAGTAATTCCTTTGGATTGCATCAAAGCAATCAGACGCGATTCGAGCCCCTCTTCCTTTACGTTGAGTATCAACGTTCCATGTCGATAAGCGTTTATCCACTCATCAAAGGATTCTCCAGTGACGCAAGGATCATGATGGATGATCAACCGATCACGCTCACTTCTAATATCAACCTCAATCCCATACTTTGAGTCGGTGGCAAGAAGCTCTGACACTGTATTGCGTCGGTGGGAGATAAGTTTCATGATGAGATTTCCTTTTTCAATTGAAGGCTGAAATCCACTGTCCTAAGAATGAACTTTCGCTTTGCGCTCCAATTGACATTCCAGTGAGAGATACCATGTGCCCTTTCACTAAATCTAACCGGGAAACGACATACCTTAAGTCCATATCTTTGAGCTTGATAGTAAGCGTACAAATCGAGCGAAAAATCTTCTGGAGGTGCTGTCCAAGACTCAAAGAAGTTGCGCGAAAACATAGTCGGCTGAGCATTGATGTCCCACATTGGTCGTGCAAGTAAAATTGTTTCAAACACGCTCATTCCAACAGTGAAAACTACATCCATCAAGGGACGACCATAACGACGACCCTTTACGAAAATTTCATCCCCATGCTTTTCGAAAAGCTTTAGGCCGCGCAGCGCATCTTTGGGATCGGTTTGCATGTCTGCATGAGTCCACCCTAGGATTTCACCTTTAGCCGCTTTGAGGCCTGACACAATTCCAAAGCCATACCCCTGATTTTTTTCGACACGAATGCTTCGGCATCCAGGATATTTCGGTAGTAGATTTTGAAATACTTCTGGTGTGCTATCGATCGATCCATTGTCGACAAGAACAACCTCAAAATTGGGCTTGGCGGCTAGTTCTTTGCAGCGCTCCAGCAGTAATGGCAGGTTGGCGGCTTCGTTGTAACAAGGAATGACTAACGAGAATTTCATTGAAGCTCCGGCTCGGTGATCGGTTTAAAGACGAAAAGTTTCATTCCCAGAAAATTAAGGGTCGCAGATACGCCGGTTGCGAGAAGAAACGCCAATTGAAAAGCAATAGCTATATCTGCAAGCAGTTTTAGTGCGAGTGCGTTGATTAGAACGTTCGCACCAAGCGTGCTTGCGTACAAGGCTGAGAACCGCAACCCACTTCCTGGTGCGTGTGACTTGTGGCCAAAGGTCCAAAAGCGATTAGCAAAATAAGCGAATAGGGTTCCGACCAAGAATCCTATTGCTTTCGCCATGTTGACTTCCATGACTTGAAATTGAATCAAGCTACGGTAACTCATAAAGTCAACCAAGACGGTCGACGCGCCAACAATCAGAAAGATGACTAATTCCCGCTTGATCATGCAAGAGCACCGGGCAGTTCTGGAAGCGTAGCTTGGTATTTTGTCTCAAGAGGACCTACTTGCTCTCTGGGTATACGGTCATCAAGAGTAAGACGATAAGGGTGGCTTACCCACTTATGGAAGCACGATTGCCAGTATTCAAATGTACGTAGATCGTTTGGGGTGCCCCAGCACAAATAGCTATCCACTTCAAAAAGATGGCACTTAAATCCGAGTGCGATCGCATCATTGATCAGCGAATCAATGTAAAATTCGCCATTGATTCGCCCATCGCGCGCGATGAGTCGCTCCAAGGCAAGACGAAAGTCTTCAGCACGTCGAAAGGTAAATGTACCCAAAACGATCGGATCAGATTCCGGGTTGTCCAATGGAGTCTTCACTGAGACTGAGCGGACTTGATCGTCCACGGCATCGATCCAACCGAACATTTTAGGATTGCGTGTTGCATTTGGATACCTGCGAACACCCCAGACTATGATGTCCACCGATGGGTCCTGTACTAGTTTACCGAAAGATTCGACGTCGTAAAGTGCACCATTGTCACATGCGCCGATTGTTATCGGAGAGCAACTCGCTCCTGCCTTTCCTTCCAGAGCATCCAGACCAATCAATGCCGTACAAGCTTGTCCCTCAGTCACTCGATCAATGGTTTTGATTACAGCCCTGGGGTAGCGTCCCCTTAGCTGATTTGCCACATCCTCATATCCAGGCATGTCTTCTCGCAATACAAAGACCTGATTCTCTGCAGGAGGCAAGTCATGCGTTGCCTGGGCCACCATTGGCAATCCAGAAACTGGGATCAGTGGCTTAGTCAATGCAAAGCCTTCGTCAGCGAAGCGCTGCCCAAGACCTGCCATAGGAACAACTAGTGCCCCCTTAGTAGGCGAGGTGCTCTCAGATTGCGCTATCAGCCTCCGGAATGCTTTTGACCAAGAGTTGTATTCACCAACGTCTTCTGGTGTTCCCCACTGCATAAAGTGCTGTAGAGGATAAACTACAATGGGTCTATTTTTTTCAAGCAGAGGTTTGTAGGCGAGGCTGACGTAATACTCACCTCCAACATTCAAATCCTGCTCCATTACTATGCGAAAGACATCACCCATGATTTGAGCCGACGCAAAGTAATACGTACCACTGGAGGCATATTCCTCTATGCGATTATCGGTGTAGGGCTGTTTTTCCTGAATATCTTGAACCCACCCATTCGTTTCACGCATGTAAGCATAATTAGTGCTGCCCAAGGAGTGAGGATGAAAACCTTTATATGCAGGAATGGCGCCTATGCAGGCTGTTTCTTTGACGAATCGTTTGAAGTGATCCCAGTCCCAATAACAGGTGAAATCACAGTAGTTGACGACCACCGGGGCTGTCGGGTCGAGCAGGTGCTCCACTTGGCGCACCGCATTAATGGGGCCTAGTTTATGAGGAGGGATCCCGATTATTCGTCCTGAAGGGCAATATTCCTTCAAGATAGCTTCCATGCGATATGCCGGCTCGTTTAAATGCTCCTGATTACATATGAAGATGAAATCAGTTTCCCCAGGGAACATGTCGATAACGTAAGCAATGATAGGCTTGCCATCGATATCAATTAGAGGCTTGGGAACATTATATCCAGCGCGGCGAAACCTATCTCCAAAGCCAGACATTGGAATCACAATCTGCACAAAACCCATCCATTCTAGTTAAATCGCCCTGCACCAACTGGTTTAAGTAAATTACAAACAATATTTATTAAGCGAAATAGCCCGACTGTGAAAACAGCCTCCTAATATCTGCCTGATGTTTGTTTGGATGAGTATATCATGTATGGGTTATTAAAGTAGACCTATTTGATGTGATTTTTTGACCGAAGGAGGCCAAACAACCGTATTTTATACTCAACTACCCAAGATAGGATATAGAAGAAAAACAATAGACCAGAATAGTTTAATCGATATCAGACAGATTCTACAAAAAAGAATCAATTGTGGCGCAGTTCTTTTAAGGGAGACTTACGTGCTATCTCAGGAAATAGCCGCGTTTTGCGAGCCGGATTGACTGGCTAATCTTTGACGCTTGTGGTAATCACCAAATACTAGCTACTAACATCATGACCGCTTCCAGAAGCTCTTAAGAGAAGCGATAAACGCATTTTGACTAACGTCAGGGTAATTGCAAAAAGCTCAGAGTTAAACACAGGATGTTTGGATTCTTGAGAATGTGGAGTATCTATCCAACCCAAATTCCTGCGATTGTTGAAGCTATGAAACCAAACTTCGAAGAGGTTCAAGATGGTGCAGAGATTCTTGTGCTGGCTCAAGATGCTGATTGGGGTCCAATTCAATTTAAGGGTGAACTTCATGACAGAGCTACCTACAGATATTTCTGGGAGATTCTTCAGGTTGCTAAGGTGTCAGGACAGGATATTCCAGCTGAGGTGTTGAAGCGTTTTTTCTAGAATAGTTTGAATATGGTGCCGGTACACGGACTCGAACCGCGGACCTACTGATTACAAATCAGTTGCACTACCAACTGTGCTATACCGGCGAAATGCGAAATTATACACAATCATTAAAAATGATTCCATAGTTAAGATTGCGAAAGACTAATC
>Ga0255774_10003974_pt1 | contig 10680 bp, 9 predicted proteins | sample 101ome_17_FD_179972 | JGI IMG/M metagenome (GOLD analysis project Ga0255774, IMG submission 179972) | Coastal salt marsh microbial communities from the Groves Creek Marsh, Skidaway Island, Georgia - 101407AT metaG (version 2) | ecosystem: Environmental > Aquatic > Marine > Intertidal zone > Salt...
GATAATGTCTTGTACAAAGTCTTTGTATCGATTGAAACTCGCTTGTGACCCGCTGCGGACTAATCCTGTCATCATCAAGGTTGTGAGTGCGAGCGCGCCGGTCTGGATAAAAATCAGCGTCATTATGCCGAGCGCAATGGAAAACCAGCCGGGTGTTGCATAACCCAAAAACTTTAAAATTGTAGCTGTTGTAATGCCCAATATTGTGAATAGAGCAATGACGCCACTGGCAATTCCCACTCGGACCAACACATCCTCAGCAAAAACCATCATGGCCTTGAAGCCGTGCAGCGCCAGCCCAACAAAATTCATTTTTGACTGGCCGGCATAGCGTGGGCCACGGTCAATAGGGCATGTTGCGGTACGTAATTTGGATGCCAGCACAGCACTGGCCACATGAATGGGCAGTTCCTGCATGGCAACTAAGCGTTTTACCGCCCCTGGTTTCAAGGCCATGAAATTACCAAAACTGATTACTCGCCCTGTCATGAGGCTGAAAAAGCGTTTGTAAATGGCATAAAAAGCTTTGAAGCGCAGCGTTTCAAAGCGACTTTTGCGCGAAGCCACCACAATGTCGGTTTTTGCGTCTTCGAGTTGCTTGAGCAGCTGATGCACACTCTGGGGCGTATCTTCACCATCCGAATCCATGACCACAACGCGCTGATCATCATTCAATTGATCCGCCAAATAACTCAAACCCATTGCAATGGCTTTTTGATGCCCAAGATTGCGACGCAATTGCACAATGACGCCGTCAACGCCGGCTGATTCCAAGCTGCTAATTGCTAGTGGCTGACGCACAGAACCGTCATCAACCGCTACCACAAAGACATCTGCGCCGAACTCCGCCGCAAGTTCTTGGAATAACCGCCCACTGGCCTCGCAGTCTTCATAGACCGGTGTCACAATTACAGCCCGATGGGATGCAAAATACGGCGTTCTGTCTGATATCACTTCCAAGTCAGTCTCCTCCACTGGAAATCCTCAAGCACTCGCTTCAGAATTCCAACACGATCCATTGCTTCAAAATACTTAAGGCGATCTTTACCTTCTTGAATTAACTGAATGCGAAGTTGCGGATCGTAATTCAGATTTTTTAAATGATCCGCCATCGATACAGGATCACTTAGGTCCATCAGCAAGGCGGCATCCCCAACTTGATCACGCAAACCAGTCTTATCCGAATACAGAACGGGAACACCTAGCTCAAATGCCTCAAGTGGCGGCAAATTTGTAGGTCCAAAGTAACTAGGCATTACAAGTGCAATAGACTGGCGATAAAGCTCCGGGATATCTTCATTATCAACAAACCCAGCAAACCGAATCCGATCTTGAAGATTAATCTCATGAACATAAGACTTTATGTAGGCAAGATTACCTTGATCGCCACCAGAAAAAATGGCGCCGATACGTAAACCATGCCGTTGCTCCAAAGTCCGCAAACCCTCAAGCAAATAAACATGATTTTTATGCGCCCAGAACTGCGCAGGATAAAACACATAAGGCACATCTAAATTGTATTTCGAAAGGACATTGATCGAGGGTCGCGCATCTGAAGAAGACTCCCGTGTTGCCGCTGCAGCCTGAAACGGCATTACATGCACCCGCTCCTCATCAATACCATAACGGTGAACAACGTTTTTCTTACCTAGTTCGGAATCAACGAAAATTGCAGTAGCACGGGGGAGTATCGCCCGATAACCTTTTTCCCGCGCTTCGAACTGTCGGTTCCAACGTACCTCTGGGAATTCCGGATCATCGCGGTGGCAGAGGTCCCAAACTGTGGTGATATAATTAATCTCATCGAGATCAAGCGCCCAGTTGCTTGGCGTTATAAAATAAACCAAATCAACCTCTTGCTCCATCAAACGCTTTTCAAAAGGTGAGTATGGTTCAAGCTGCTTCAATAGCTTTATCGCGAGCGCGTTTGTAAAGAATCGACGCAAATAGGCTCGAGCTTTCATAAGAAAAGAAAAGTGAATCAGCTCAGCCTGTATGCCGCGACCAGCAAGCGTAGCGACATTATCCTCAAGAGTTGTAAAGAAAATAGGCTCGCAGATATCAGAAGGAAGCTCACGCGTCAGCAAAGCTGCGTTCAATGCCTGTTGATAACCACCACCCGAGCGAACTTGCTGATCAAATATTACGGCAAGTCGAGTACGCATCACTTTTCTTCTCTGCCTACGAAAATTTGCTTAAGCGCATTAGTCACATGCAATATTTGCTCATCTGTTAACGCTAACCCACTCGGGACGTAAAAACCTCGCTTGTACAAGCGTTCAGCAACCGGGTAGATCTCGCCTTCAAACAACCCAAGATTTCGCAACACCGGCTGCTGGTGCATTGAGTAAAAGAATGGCCGGCAGCCAACTCCAAGCTCAGCCAGTCGGCTAATCGCCTCTTCGGCATCAAACTCAACAGAATCGTCTAAAACAAGTCCATAAACCCAATAGATATTCTCGGCGTAAACAGTCCCCACCAATGGCAACTGCACGCCCGGCAGATCAGCCAACAACTCGTTATACCGGTGCCCGATCCAGCGTTTCTTTTCCAGAAATTTATCCAGCCGCTCAAGCTGAGCAACACCTAACGCTGCCTGCAGGTTGGTCATGCGCAAGTTCCATCCCAGCCGCTCATGCACAAACCGTTTGCCAGGCTTAAAGCAAAGATTGCGTAACTCGCGGCATTGTTCGGCTAGGTCATCATCATCGGTGAGGATCATGCCACCCTCACCAGTAGTGATGTGCTTGTTTGGGTAAAAGCTCACCGTGCTGATATCGCCAAAAGATCCGCAGGGCTTGCCGCGATAGGTCTGGCCGATCATCTCGGCGGCATCTTCGATCAGCTTCAATCCATAGCGCTGACACAACTCAAGTACCGGATCCATATCTACCGGCAAGCCATAGATATGCACCACCATGATTGCCTTTGTGCGCGGCGTGATCTTAGCCTCGACCTGGGTAACATCCATGTTCCAGGTCAGCGGATCGCTATCCACCAACACCGGCGTCGCGCCTGAACGCACGATCTGCATCACGCAAGAGATAATGGTGAAGGTCGGCAGAATGACCTCATCACCCAGCCCGATACCCAATGCATCAATCGCCACATCAATCGCCGCTGTGCCGTTGGTAACCGCAGTCCCGTGCTTTCGCCCAGCGCGAGCCGCGAAATCTTCCTCAAAACGCTTAACAAACGGCCCTTCGGATGAAATCCAACCAGTGTCGATGCACTCAGCAAGATATTTCTTCTCGTTGCCGTCCAAAAAAGGCTCGTTGACAGGAATAAAATTTTTCATTTTTTTAGTCTTCTAATATAATTAAAAGTGGTTCTTAATGAGTATCTGAGAAACATATATATAGATTCGATATTTAACAAACTTAATAACAAGCTCCTGTCACAATATAAAGGCCACAGTGCCTTAGAACCGCCTTGTAAATGACAACCAGCCGCTTTAATCAGTTGCCTATTAGATTTCTGAAAATAATTTACTCCATGTTTTTTGATTATTTTTTTCCCAAATACCCCTTTTTTCATGCATTGAGGATAACTTACAATTTCATCACAGAAAAAATCTGTTCGATTACAATCCCCTAAATCATCTAAATCATTTTCAGAGGCATACACACCGATTGTTGTCATATCACTGATATGCGGCATGCCACTATTATTGTAATCGGAAACAAATCTCTTCAGCTTATCGAAACCGATAGGGCTTTTGTATGAATAGTTTATAAATTCACAATACGATTCGAGAGCATTGACTGATTTAAAAAAAGTATATTGTGGGCCAGTACGACTACAAACAGTCATTTCTGATTTAATTACTTTAAACACATCACAAATATTTATATATATGATTACGTCTGTATCTAGATAAACAAAATTTCCTTTAGGGCAATGCTCTTTGACAAAGTCAAGCATTACAAACCATCTCTGAAAGCAGAATAATTCATATTGATAGGGATTTTTTCCCTGATGTTGATATATCTGCTCAAATTTTTTGGCAGATTGAAAGTAGTTATCAATAAGAAAATGATCTATTTTGTATTTTTTACAAAAACTAGCTCCTAAATCAGAATTAGAATTATCACCCAAAAGAACTATTCTTACCAAGGGATTACTAACTCTCGCTTGAGCCAATGCTGGCTTAAGATAAAACTGATTTCCTCGATGGATAAAAATGATAGTACCATTATCATGGTTATTTGAATCTTTTTTAATCATAAGTAGATTGATATTTCGTATATATATACTTTAGATTTTTTTAGATCCATCTTCGCTGCCCTCATATGCCCGAAACGCCAAAGCGCTCAAGAAGACCCGCGATGTACTCCGCTTCTGCGAGATAATCCTTGACGCGATAGAGCAAGTCGTAATAGCGGCTATAGGCGTTAAACACAGAATCTGACATGCCTTAATCCTTCAGTCGAATCTGATCAGCAGCAATCGGCTCGAAACGGGTCTTATCTGCCTCACCAGCGTAGGGGCCCTGCTTGACCTCAATCATCTCCGTCGGCTCGAGCATCTCAAAGCCATGGCCGCCAAAGGCAAGCAAGATTACATCGCCCTGTTCAAGGATTCGGCTTTCAAGGTAGTTCTGATCGTCATCGTAGAAATCGACTCGCACCCTGCCCGACTTAATGAACAACACCTCTTTCGTGAACTGCACCTCGCGCGGCACAGGGTTGTGCACATGCGGGGGAATCACATAGCCTTGCGGGCGATTCATGTAGCCGAGCTGTTGAGAGAAGTCGTTTGGGGTGAAGAATTCGATACCATTAATATGGTGATTTGTGCGTAACACAACGGCGAGGGTTCTGTCCTCATATAGAATGTTTTCAAACACAGTTATAGTGGCGGAATATATTTTTTGAGGGAAATGATACCATGATAATTTTCAAGTTTAAACCTTTGCAAATCACCACGTGCATCCACAACACCACGATAAGGAATCATGACTAATCAAAGTGAAGCTTTGCGCATGCACATAGAATTAAATACTAAATTTTGATTTCTAATTCCTCATCAACAAGAAGCCAATCATCAATTTCAACAATTTTTCGAAAATCTGCATCCATCAGCAATCTAAAGTCATAAATTAGTCGATTTTTATAATAAAATAAGTAGGCTGGAAGAAATCGAATTGATTTTTTGCCACGAAGAATTTGCAACAACATAAAAGCATAGAAGACAAAAAATCCATACGTATTGCGCTTGAGCATTCTCAAAACCAAGCCATTCAGGCTTTTATGATTTCTGTATTCAGTATAAGAGTCACAAAAACCTTGATTTGCTACCCGTTTAATCAAATAAGTCAGGTTAGTTCTTGTCGCTGGAATCATATGATGTATTATTGACGACGAGGAATATCCAAAAAGATAACCCAATTCTTTTATCTTTATATTCAACCCCGTCTCACCATCACCAACCCAAACTCCTTGAGTGTTTTCGGGATTAAATCCACCAGCTCTGAAAAAAACCTCTTTCTTTATTGCCTGGTGACAACTATAAATCCCACAATCAGACTTAGAAACAATAATTTTTTCCTGTCTGTGGCTATCAGTTAGACTTAACAAATAGTTGTGCAAATACTTCTTGACCCACTTCGGCGGTGGCTCATCAAAAAGTGGCAAGACTAGGCCAGTAACCGTACCAATTGCTTCATCTAAATCAAATAATTTTAATAGCTCCTCAAGTAGATTTTTTTCGGCCACCATATCATCATCAGTAAAATAAAGAATATCCCCTGAAGCATGCTTAGCAGAAGTATTTCTTGCAAAATGAACACCTTGTCGTGGCTCAAATAAATAACGGACCCTTTTCGGATAAATTTCAATAATATTGTTGACTACTTTCTTAGTGTCATCAGAGGAGTTGTTATCACAAACAATAATCTCATACTGTCTCTCATCTAAGGTTTGATTGAGAAAGCTATGTAAAGTTTTCTCAATCATAGTCGAGCGATTATAAGTAGGGATGATTATAGAGACTTTCATATTTCTAAAACTTTGAAAAATACGCAATTGTCGACCTTAGGTCTTATTCTAGCAAAATGCTCGGCTTCCACCCTATAGCCTCTCTGGCAAGGCGAATGTTCGGCTGGCGTTGTTTGGGGTCCGGGACGGTTACTGTAAAAAATTGACTTACGCATGGCGCTTCAACAATTTCATAAATCTATCTCTTGCTACCATCATTGATTTTCCCTGGTTGTACAAAAGTTCCTTTGTCAGTTTATCGCGCTCCAACGACCTTAATCTAGGGTTTCTAGAGTATTCAAAAATCGCGTCTTTTAGATCAGATAAATTATTTACCGTAATTCCAGCTACTCGACCACCATTGATTAATAAATCATCTTGCGGTTCTCCCGCATATTTGTCATAGCCGAAGTTTTTATAGAGCAAATTCTTTGTCTGAATCCAAAACTGCTCTGTGTGAAAAAAGATTACTTTCTTATCAAGCAGAAAGGCATCGAAAGAAAAGCTACTAAGATCCGTGACAAATATGTCAATGTTCCTTAGGTAATCATATCCACTCAACCCATTGAACAATGTAACATTCGGCAACGATTCGAATTTTTGTCTCCAGTTCACACCCCCAGTGTAAAACTTATAATCGGGATGGTCAGGATTGGTTAGGGACACAGGGTGCAGCTTAACAATAACTTTCACAGAATTCATTTTAGAAAGCATGTCGGCTATTTGAACACCATTTTCACGCAAAGTGAGGCCAGGATCCCATGACGGCGCATAACCAACAACAGTACATGTGCGGGGCAGTAAGTTGCTATCTTTTCTCATCTCGTAATCAATTCTAGGATTTCCCATCTTAGTATATCTAGGTCTATATGAGGAATTAGCTTGCTCCTGCATGCGTTTGCAATACTCCATCATCAACGGTCCCCACACAAAATGTTCATCAATTTTGCGCATCGCTTCAAGGGGATATGATGGATACTTTATCGGCTGGTTATGTCCAACGTGTATCACATAAGAAAAACCAGGAGGTGAAATGTGTACATGAGGTGTAACATAAAGATCGACAAAGAGAAGATAAGGGCTAATGGCAATATCAATGACCGGAACGTTTGAATATAATGATTTTACTTTTTCAATATTTGTTTTTTCAGTCAATATAAGAATCTGGCAATCGCCAATTTCTTCGATAATTTTTATATAATGAAAGATGTGTTCATAAAGCCCAACATCAAAACAATCAAATATTACTATGTCATTTGATTTAATGAATTTTTTAGCAAGGAAAGTAAAAGACCAATAAGAAGACAGAAAAACAAGTTTTATTTTTCTTGTTTTCCTCAGAAGAAAAAATATAGCCTTACTTAGCCGCATGTTTATTTATCTAGTTATCCCATGATATTTCCAAAATTGAGGCGATATCATGCAAGCTCGCTGGCACCAGCATATTATCGCTTCTTCCTGGGAAAACCATTTTCTCAGCTAGGTTAAGAAGATCTGTTTTAGATCTGATGATTGCCCTCACCTCAGCAGCAACATTTAGATCGTTATTGAGCTTTTGAAATTTTTTTATTAGAAATTTTTTGTATCCCAAATCTGTACAACCGAGACTATTAGCAAGTCTCCTAAAACGAATGTCATTTGACCGAAGATTGTGTTGAAGAACTGCGGACATAGTAAAAGCACAAGCTAGCCCATGCGGAACATCAAAGTATGACGTTAGTGGATAGGATATTGCGTGGCATAGAGCAGTACGGGTTTGGCTGATTGCCAACCCAGCTAAAACACTTGCTTGCGCCATTGCCTCTCTGGCGACTGTGTTACCTAAGTCAGCGAGTAATTTGGGTAATGCATCAAAACCTTCTCGTAGCGCAGCTTGGCCGTATGCCTCAGATACAGGCGTCAGGTTCTTATTCCAAATAGACTCAGCTGCTTGGTTAATCGCATCAAGTCCAGAGGACAGTGTGACATCATATGGAAGGCTATCCGTTAATTCTGGATCAACTAGCGCATAAGCAGGAAATATTCCTGGACCAGACAGGGACATCTTAATCTTTTTTCTTTGATCCCAAACTGTTGCGAAAGGTGTAACCTCACTTCCAGTTCCAGCAGTAGTTGGAACAGCATATAAAGGAAGTGATGTGTCAATTGGATACTGAGAGCCGATATCAATCAGCTCTTCCAAAGCCAAATCGGCAACTTCAGATGCCAGAGCTAGTGCCAAAACCTTCCCGCTATCAATGACGCTTCCACCGCCGATTGCGACGACAGCATCGACATCTTTTTCCAAAAGGGAATCAATCAACTTTTGAAGGGCATGCAAATCCGGGTTGCTTTCAATATTATCAACCCAATAGCCGCTTGAGTTCTCGAAAGCTCGACCGAGGAGAGGATCACTAGTTAGTCTCTTGCGACCATTCTCACTGGTGACGATTAGACACTTTCTAGAACTCAATATCGGCAATAAATCCGCACGACAGCCACGGCCAAAGCGAACATTTACAGGGTTATAGTGGAGCCATCCCATGTCAGACACTATGCTTGACCCCCAGCCGCATCATCAAAGCATCGCGATTCTCTACTGGCGATGATTTAGGTCTTCCTAAATCAACTCGTGCTCCCTTGTTGATGCGAATCTCCAACAATGAAGGACCCTTGTTTTCCAATAATGTCGCAAACCCCTGATCGATCTCTTGAGCATCCGCAGCGACAAGCACCTCCCGATACCCACAAGCCCGCGCAACGCCCGCCAGATCAACCGAAAACGCACAGGTGGGTTGCCCACCGACGGAGTCATGTGCGCCATTATTCAATACAACATGGATGAGATTCTCTTGCCGTGACTGACCCACAATCGCCAAGGAGCCCATATGCATAAGAACTGAACCATCACCGTCCAGACAAATCACCCGGCGCTCGGGCTGACTTCGCGCCAAACCGAGCGCAATGGATGAAGCATGCCCCATGGAACCCACCGTCAAAAAGTCGTTCCCCATTCCATCACCGCGAGCCATACGCAATTCGTATAACTCGCGTGCAGGCATGCCCGTAGTTGCCACTACCCTGTCCGCAGCATCAAGTTGTTCGATGAGACGTTGAATCGCCTGCTCACGAACCAATGGGTAATGACTTTGTGTATTTTTCTGCAAGACATAGGATTTGAATGCACCCTTGCGTACCAACAGTGCTGCAGGCCCCGGCCGATCCTGCATCTGCTTCATAGCAGTATCTACTGCGGCTTCTATATCCGCGGTGCTTGAGTCAATGATCTGCCAAGGAATCTCCATCGCATCTAGTAGTGCAGGGGTAATCCGCCCTTGCTTGATGTGTTGGGGTTCGTCCTTCACATTGGGCTCGCCGCGCCAGCCAATCATCAATAAGACTGGAAGCCCATAGACTTCGGGATCATTGAGAGACAGCAAAGGGTTCACCGTATTACCCAGCCCCGAATTCTGCAGATACACCAAACCCGGACGCCTGGTACCCAGATAATGTCCTGCAGATAGGGCTACTGCATTGCCTTCGTTCGCCGTGATCACATGACTGGATTCATCCACATGATCCGTGACATAGGCACAAAAATCTTTGAGTAGAGAATCTGGAACCCCAGCAAAAAAGGTGATGCCCCGCTCGGCCAAAATCTTAAAAAGATGATCGGACTGAATCATTATTTGGTTCCGGGGATCAATTCAAGAATTTCTTTAATGGACAAAAGCCCTGAATCAGCTTCCGCACTCCGACCATGCGCAAGAATTGACTCCGCGGTTTTCACCATCGCTGGATAAGCAGCACGGAGTAACTGATTGGCATAGATGACCACATTAACGCCACGATTCGCCAGCTCGTCTTCAGTGACGGCGTTATAGCTCGACGGAACCGCAATCAACGGAACACGATTGTTGAAGCTTTTATAGATCTCACAAAATTGAAATATCTCAGCCGGGTCTTTATGTCGGCTGTGAATCATAATCGCGTCAGCACCTGCATCAATATAAGCACTGGCGCGAGCTACAGCGTCGTCCATACCAGCATCAAGAATAAGACTCTCAATTCGGGCTACGATCATGAAATCATCCGTAACCTGCGCTGCCTTGCCCGCTCTCAGCTTTGCACAGAAGCCTTCAATCGTGTCTTGACTCTGCGCAACATCATTCCCGAATAATGAGTTTTTCTTTAATCCAACCTTATCTTCGATTACTGCCGCCGATACTCCCAAACGCTCCAAGGTGCGCACGGTAAATTCGAAATGCTCGATTTTCCCACCAGTGTCGGCATCATAGATAATCGGCTTCGTTGTCACTTCCATGATGTCATTCAGCGTATTCATTCGCGCAGACACATCGACCGCTTCAATATCCGGCTTACCTTTACTTGTTGACTCTGTAAGACTACTGCCCCACATGCCATCAAATTCTTTACAGCCAGAGTCCGTATCAATTCCAATATTTTCAGCAATCAGGCCTGTTAAACCATTGTGGGCTTCAATGAAGCGCACGATAGGCTTTGCAAGAAGAAGTCGACGTAATTTATTACGACGTAAATCAGGCGTAGTTCCAATTTCTTTTAAAGCGTTATTAAGTTGCGTGGACGAGATGCCCTGTGTGTATGGGATTTCAATCAGTTCGCCGCCCCACTCAGCCAGCGTTTTGATGACATCGTCGCGTACCTTACGTTGCACTCCTTCACGCCAATCATCACCGTGCAC
>Ga0255774_10003977_pt1 | contig 10678 bp, 16 predicted proteins | sample 101ome_17_FD_179972 | JGI IMG/M metagenome (GOLD analysis project Ga0255774, IMG submission 179972) | Coastal salt marsh microbial communities from the Groves Creek Marsh, Skidaway Island, Georgia - 101407AT metaG (version 2) | ecosystem: Environmental > Aquatic > Marine > Intertidal zone >...
GGATCATAAACAAGCAAGTTTGTCACGGATGCATTAATAGTCCAGAAATAAAATTCGATACTGGGGATTGGCTCTGGTGTCCCCTACACAAAGGAACCGATCGACAGTTTGAATGTTCCAAAACAATTACCCCCGAGGAGGTTTTTGGTGTGATAGAAAGGAACTTATTATAACCCGATATATAATGGTATGATTATTATCGACGTAACCAAAGAAAGGAGTATTGATTCAGCTTTAAAAAAATTTAGAAATAAGTACAATAAGTATGGGGTAAAAAAAGAACTCCTTGACAACAAGGAGTTCGAGAAAAATTCTCAGAAGAAGAGAAAGCAGAAAGCAAAAGCCCAATACATCCAGCACCTAAGAGATAAGGAGCAGGATATCTAATTACTTATTAGATAGAGGGACCCCTGGAATTTCTATCTTCTTTATAGCTTTAAGCGCTTTATCAATTACAGTATTTTTACCCTCGCTAGGCCAATTCCCAGCAAAAGCTAACATCGACGTAGCCTTAGATCTTACTTCCTTCATTGGAACTAACTTAGCTTTCTTAACAGCAGTTAATAGGTCGTGTGCAAGTTCTTCTGCATCTTCCTTGGTGTTTTTATAAGCATCAGATATTTTTTTATCCTGTGGATATTTAGCAAGTCGTGCATAAGTCCCTTTTTTATCTTAGCTTCATTAATCTCTTCAACAAAGCTTTCGTATAGTTTAAGATTCTCCATTTTGAGCAATTTCCTTATTTGAATTATATATCAAAAAAGGAGATTAAAATGGAAGATCCAGCACAATACAAGAGTTTTTCCCATATGGAAGAAAAGGTTGAGTATGCTATAGGTATACTTGAGATGGTACAGGTTTTATTATCTACACCAGACGAAGAATTGATTGAGGAAAACATAAATCATCTAAAGATTGTAGTACCAAAAGCCTTAGAAGAGCTCAAGAAGGCTAAACGTGAATAGTCTTAACTACAGAATCTTTGTAGCCAGTGACGCTATTAGCAAGCTTTAGGTTATCCTCGTTATCATCAAAGAAAGTAAGCTCTTTATATCCAGAATCTACCAAATCCTCAATTGCCTTTTTCTTCCTTTCAGCTATCGTGCCCTTATATCCAAATTGGGGATCATTAATAGCTATGACTAAGTCAGGATGAATGTCTATCCCGTTTTCTAGGAAGAAATTCCTAACAAGCTCGCTATCAGATCTAGCGGTTAAAATAGCAACGGGAATTTCCTTCTCATAAGACATTTTAAGAATCTCAAAAATCTCATGAATAACTTTGCCTTGCCTGAGTAAAGCAGGGCTATCAAAGTCATCGAAATCCATCACATGGTTCTTCTTCTTTACAAAATTGTTGAACTGTTCTGGAGTGAGCTCCTTGATTACCTCGTGTGTTTTAGCATCGAGTATTCTAATCTTGGCATCTGTTCTAACCAGAGTATCGTCGAGATCGAATATTATAATCTTATCTCCTTTTATGTCTTTCAATTTAAAACTCATCCCAAATAGGTATGTCTTGTATTCCTTTCCATGGTAAGCACTCTTGTATTACCTCAACCTCTTTAGAAACTCGATCTGGATTGGCTTCTTCAAATTGTCTTGTTTTTCCCCATAGAGTATTTTGTTCCGGTACATGAAGTATCTGAAGCCATCCTCTTTGGTGTGCAAGCACAACCCTAAACTTTCTCTGTCTATCACAAATAAGGGTAAACCAAACGTCCGCCATGTTAGGTGACTCAAAATATTCAGGCTTTACATCAATGAAATCTGTATGATAGAGTGCACAACCAGTACCAAGTACACAGGTTGGGGTATCATTTGCAAGTTCGTAATAGAAATGCTGGGTTCCTTTTCTGTCTTTGGTCCAGTGTCGAATTTCATTACCGTACATTTCTCCATGCATACCAACAGCACATTTTTTACCCCTCTTGTCAAGGCCTTTTTTCATTACCTCCACATAGTCTGGCGGATATGCTATATCATCATCGATAGTGAAATAATAACCATTTACTTTATCGGACCAAAAGAACTTGCCTGCATCTCCCTTGTCACCTTCATCCTGTGACCTTACAATGTTTATTTTATTGTTGTCTTTAAGGAACCAAGGAACCTCTTCGAAATTGTTCAGGTATATGTTTAACTGGTCCACTTGAGGTAAAATGCAATTAACAACAGTCTCCAGCTGTGGAATCCTGTTTGGAATAGTTGCCATATTTGCGTATATCTTATCCATTAGATATTAATTAGAGTACAGTATTTATGTTTATCGTCTTGGTAAAACATCGGATTTCTTAGTGCGAAAGCATTTGCTTTATACTGCATGTTTGCCATGATTACATCACAGGGAAGCATATTTTGTCCGTAATACATCAAACGAATACCATTTGAGTTAGCAATAATTTTTTCGCCTTTTATATTTTTCTCTAGTTCATTAATAAGGCTTTTAACATAATCCATGTTGGTGTAGAGAATTGCGTGTGAGCTGAGCATATTAAATATCCGAGCAACATCGTTATCAACCCTGTCGTGAATGATCCTATTAATACCAGCTAAATTACCATCGGTTTGAGGAACGAATCCCCAAGAAGATATTCCGATATAGACAACATCAGAATTATCCGGAACTGATATTTTTTCTGGAATTTGGTTGACTGTTGCATCATCCTCCAATATGATAAATGGCGATCCTCTTTCAACCGCGGTTTTCAAAGCATTGAGCTGAGAGTGAAAACACCCAACAAAAACGGAGTCCTGAGGTATTCCGACTTTTTTTATTCCATGTATCTTATTAATTCTGTCCTTAGAAAACCCAGAATTTATCATTCTCTGGTTAAAACTCACATCCCTTTCCTTATGTTCATCCAGATTGATGTAGTAAATGTCTATTTCAAAAGGATTAAGGTCCATGGATACTTTTCTTATTCTACAGTTTTATGTGGAACTGGTTTCGAAAAACAGGAAACTAAAGACCAAAAGAATTCTATATATAAAGTCAAAGTATTTTTCATCTAATGCTAAGGTTCGTCAATTTATACGATTACGCCAAATCAAAGATGATTGATTACAAAAATGTGATCCAATCATCAAGAATGGTTTTGAGAAAGAGCGAAGCAGACCTTTCTGTAATAGTTCCTGCGTACGGGAGGGAGGGTTTTTTAGAACCATTAATACACTCCTTTAAAAAAGCTTCAGTGAAGAGCCCAGTTAACGTGGTCTTTACGGTTGTTGAGCATTCAGAAATTCCACTTCATGTAAGGACAGCAGAAAAGTTAAACATTAACCATATCTGGATTCCAAAGCAGGATCACGAACCTTTCAATAAATGTTTAGCAATGAACGTAGGTGCTGTTTCCATAAATGCAACAGAATACATTTTTCACGACCTCGATTGTTTAGTACAAAGTAATTTTTTTGAAAACCTTTATTCAAATATCCAGAAAAAGGGATGTAGTGCAATTCAAACTTTCTCTGATAGAAGAGTGCTATACTTAAACAAAGATCTAACCTACAAAGCATTGCTCATGGGATTGGATCTAGATTCATTGAAGGAAGGTCCAAGGGATACAGAGGATGAGAATTATAACGGCGTTACTCCACCGGGAGTGGTGGGAGCACCCGGCGGTTCTATTTGGATAAAAAAAGGGACCTTTATTGATGTTGGCGGGTACGATCCAAATGTATTTTTTGGATACAGCCCAGAAGATATTTTCTTTTGGGATAAAGTATGCACAGTTTCTGAGATGGAAACTTGCACAGAACCGCGGAATGAAATTTTTCACATGTACCACCCACCAACTCACTCATCCAATCCCCAAATAAAGTTTCTTATAGATCTTCACAGGGTTTTTGTAAACTGTACAAAACAGGAAAAGCTAAAGTTTCTAGCTCTACAGAGAGAAAGTTTAATGCAAGCATATGGAATATAATCACATCACAATTATAATTTCTACCAGGAATGCTGGACCGTATGTAGAGAAATGTATTACAACTGCACTTGAACAAGATTATCCAAATTTTGACGTGATCTTTTTAGACGCAGAGTCAACAGATGGAACATACGAGAAGGCTTTGCAGTTTAAAGAAAGTACTAATATAACGGTAGAGAGGAATAAGAAAAGAAAATATCAGGGAGAAAATATTCGGGATGGTGTTTTAATGGCCCCAAACAATAGCATTATTATCACCTTAGATGGTGATGATTGGTTTCCACATAAATGGGTATTGAACAAGGTCAATGAAGTATATAATTCAACCGGGTGTTGGATGACATATGGTACCTACGAGGAATATCCTTACAGAAGTGTCAGCCACATTTATCAAGAATATCCTTTAGAAGTAAGAAGGAGTAATTCCTTTAGGAAACACAGATGGCTTGGAACACACCTCCGAACTTTTAGGAGGGAACTTTTTTTAAATATAAAGGAAGAAGATTTAAAGGATCCTAGGACAGGTGATTATGTAGCTTATGCACCAGATCAAACTTTCCAATATCCAATGCTGGAAATGTGCGGGGTTGATAAGAGCGTTTACATCCCAGATATCTTATATGTCTATAATGTAGAAAACCCAAACAACGAGAGCAAACAGGATACTATAGAAATAGAATGGGTAACAAATCATTTTAGATCTAGAGATCCTTATAAACCATTGGAAAAAATATGAGGGACGTATTTGTATTCACTGAAGCCTATAATTGCGGCAAAATAGCTAAAATTGCTATCCAGAGTTTTTTGGAACATCACCCAGGACACAAGGTAAATGTGTTCGGTAAGGATTCTGATTTTAAGGATATTGGAATCAAGTCAGACTACATAAATTACATATCTTTAGAAAATGATGAAAAACTCAAAGAACTATATAAAAATGGACATGCTGGAACTTCACACATCCACGCAAATGTTCTTTTAAAAACTTACGGCGATTACGATCGTATCATACATTTCGATTCTGATGTCCTCTTTAGAGAGGAATGCGTTTCTGATATTATTAAAGCCTGGGAGAATGGATTCTCCCTAATAGGGCAAAGACGAAATTATGAAAAAAACAGGGGCGGTTTAAAATACATCAGTGGTATGAGTGTCACAGGGATCAAAGATACCGTTGGCACGTGTTTTTTTGGTATGGATCTAAAGGATCTTAAAATCAAGGATCCAGAAATTGTAAGGAAGATGTGCCAGGGAGCAATATCATTAACAGGGGAACCAATCCTAGATTACTTCGATCCAGTATCTTTCCATGTTATGCACAACGGCGGTAGGATTAAATACTTATCTAGCCTCGATTACGGCGGAGGTGACGAAAACGGCAGTTGGGATAACGGGTTTAACGATTTAAATCTCTTATGTGATTTTGGTAAAAAGTTTGTTCATTTCGCAGGGGTTGGTTCAGGTTTAAACTTTACCAACAACGGCAGTGGGAACGTACCCATATCCTATTCGGAATGGGCTAAAGATAGGTATAATCTATATTCCATTCTATTCTACGGCGAAACCCAAGGTAAATACGATACGGATGCATACAAAAAAATGAAGTCAGAGCTGGATTTATGAAAAAAATAAAGGTACATTGTAGCTGGGATCTAGAAGTCAATCTATTCCACGAGAGGCAGTTAGAACTTTGGGTCGATAAATTTCCTGGATCCCAGAGATCCAACGGATCCGTTCATATTGGCGTGTTAATAGAGCCTAAGGAAATAAGAAATATCATGGGATTATCCAGCGACATTAGCTCTTATGATTATGCTCTCACCCACGATCAATCATTGCTGGATAATAACAGTAACTCTTTTCTCTATGAATTCGGTGGGTGTTGGGTAAAAGATTACGATCAATCCACAGATAAAGTATTCGGAGTATCTACTCTAATAGGCGGTAAGCAAATGACCCCCGGACACTCCCTTAGAACCTCGATATTAAACAACAAGAACAGCTTATCTATACCCAAAACAATCTGGATAAGCAGGAATTACCCACCCCGTAACAACCCCGATAATGATCCGATATTACAGGGGGGTAAAAAGGATATGTTTGATAGACAGTTCCATATATGCATAGAAAACGTAAAGAGGAAAAACTGGTTTACCGAAAAGCTATTAGATTGCCTACATACACGTACCGTACCCATCTACTACGGTTGTCCAAATATTGGAGATTGGTTCGATATTAGGGGATTTATAATAGTGGAAACCCTGGAAGACATCATAAGAGAGTGTAATAAATTGACACCCGAGATTTACCAAAAAATGGAGCCATATATAGAGGAAAACTACAATAGGGCACAGCTATATTCCAACGTTGGTGAAAATATAAAGAGGTCCATAGAAACCAATATTATACCACTAATAAACAAATAAAGATGGCCGGAAGGGGTACAGTTTATATTAAGAAGGATCTTAGATTAGCTTTTATCCCAATCCCAAAGAATGGTAGTAGCACCATTAGGAGCTTCTTTTTTAACTGGGACCCTATAAAATCAGGATCACATTTCAACTTTATTGAATCGACAGAAATTTTACAAGGACTAAGAGTAATAGCAGTAATTAGTGATCCCACGATAAGGTTTGCTAGAGGAATTGTCGAGTTGATCAGCAGACAAGAATCATCAAGTCTGATACAAACACAGAAATTTATAAGTTGTAATACACACGAGGAAAAAATAAAATGCCTATTGGATCAAATAGAGGATATAGGTTTTTATGACCCCCATATAAAACCACAACTGGACTTTATATCGGATTCCGATGGGAATACTGTGGAGAATATAGATTTTTGGCTATTAAGGGATCTTACAAAAAAGATCAGGGAAATAGATCCAAGATACAATGGTAAAAAGGAATGGAGCAAGGGAGAAAATAAGGATCCATACCTAAATTCCATAATAAACTCAACAGAGATTATAGAGAGATTAAAGTCATTATATACTGGTGACTATGTGCTATACAACAGCTTATTAAACTAATAAAACCAATGAGAGATTTCAGAAATTATGATATAGGAGGGGTTAAGATGTACAAAAGTGAATTTAACCAGGAATTCATAAAAAAACACCTAGACAAAAACCCAACAGTAATAGTGGAATTTGGTTCTTATGACGGAGGTGATGGAGTTTATTACAAAAAATTATTTCCGGATGCCGAGGTATATTCTTTAGAAGCCGATGCTGATAGATTCGAGGTCGTGAGGGCAAATGGCGAGATTTTTGGTCTTAATACCTATAACTACGCAGTATGTGAATATGATGGAGAAATAGAATTCTACTCAGTAGAAGACCCAAACGTTATGGACCACACATTAAAAACGGGGAGCTCTGGGTCAATTAACCAAAGAACGACTCTGTATAAAAATATGTTTCCGCACCTGAAAGAACGTGAGGGATACAAGGTACCTTGCACGAGGCTGGATAGCTTCTGCAAGTCACAGGGGCTGAAAGACATAGATTTCTTACATGTTGATGTGGAGGGTGCGGAACATCGGGTTATACAGGGATTTGGTGAGTTAAGGCCAAAATTAGTTTGGATGGAAACATATTTAGGAAAAGACTATTACGGAGAAAATGCGTATGTAACGGAGGATCTCCATCAAAGTATGGCATCAATAGGATATGCTGTTGTGGAAAGTACACCGGCAGACACGTTATATAAATACCAACAATGAGCTTCGTCTATAATCTAGCAAATAAAAAAACAGTCTTCCTACATATTCCAAAAACCGGGGGTAAGTCAATTAATCTTGGTATGTCCAAGTATAATCAGTATTCAAATATGCAAGGGAAAAGACCATTCGAGGGTCTTATAGGTCATTTGACGCTGGATGAAACGCTAGATAATCTCCACTCCCCGTACGATGATTACACTTTTTTTGCTACAGTTAGGAACCCGTGGGATCGTGCAGTTTCTTTTTTTCACTACGTGTCACAAAATCCTCTTGCAAGCGGACAACCGGAGTTAGGTAGTAAAATATCTAGGGGAGAGATAGAATTTGGGGAGTTTATTGAAATAATGACCTCCGGGACCGGACATAAGGTTATGAGGCCCCAGTATGACTATATCCTGAATAAGTTAAATATAGATGTTAGTCTAGTTCGTAATGAATTTTTACAGGAAGATCTTGTGAAATTTCTTCACGAATGTGGGCAAAAGGAATATCCACACATACCACACATTAATAAATCTATACACAATCACTACTCAACATATTATAGTGATCGCACTATAGAGCTAATCAGGAATTATGAAAGCGGGATTATTAAGCAAGTTGGCTACATTTTTGAATCATTATGAATTATATTTTATCATATCCTAGAAGCGGTAGTACGTGGATCAGATACTGTTTGGAGTTTATGACCAAACGACCAACCGTTGGAAGTTATTCTAAACATAAAAAAGGTCATCATTCCAATGTGATAGGATCTTTGAAAAATATAGGGGTAGACTTAGGTAAAAATCCCATTTTTGTAAGAACACACAGTCCTAAGGGGATTAAAGATGTTTCTGGAAAGTTGGTTTTTCTAATTCGAAACTACAAAGAGGTTATAATAAGGCACCACAACCTTAAACAAGAAAAAAACCCTATGAAACTTATAAAGAATAATCTCATTGGGCTAGAGCAGGGATCGAATTATATGGACTTAATATCATTCTTCGATAACTACAATGGCGAAAAATTAATTATCTATTATGAGGACCTTATAGAAAACCCCACGGAAACAATAAGTATACTTGCAGATTTTGTTTGTGCGGAAAAAAAATTTTTATCAGAACTTCTATCCAACCTGGAGGAGCATAAAAAAAACTCACTATCCGTCTATAAAAAATCGGAAACACAGGGGAAGAGAAAGACTTCACATTCCTCTATACTTTCCCACCAGAACAAGGAGAATTTGGACTTATTTGTAAGGGATAATAATGCAGAATTGTATGAAAAATATCTCATAAGATACGCAGAATAGGTTTTTACTAAAAGCACAAACAAATGATCTTAATAAAAGACTTTACTGCGAGATTAGGAAACCAACTTTTTCAGTTGTGTAATGCTATTGCTTATGCTAAAAGATCTAACTCCGCTGTAGCTTTTCCCGTTTGGCAGTACTCTAATATATTTAATGGCGATTTTACACCACAGAGGGACACAGATCCCAGAAAGATATTTTGGAACGAACCTAATTTTGGTTTTAATGAAATCCCTCTTGGAGCTAATTTACTTGGCGGATATTACCAAAGCGAAAAATATTTTCTCGACCATGAGGATGAAATACGGGATATGCTTTCGTTCAAGCAGGAGATAGTAGATAGTGTTACTGATAAAAATTCAGAAATACTATCTAACGAATCGCCCAAGATCTCTATGCACCTAAGAAGGGGTGATTATCTAAAATGGCCAAATCACCATCCTGTTTTGGACGTTTCCTTTTTCGAGAGAGCTTCTAAAGAATTTCCGGAAGATTCCATTTTTCTTGTATTCTCTGATGACCCTGAATGGTGTAAGCAAAACTTCCCCAAGGGAAATTATGTTTTTATAGAGGGACAAGAGGACTATGAGGACCTCTGTCTAATGACACTCTGCGACCACAACTGTATTGCAAACTCCACCTTTTCCTGGTGGGGTGCCTGGCTTAATCCTAATCCGAATAAAATTGTGGTAGCACCAAAAGCATGGTTCGGACCAGCTTATTCGCATTTTCCAACTAAGGATCTATACTGCGAAGGCTGGAAAATAGTCTAAGAAACAAAACTTAGAAATTCGGATATATAATTCGGATAACTTTTTAATTCTAAGTTCAGTTGAAAATTCTTGTTACCGGGTCCTCCGGTTTATTAGGAAATGCATTTAAAAGCATTTTAGGTGATGAGCACGTTTTCCATACTAGGAAGGATGCTGACCTATTAGATTCCAAAGCAACACATGAGTATTTAGCACACCAGGTTAATGAGAATGGTGTCGATACGATAATTCATGCAGCTGCAATTGTTGGCGGACTTCAAGCCAATTTAGACGGGAACGATAGATTCTTTGCAGAAAATTTTGATATTAATAGCAATGTGATGAGATCTGCCTTCGAGCTGAAAGTAGATAACTTTGTGAATATTCTTTCCACATGTATCTTTCCACACGAGAATATAACTTACCCACTTACAAAAGACCAAATAGACGTTGGTCCACCACACCCCTCCAATTCCGGTTATGCCTATGCAAAGAGACTAGGCGGACACCAAACAAAGATACTTGGGGAGGTTCTAGGAAAGAATTGGTTTTCTGTTGTGCCCACTAATCTTTATGGTCCTTATGACAACTTTAATCTTAGAACAAGTCATCTTGTAGCAGGAATGATTCATAGGGCTTACCTATGTAAGAAGAACAACGAAAAGTTTGTTATCTGGGGAGATGGCAGCCCACTAAGACAATTTATTTATGCGGAGGACCTAGCAAAAATGATTCTATGGGCTTTAGATAATTGGAAATCAAACGACCATTTCATGGCAGTGAATACGCAAGAGCTCTCAGTAATGGAGGTTGCAAATATTATCTGCGATCTTTTGGATATTCCCGAAGAGGATATTGTGTTTGACCCAGATAAGCCTAAGGGACAATTCAGAAAACCAGCAGACTCGGATTTACCTGATTTTGAATTCAAGCCATTTAGGGAAGGTGTAAAAGAAACCATAGAATGGTTATCAAAT
>Ga0255774_10003988_pt1 | contig 10660 bp, 10 predicted proteins | sample 101ome_17_FD_179972 | JGI IMG/M metagenome (GOLD analysis project Ga0255774, IMG submission 179972) | Coastal salt marsh microbial communities from the Groves Creek Marsh, Skidaway Island, Georgia - 101407AT metaG (version 2) | ecosystem: Environmental > Aquatic > Marine > Intertidal zone >...
GAGGTGGTGCACTGCCTTTTGGAATCGACTTCGCGAAGGATACGGCGAAGGACGTCGTTCGGAAACTAGGAGAACCGACGAGTAAAGGTGGGACTGGCGTGCAAATTTTCATCGTGTACGAGATGCTCGGGATTAAGATTTCTTTCAACGCGAACGATTGGGAACAGGCTGGCGCGAGCATACACTCGATGGCGGTTTGGAAAGCGAGCGATGAAAAGTAGACGGATGGGTTCAAATTAGGAGTGATTGTAGTTTAGTAATGTATAGCTATGCATTAATGCGTGTAATTATATCGGTGTGACGATTAATGCTTTACTTCTTTTTCCTACGCTTTCTTCCACCCTCGGCTCGGGTACGCAAAGGCGCATCCGCCGGGCGCTTTCTTTCCTCAGTCGCTTTTTGTTTCGCTTTCGGAAGCGGAATGTAAATCGGTTCGTGCGTCACCGGCATTTCTGGGTTCTTCTTCTTGTTTTCTGCTCCTTTGTCGTTCTTCTTTTTGTTATCCTCTCCGACGTCGGAATCTGAATCCGAATCCGACGACGATGAACTGCTACTACTGCTGCTACTGCTACTGCTACCATCGCTTCTATTCTTCTTCTTCTTTTTCTCGTCCTCTTCGTCGCTACCTTCGTCGTCATCAGAGTTCAAGAAGAAATCGTCCCCATCCAAATCATTTTTCGCCTTCTTCTTGTTCGTTGCACCTTCGTCATTATCATCGTCTTCGCCGTCCACGATGCCTTCGTTGGCGTCTCCCAACTCTGCCTTCGCTTTCAAAATCTCCTTGATCTCCTTCCGAAACCGTTCTCTTCGCCGATTTTTATGCGTCTTGGCGTCTTCGTCGTCCTCGTCGTCGTTGAACAGCGACACGTATTTCCGATGTTTCGGAAAATGCATCACGTACTCTAAATCCTGCTCCAACGCTTTCAGCTGCGCTTTTTCCTCCTCCGTCCGCTCGTCTTCCTCGATTCGGGTAATCTTCTCCATCTTTCTCGTTACTTTTATTCTCTCGAAGAATTTCACCCTGTGATACTTCTTCGCGTATTTCCGTTCCTTCTCCGCGCGAAGATTTTCCTTCTGCGCCTTTTCTAAATCTTGCAACTCCCTCTCTTTCTCCTCTCGCAACTTTTGCGGCATATTCTTCGCCTTCGCGAGCATTCTCTGGACGTCTCTCATCTGGTTTTTAATCGATTTCGGTTTCTTCTGTCCGGCAGCAGCCGCCGGGGAGTGAATTCCCGCGTCGCCGCGTTTTCTGCCTCTTCCGCGACCTCGACCACCTCGACCACCTCGACCGCCTCGACCGCCTCGACCGCCTCGGCCGCGACCTCCTCCTCTGTCGTTGTTGTTGTTGTTGTTATTGTAGGCCATTACGTTTCTGTCTCTTCTCTTTCTTTTTGAGGTGTTTCGAGAGCAGGGAAAAAAAATTTGATGGGTGTGAGAAACGTCTTTTCTTCACGAAAGACGAAAAAAAAGAAGAAGAAAAACTCTCTTTTTCTTCTTCATTCTTCATTCTTCTTCTCCTGCGCAGCAAGCGCTTCTTTTTTGTCGCGATCGTCGTCTCTCGCACGAGCAAAGGCGAGAACATGTTGACGCGGGGGCAGAAAAGGCGCACGGGCGAGAGAGATTTGTGGGATGTGATCGTAAACAACGACGATATTTGTTTCAAACACATTTTGCCGAAGTTGAATCAAACCGATATAAAATTCTTGCACGACGTGAACTCCGAGACGAGAGCGTTGATCAAGAGATCGTCTCGCAGGCTTGAGTTGAAAAAGGCGTTTCGAATTCACGAGATGACGTCGATATCCACTTTGGAGTTTGCGTGGAATAACGTGCAGTTCGGAACAATGATCCATTCTGGACTTGTGCTGTTGGACCAAGCCCATTTTTGCTACGGAGTTACTTGCATGGGTAAACTTGAATTGCTCAAATGGGTGCGAGAGGAGAAAAATTGTGAGTGCGATAATCGTACGGCTGGTATGTCCGCAGTGATTGGTAATCTTGAAATGTTGAAGTACTGCGTAGCGAATGAGTGCCCTATCGACGAGGATACGTGTTCTTCTGCTGCCGAGTACGGTCATCTCGAGTGCCTAAAATACTTACACGAAGAAGTTCAAGCGCCTTGGGATTATGAGACTGCCTCACAGGCAGCTGAAAATGGCCATCTCCATATACTCGAGTACCTTGTTGAGCGTAAATACGATGAATTTAACGTATTTGCGTGTTGGAGTGCGGCCTCGAAAGGTCACTTAGAATGTTTGAAGTACTTACACGAAACCGCCAAAGCGCCGTGGGACAGTGATGCCGTACGACACGCGCTCGAGAACAACCACTCGGAATGTTTACAATACCTCCTCGACAACGACTGTCCTTTGCCGGAAGGTTGGCAATACAGCGATGGAACTTTGTTTGGTGAGCCGACAATTAATGCGGCAGCAAAACAAGGTAATCTGGAAATGATTCAGTATTGCTTGGCAAAGAATTGTCCTATGAATGGTGAGGTGGCGTGCTCACGCGCTGCTTCAGGAGGTTCTCTCGAGTGCCTAAAATACTTACACGAAGAAGTTCAAGCGCCTTGGGATTATGAGACTGCCTCACAGGCAGCTGAAAATGGCCATCTCCGTATACTCGAGTACCTTGTTGAGCGTAAATACGATGAATTTAACGTATTTGCGTGTTGGAGTGCGGCCTCGAAAGGTCACTTAGAATGTTTGAAGTACTTACACGAAACCGCCAAAGCGCCGTGGAACTTTCGGGCCGCACGATACGCGCTCGAGAACAACCACTCGGAATGTTTACAATACCTCCTCGACAACGACTGTCCTTTGCCGGCAGGTTGGCGATACGAGCAAGGAGAATTATACACATCATTACCATAAACACACACATACAGTTATAGCAAAACTTGTGATATACGAAGAGATACCCGACGTGCAAAATGAAAAGCGATGCCGCATGCGGTACCGCGAACGAAGAGCTTCTTCCATTCGCAATAAAAAAAATAGCATTGGGAAGCTGATGTGAAAAAAAAATTCCAAAGCTCACTCATATTTTTGTGTGAATGGCTTGTATAGAACTGTGTATTTACATGTTTTGAATGTTAAACCCTAACCCACTACCTGTTAAAATAAAAGCTTGCTCCGAAAGGAGTATCAAAAGTGTTACTTTGAAACAGCTGGAGGTTTGATTTCTCACAGAAGTAATTTGAGAGAACTAACCTCTTCTATTCAGCCTCGGATTCGATTTCCGGCTAGCGTATTTAGTCATATAACTCCAACAAGCGCTTGTGGTGTAGTGGTAACACATCAGCTTCCCATTTAGGGTTTCTTTTTTTGGCCGGTAGGTAAATATTTAGGGTTTCACTCGCACAAAAAAAATAGATCGAAAACGCGGCGCGACAAAGCACACACGCAAAAGAAGAGCGCTCGCGCGTTACAACAAAAAAAGGGACGCACAAACTCCTTTTCGTTCGCGACACGCGCACCTGTTTCTTTTTCCTCTCTCATTCTCTCTCGAGTGTTTCACTTGTGTGTGAAAGAACTAATATTAAAAAGAAAGTTTTCCAAAGTCCAAATTTGTTAACAAAGAGCCCACGGCCGCCAATTTTCTAATCTGATCCCTCGAATCGGAAGAAGAAGAAAATAAACAAAGAAATGACACAAACGATGAACTTCACTCACAGCGAAAGAACAATAATAGATTCCGTGCGCATCGCGACGGCGCACTTACCGATCAAGAAACGATACGAGCAAAAGTTCAAGTGTTCGTTCGATCTCGGGTCGAAAAAGCACCGCATTTTGGACGAGCAATACACGAATGGGAAAAATTACGTCGACATTTCTTTGCTCGATTTGGGAGATTTGTTGAGACGATACGCGGACGGCGCGGAGAACGTGAAATCGAGAGAGGAGTTTCTGAGAGAAGCGAAGAAAGAGATGGAAGAGAAGGAGGAAAAGGCGAGAGAGATGCGCAGAATCGCGGAACAGAGGAAACAGAACGCGAGGAAAAAGCAGGAAAACGCCGAGCGGCTCGCGAGAGAAGCTCAAGAGAAGAAGAGGAAGATTAAAGAGCAACAACAACAAACGCCGACGTCTACGCCGGTAAAGAAGCAGAAGAAAGTAACAACGAAAGAAACTTTTGATAACACCGATAACAGTTCGAACGATTCTGGGGCTACGATTGTAACAAAGACGCCGAAGAAACCGAGATCGTTGACGGCGTCGCAGAAAAAATCGCAAAGTTCTTTGAGCGTCGATACAAAAGTGCCGAATAATTCCAACAACAACAACAACAAAAAGAGTAACAACAACAATACTACTACTGCTAAAAGTGGTTCTGCGAAGAGCGACTCAGAGAACAACGAAGCAGAAGAGGCGAATAACAACAGTAGTAGAAAAGCAGAAGAACCCGAGGAAGAGAAACCGTTGACAGACGAAGAATTGGCGCGAAGAATGCACGTAGAAATGAACGCGAGTCCACGATTAGGCCGAAACGGAGGAAGAAACCGCGGGATGAGCTTATTGGGAAACTTTTGAACTACTACTTAATACTTTTACACAGACAGATTTTACATTCTTTCGGTGAAGGGAAAGAAACCTTTTTTGTACCATATACATACATTTCTTTAAATAATAGTAAATTTAATAAAAAGGAATTGCAAATACGCAGCATACATTTTTGATTGATGTTTTTGATTACACGCACACCTACAGTAATCTCACGCGGTACACATATATAGATATAATAAATTAGCCGTCGATCAACCATTTCGGCAACTTTGATTTCTGTTCGTCTTTCAAAACTTCGCTCAAATACTTCTTCGCTTCGCTCGACTCTTTCAAAATCTTCTCGGCTTCCACGAACTGTTTCGCGCGTCGTTCGAGCTCTGCAGTCGTAGCGTTGATTTCGTTCGTGAACGCCTCTCGCGCGATTCTCGCTTCTTCCATCGCCAGTTTTTCGTATTCCGCAATCGCCGCGCGGCGAGCTTCTACGATTCTGCCTTCGCTATCGTTTTTTATCGTTTCAATCATGGCGGCGGTTTTCTTCGCCTTCTCCATGGCATCTTGGAGCTCTTGGCGAACGTCCTGAACGGACTGTTTCTTCGCTTGAATCAACTCTTCACCGTGTCGACTGATCGCTTCCTTCATCTTTTCCGCGTCTGCTTCTAACTGTTGCACCGTTTTGCTCAGTTGCTCCTTCTCCTTGACCAAAGCGTCTTTCGTTTGTATCATCTTCTCCATCTCGAGTTTTTGCGCGACCTTCGAGTCGTTGATTTGCTTTTGTAAAGCGGCTACATTTTCGACTAAGATTGCAGAGGAAGAGTCCGAGGCGTCTTTAGCTTCTTCTAACGCTTTTTCGTGACGCCTTTCCAACTTTTGCACGTTTTCTTCGTGCTGCTTCTTCAAAGCTTCCGCCTCTTGTTGCACTCGAGCAACTTTCGCCAACAAAATCGCGTCCGCGTTCTTCGCCGACTCTTTCGCATTTTCCATCGCTTTCGCGTGTTTTTCTTCGATAGAAGCTAACTGTTGTTTCACTTCCTCTCTCGCTTTTTCGGTTTCGCGTTTTGCCGCTAAAACTTCGCTTTCGTTTTGCCTCTTCAAATTTTCCATTTGCGCTCGCGTCTTTTCCTCCGCTTGCGCGGAATTGTTCTTCATCGCCAACAACTCGCCTTGAAGCCGCTCCATTTCCGCGGTGAATTTGCCGTCAACCGCGTTCACCTTCGAAAGACGTTCCGAATTTTTCATGCTTTCACTTTTCGCCAGCTTATACAACGCGTTTCGCTCGTTCTTTGCCACTTCTAAACTCTTATTTGCCTTCTCCAACGATTCGCCGATATCTTTTTGGCGCAAAGACCACTCCGAGGCGCTTTGCGTTAAACTCTGTTGACTCGCATTCAGTGCGCTTTCCAACGTCGCTGTTTTCGTCCTCAACTCTAAACCGATCGCTTGCAACTCTCTTTCCCAAGATTCTAAATCCGAAGCTGCCATTTCCATTTGATGATTCAATTTTAAACTTTCTCGCTGCGCTAATCGATACAAGGCGTCGCGCTCTGCTCTCGCCATTTTCAAAGCCTCTTCGATCGGTTTCGCTTGCTCCGAACCAATCTTCTTCGCTTTTGCAACTTCAGAGAGGAACAAATCGCGCATCGCGCGTTTGTCGCTGGTGCTATACTTTGTTAACGCTTCGATTCGCGCTTCCAAGGCGGCAACTTTGTCGCTCGCCTCGTCCTTCGTCTTTGAGTTTTTATCTTTCCCGAATTCACTTTGCAACGTCTTGTACAACGCGTTTCGTTCCGCTTTTGCCACGATCAACTCCTTTCGAGCATCCTCGAGCATCTTAGACACTTCGACATCTACGGCCGAACTCGTCTTTGATGCCATTCTGAAGTTTTCTTGCGCCGCTGCCAACGAACTCTCATACGTCGCCTTCATCGTCTTCAACTCGTTTTCAATCGCCGATACCGCGGCATCTCTCTCGAGCAACACCTCTGCGATCGCGTCCACGTTCTCTGCTTGCAACGCGGCAACGATTCCCAACTGTTCCTCTTTCAAATCGGCGATGACGTCGTAGAGCACCTTGACCGCGTCTTCGGCGTCAGCTTTGGTATAATCTCGATCGCGTCCGGAGGCTTTCGCGAACTCGGACGATTGAAGTCGATACAACGCGTCGCGTTCAGCCGCTTGGAACTTACTTCTTTGCTCGTATTTTTCGATTTTCGCTCGGTATGCACTCAATTCGGTTTCTATTTGGTTTTGCGCTGCAATCAAGGCTGATTCACTCGTCGCTTTTTGCACTTTGTTGTCGTACCTCAAGGACGCCTCTCGCGCGAGATTTTCTGAAAGCAACGCTTGGACAACCTTTTGAATCTCTCGATCTTTTTCTTCTTGCAACTTGGATACCATGGCGACGACGTCTTCTTCGCTCACCATTCCTCCTCCTTTAGCAGCAACACTAGCAACTGATACTGGTGTCGCGCTACGTTCTTTTTTCTCCGCGCTCAACTGTCTTTCCTTCTCCAACGCTTGCGTAAACTCTCTTTGCGCCGCGTTCATCGCCGACTCGTACGTCGCCTTCATTCTCGCCATTTCTTCACGCAAACTCTTCACCTCTTCATCGCTACTCGATCCCGCGGCTTGATTTTCTCTCATTTTGCTGCTCCCCATCTCTTTTCCTTCAATCGCTTGATCGATTCTCGCGTTCATCTTTTGCATCTCCGCCGAGCGTTCGTTGATAATTTTCGCCAACTTTTCCTCCGCTCTTTTCTTCTCCTCCACGACTTTTCGCATCTCTTTTTCAATCTTCTCCACGGACCGGGTCATTTCCTTCTCGAACTCTCTCGCCATGGCTTTCTTAATCGTCCCTACCGCAGAGGCAAAATCTACCGACGCGCTCAGCGCTTCGTTATTCAACGCGTCTCGCCCGGCTTTCGCCGCGCTTCTCAACACGTTTTGTACAAACGCCACGGCGGTGAACATCCCGGTCACCGCCGCGACGCCGCCGATAGCGCCGAGCAACTGCCACGGACTCGATAACCCGTAACTCACCCTCGCGGCTTGAAAAACAACGATCCCTAAAACGTTCGCCATCGCGTACGTCGCGCACGCCAACGCGTACGAACCCGCCGTGTTGCTCGAAAACGCGTAATCGTTCTTCCAAACGCTCGACGCGTATCCCGCCAACGCGCTCGCCGCCGCCGCTCTCAAAAACGCCGACACCGGCGTTCCAATCCATCGCGTCCACTCCATCCCAGCTTTCACCGACGACAGTCCGCTGCTCCCAAATATCGACAGAAACGCGATATCCGTCGTCGCGCACGCGAGAAACACGCCCAGAAACTTGAACGCCGTCGCTCTCTTCTCGATGAAATTTTTGGCGGGAAAAAGAAGCGAAGAAGAAAACTGTTCCTTTTTCTCCTCGTCGTCGTCGTCGTTCGCATTCCCGGTCGTTCTCGGAGAATACGAGGAGGAATACGAGGAGGAACGCGCGATCGTCGTCGTCGCGTGTCGTCGTCGTCGTCTTCCCGCGGCATCACCAGCACCAGCACACAACGGCGAGAAAGAAGAGGAAGAAATCATCTTCAAAGCGCTTTGTCTCGGAGGAGAAAAAGGAACATCGTCTTCTTCTCTCGTCGTCGTTCGCGAAGAAGAAGCGCGGCGGCAACGACGACGAAAACGCCGGTTAATATTGTTGTTGTTCAAACGCAACGGAGAGGAAGTCGAGGCGAACATCTCTCTCTCTCTTTTCTCTTCTTCTTCTTCTTCTTCTTCTTCTTTCGCGCGCGCGCGTGGTGTGTCGAGGCTTTTTTGTGAGATATTGTTTAGGGTTTCAGTGAAAATGCGAATTGGAAAAAAAATCAAAATCTGCATTTTCGCGCTAAACGCTGCACAACGAATATTAATAACAACGCACCCTTACACTTACACACACGCACGAATGGTGCAGAAAATAATCGACACCTGCGCGTCTTTGGTGCCCCAAATCTCGTACTCCGACGCGTTGGGATACTCCACGCTCATGACCAACGTGCAAATATGGCTCGGGATACTCGGCGCTTTGGGGTGGTTCGGCGGACAGTGGTGCGCCATCAGCACGATGTTTGGCTTGTTGGCGTTGGTGTCGTACGAGACGAAGAGTGCGAATTTGATGAAGTATTTGACCGTTTCAATTTTGCCACTGACGATATGCGATATCGTGTGGATGTCGACGTACGCGAAAGAAGCTTCCACGGCGAGGACGAAGTGGACTTTGGCGTGCGTGATTTTCTTGTTCTTCATGAGAGTGCCTCAATTCTTCGTTTGGTCGAAGATGTGGAGCACGGATTGGGGCGCGAACGACGCGTTCGATGGGCAACAACAACAACAACAACAATTAGGAACACAGCAGCAGCAACAGCAACAACAGTATTCGTCTCCGGGCGTGGGCGTGAGACTGGACGACGTGCAAGAGACGCCGAGAGACCCGAACGCGCCGCCGCCGTATCAACCTCCGAACGAGTTCGCGTAAGTTTAAAAAAGAGTCATCAACCCAAAATGTTTAGTTTGTAAAAAGTGTTGCGCGTTTTAATAAGAATAATAAGGTCATGCGTCGATGTTAAACGAAGAGAGTGCGTCTTCAGATGTTTTCTCTGCTGTATTATTATTATTAAACGTGATTTCCGCGTCTCTCTCTTTCCTTTGATTTTTTCCTAATCGAACGAGTTAATTTTTAGTATTGTTACAATATAATAGTCGAGAGGGCGTCTTCTCCCGCTCCCTCTCCTTCCACGTGGCTATGTGAGTTTCTATGATGAGTAATTTTTGATTCTTAATCTCCCCTTTTCTTTATATGTATTTGTGTTGGTGTTGTTACTATCATTATTTGTTCGCGTCTTGCAACGGCGCCTGTCCGTAGTTCAGCGGTCTTCGGTAGAGCATAATGTGCGGCTCCGGTCGATGAATCGCGTAATGCACCCACCCGCGAGATTGTTGCACGCCCAATCCTCGCCATTCCGTCTGTTTCGAGCGTTAGAAAAGAATGAGAAACACGTCTGATGAGTATACTTCTAAACTCACATTTCTCGCGCGCGCGCTCTATTTTCAAAAGACAACACACAACGAGGGGAAAAGAAAGAACGGAGAGAGAGAGAAAAAAGAATCGCGGCGTCTCTCCGACGAGAAGAAAGTCTGCAAAAAGCGACGCACCTCTGACAACAATCTGTTCTTCGGCAAGCACTTGGCGATATCCGGCGGTAACACCACGTGTCTGTTCGCGAAAGGAAAGAGAGAGAAAGAGAGAGAGAGAAGTTGTTTTCGTCAGCGACCCGTTTTACGAAGAAAGAGGAGAGAGAAGGACAAAACGCGGTAAAAAATCACCCGCGCTTCCCTCGTAAAAACCCAGAAACGCGCGCGAACGAGAAAAAGCTGCGCGTCGTCGCGCTCGCTTCTCATCCGTTTCGTTTCCTTCGCGCGTCCGCGAACACCGCGCGCGCTCGAGCAGCGCTCTTGAAATTTTCAAAAACACTCCTCTCGACCAAAAAGATTTAAGCGCCCACGAGAAAATGAAAAAAATCTCCGCGCGCGCGCGCTCGTTTCCTCGTCGATGCGAACATCCGATGGCATCTCGCTCCGCGCATTCTCGCGGAAAAGAATATAAGTCTCGCGCACCTGTACTCGTAGACGTCGTCGTAGTATTTTTCACTGTACTGTATTTGCGGCATGTTTTGTTTCGCGCGTGATTTTTTTTTTTGTAATGGCGGAAATGAGTGCACTCGTTCCCGTTTTTGAAAATTTTTAGTGATGACCTGATGAGCACATGTGAGCTGAAGAGCTGGAGCTCCTTCACTAAAAAGGCGCGCGCGAACGAATGCGGTTCTCTCTCTATGTATCTCTCTCTCTCTCTTTCTCTCGTTGATAACGTTCTATTACAATTCTTATTTCTGCGCTATAAATATGCGTGATAGATAGATCAAGTTACGTGTTATTTGTTCAATTCAAAGACTCAAACGCGTTCGCTTTAGCCGCGGCGAGCGCTTCGGCCAAGTTCGAGGCGTCTCTTCCCCCGGCTTGCGCAAAGTTGGGTTTGCCACCACCTCCGCCTCCGCACGCTTTTGCAGTCGCACCGCAGATTTTACCGGCGTTGAGGCCTTTCTTTACGGCGTCGTCGCCGGCGGCACAGACGATGGCAA